>Ga0116166_1000208_pt1 | contig 58344 bp, 52 predicted proteins | sample AD_JPNMR2_MetaG_FD_89884 | JGI IMG/M metagenome (GOLD analysis project Ga0116166, IMG submission 89884) | Active sludge microbial communities of municipal wastewater-treating anaerobic digesters from Japan - AD_JPNMR2_MetaG | ecosystem: Engineered > Bioreactor > Anaerobic > Digestate | place...
AGTTGGACAAATCCGCGCTGGAGACGATGTCGCGCAGCCTGTTCTCGCCCGAGAAGATCGCTTCCAGCGCCGAAGATGTGGATCTCGACGCCTACGACCGCAAGGTGTTGGCCGATTACAGGCGCCGCGACGGGAGCCTGAAAACGATCCCCGCGCAGCGCAAAAAGCTGGACGCCGTCCTGCGTTATGTGGCGAAGGCCTTCGACGTGGGCAGACGTTACAGCGAGAAACGCGTCAACGAAATCCTGGGACAATATCATGAAGACACAGCCAGTCTACGGCGGGAACTGGTTGGCGCGGGACTGATGAAACGTGAAAGCGATGGGAGCGCGTACTGGCGAGCGGAGTAAACGCCAACCCATTAACAATCCCAGATCGGCGTCCATGACCCGAAGGAGAGATCATCGTCTTTCTCGTTGACGATTCAAAAGGCGGATGATAGAATACCGCCGCATTAGACGCCCCCATCGTCTAGCGGCCCAGGACGGAGCCCTCTCAAGGCTCAAACAGGGGTTCGAGTCCCCTTGGGGGCACCTCCCTATAGACAAACTTTCGAGTTTGTCTATTTGTTTTCAAACAGACATCCCCGTTTAGGGATGTTATTCGAGTCCTCTTGGGGCGCAAAAAAGTCGCCGTAAAAAGCGGCTTTCTTTATTTTTGGCTCCCCTGCAATTAACAGACAGGAATCGCCACAAAGTATCCCTGAACGGGGGAGCGCCCTGAATGATGAAAATTTGGAATCCCGAAGTTCTACTTCGGGAAAGCCGCAAGTAGAACTTTCGAAATCCTTTTTATTTCATATCAGCCGCCTGAGACTGTTTCTTAAGCATACAGATTCTCGCGGTAAAAATCCGTGTTTGTCCGTGCAACCCGTCAAATCCGCGTACAAAAAGGAGCAAGGATGAAAGCGTCCTGCGAGTCGCGATCCTCAACGGCTCGCAGAAATCCCCAGTTTCTCCGCCAATTCCTGATCGCTCGGCTCGACGAGAATGGATCCGTCCGGGAAAACGATGGTCGGGATGCTTCGATTACCGCCGTTGATCCGTTTGACGGTCTCCGCCGCCTCAGGATTCTCGTCCACGTTCACATTTTCATAGACGATCCCGTGCCGCTTCAAAAACGCCCGGGAGCGTTTGCAATCGGAACACCATTCCGCGCTGTAGACGATGATGGGTTTATCCATGTTTTCCTCCGTGTTTTAATTTCTCTCGCGTTGATTATACCGAATCAGGTACAATCCCCACATCCATGCTCGACAAATTCCTCTTCCTCCTCTGGTTCCTCGCGTGGACTTCCGGCGGACTGCTCCTCGCCGCCTCCGCCTTCCGCCTGCCGCGCCGACTCATCCTCGGCGCCGGACTCGCCCTCGGCGCAACGACGCAAGCCTGGTTCGCCAACCTGCTCGCGTTTCTCCTCCCCGCGCCCGCCGCGTTCTGGGGCGGGGCGCTCCTCACCCTCGCGCTCGGGCTGGCGTTCACACAAACGCTCTCGCCCCGAAAAATTTTACGCGCCATCCTCCCAATCTCGTGGAGACAGGCCGCCGCGCTCCTCTTCCTCGCCTACCTCTTCACCGCCATCGGGCGCGGACTGCTCCTCTTCGAAGATTACCAAAACCTGCCCACCATCTCGCTCATGGCGCGCGGCGACATCCCGCCTGCCTTCGCCCTCGACCCCAACGTCCGCTTCGGCTACCACTACCTGATGCTGCTCTTCGCGTCGGAGATCACACTCCTCGGCGGCATCGTCCCTTGGAACGCGCTCGACTTCACGCGCGGCTTCTTCTTCGCGCTCACGCTCCTCCTCGCCTACCTCTGGGTCGGGCGGATGACCCGCTCGCGCCTCGCCGCGTACGCGGGCGCGTTCTTCACGGCCTTCGCGGGCGGCGCGCGCTGGCTCCTGCTCCTCCTCCCAACAGCCTGGATAGAATCCCTCTCCAAAAAAATCACGCTCCTCGGTTCCGCCGCGCAATCCGTCCCCGACCTCGCGCGCGGCCTCGCCCTCCCCTGGGCGGTGGACGGCGGCCCGCCCATCCCGTTTCCCTTCGCGTTCATCAATGGCGTCAACGTTCCGCTCGTCCTCTCGCACGGCGGCTCCGGCATGATGGTCTCCGCGCTCGCCCTCCTCATCCTGCTCGTCTATCGCTTCGCGCGCGACTGGCGCGGCTGCATCGTCCTCGCAATCCTCCTCGCCGCGCTCGCCAACCTCAGCGAACACGCCTACCTCGCCGCGTTCTTCGGGCTGGGACTCGTCCTCGTCCTCCATTGGATTCGGACTCGCTCGCTCAAAATCCCGCGTGACTTCCTCCCCTGGATCGGACTGGGAGCCGCCTCGGGATTTTTTGCGGCCATCCAGGGCGGAGTCTTGACCGAACTCGTCCGCGGCTTCCTCCGACCTCGCGCGGGCGCGGCCTCCCCCGACTCTTACTTCACCGTCGGCTTTTCCTTCTCCCCGCGTCCCACGATCATCTCCGGTCACCTCGGCCTGCTCGATCTGACGAACCCGCCTCAACTCCTCGTCGCCCTCTTCGAGATCGGACCGATCCTGCTCGCGCTTCCCATTGTTGCGATCTGGGGCTGGAAAGCGCTCAAAGCCCGCCGCTGGTGGGACGCGGCGCTCGTCTTCGGCGGCGTGATGGGACTGACCTCGCTCTTTTTGCAATACGAAGGCTCCGCGGGCGTGACAGCCACCTCGCGTCTCTTTGGCGACCTGCTCGCCCCGCTGACTCTCTTCGCCGTCCCGTTATTGTGGACATGGGCCAAAGCGCGCGGCGCCCGCGTCAAACAGGTTTTGCTCTCGCTGGGTTTCATCGCCGTCTTCGGCGGACTGATACTCTTTGGCGTCGAACTGACCGCCGCGCAGAAACCCGTCCTGCCGCTCGCGATGCAATCCGCCGACGTGCAACTCTACAAAGAGTATTGGAACAAACTCCCCGCCGACGCGCTGGTCTTCGACACGCTCCCCGCCCGCGCGGTGACCATCTTCGGCCGCTTCACCGATTCCAACGAGACGTGGTACGTGCCAAAGCAATCGTGGATCGCCCTCGCGCAGAATCCCTTCCCTCGCGCTCTCCGCGCCGCTGGTTTCGACTATTTCTATTTCTCATTGGAAAACTGGGAAACCTTCTCCCCCGAAGTGCAGACCGCCCTCGCCGATTCCTGCGTCCACATTGTGGCCGAAGCCGAAGGTCCCCGCAGCGAGACGGACGTCCGCAAGGCGTGGCGGCGATTGGTGGATATTAGAGGGTGTGAGTAAAATTACTTGCCCGTCATTGCGAGGATAGCCGCTCTACCCGACAAAGCGCTCTCGCAATCGTGGCAGGGATTGCTTCGCTCGCAGTGACGGAATAATTCCATTACACAAACTTGATCCTCCGCGCCGCGTACCAGACCATGCGGATCAGCAACAGACCGTGTTTCCAGCGCGAGATGTTGGTAGCGCCGTACGTCCGCTCGCGGTAACGGATGGGGAGGTCAACGATTTTGAGATTCAGTTTCGCCGCGCCGAAGATCAGGTCGAAATCGCCGAAGGGGTCGAAGTCGCCGAAATAGGAACGGTTGGCGGCGATGCGCTCGTAGTCTTTTTTCCACAAAACTTTCGTGCCGCAGAGCGTATCTTTGATGGGCTGTCCAAGCAGGGAGGTGAACGCCCAGCTGAAGAATTTGTTACCGAGGAAGTTCAAACCCTGCATGGCTTGTTTTTCCATCGGATAGACCAGCCGCACGCCGTTGATGAATTCTCCGCGCCCCGAGCACAGGGCCTTGTAGAAGCGCGGCAGGTCTTCGGGCGGGACGGTCAGGTCGGCGTCGAGGATCATCAGGATGTCGCCGGTCGCGACGTCGAAGCCGGCGCGGATCGCGTCCGCTTTGCCGATGCCCGGCTGGCGCAGAACGCGGCTCGGGGTCGCGGGATGCGAAGCGATCTCGCGTTCGATGACCGCGTAGGTGTCGTCTTTGGAATGCCCCTCGACGAAGATCAATTCGGTGGCGCGTCCCATTTGCGGAGTCCGCTCGAAGATGGAGCGGATGTTCCCCGCCTCGTTGCGCGCCGCGACGACGACCGACACGCTCGGCTCTTCAACAGGAACAGGCTGCAAACGCGCGATGAGGAAGTTCGCCAGCGCGAGGCCGCGGAAGACCGGCAGGCGGACGAGGACGCGGTTGCAGAACGCGGCGAGGAGCGGGATGGGAAGCGGGAGGAGGATCTCGCGCCAGTCGCGGATGGTCTCGAATCCCGCGAGGGTCAATATGCCGCGCAGATCGTCGGCGGTGAGCCAATTTTGCTTGAGAATCGGCACGGCGAGACGGGCGCGCTGGGCGAGGCTGAGAACGCCCTGCCAGAGATTGCTGTAAACGTTGACGATGACGCGCGTGCGCGGCGTACACAGCGGACGGATCTGCTCGAAGACGCGCTGCACGTCCCAGGCGTCGTTGACGAGGTCGGAGAGGATGATGACGTCGAAGGTCTCTTTGAGGAACGAAAGATCGTGCGCGTCGGCATGGACGAATTCGAGGGGACGGGGAACGGAAGACAGGTGACGGGCGACGGCGCGGCTCGTCATCTCGGGGGAGAAGTCTACGCCGAGGCCGCGCGCCGGTCGGACGGACGCCAGCAGCTCGCCGTATCCGCTGCCGATTTCGAGGACGCGCTGTCCCGGACTGACGAGGAAACGGTAGATTTCCTTGAGGCGTTTGTGATACGCGCCGCCCCAGCCGCGCCACGTGTCGCGCATGCGCGCCACTTTGTCCCATTGGGCCATGCGGGTTTGCTGGTATTGTTGTCCGGCGGAATCGAAGAGGGGAGAGTTCATGGGGAGGATTTTACCAGCGAAAAAAGGGTTTCTGTTGGGCAAACTTTGGATAAATTTAAGTTGACAAATTAAAATTATCGGATAAAATCGAGCTATGAGCATTCAAAGAGAAATCACTTCCCAGGCAGAAAAGCATCTTGAGATGGACGATGCGCTTCTTTTCATCGGAGCGCGTCAGGCGGGAAAAACCACCATCCTGCGGCAATTGGAAAATCTCATTAAAACGAGAGGCCAACCCACAATTTTTCTCAACCTGGAAGACAGGGAAATCCTTTCGCTCCTCGATCAGTCGTTAAAGAATCTTTTCCAGATCGCGCCCATTGACCTGCAAACCAAAACCTTCGTTTTTGTTGATGAAGTTCAATACCTGAAAGACCCGACCAATTTCATCAAGTACTTCTTCGACGAATATCGCGGAAAAATAAAGATCGTCGCTTCCGGCTCCTCGGCGTTTTACGTGGATCGCGGTTTTCGCGATTCGCTGGTTGGCAGAAAAAAGATCTTCAATGTGTACACCCTCTCGTTCCGGGAGTTTTTGCGCTTCAAAGGCGAGGACGCGTTTTCAGCAAGGGATTTTTCCGATCTGACGAAAATGGAATTGGACAGGCTTCATCCCCTGCTTGCCCAATACATGGCTTACGGAGGCTATCCGAGGGCGGTCATGGCGCCGTTGGAAGAAAAACGGAATGTTCTCACCGACATTCTCTATTCCTATATAAAAAAGGACATCTATGAAGCGGGAGTCAGAAGAGAGGAAACATTTTATAGATTATTCAAGGCGCTTGCCCAACAGGTCGGCAGCCTGGTTAATGCTTCCGAATTAGCCGCGACGTTTGGAGTTTCCCAGCCCGCGATTGACAATTACCTGTATGTCATGCGAAAGTCTTTTCATATTGAGTTGATTCGGCCTTTTTATAGGAACATCCGTAAAGAGATTACGAAAATGCCCAAGGTCTATTTTTACGATCTGGGGCTGCGAAATGTCATATTGAACAATTTCAATCTTCATGAAACCAGACATGATAAAGGCCAGATACTCGAAAACCTGTTCTTCAGGGCATTGCTGGAAAGGACTACCATAGATGAGATTCGATTCTGGCGGACCGCCGCGCAAAACGAAATTGATTTTGTCGTCGGTGATCAGGCGTATGAGATCAAGTCGAACAAGCAATCAGCCAGGGCGGAAAAATACAAAATCTTTCAGCAGGAATATCCAGAGATCAACTTGGAGTTCCTTGACCTGAATGACATCGTCGGTTTTTTGTAAGTTATAACGCGAGACGGATAGGAGCGCCAGGGAACGCGTTGCGCGGTACGCGCAAACAACGGTTTTCTCAGAGCGCCAAAATCAGGCCTGGGTATTTTGCGTGTTATAATTCAGTCGCTGAATTTTGACCTATGGAAATCACCGAAACCTCCCGCGAGCTCACCCTCCTCGAAGAGATCGAGAGCGATCCCAACGTGAACCAGTCCGCGCTCGCCACACAACTCGGCGTGGCGGTTGGCACGGTGAACTGGCATTTAAAACGCCTCATCGAAAAAGGCTACGTCAAAGTCTCGCGCGCCGAACGCAAAAAACTGCGCTACATCATCACGCCCGAAGGCCTGGCCCTGCGCGCCCGCCTGGCAGTGGACTACGTGGAGAATTCCCTCTCCCTCTACCGCAAGACCCGTCAGCGCGTGAAGGATCACATCGTGAAGATCCGCCGCGCGGGACAGGACCGCGTCCGCATCCTCGGCGAGGGCGACGTGGCGGACATCGCCCGCCTCACCTGCCTCGAACAGGGGATCGAGGTGACGACGGACGCGTCCGCGCCCGCGTTGGATATCAAAGGCTGGAAGATCATTTTGCGGATGGGAGACGAGCCATGACGCGTCACGCGGTCATCACGGGCGGCGCGGGCTACATCGGTTCGCTCCTGACCTCGGAGCTGTTGCGCGCGGGCTGGCGCGTTACCGTCCTCGACAGTTTGTTGTTCGGCGGGGAATCGCTCGTCCCGTTTTTGTCTCATCCCAATTTCCACTTCGTCAAAGCGGACGTGACCGATCCGCGCGCCGTCAAAGATTCGCTCAAAGGCGACTGGCAGAGGCCCGAGGCGGTGATCCATCTCGCCGCGATCGTCGGTTTCCCCGCGTGTCAGGCCGTCGGGAAGCAGGCTGCGTGGAAGTACAACGTCGAGGCGACGAAGATGGTCTTCGAGCAGTCGTCCGCTTTGGGCGTGGAACGATTCGTGTTCGCGTCCAGTTACAGCAATTACGGACTCTCGCTCAACGGCAAGCCCGTCACCGAGGAGTCGCCGCTCAATCCGCAATCCCTGTATGCCGAGACGAAGATCGCGGCCGAGGAGTACCTGCTCGGGCAAAAGGACGCGCCCGCCGCGCCACTGCTGTTCCGCTTTGCCACGCTCTATGGAATTTCCCCGCGCACGCGCTTCGACTTGATCGTGAACCAGTTCGTGCTGGAGGCGTTCTCCAAACGCGAACTCATCATCTATCAGCGCGGCTACTCGCGGTCGTTCGTCCACGTGCGCGATACCGTGCGCGGCATCCTGCTCGGACTGGACGCGCCTGAAGCGAAGACGCGCGGCCAGGTCTATAATCTCGGCGCGGACAACGGCAATTACACAAAAGACCAGATCGTCAACCTGGTGCTGGTGCGCATGCCCGAAACCGTGGTGGAATACAAAAACCTGACCTTCGGCGGCGACATGCGCGATATCACTGTATCATTCGAGAAGATCCACCGCGAACTCCGCTTCGAGACCGCGCTGACCGTGGACGACGGAATCCGCGAACTGGTCTTCGCGCTGAAGAGCGGGCTGATCCGCAATCCGCACGATGAGAAATATCGGAACGCGCAGTTCATTGTGCAATAAGGTTGCAGGTTGAAAGTGAAAGGTTGTCATGACGACCATAGAGCGATTTGAAGATTTGGATGTTTGGAAGAGGGCTCGCGCGCTTTCTAATTCGATATCTTGAAACCAAACCCAACGCGCATCGCCTTCGCGAAGAAGGAGCAACTTACAATGTCTAACAATCTATCTTCCAATTTTTGGAAAGACAAACGAGTGATGGTCACAGGCGGGGCGGGATTCCTCGGCTCGTTTGTGATTGAAAATCTGATTCGTCGCGGCGCGGCGGATATTATCGTCCCGCGTGTCGAGAATTATGATTTGACAGATCGGGACTCGATTCGGCAGTTATTAAATGACGTCATGCTTTCTCCCGATAAACGCCCGTCCTATCTCAACATTGACGGATTTCAGCCTTCAACCTTCGACTTTCAACCTTCCAACCTGATCGTCATCCACCTCGCCGCGCACGTGGGCGGGATCGGCGCGAACCGCGAGCATCCCGCCGAGTTCTTTTACGATAACCTGATGATGGGCGTGGAGTTGATGCACCAGGCCTGGCAGCGCGGCGTCGGCAAATTCGTCGCCATCGGGACGGTGTGCGCCTATCCCAAGTTCACGCCAGTCCCGTTCAGGGAAGACGACCTGTGGAACGGCTATCCCGAAGAGACCAACGCGCCTTACGGCCTCGCCAAGAAGATGATGCTGGTGCAGGCGCAGTCGTACCGCCAGCAATACGGCTTCAACGCCATCTTCCTGCTTCCCGTGAATCTCTACGGCCCGCGCGACAACTTTAATTTGCAGACTTCGCACGTCATCCCCGCGCTGATCCGCAAGGCGCTGGAGGCGAAAGACCGCGGCGACCGCGAACTCCGCGTCTGGGGCGACGGCTCGCCGACGCGCGAATTCCTCTTCGTGGAAGACGCTGCGGACGGAATCGTCACCGCCGCCGAAAAGTACAACGGCGACCTGCCCGTCAACCTCGGCTCGGGCTACGAGATCTCCATCAAAGACCTGACCGAGATGATCGTCCGCATGACGGGCTTCGAGGGCGAACTCGTCTGGGAGACAGACAAGCCCAACGGTCAGCCGCGCCGCGGCCTGGATGTGACGCGGGCGAAGGAACTCTTCGGCTGGAGCGCGCAAGTCCCGTTCGAGGAAGGGATGCGGCGCACCATCGAGTGGTTTAAGGAAAATAGGCAGAGGATAGAGAGCAGAGAAAGAAAGTAGAGAGCAGAGAACAGAGAGTAGAGAACAGTCTACTCTTTACCACTACTCTCTAATCTCTAATCATCTTATGACCGAAATTACCAAACACGAACCCGCCACCATCTATATCAAGCCTTCACACGGACTCGCCGCGCTCAACCTGCGCGACCTGTGGGTGTACCGCGAATTGGTCTTCTTCATGGTCTGGCGCGACGTGAAAGTGAAATATAAACAGACTCTGCTCGGCATGGCCTGGGCGGTGATCCAGCCCGTGATGACCATGCTCGTCTTCACGTTCCTGTTCGGCACGGTCGCGAAACTTCCCACCGACGGGATTCCCTACCCCGTCTTTTCGTTCACCGCGCTGCTGCCGTGGGGACTCTTCGTCACCGCGCTGAATCAGGGCAGCCGCTCGCTCGTGGCGCACAACAACATGGTGACGAAGATCTACTTCCCGCGTCTCATCCTGCCGATGTCGGCGGTCTTCGCGGGACTCGTGGATTTTGCCATCGCCTTCGTCATCCTCGTCGCTTTGATGGTCTACTACCATGTGACTCCCGCCTGGAACCTGGTCTGGACTCTGCCCCTCTTCCTCCTGCTGGCGCTCGTCGCCGCGCTCGGAGTCGCGCTCTGGCTCTCGGCGATCAACGTCAAATATCGCGACGTCAACCAGGCCCTCCCGTTTCTGACTCAGTTCTGGCTGTTCGCCACGCCCGTGGCGTATTCATCCTCGGTCATCTCCCCCAAATGGCAGATCGTCTACTCGCTCAACCCCATGGCGGGAGTGGTCAACGGCTTCCGCTGGGCGCTGCTCGGATCGGGCAACGGCCCCGACGCGGCGCTGTGGGTCTCGGCGGCGATCTCCATCCTCGTGCTGGTGACGGGACTGTTCTACTTCCGCAGCACAGAAAAGACTTTTGCAGATACGATTTAGTAGTATCAGGTATCAGGTATCAAGTGTCAGGTATCAAGTATCAGGTTGCATAATCAGATGAGGAGGTTAATATGGCGCTGATAAAACGCTTTGAAGATATCCAAGCCTGGCAAGAGGCGCGTGTCCTTGTGAAGATGATTTATCCGTTGACCAAGAAAGAGCAGTTTTCCAAAGATTATGGCATGAAAGATCAAATCCAGCGGGCGGCAGTTTCCACGATGACCAATATTGCAGAAGGTTTCGATTGCGAGTCAAAAGTTGAATTTGCCCGTTTTCTCGGCTTTGCGCGTCGTTCAGCGGTCGAGACTCAATCTCTTCTCTATGCCGCGCTGGATATAAACTATATTACCCAAACCGAATTCGACGCGCATTATGAACAAGCCCGCAAAGCAAAGGCCCTCATCGGCGGCTTCAAACGCTCGCTCGGCAACAAATAGCTTCAATTATCCAACCTGACACCTGACACCTGACACCTGGCACCTGACACCTGTAGCCTGACACCCATGACAACAGCAATTTCCGTTAAAAATCTCGGCAAGAAATACATGATCGGCGCGGCGGAGACGAAGTTCCGCTACAACATGCTGCGCGACGTGATCGTGGACACGGTCTACGCGCCTGTGCGACTCGCCAAGGCGCTGGTCGGAAAGTCCGAGCGACGCGCCAACAAAAATTTCATCTGGGCGCTGGACGACGTCTCCTTTGACCTCGAGGAGGGGAAAGTCCTCGGCATCGTGGGACGCAACGGCGCGGGGAAAAGCACCCTGCTCAAGATCCTCTCTCGCGTCACCGAGCCGACCAGGGGGACGGTCGCCGTGCGCGGCCGCGTCGGGTCGCTGCTGGAGGTGGGGACGGGCTTCCATCCCGAACTGACTGGCCGCGAAAACATCTACATGAACGGCGCCATCCTCGGCATGAAGCGCGCCGAGATAGACGCCAAATTCGACGAGATTGTGGACTTCTCCGAAGTCGCCGCGTTCATTGATACGCCCGTCAAACGCTACTCCTCGGGCATGTACCTGCGTCTCGCGTTCGCCGTCGCCGCGCACCTCGAACCCGAGATCCTCGTCGTGGACGAAGTGCTGGCGGTGGGCGACGCGGAGTTCCAGCGCAAGTGCCTCGGCAAGATGGGCGACGTGGCCCAGCAGGGGCGCACCGTGCTGTTCGTCAGTCACAACATGTCCGCCATCCTGCGCCTCACGCAGGAAGCCATCGTGCTGAACAAGGGACGCCTCGTCATGCGCGCGCCGACGCAGGAAGCCGTGGACTTCTATCTCTCCTCGGGACAGGCGCAGGCTGGAGAACGCGTCTGGGAGGCGGACGAAGTCCCAGCCGCGAGCGCGCCGTTTACGCCGATCCGCCTCACAGTCCGCGACCGAAGCGGCAAAGTCGTGGACACGATCCGCTCCACCGAGGAGGTCGCGCTCGAATTCGAATATCGTCTCGACGCGCCCGTCACGGGCCTGCGCGTCGGGATCTACGTCTCCACCATGCGCGGCGAATACGTGCTCGCCTCGTTCGACACCGACGACGCGTCCCGCTTTGAAAATCACGCGGCGCGCGCCGCGGGTCGTTACGTCAGCCGCGCGATTTTCCCGCCCGACATGTTCAACGACGGACGTTACAGCGTGGGCGTGAACGCGTCGTCGTTCGGCGTGCGCCGCTACTTCATGGACGAGAACGCGCTGGCGTTCAACGTGGACATCAGCGGCGCGCCTGGCACGCACTGGCCCGAACCGCGCGTCGGCCCCATCCGCCCGCGGCTGGAGTGGAAGATCGAGAAAATCAGTGATTAGAGAACGGAGAGCAGAGAGCGGTCTCGGACTACTCATCTGCTCTCTACTCTCTGCTCTCTTGCCCCATGAACAAAACCCTCCGCAACTTCCTCGGCGAACTGCCGCTCGCGGCCGAACTCGATTACGCCCTTCGGCAAAAATCCCGCGCCCGCAAAGACCACTTCAACCTGCATCGGCTGGAGAAGTCCCTGCCCGCGCTGGCGAAGGTCGCCGCGCCGTTCGCGCAGGACGCGCCGCGCGGCAAAAAAATATTATTCTTCGCGACGCTCCATTACTGGATCGAACAGTCCGCCGTCGTCAGCCTCGCGCTCGCGGGCCTCGGCCACAACGTCACGCTGTTGACCCTGCCCTACTCCGAGTGGCACAAGAAGATGGACAAGATGACCCAGCGGCAGCGCGTCCTCCACACGCGGGACGCGCTCGCCGCGCTTGCTCCCCTCGTCGAACACGCCTCCTTCCTTGACCTTCAGCCGGCCTCCGACCTCCCCGCGTCTCTCCAGGCTGACGTGGAGGAGGTCTCCCGCTGGGACGCGCAGTACACGCTCATGCGCGAGGAAGTGGACCTGGCGGACCCGTCCGACCGCGCCCTCTACGACCTGCGCCTCGAGCGCAACGGATTCGCCGCCCGCGCCGCGCTGGCGTACATGCAGGCGAATCGCCCCGACGTCGTCCTCATCCCGAACGGACTCATCCTCGAAATGGGAATCGTCTTCCGCGTGGCGCGGCGCCTCGACATCCCCGCCGTGACCTACGAGTTCAACGACCAGCGCGAGCAGATCTGGCTGGCGCAGAACTCGTCCATCATGCAGCAGGACACGGACTACCTCGTGGAGGCGCGCTGCCGCCTCCCGATGACCGACGCCATGTACGAGCGTCTCGCGGATTTGGAAAACGCCCGCCGCGGCGCGCGCGTGTGGGGCAAGTCGAAACGGCTGTGGCAGTACGTCTCCTCGCAGGGCGCGGACGAGACGCGCAAAATGCTCGGGTTGGACGACCGTCCCGTCGTCATGCTGGCCGCGAACGTGCTGGGCGACAGTCTCACTTTGGGACGCGATATCTTCGCCGATTCGATGACCGAATGGATTACGAAGACCGTCCAGTTTTTCGCCGCCCGTCCCGATGTCCAGTTGGTGATCCGAATCCACCCTGGCGAGAAACTCGTCCCGCAGGCGAAGTCCATGGGAGTCGTCGTCCGCGAGGCTTTGCCTGAAATCCCGAATCACATCCACGTCATCGGCGCGCTGGACAAGGTCAACACCTACGACCTGATCGAGATCGCCGACCTCGGCCTCGCGTACACGACGACCGTCGGTCTCGAGACCGCGATGAACGGCGCGCCCGTCGTCTCCTGCGGGCGGACGCACTACCGCGGCCGCGGCTTCACCGTTGATCCGAACTCGTGGGACGAATATTTTTCCGCGCTCGAAAGCGTTTTGTCCGACCTGCCCGCGCACCGTTTGAGCGACGGGCAAATCGCCAAAGCGTGGAATTACGCCTACCGTTTCTTCTTCGAGTACCCGCGCCCGTTCCCGTGGCGGCTGATGAATTTCTGGGACGACCTGGAAATTTGGCCGCTGGAAAAAGTTCTGAGCGACGAAGGCCGCGCGCAGTTTGAGGATACGTTCAAGTTTTTAGTTGGAGAACCATTTACGTGGCGGTAGGGGCGAACCTGCGTGTCCGCCCTGGTTTACGTGTCCGCCCTGGTCGCGCCAGACCAGGATAGGGCAGACACGCAGGTCTGCCCCAACAGGTCTGCCCCAACAGGTCTGCCCCAACGAGCAGGCCTGCCCCAACGAGCAGGCCTGCCCCAACGAGCAGGTCTGCCCCAACGAGTCACACCGCGTAAAATTACAACCATGTCCGAAAACACCAAACAACAAGTCCGTGAGTTTTACGACCAGATCGGCTGGTCGCAGGTCGGCGAGGGCGTTTATCAAAATGCCCGTTACGAAGACCTGCGTCCCGTCTCGCGCGAGTACATCCATAAGACACGCCTGCGGACGATGAACGGACTGATTCCCGACGGGAAGTTCCTGCTCGACGCGGGTTCGGGGCCCGTGCAGTACGAGGAGTACAAAGTCTATTCGCAGGGATACGAGAAGCGCGTCTGCCTCGACATCTCCATCCAGGCGCTGCGCGAAGCGCGGACCCGCATCGGCGGCCACGGGCTGTTCGTCGTCGGCGACCTCGCCAACCTCCCGTTCAAAAATGACGCGTTCGACGGGGCCGTGTCCATGCACGCCATCCATCACCTGCCGCTGGAGGAACATCCGCGCGCCTACGCGGAGATCCACCGCACGCTCGCGCCTGGGCGGACGGCGGCCATCGTCAACGGCTGGCACGATCCGCTCATCAGCCGCATGGCCGAGCCGTTGATCGGATGGATGCGGAAACTGGCGGGACGTTCGGCCAAGAAGAAAAAAGAATGGACGATCCAGGACAACCCCGACGGGACCTTCGTGGAGAAGATGACGCCCGCCTGGCTCAAGCAGGAGATCGGCTCGCGGATGACCGTCGAGATCAAGCCCTGGCGCAGCATGAGCACGCGCATCCTGCGCTGGTTCGTGCGTCCGTTCGGCGGGCGGACCTTCCTGCGCGTCGTCTTCTGGCTCGAAGACGCTTTCCCGAATTTTTTCGCCGAGAACGGACAATATCCGTTGATCGTGGTAAAAAAATGACAGGCGCCGCCATGAAAATAAAAAGGATTCCGCAGGTTCTACTTGCGGCTTTCCCGAAGTAGAACTTCGGGATTTCAGATTTTCATCATTCGGGGTGAACCCGTTCATGGATACTTTGTTGCAAACACTTTAACAGTTTGTCGCTGCAAGCGAAGCGGTCTCCCGACCTGCGAGGAGAGCGCTCTGACGCCTTCGGCGTTTCGCAATGACATGAGGAGAAATTATGGACTGGAAAAATCAAGTCGTGCTCGTCACTGGCGGGACGGGATCGTTCGGCAAGAAGTTCGCCGAGATCCTGCTCAAGGAACAAGCGCCGAGGAAGATCATCATCTTCAGCCGCGACGAGTTGAAACAACACGAAATGCAGGTGATGGGCTTCAACCAGCCCAACCTGCGTTACTTCATCGGCGACGTGCGAGACCGCGAACGCCTGCGCCGCGCCATGCACGGCGTGGACGTGGTCGTCCACGCGGCCGCGCTCAAACAGGTCCCGGCCTGCGAGTACAACCCGATGGAGGCCGTCAAGACCAACATCATGGGGACGAGCAACGTCCTCGAAGCCGCGCTCGACGCGGGCGTGAAGAAAGTCCTCGCCCTCAGCACCGACAAAGCCGTCAGCCCGGCAAACCTCTACGGCGGGACCAAACTCGTCGCCGAGAAACTCGTCATCCAGTCGAACAACTACGCGGCGGGATCGTCCACGCGCTACGCCTGCGTCCGCTACGGAAATGTCGTCGGCTCGCGCGGCTCGGTCGTGCCGCTCTTCCTCAAGCAGCGCGCCAGCGGCAAGATCACCATCACCGACGAACGCATGACCCGCTTCTGGCTCTCGCTCGATCAGGGCGTGCGCTTCGTCATTAAGTGCATCGAGCAAATGGAAGGCGGCGAGGTCTTCATCCCGAAAATCCCCAGCACCAAAGTCATTGACCTCGCCCGCGCCATCGCGCCCGAAGCGGACATCGAGATCATCGGCATCCGTCCCGGCGAAAAACTGCACGAAGACCTGCTGTCCGAAGACGAGGCTCGCAACGCGGTCGAACGCGACGGCATGTACATCATCAAACCGCCCGAGACGCTCTGGGACCGCGACCGTCATTACGGCGGCGAGCCCCTCCCCGAAGGCTTCTCCTACACCAGCGACGCCAACACCGAATGGCTCGACCTCGAGGGCATCAAAACCTACATCGCGCCATTTGAAGAACTGTTCAAACAGGGTAAACTTGAGGGGTAAGAGTGTCAGGTTCCACGTTTCACGTTCCAAGTGTGCCTGACACCCGAGACGCGAAACTTGAAACCTGGAACTTGACCCATGAAACTACTAATCACCGGCTCCAGCGGACTACTCGGACTCAACCTCGCCCTCGAAGCCGCGGCCTCGCATGAGGTCGTCGGGCTGGATCGGGGACGGCTCAAATCGCCTCCCTTTCGGACGCTTCGACGCGACCTGCTGGACGACGGGGCGGCGGACTCCATCCTCGACAAGGCGCGTCCCGACTGGCTGATCCACTGCGCCGCCCTCGCGGACCTCGACGCGTGCGAGGCGGAACCCGAGCTGGCGCGGCGCCTGAACACGGACGTCCCGTCGGCGCTGGCGAAGGCTTGCCGGGAGCGCGGCATCCGCATGGTTCAGGTCTCGACCGACGCGGTCTTCGACGGGATGAAAGCGGGGTTCTACACCGAGGAGGACGATCCGCTCCCGGTCAGCATCTACGCCCGCACCAAGCTGGACGCGGAACAGTCCGTGCTGGAATCCAACCCGGACGCCCTCGTCGCCCGGGTCAACTTCTACGGCTGGTCGCTCGGGGGACGGCGGTCGCTGGCCGAGTTCTTCTTCAACAACCTGACGAACAACAAATCCATGAGCGGCTACACCGACGTGATCTTCTGCCCGATGCACGCCGCGCACTTGTCGCAGACGCTTTTGAAGATGCTGGCAAAGGGACTGCGCGGGCTGTATCACGCGGTGGGGCCGCAGCCGATGAGCAAGTATCAATTTGGGGTGGAGATCGCGCGCCGGTTCACGCTGAACGACGCCGAGATCTCGCCGAAATCCATCAGTACGTCCAGTTTGATGGCGCGCCGCGCCCACAATTTATACCTATCTACCAATAAGTTATCCACAGACCTGGACGAGCCTCTCCCCAGTTTTTCCGCAGGCCTCGACCTGTTTTATACACAGTTCAAAGAAGGTTTTCCACAGAAAATACGAAGTTTTACACAGGCGTAACGCGCTTTGCCAGGCTGCGCACAGGTTATCCACAGGCTTTTCAGCCGAGTTATCCACAGAAAACGGGAAGTTATCCACAGGTTGGTAAATTGGCGCATTGGATTTCGGGGAAAGGCTGCTAATTCACCAACTATCACAAGGAGGCATCATGGACATCAAAATCGGCAACCGATTGATTGGTCTCAACCACCCCACCTACTTCATCGCCGACATTGCCGCCAATCACGATGGCGATTTGGAACGGGCGAAACTGCTCATCCGTCTCGCAAAAGAAGCGGGGGCGGACGCGGCGAAGTTCCAGAATTTCGACGCGCCGAAGATCGTCTCGGATTACGGCTTTTCGCACATGAACGCGCAGGTTTCGCATCAGGCGACGTGGAAGAAGTCCGTGACCGAGGTTTACCGCGCCGCGTCGATTCCCTTCGAGTGGACGATGACCTTGGGGGAAGAATGTCAGGAAGTTGGTATTGACTATTTCTCCTCGCCGTATGATTTCACCGCGATTGATTTTCTCGACCAATATGTGCCTGTCTACAAGGCTGGCTCTGGCGAAATTGACTGGATCGAAGCGTTGGAGCGCATGGCGAGCAAGGGCAAACCTTTCTTCGTCGCGACGGGCGCATCCACGATTGGCGAAGTGCAGAGGGCCGTCCATGCCATTCTCAAGATCAACAAACAACTCGTGCTGATGCAGTGCAACACCAACTACACCGCCAGCCCGAAGAACTACGATCACTTGCATCTTAACGTGCTGAAGACCTATGCGACCATGTTCCCCGATGTGATTCTGGGACTCTCCGACCACACCCACGCGGTCGCTCCCGTTCTCGGCGCGGTGACGTTGGGCGCGCGCGTCATCGAGCGTCACTTCACCGACAGCAACGACCGCGAAGGTCCCGACCACAAATTCGCGATGGATCCCGACAAGTGGGCGCGCATGGTCGAAGAGACACGTCTGCTCGAACGTTCGCTTGGCTCCGCCGATAAATTCATCGCGGGCAACGAGCAGGAGACGCAAGTTGTGCAGCGTCGCTGTCTGCGCGCCGCGCGCGACATCAAAGCGGGCGAGGTCTTCACGCGCGAGATGATTGACGTGCTGCGTCCCGCCACGCCCGGCGCGATCAAACCGCATGAGATTCCGAATGTGATCGGCACGAAAGCGTTACATGATTTCAAATATGGTCAAGAGTTGAGGTGGACGGATTTGGAAGCGTAATTACACCCATTAAACACAAAGGATACGAAGGAGACAAAGGTTAATGCGTAGCGCAACGCGGCTCTTTCTTTTTGACCATCACGAGCGATGGTCGAAAGCAATGCAACGCACTCCTTTCGACTCACCTTCGTTGCCTTTGTGTGCCTTTGTGTTTAAAAGATTTTCATGAAAGTCATTTACTTCTCCCTCGACTACTCCCCTCACGACCATCGGTTTCTTTCCGCGCTATCCGAAACCGGGTATGAGGTCTTCTTTGTCCGCCTCCAGCGCGGACCGAGACAGGTGGAGGATCGCCCCGTCCCTGCGAAGATTGAACAGGTTCAATGGGCGGGCGGGCGGGACGAATTCCGCTGGCGTGACCTGCCAAAACTGGTCATGGACTTCCGCCGCGTGGTCAAGCGCATCCAACCCGACCTCATCCACGCGGGACCGATCCAGACTTGCGCGTTCATCGCAGCGCTTTCAGGCTTTCGCCCGATTCTGACCATGTCGTGGGGCTTTGATTTGATGGACGATGTCCACAAGAGCAAATGGATGGAAAGGATCACGCGTTACACGCTGAAGCGTTCCGCGTTCTTCGCCAGCGACGCCAACGTCACCCGCGATAAAGCCGTTCTTTACGGAATGAATCCCGAGCGAACCATCGTCTTTCCCTGGGGCGTTGACCTTCAACATTTCACGCCGATCTCCAATCGCCAATTGTCAGTTACCAATTACCGATTTACCATCTTCTGCAACCGTTCCTGGGAACCGCGCTACGGAGTGGATGTCCTCGCCCGCGCCTTTGTGAAAGTCGCTCAGCAGAATCCAGACGTGGACTTGATGCTCCTCAACGGCGGGTCTCAGGCGCAGACCATCCGTCAGATCCTGCAACGCGGCGGCGTGTTGGACCGCGTCACCATGCCGGGGACTATCCCGCAGAAGGAATTGCCGCGTTTCTACCACATGGCCGACCTCTACGTCTCGCCCTCGCACGTGGACGGTTCGTCCGTCTCGCTGATGGAGGCGCTGGCGTGCGGACTTCCGTGCCTCGTCTCGGACATCCCCGCGAACAAGGAGTGGGTCGCGGACGGCGTCAACGGCTGGCTCTTTCCCGACGGGGACGCGGACGCGCTCGCCGCGAAGATCCTGGCCGCGCTCGCTCAAAGGGAGAAACTGCCCGCGCTGGGCGAGTCCGCCCGAAAGTCAGCGGAGAAGCGAGCCGATTGGAAGAAAAATTTCGGTCAGTTACTCGTCGCGTACGAGCAGACCGTCAAACTCGGAAGGAAATAGTCATGCTCAATCATAAACAACTACTCGACGGTTTCCGCCAAACCAGCGTCAAACCCGGCGACACAATCCTCGTCCACACCTCGTACAAATCTCTCGGCGGCGTGGAGGGCGGCGCGGAGACCGTCATTGACGTGATGCGCGAACTGGCGGGGGAGCGCGGCACGGTGTTGTTCCCCGCATTCAATTTTCAGTCGTGGACGGAGACGCATTACTTCGACGTGCTGGAGACGCCCTCGAAGATGGGGATGATCACCGAACTGGCCCGCCTCCGCCCCGACGCGAAGCGGACCCCGCATCCCATCTATTCGTTCTCCGTCTGGGGCGCCCGCGCGGACGAGTTCGCCGCGGCCGAGGACGTGGAAGCATACGGACCGAACTCGGCCTTCGCGCTGTTCCACAAGATCAACGGGACGATCATCAGCATCGGACTGGACTTCAACAGCACGTTTTCGATGCACCATTACATCGAATACAATGTGGGCTGCGACTATCGCCGCGTGAAGGAGTTTTCGGGAATCTACGTGGGCTACGACCGAGCGCCGAGGATCAAGACCTACTCGATGTTCGTGCGCCTGAACGACCGCGTGAAGACGTACATCAACCCCGGCATGGATGAGTTGCTGGCGGCGGGCGTCATCAAGGAAATCCAGGTCGGCGCGGCAAAAGTGCATTTCGCCACGGCGAACGATTTTTACGATAATATGTCCGTTATCGTTCGCGAGCATCCTGAGAAGTTGCATTACATCGAAGAACCGAAGTATTGAGATGATTAGAAAGTAGATGAGTAGGGAGCAGTGGAGTAAAATATGAATGCCCCATGTCGCCGTTCCGACTCAAAGGAGAGAATCTAATGCCAATCGCTTTGCGAATCGGAGGCTATCGTTTTTACTTCTACTCTTACGATTGCGTCGAGCCGCGGCACATGCACGTGGATCGCGGCGGCATGAGCGCAAAATTCTGGCTTGATCCGATCGCGTTGGCAGAAAATCACGGTTATAGTCGAAAGGAATTGCGCGGCATCGAACGGATCATGGTTGAAAACTTGGAGACTTTGAGAAATGAATGGGACGCTTTCTGCAGTGGTAACGTTCACTCTTCCTAGGGCGACCAAAGCGACGGTCACAGACGACACTCTCTCCGTTGACCTCGAAGACGGGCGCACGGTTTCGGTTCCCATTGGTTGGTATCCGCGCCTCGCGCACGGAACTCCTGCCGAACGCGCCAATATCGAAATTTCTGGCGCGGGGTACGGCTTGACCTGGCCCGACCTCGACGAGGATATTGGCGTGGAAGGTCTGTTGCTTGGAAAACGTTCCACGGAACATCCCGACTCCTTCAAACGTTGGTTGGAAAAGCACGGAAAGGCTTGATGATGAAATCGTCCAGCAATCGGTGGCTGGACGATTTTGATAATACGCGCACGCATCATCCGTGGCAATATTCATAACCGATAAAGACGATATGAATCCCTCCTCCTCCCTCAAATCCATCCTCGCCGAATTCTTCCCCCTCCATCGCACTCTCGCCTCGGACGACCAGGACAAGACGCTGAGAATCATCGGCGCGTACATGCCCGATTCGTCCAACTACACTATCGAGACGTACGCGCCCCTCGAAAAAGCGTGGACGTGGCAGGTCCCCGAACGCTACGTCGTCCACGAGGCATATTTGGAAATCGAGGGCGGCGAGCGGATCGTGGACTTCAAGGACAATCCGCTGCACATCGTCTCGTATTCCCTGCCGGTGGACGCGGCGCTGACCTTCGATGAACTCCAGCCGCATTTATATTTCAACGAGAAACGCCCGCACGCGGTCCCCTGGGTGTTCAAATATTACGAGCGGGACTGGGGCTTCTGCCTCCCGAAAAATCTCTTCGACAAACTGCCGCGCGACAAAACATACCGCGCCGTCATCCGCTCCGAATTCGCGACCGACCCGGCGCGTGGATTCAAAGTCGCGACGGCCGTCGTCCATCCCGAGGGCGGAGCGAATCCCGTCGCGGGCGAGATCCTCGTCCTGGCGCACACCTGCCATCCCATGCAGGCTAACGACGACGGCTCGGGCGTCGTCAGCGCCATCGAACTGGCGCGGCGTCTCGCCGAGAATCCGTTGCCCGCGGGTTCGATGAGCGTCCGCTTCTGGTTCGGCCCCGAAACCATCGGCTCCATTGTCTGGCTCTCACGCAATGAAGACCTCATCCAAAACCTGCGCGGCGGAATCTTTTTGGAGATGACCGGCAACCGCAACAAGATCGCCTGGCATCACACCCGCCAGCACAATCACCTGCTCGACCGAATTACCAATTACCAATTACGCAATACGGCTCACGACGAGCGCGACTTTGCCGCCGCGCCCGCCAACGACGAACGCGTCGTCAACGGGCCGGGCGTCAACGTGCCGTGCATCTCGCTCAACCGCTGGCCCTACGACGAGTACCACACCAGCGACGACAATCTCGACATCATCCACGAAGACATGCTCCTCGACGCGGCGGACGCGGCCGAGCGCATCGTCCGCGTCTACGCGACGAACTACATCCCGAAACGGACTTTCCGCGGCCCCGTCTTCCTCAGCGGCAACGGCCTGTGGGTGGACTGGCGCGAGGACTGGGCGCTCAACCGCGCCATCGAAAAGATCATGATGCGCTTCGAGGGTCAGCACACCGTCTTCGACATCGCCGAACAGGTCGGCCTCGATTACTGGACGGTGCGCGGCTACGTGGAGAAATTCCGCGCCAGGGGATTCGTCACGCCGCTCCCAATTCCGTCCGAGGCCGAAGCGAAGTAAAATAGGCGCGTACATATCGAATTGGAGGAACCATGGCTGTCGTATATCTGATCCTTGCCCTGCTCATCGCCGTCGTCGCGGTTATTTTCGCGTGGCAAAACCCGGTTGTCGTGAGCATCACCTTCTTTGCATGGAAGATTGATAGCGCCCCGCTTTCGCTCGTCATCATCGCGACTCTCCTGATCGGCATCATCGTCGGCTGGCTGTTCGCCGCGCCGTCGCTGGTCAAAAACTCCTTCCGCGCATCGGGGAATCGGAAGCGCATCGGCGCGCTCGAAAAGGAACTGGAAGACCACAGGACCAGGCTGAGCGAACTGCTGAAGCCCGCGCCCGCCGCGCCGGCCTCTCCCGTCCCGCCCGCCAACAACTCCGACACCGACCCGCTCGGACATTCGTGACCCGCGTCGTCGCCATCATCCAGGGACGGATGACCTCGTCCCGGCTGCCGGGAAAAATCCTCGCGGACATCGCCGGACAGCCCATGCTGGCCCGCGTCTACGCGCGGAGCGCGCGCGCGCGGACTCTCTCCGAGACGGTCTTCGCCACGACGACCGACGCGTCCGACGACCCGGTCGCGGAGTACTGCGACTGGAGCGGAATCCCCCTCACGCGCGGCTCTCTCTACGACGTGCTGGACCGCTACTATCAGTCCGCGAAAGAAGCGAGGGCGGAGGTCGTCGTCCGCGTCACCGCGGATTGTCCGGTCATTGATCCCGGCTTGATCGACGACGCCGTGACCCTCGTCACCCGTCACTCGCCACCCGAATTCGACTTCGCCGCGAACCGACTTCCGCCGCCGTGGACGCGCACTTATCCCATCGGCCTCGACGCCGAAGTCTGTACCTTCGCCGCATTGGAACGCGCCTGGAAGGAAGCGAAAGAGCCGCAGCACCGCGAGCACGTCATGCCGTTTTTCTATGAAGGCGTGGAACTGACAACTGAAAACCGAACGCTGCAAACTGGAATCTCTCCCCGTGGATTCCACATCGCCCTCCTTCACCATCCCACCGACTTCGGCGATTACCGCTGGACGGTGGACACGCCCGAGGACCTGGAATTTATGCGCCAGATCTACAGTCGCTTCGACGGACGGGATGACTTTACCTGGAAGGACGTCCTCGACCTCGTCCACACCGAACCCGACCTGATGAAGATCAACGCGGGCGTGCGGCACAAGACACTCAAAGATATTGATAAACGAGCGATAAAGTGACCAGCGCCGCAAGACCCATCTTGCCCCTGTGGGAGACAGCATAAATGTCGCGGTACTGATAACTGATCACTGATAACTGATCACTGATGACTTTACTCACCTTCTTCTCCGCCCCCAAACCCTTTACCGATCCGCATATCGCGACGATCCAGCGCAACGCCATCCGATCGTGGACGTTGCTCGAGGATTCCGAAGTCATCCTGCTTGGCGGCGAATCGGGACTGGCTGAGATCGCGAGGGAATTGGACGTCAAACACTTCCCGAACGTCAGGGTCAACGACAGCGGCGTGCCGTTGATCTCGTCCATGTTTGAGATTGCGCGAGAAAATTCAGACAGCGACCTGCTCTGCATCGTCAATGCGGACATGATTCTCATGCCCGATTTCGTCGAAGCGGCGAGACAGGCTGCCAAACTCAAAAATAAATTCGTCCTCCTCAGCCAGCGCTGGGACTTGGATGTGACTCAGCCTCTTGACTTCTCCGCCGACTGGGCATCCCGTCTTCGTTCTTCCGTCCTCCGTCAAGGTTCTTTGCACCGTCCCGCGGGAAGCGATTTCTTCCTCTTCCCCCGATCCTGCTACGCCGACGTCCCCGATTTCGTCATCGGCCGCGCGGGCTGGGACAATTGGATGATCTACAAGGCGCGCAAGGAAGGCTGGCCGGTGATTGACTGCACGCCGTCGGTGACGATCGTCCACCAGAACCACGATTACAGCCACCTGCCCGGCGGGAAGCCGCACTACGACCACCCCGACACGAACGAAAACATCCGCCTCGCGGGCGGACGCGCGAACATCCGCTACACCATCCTGGATTCCACGCGCCAACTCGACGGCGGCAAACTCGTCCGCCCGAAGACGACATCCCTGCGTTTCCAGCGCGGCGTGGAGTTGTTCCTGCGAAAAATCTTTTTCTTTTTGCCGGAAGCGACCGTCGAACGCCTCGTCCGCCCGAAGCGATGGCAGAAGAAATTAAAGAAGATGTTCAAATGAAATTGCAGGGGCGGACCAACGTGTCCGCCCGAAGCGATGGCAGAAGAAATTAAAGAAGATGTTCAAATGAAATTGTAGGGGCGGACCAACGTGTCCGCCCAGGGCAGACACACAGGTCTGCCCCGACAAGGAATATGAATGAGAAAAGGCCAAAATCCCGCCAAGTTCGTCAAAGACGTAGCCCGCCCCGAGCGGATCACCGCCGCGCTGCTCAACTACATCCCCTTCCTGAGCGGATTCTACGCTGAGACCCTCGACGTGCTGAAAGTCTCGCTCGAGTCCATGCGCAGGGACGCGGGCCTGCCGTTCGACCTGATGGTCTTCGACAACGGCTCGTGCGCCGAGGTTCGCGACTTCCTCGTCCAGGAAAAGGAAGAGGGGCGCATCCAGTATTTGATCCTCTCCGAGAAGAACATGGGCAAAGGCGGCGCGTGGAATGTGGCGCTGGCGGGCGCGCCGGGCGAGATCATCGCCTACACCGACGCGGACGTGCTGTTCTCCCCGAACTGGCTCAAACGCTCTGTGGAGATCCTAGAAACCTTCCCCAACGTCGGCATGGTCACCGCGCGTCCGTTCCGCACCCCGCCCGAATTTTACGAGTCGACTCTGCGATGGGCGCGCGAAAACGCGGCGTTCGAGGAGGGTCAATTCATCCCGTGGGAAACCTTCCTTGAGTTCAATCTCTCCCTCGGCCAGACCGAGGAGGAGAATAAAAAAGTCTATGCCGAGACGAGGGACTGGCGCATCCAATACAAAGGCGTGACCGCGTTCGCGGGCGCGAGTCACTGGCAGTTCACCGCCTACAAATCCACGCTCCAGCGCTTCCTGCCCTTCGACATGGACAAGCCGATGGGACAGGTCCGCCAACTGGACAGGCGCATGAACGACGCGGGCCTCCTGCGCCTGATGGTCAGCGACCCGCTGGCGATGAATATGTCCAATACGCTGGGATATTTGAGGGGAGAGTTGAAGGCGCAAAACGTGAAACGTAGGCCAGGTTTGGCGCGGCGCGTGTTGGAGTCGAGTCCCGTCAAGAAGGCTCTGCTGGCGGTCTACAACAAAATTTTCAGTTGGTATTATTCATAGCATAGGTCGCGAAAACCACGCGCGGCTTGGACGATCTGGCGGCGTCCATAAAATAAACAGGCGGAGGCTTCGACCTCCGCCAGTCATTTACTCCACCGAGATCAGGAACGGATAGTGCGGCTGGCCGCCCTCCTGCACTTCGATCTCCTGCGATGGATATTTCTCGCGCGCCGCGTCCGCGATCCGCAGGGCTTCGGCGCGGTTGATGTCTTCGCCGTAATAAAACGTGATCAACTCGCGGTTGGCCGCGTCCGCTTTTTCGAGGAACTTCATGACGGCGTCTTCCACAGAGGGGGACGAAAGCGCCAGTTTCCCGTCCAGCAGCGCGATGACCTGTCCCGACTCGACGCTCACGCCGTCTATCTCCACCGTGCGCGTCGCGACCGTGATCTCGCCCGTCAACACCGAGGCAAGGGACTTGGTCATCCTCTCGGCCACCGCGTCCACCTCGCCGTCCGGGTTGTGGGCGAGCATGGCCGTGAGTCCCTGCGGCACGGTTCGGCTCGGCACCACGGCCACCGATTTCACCGTCACCTCTTTAGCCTGGTTCGCGGCGAGAATGATATTTTTGTTGTTCGGCAGGATGATGACCTTGTCGGTCGGCAGGTTTTCGAACGCCGCGAGAATCTCCTGCGTGGACGGGTTCATGGTCTGACCGCCCTCCACGACCGCGGCCGCCCCCAGCGAGGCGAAGATACGGCTCAGCCCGCGTCCCGGCGAGACGACCACCACCGCGATCTGTCCCGGCTCGATTGTCGGAAATTCGATCTTTTCGTTCTTCGATTTCTGGATGTCGTCCATCTGCGCCAGCAGGTTTTCCATCGCCACTTTGGTGATGGTGCCGATGCCCATGATGTAATCAATCGGCTCGTAGCGCTTTTCGAGCGGCACGTGGATGTGCATGCGGTACATGCCCTCGCCTTCGCCCACCTGGATGGAGGTGCCCATCGTTTCGAGTCTGCCGTAAAAGCCCTGCAGGTCGAGCGCGCCATCCGGGAAGAAATCCACCACCACTTCGTAATCCTGGCCCTCCTCGACGGACTCCATCGCGTCCTGCAAGTTCATCGCCGACATCGGCTGGACGGTCATGGTCGGGACGTCGAGCGGCTCGCCGTTGAAGTAGCGGAGCATTCCCTCGAAGATGAAGTACAGCCCCTTGCCGCCCGAGTCGACGACGCCCGCCTGCTTGAGGACGGGCAGCAGTTCGGGCGTATTCTGCACCGACGCGTCCGCGGCGGAAACGACCCGCGCCAGGATCTCGACCGGGTCCTGCGTCTCGTTCAGCGCGGACTCGGCCGCGGCCGCGACGTCCTTCGACACGGTCAGGATCGTCCCCTCCACCGGGCGGACGACGCCCTTGTAGGCGGTATCGCGTCCGTCCACGAAGCCCTTCACGAGAGTCGCGCCGTCTATGGTCTCGGCGTTGTGGAGGCCGCGCGCGAAGCCGCGCCATAACTGCGAAAGGATCACGCCCGAATTGCCGCGCGCTCCCATCAACGCGCCTTTCGCCACGGCCGCGGCCATCTCGCCCGCGTTGCGCGTGCCGAGTTCGGCGATCTCGTTCCAGGCTGATTGCATCGTCAACGTCATGTTCGTGCCTGTGTCGCCATCGGGGACGGGGAAGACGTTCAGCGCGTTGACCGTCTGCTGGTTGGTGCGGAGCCACGTCAGCCCCGCCATGACCAGTTCTTTAAGCGTCAGTCCGTCAATGGGCTTGTTGCGCAGGTCATGGACATGCCTGGCCTGGATGTTGGATGAACCTAAACTCATGAATGCTCCTCAATGCCTCGCGTGCCGACGCGGGCGCGGGCGCACGCGTCGGCGGCGTTGGAGAACGCCTCTCACGCGGGAAATTAATCCATGTCGCTCACGCGCAGCCCGGCCACATGCACGTTGACCGCGTTGATCTTCAGCCCCAGCGCCTTTTCCACGTGAAAGCGGACCGAGTTGGCGACGCTGTTCGCCACCGACAGGACGCGCGTCCCGTATTCGATGACGACATGCACGTCAATATCAATCAGGTCGCCGTCGAAGCGGACGGCGAGGCCGCGCGCCGGTTCGTGCGTGATGGTGCGCGCCAGCCCTTCCGCCAGGTTGCGCGGCGCCAGTCCCACCACCCCGTAGGTCTCGAGGACGGCGCGATAGGCGATCGAAGCGACGGCGTTGGGCGCGATATGGATGCTTCCGTAGGATGTGTTTTCCTTGGCCATGGATGTCCTTTACTGCATTAATTAACCAAAAGGATTGAAGATGGTTGCGAACTATGGTACAATGCGGCGCTTGCGCGAAAGGACTGCGCAGGCGTTATTGTGAAACTGGAAAGGAACGAATCTCATGAAATGCGCTCACTGCAACAAGACCACCACCTTCGGCCATAACCGCTCGTTCTCTCTGCGCGCCACCAACCGCAAGTTCCTCCCGAACCTGCAAAAGGTGACGATCATCGAGAATGGCCGCAAGGTTCAAAAAGTACTCTGCGCCAAGTGCATCCGCACGCTGGCCAAATCGGCCTGAACGCGCCCCACTTTCGGTCAAAGATCGCGGCAGGAATGCCGTGATTTTTTGTTTTAACCGCAGGCCGCGATGGAGGCGCGCAATTCGCGTATCCCGGCTTCGATTCCCTGTGGATGATCGAACACGAAGCTGCCCGAGACGAAGACGTCCGCGCCCGCGCCCCAGACCTGGGACAGGGTTTCGGGGGCGATGCCTCCGTCCACCTCCAGCCGCGCCGGGGAGCGGATTTCGTCCAGCATGGCGCGGATCTGGCGGATCTTTTCGACCGATTCCGGGATGAAGCTCTGCCCGCTGAACCCGGGGTTGACGCTCATCACCAGCGCCTGGTCGGCCAGTCCCAGCGCCGGCTGGATGGCGACCGCCGGCGTGCCGGGGTTGAGCGTCACGCCCGCCGCGCAGCCCAGCGATTTGATGTGTTGCAAGGTGCGGTGCAGATGCGGACAGGTTTCCACATGGACGATGATGCGCGTCGCTCCGGCTTTGGCGAAGGCTTCGATGTGACGTTCCGGCTCCACGATCATCAGGTGGACGTCGAGCGGGAGTTTGGTCGCGCGGCGGCAGGCTTCGACGACGACCGGGCCCATCGTGATGTTGGGGACGAAGCGGCCGTCCATCACGTCCACGTGGATCCAGTCCGCGCCGGCGGCCTCGCAGGCGGCGATGTCCGCGCCGAGGCGGGTGAAGTCGGCGGAGAGGATGGACGGGGCGATCAAGTAGTCGGTCATGGATTCCACGCGAAATAGACCGCGATCCACAAAGGGAGGAGTCCGCCGACGGCGAAGACCGCCAGCAGTCCCAGCCCGATGGTGAGCCAGTCAAAGTCGAGGGGCGGGGGCGGCGCCTCGTAAACCGCGGCCGGCGCGGGGTCCGCGAAGGGGGCGTGCGGACGGGAAGGCGTCCGCTCCAGGAAGTCGGCGACCGGTTCGGGAATCGGAATCGGCGCGGGAGTCGGCTGCGGCGCGGGAGTCGCTTCGCGCACGGTCCCGAAGCGCTGGAGGACGCGTCCCAACTGGTCGGCGGTGCGGTAGCGCGCCGAGGGTTCCTTCGAGAGGACTTTGGCCTCGATCTGTTCGAGCAGGGGCGGCGCGTCGGGCAGGTATTCGCCAAGCGGATGCGGCGCGGTGTGGATGTGCATGCGCGCCAGTTCTTCGGCGGTGGAGGCGTTGAAGGGCAGCGTGCCGGTGAGCATTTCGTAGAGGACGACGCCGAGCGAGTAGACGTCGGAGGCGGGGGAAGGCGCCTGGCCGCGCGCCTGTTCGGGCGAGAAGTATTGCGGGGAGCCCCATACCACTTCGTCGCGGTCGCCGGGATGGATGGTGGAAAGGGCGCGGGCGATGCCGAAGTCGGTGACTTTGAGGCGCATGTCGGGGGTGATGAGGAAGTTGTGCGGCTTCACGTCGCAGTGGACGAGGCCGGCGCGGTGAGCGTAGCCGATGCCCGCGCAGGCTTGCACCATAAGGGGGATGGCCTCGTCCACGCTGAAACGGCCGCGCTTGCGGAGCAGAGTTTTCAGGTCGGCGCCGGGGACGTACTCCATGACGATGAACAACTGTCCGCTTTCCAGCCCGAAGTCGTGGACGGTGACGATGTTGGGATGGGCGAGGTTGGCGGCGGCGCGGGCCTCCTGGCGGAAGCGTTCCTGAAATTCCTCGTCGCTCGAATAGTCGGAACGGAGGATCTTGATGGCGACCGAGCGCTCCAGCATCAGGTCGCGGGCGCGGTAAACGTCCGCCATGCCGCCAGAGCCGAGGCGTTCGAGCAGTTGGTAGCGGTGATTGAGGAGGTCGCCTTCTTTCATCGCGCGGGATTATAACATGCGGGGATGGGAGGGGATTTGGGCGGCGCGGCTCAGTCCGCGTCGCTCACGCAGCGGAAGCCGCGGTTGATTCCCCCCGAGAGGGGATGGTGGCTGAAGCGGTGGAAGGCGCGCAGTTCGGACGCGCCGTCCGAGAACGACCCGCCGCGCAGGGATTTGAGATCGCCCGTCGGCGGTCCCTGCGGGTTTTCGCGGGGCGAGACGACGTAGTAGTAATTGTGGAACCAGTCCGCCGTCCATTCGCGCACGTTGCCCGCCATGTTGAGCGCGCCGTATGGACTGGCTCCCAGCGGGTAGCGATCGGCCGGGAGCGGCGCGCCCAGGTTGAAGTCGAAGTTGGCGAGGCGCATGTCGGGCGGATCGTCGCCCCACGGGTAGGCGCGTCCATCCGTGCCTCGCGCGGCCTTCTCCCATTCGGCCTCGGTCGGAAGCCTGCGTCCTGCCCAGAGGCAGTATTTCTCGGCGTTATTCCAGGAGACGTAGACCACGGGGTAGTCGTCGTATTTCGATTTTCCAAAATAGGGATTGGCCGCGCCGCCAGGATGCGGACACGCCCCCGCCGCGCGGCAGCGCGCGTACATGGCGTTCGTGACCTCGGTCTGGTCCACCCAGTAGGCGGGCAGGCTGACCTCGTGAGCGGGACGGCTTCTTTGAGCGCCTTCCTCGCCCGCGCCCATGAGGAACTCCCCCGCGGGGACGAGGACTTGCGTCATCCCGTCCGCGGGCGCGACGCGGCTCGCCGCCGGCGTGACCGGGATGGCCGCGCCGCCGTCGAACGACGCGATATACGCCCTGGCGTAACGGACTTTTTGATGCAGGAATGTGGAAACGGGCGAGGGGATTTTATACAGACCGAACGCGGCCAGCAAAAGGACGATCAGCGCGGCGATCCAGCGATAAGGGGACTTCATGGGAGTAGGAAAAAGCAGATCGAGACGGCATCCCAACCCGCCGCGTCGGCCGGAATGCCGTTCGACCGTAATTTATCGGAAGATAAATTTCCCGTTTTTGTAGAATGGCTGCCCGTCCACGAGGATCTCGGAGTCGACGCGCATGTCGCAGATGAAGTCCCAGTGGATGGCGCTTTTGTTCTTCGAGCCGGTTTCGGGATAACCCGCGCCGAGCGCCATGTGGAACGAGCCGCCGATCTTCTCGTCGAAGAGGATCTGTCCCGTGAACTTGTCAATCTCGAAATTCGTGCCGATGGCAAACTCGCCGAGGTAGCGCGCGCCGGCGTCGGTCTCGATCATCTTGAGCAGGAAGTCCTGATTCTTGGCGGCGGTCACTTTGGAGACGCGCCCGTTGCTGAACGTGATCTCCGCGCCTTCGACGGCTACGCCGTTGTAGATGGCGGGATAGGTGAAGCGCACCCAGCCGTTGACGGATTCCTCCACCGGCCCGGTGTAGATCTCGCCGTCGGGCATGTTGTGAATGCCGCACGAGTTGTTGAATTTGCGCCCCTTGACGGAGAGAGTTAGATCCACGTTGGGGCCGCGCAGGACGACCTGGTCCTTGCCCTCCATGAATTTGACCGCGGCGCGCTGGTCCGCTTCCACTTTTTTCCAGAACGCGATGGGGTCGTCCTCGTTGGCGTGGACGGCGCGGAAGACAAAGTCCTCGTATTGCTGGAGACTCATCTCCGCGTCCTGGGCGTAGGCCTCGGTGGGATACAGCGTGGTGACCCACTTGAAGACGCCCTCGGCGCCGCGTCGCATCTGCGCTTCGGTGACCGCGCCCGCCGGCTGGTTGCGTCGCTGGGAACGGGTCGTGTCGAAGGAAGTCTGCGAGCGCGTATTGGTCGTGGAATGGATGCGGATGCGGCTCTCGAACTGGTCGTAGGCCAGTTTTTGGAGGGGCGGAACAAAGTCGAGTTGCGCGTCGTTCCCGTGCATCAAGAGCAGGTCTTCATGGCCGGGGAAGAACATATCGGGCAACTGCACGAGCGGGACGGGATGTCCGCCGGCTTTCAGGGTCTCGTAATAAATGGCGCGCACCAGCGGCTCGGCGGCAGTCGTCGCCTCGATCAGCACACGGTCGCCGGGCTGGATGCGGGCGCTGTATCCAACCAGGATTTCTGCAAATTTCTCCACGCGAGGGTCTGCCACAGAAAATCTCCTTGTTTTTGACGGTTCTTCCACATTCAACGGAAAATCTGTTTTTAACACAAAGGGTCACGAAGTCAACGAAGGAAAACCCCGTGAGACCAGGACGATTTCATCCCTCGAATGCCTTTGTGTTTGGGCTCTTTTCCGTTAATTGCGGGAGATCCTTTTTGATATGAACGTTCGGATTATATCACGGCGATTTCGAGTATACTTTCGCGCAAGAAAATAAGAGAGAAGAGAACAAAGAGCAGGCAAAACTGTTCTCTCCTCTCTAATCACCTGCTCTCTAATTCCTGCTCTCCACTCTCTGAATCCCCCATGAAACAACTCCTCCAAAACATGAAGAACGGACAGACCACAGTCGAAGACGTCCCCGTGCCGACGCCGCGCCCGGGGACCGCGCTCGTCAAAGTCGCCGCGTCCCTCGTCTCCGCGGGGACGGAACGGATGCTCGTCGAATTCGCCGAGAAGAACCTCGTCGGCAAGGCGCGCTCGCGTCCCGACCTCGTCCGCCAGGTCCTCGAAAAAGCGAAGCGCGAAGGCGTCATCACCAGCGTGCAGGCCGCGTTCAGCCGTCTCGACCAGCCCATGCCGCTGGGCTACTCCTCGGCGGGCGTGATTGTCGCGCTCGGCAAAAACATGAGCGGATTCCGCGTCGGCCAGCGCGTGGCTTGCGCGGGCCTCAACTATGCCGTCCACGCCGAATACAACCTCGTGCCGCGCAACCTGCTCACGCCCATCCCCCGCAAAGTGGACTTCGAGTCCGCTGCCTTCACCACCCTCGCCGCCATCGCCATGCAGGGATTCCGACTCGCCGAACCGCAGGTGGGCGAGAACGTCGCCGTCATCGGGATGGGACTGCTCGGACTCCTGACCGCGCAGATCGCGCGCGCCGCGGGATGCCGCGTCCTCGGCGTGGACGTGGACGCGGCCAAACTACGCCTCGCCGCCTCCCTCGGCCTCGAAGCGGCCGCGCGTCACGGAGCCGAATCCGCCGCCCAAACGTTCACCTCCAACCGCGGCTTCGACGCGGTCATCATCTGCGCGGCCACCGCCTCCAACGATCCCGTCGAACTGGCGGGAGCCATCGCCCGCGACCGCGGCCGCGTCGTCGCGACCGGCGCGGTGGGACTGGACATCCCGCGCAAGGTCTATTACGAAAAAGAACTGTCGTTCGTCAATTCGCGCTCCTACGGACCGGGACGCTACGATCCCTCCTACGAAGAGAACGGCGTGGATTATCCCATCGGCTACGTCCGCTGGACGGAGGGCCGCAACATGGAATCCGCCCTGCAACTCATGGCGGATGGCAAACTCAAGATCCAGCCGCTCATCTCGCACCGCATCCCCATCGAGCAAGCCGCCAGCGCCTACGAGATCATCACGGGAAAGAAGAAAGAGACCTTCCTCGGAGTCGTTCTGACCTACGGTGATTCAGTATCAAGCGCTCCAGTGTCACGTGTCACGTTTCCAAAACGCCTGACGCCTGACACTGGAAAACATGACACCGTAAAACTCGGCGTTCTCGGCGCGGGGAACTTTGCCAACGCAGTTTTGCTGCCCGCGATAAAGAAGGCTGGCGATATTTCCCTCGTCGGCATCGCCTCCGCAGGCGGGATGCACGCCCAGGTTTCGGGGAGGAAGTTCGGCTTCCAGTATGCCGCCTCCTCGGACGAGGAGATCATCAACGATCCAAACATCAACACCGTCGCGATCTTGACACGTCACGATTCCCATGCCGACCTGGTTGTGAAAGCGTTGAAGGCAGGGAAGAATGTGTTTGTGGAAAAGCCTCTCGCAGTGAGCAGCGATCAGTTATCAGCGATCAGTAAACAGTTGCAAAAAGAGAATGGCGGTTTGCTGACGGTTGGTTTCAATCGAAGGTTTGCTCCATTGGCGCGAAGTCTCCAATCTCAAATTTCCAATCTCCAGGAACCCAAATATGTCCACTACCGCGTCAACGCGGGCTACATCCCTCTCAATCATTGGACTCAGGACGAATCCCTCGGCGGCGGACGGATCATCGGCGAGGCCTGTCACTTCGTGGACTTCATCGCGTTCCTCGTCGGCGCGGCGCCCGTCTCGGTGACGGCGCACGCGCTGCCCGACAACGGCAAATACCGCGAGGACAACGTCTCGATGACGTTTACTTTCCCCGACGGCTCCATCGGCGTGGTGGACTATCTCGCCAATGGCGACAAGTCCTTCCCGAAGGAGCGCGTGGAAGCGTTCTGCGGCGGGATGATCGCGGTACTGGACGACTTCCGCAGGCTGGAAACTGTGAAAGACGGGCGGAGGAAAGAGGAAAGAAGGGCGCAGGACAAAGGTCACGCGGCGGAGTGGACGGCGTTCGCCAAGTCCATTCGCGAGGGCGGCGCGCCGCCGATTCCCTACGAGCAGCTCATCGGCGTGACCAAAGCCACGTTCGCGGCGGTGGAGTCGCTGCGCGCGGGAAAAACCGTCCCGATATAGCAAACCCCAATTCGGGTAACCCGCTTGCGGTCGCGGCGCGACGCGGACGCAGTCGGACGGCTCCTCCCACCGTCTCAAGCCGCGGCCGCGCCGTCATGAATCGAATCCCAGTCCCAGCGCGTCCAGCAATCTCAGCCACAAATTGCGCCGGCCGCCGCGGCGGTCCGCCTGCGCGAGCGACCAGCGCGTAAAATTGATGATCGGCGAACGAAACGGCTCCGGGGGGATGGGCGCGGGTTTCGTGCGTACCATCTTCAGCGCGACGCGCTCCGTCTCGCGGCCGTCGAGCAGGTCGAGCATCACCTGCGCGCCGAAGCGCGAAGCGCCGACGCCCAGTCCCGTGTAGCCCGCCACGTAAGAGACTTTTCGCTTAAGAGCCGTTCCCCAAAAGGCGGTGAAGCGCGAACAGGTATCTATCGCCCCCGCCCAGGCGTGCGTGAAGCGGAGTCCCTCCAGCTGGGGAAAGGTTTGGAAGAAGTGCGCGGCCAGACGCGCGAAGGTTTCGGGGCGGTTTTCGAGATGCGGCCCCATCCCGTTGTTCCAATAATAGAGCGCGTCGTACCCGCCCCACAAAATCCGCCCTTCCGCGGTGATGTGATAATAATGGAATTGATTATCCGAGTCGCTTAACCCCTCGCGGCCGCGCCAGCCAATGGAGTCGCGCTGCGCGGGCGTCAGCGGTTCGGTCATCAGGACGTAATCGTAGACAGGAACGATGTAATAGGATATGCGGCGCAGCAACGGCGGGAACGCGTTCGTGGCAAGCGCGACGCGACGCGCCCGCACGCGTCCCTGCGCGGCGCGGACGACGACCGTTTCGCCCAAATCCTCGAGACGTTTCGCCGGGCTCCGCTCGAAGAGACGGACGCCGCGCTCGAGGCAGGCGCGTCGCAATCCCCACGAAAGCCGCGCCGGGTTGACCATGCCGTTCGATGGGTTGAACAGCCCGGCGAGATAGGTTGGCGAGTCGACGCGCGCCCGCACTTCATCGCGGTCGAGAAAGGTCAGGGTCTCGCCGTAGCGCGCCGAGATATCGCGCTCCTCTTTAAAGTCCTCCGCCTGTTCCTCCCTGAGGGCGAGGTTGAGTTCTCCCGAGCGGATGAAGTCGCATTCGATGCGGTAACGCTGGATGGCGTTTTCGATGGCGTCGAGATTCTCATGTCCCATTCGGATGATGTCGGACAGTTCGGCCGGCCAGCGCGATAACCCGTTTTGAAAGGAATGAGTTAACGACGCGGAAACGAAGCCGCCGTTGCGCCCGCTCGCGCCGCCGGCCGTCTCCCCGCTTTCGATGAGGACGACTTCGCGCCCGGGGTCGGCCTCCTTCGCCAGCAGCGCGGTCCACAGGCCGGTGAATCCCGCGCCGACCACGACCAGGTCGGCTTCGATGGACTCGGTCAACGCGGCAACCGGTTCGGGGCGCGCCGCGTCGTCCAGCCAGAACGGCAATAACTTCACGTCCGCAAGCGATTTCAGGTCTTCGGGGCGGGGTTCGTTTGAAAAAATCATCGGGTTCTCCATGGGGATCATCAACTGACGTTGCGCGGACGGCGCGCCGCCAAGTTTAACGGAGGAGACCCAATTCGGTCAAAGCGCGGACGGCGATTCGGCGCCGCGCAAAACGCGCCCCCGCAGGCAGGTCGGACTCGCAGCCTCTTTCTGGTTTATCCCTGCCAACTACAGCGCCGCGATCCCTGCAAAGATCAGCGCCAGCGCGCCGAGGATGCACACGACGGAATAACCGAACCGCTGGCGGTCGCCCAGCGCCTTCAAGCGCGCCGGGACGTGCGCCAACGCCGCGGCGACGATCATGACGACCATGTGCAGGATGCGGCTGCCGGGAAAGCCGTCCCCGCTGAACCCGCTCCAGAAAAAGTAAACCAGGCCAAGCAATACCTGTAAGTCCACAATGCCGCTGAGCGCGGAGACCAGGCCGCGGTCCATGCCTTTGAACGAACTGCGCGTCGCCCAATTGACGGCGAATTTGAAGATCGTCAACGCGGCAAGAACGACGATGGGCCAGCGCAGGGCGGAGTGGAGGGTGTGAATGAGTTCCATGGAATTTTCCTCTTGTGTTTTCTAAAAATCGGCGGCGTCAAAGTTACGGATAAAACGGACGCGCGGGGCTTCAGGGGCCGTCGCCGCGCGCCTTACGGTTCGAAGGAACCGGCGGACATTCATTTGACGTAACGCGAATTGCCGTTTCGCAATATTAGCACAAATCCATTTCTCGTGTAGAATCACGCGACACAGACAGGAGGCTGCCCATGACCTACAGCGTCATCCTCGCCGAAATCCGCGGACGGGTCGGACTCGTCACGCTCAACCGCCCGGAAGCGATGAACGCCTTTAATCCAACGCTGACGCGCGAACTGATGGACGCGCTCGAAGCGTTCGACAACGACGATTCCGTCGGCGCGATGGTCGTCAGCGGGAATCAGAAAGTCTTTGCCGCGGGCGCCGACATCAAGGAGATGGCCGAAAAGACCGCCCAGCAAATGGCGGATGGCGACTTTATCGCCAACTTCGACCGCATCCGCGCCATCCGCAAACCGGTCATCGCGGCGGTGTCGGGATGGGCGCTGGGCGGCGGCTGCGAAGTGGCCCTGGCGTGCGACATGATCGTGGCCTCGGAGACCGCGAAGTTCGGCCAGCCCGAAATCACCATCGGCGTCATCCCCGGCGCGGGCGGGACCCAGCGCCTGCCGCGCGCGGTGGGCAAGGCGCTCGCCATGGAAATGGTCCTCAACAACCGCACGCTCTCGGCGCAGGAAGCGCTTGGGTTCGGCCTCGTCAACCGCGTCGTCGCGGCAGAGACGTACCTCGACGAGGCGTTGAAACTGGCCGAGGAGGTCGCGTCGCGCGCGCCCGTCGCGGTCCGGGCCGCGAAGAGAATGGTCAACGAAGCCTACGAACGCTCGCTGACCGAGTCGCTGGCGGAGGAAAGAAGGGAGTTCTACGAATTGTTCGAGACCGAGGACCAAAAAGAGGGGATGCGGGCCTTCGCCGAAAAACGCAAACCGCAGTGGAAAGGCAAATAGCGCAGGCGGCAGATGGTCACCTTCCGTGAATTGCTGGCGGGGTTCGAAGCGTTGCCCATTCGGGGGCGGGCCGTCATCGCGCACGCCTCGTACAAATCGCTGGGACGCGTGCAGGGCGGGCCCAAGGCGGTCATCGACGCGCTGCTGAAGACCTGCGCCTCGGTCGTCATACCGACGTTCACCTACGGGACGATGGTGACGCCGCTGGCCGGCCCGCCCAACAACGGGCTGGACTACGCCGCCGAGGAGGCCAACCGCCGCGCCGGCGGCTCCAGCCTGACCTACGACGCGCTCCCGTTCCGAAGCGATATGCCCGCCGACGAGGAGATGGGCATCCTGGCCGAGACGCTGCGCCGGCGCCCGGACGCGAAGCGCAGCCTGCATCCCATCTTTTCCTTCGCGGGCGTCAACGCCGAACACACCCTCGGGCGTCAGACCATCTACGATCCGCTCGCGCCCATCGGCGCCCTGGCGGAAAAAGACGGCTGGGCGTTGTTGATCGGCGTGGACCACACAGTCAACACCAGCATCCACTATGCCGAGAAACTGGCCGGGCGGAGACAATTCGTCCGCTGGGCGCGGCTGTCCCGCCGCATTGTAGAATGTCCCAACTTCCCCGGCGATTCGGCCGGGTTCAATGAGATCGCGCCATACCTCGAAAACGACGCGCAGACCGTCACCGTCGGCGAAGCGCGCGTGCGGGCCATCCCCCTTTCGCAACTCTTCATCCACGTCAAGGCGCTCTTAAAAGCGGACCCGCTGGCGTTGCTGTGCCAGCGGGATTCTTGTGGACGGTGCAGGGCGGTGAGAGAGACGATCTAGCCCGTAAAAACCCTATTCCGACAGATCGACTTCCAGCCCATCGTACGTCCCCGTGACGGAGAGATTGCCGTCCTTATCGCGCGTGTACGTCAGAACGCCTTCGGCCAGCCCGCTGACGGAGACGCTCAGCGTAAATGTCTCCCAATCGTAACTGTTAAGTCCTTCCCCCGTCAGCGTGAACCCCTCCGAAAAGGCGCAGTTGTTGAAGGTGAATTTCTCGCCTTCATTGACCGCTTCAAAGGTCAGCGTCCCGCCGAACGGACAGCCGAGGCTGGTAGTCGTTTCGGCGTCCCAGTAATAATATTCGGGCAGGTAATAGATCTCGTCGTCCACCGAGGCCAGCGCCTCGAGCGGACTCTCAAAGTCTGCCGCGCTGGCCGGCGCGAGTGGGACGAACTCGCTGGCGACCACGCCTTTACAGGAGACCTGGCGCGCGGGCATGATGTCGGCCACGAGGAAGGCGGTGACGAGATCGTCCACGCAGGGGTTCCCCCAGCCGAAGAGGATGTGCGGACCGCCCGTCTCGGCGATGAAACTCCCATTCTCCAGCCGCGAAGCCACGGCCTGCGCGCCCTCGTACGGGGTGGCGGGGTCGGCGGTCCCGTTCAGGACGATGGTCGGGATGCCGCTGGCGGCGAGCGGCGCGGGACGCTCGGTTTTGGTCGAGGCGTTCGGCCAGAAGGCGCAGGGCAGGTCGCCATAGAAGACGGAGGTAAAGCGCGTCAGGCTGGATTCCAACGCGTCGCCCGCGCGGATGTAGGCTTCGGCGCGCGCTTCGGGCGTGTCGCCGGGATAGGCGTAGTCCTGGCATTCCACGCCGTAGTAGACCGCGTCCGAGTAGGACGGGTCGGGGACGGCCTCCAGCGTTTCGGGGTCGAGGCCGAGCGAATCGTAGAGAATGCGCGCCATCGGGACGAGGTCTCCGTTTCGCGAATATGCCGCCAGGGCGCGCAGGAAGATCATGCGCTCGGCTTCAGAGTACATATATCCGCTGGCGGCGGTTTCGAGATCCGAGAAGGCGAGCGCGCGGCTCTCCATCCCGCCCGAGGGGAGCGGAAAGTCGAAGGGCAGGGGAGCCTGCTTCAGTTTCCCTGCGAGGTCGTCGTAAACTTTGACCGCGTCCGCGCCCATATCGGCGGCGCAGAGCGGGTCGTCGTTGCAGGCGTTGAGCGTCACCACCAGCGTGTCGTTGAAGGCCTGCGCCTGCGTGACGTAGAAATCCGTACCGGAGAGGGTCAAGTCCACCGTGCCGTCGAGGAGCAGACCGGCGAGCCGGTCGGGATGGGCGGCGGCGTAGGTCTGCGCGTATTGCGTGCCGTAACTTTCGCCGTAGAGCCAGAACTTGTCCGCGCCCATGGCCTGGCGAAAGACCTCGAGGTCCTCCACGGCCTGGTCGGTGCCGAGGTAGGGAAGGTAGGCCGGGTTGCCCATTTCGGCGACGCAGTCTTGCGCGAAGCCGCGCGCGGTCGAGGCCAGGGCCGCTTCGTTTGCCGCGGTGGACGCGTCCCAGTCGGCGCGGTAGAAGGCGGCGGCCGCGGCGGCGCATTGCAATCCGCCCGAAAGTCCCACGCCGCGCTGGTCGAAGAAGACGATGTCAAAGTATTCGGGGATGGAGGGGTCGTACGACGAGACATAGTTGTCCGCGCTGAGCAGGCCCGACGCGCCGGGGCCGCCTGTGGCGACGACGAGCATGCCTTTGCGCACGCCGCTCGCGGGCAGGACGCCGAACACAACGTCCAACGTCCCGCCGCTGGGGTTGAAGTGATCGTACGGGACTGCGAGCGTGACGCAGGTGAATTCGCTGTCGGGGCAGGGCTCGCCGCCGAGTCTTTCCAGACGCGCGGCGGTGTCCTCCTCCTCCGCGTCAGCCCCGGCTGTGGCGGTGTTTGCGACTTTGGCTGGTTGGGCGAGAGCGGTCGTCGGCGCGGGCGCGGACGGCGCGCAGGCTTGCGCGAACAAAGTCATCAGGGCGAAGAGCGCGAAGAGTTTTTTCATGTTGGATTCCTTTTCCGGCGTCAACGGGAAAATCTTAAAGCCAGCCGCATCCGTCCTATTGCAGCAGGATCGGCTCGATGCGCCAGTTCTCTTCGTCCGCCACTTTTCTCAGGCGCGCCAAAAGTTCGGGGCAGATACGCGTCGTATCGTTGGGGAAGTCGATCAGGTGTCCCTTGCCGTTCTCGAAGATCTGGAACGAGAAGCGGTCGCGCCCGTGGAAAGAGATCAGCGTGCCGTAGATCGTCTTGATGCGGCGTTTGTCCACGGCGTTATCCGGGCTGGGACGCAGGACGATCGTGATCTGCTGCGGCGGACGCTCGCGCTCCTCGGTCTCCGCGAGGGGAACATAGATGGATGGCAGGACGGGAGGCGGGACGTCGGGGATATAAGTCGGATTGTCAGCCCCACTTAGACCTGCCGCTTCCATTCCTGACCGCGAAGCGGGTTCTGTTTCCTTGAACGGAATCTCCTCCGGCGCGCGCATGACTGGCTCGAGCGTTTGCGGCGGCGCGTAGGTCGAGATATTATCCCGACCTGCCGATTTCGGCTGCGGACGCGCGGCGATGGCGGCCTCGTCGAACGAGGGCTGCCATTCGTCGTCCCAGCCCGTCGGGAAATTTTCGGGCGGGGGAGGCATGTCGTCGTCGTGGGACAAATTGGCAGTTTGACCGACAGGGTAGGAGGGCTTGGATTCCGCGACCGCGAACGCGGAGCGGGCGGGAGTCGGCTTGGGCGGCTGAGTCGCTTTTTGGACGGAGGCCGCTTTCGGCGTCGGGAATGATTCGATGCGTCGGGGAGATTCGGACACGCTGCGCGGTTTGAGAGTCGCAGGAGGGGAATCGTCCGCGGGGACGGTCATCGAAAATTCGGTGCGGATGTTGTCCACGAGGATTTTCGGCGGGGTGTTGGTGGCGTCCACTTTGCCTTCGACGAGGACGATCCTGCCCTGCGTGAGGGTGGACTGGAAGCGTTCCCAGGTCTTCGGGAAGAGGACGAGTTCGATCACGCCCTGGATGTCCTCGATGGCGACGAAGCCCATCGGTTTGCCGCTTTTGGTGGTGTAGGGGCGGATGGATTCGACGCTGCCCGCCACGCGCACGCGTTCTTCGTGGCTGGCTTCGCCGAGTTGCGCGGAGAAGTAACTGACGAGTTGGGCGAGCGTTTTCTGGTAGGGCGTGAGCGGGTGGTCGGAGATGTACATGCCGATGAGTTCGCGCTCCCAGTTGAGGGCGTCGCGGCGGTCCACATCTTTCACGTCGGGCAGGCGGATCTGTTCGACCGCGCCGGAGTTCGCGCCGAAGAGACTCATCTGTCCCGCGTCGGCGGCGCGGAAGTGCGCGCTGGAGACGGCGATGAGGCGTTCCATGCCCGCGATGAGCGCGGCGCGGTTGCCGAAGGCGTCCAGCGCGCCGACTTTGATGAGGAATTCGAGGGAGCGTTTGCCGACGGCGCGCATATCCACGCGGGCGGCGAGATCGTTCAGGTCTTTGAAGGCGCCGTCCTTTTTGCGCGCTTCGGCGAGCAAATTCACCGCCGCCTCGCCGACGTTTTTCACCGCGCCCAGCCCAAAGCGGATGGCGGGACCTTCGGCGCGGTCTTCGATCTCGAAGTCCCAGCCCGAGGCGTTGACGTCGGGCGCGAGGACGGGGACGCCCATCGAGCGCGCGTCTGCCACGTAGTAGGCGACTTTATCGGTCTGGCTTTTGGAGGCGGAGAGCAGCGCGGTCATGTATTCGACGGGGTAGTGCGCCTTGAGGTAGGCGGTCTCGACCGCGATGACGCCGTAATCGGCGGCGTGACTGCGATTAAATCCGTAGCGCGCGAACTCTTCCCAGTCGTTATAGATGGCCTCGGCGATGGATTTCTCCATCCCTTTTTCCACCGCGCCTTTGACGAACTTCGCGCGATGCATGGCGATCTTGTCGGCTTTTTTCTTCGAGATGGCCGAGCGGAGTTCGTCCGATTCGGAGGGAGTGTAACCGCCCAATTCGACGGCGGCGCGCATCAACTGTTCCTGATAGACGGGGATGCCGTAAGTGGATTCGTAAATGGGACGCAGCGCCTCGTGGCGATATTCCACCTCGGCTTCGCCGTGCATGCGCGCGATGTAATCGGGGATGAAGGCCATCGGGCCGGGACGGTATAACGCCACCATCGCGATGACGTGTTCCACCGTCTGCGGTTTCATCTGTACCATGTAACGCGTCATCCCGCCGCCTTCCACCTGGAAGAGGCCGGCGGTGTTGCCCGCGCCCATCAACTCGAAGGACTTCGGGTCGTCGAGCGGGATGTTCCGCAGGTTGAATTCCTTACCGTGACGTTTGTTGATCAGGTCGCAGGCTTTCGCCATGACGGTGAGCGTGATGAGTCCGAGGAAGTCCACTTTCAACATGCCGAGCGAGGAGAGGATGCCCATCTCGAATTGGGTGACGGTCTTGATGGGCGTCTCTTCGGAGTTGGAGGTGGGACGGTGCAGCGGGAGATATTCGGTCAGCGGTTTGTCGCTGATGACCACGCCCGCGGCGTGTGTGCCGGCGTTGCGCACCGTCCCTTCCATTTTTGCGGCGATGTCGATCAACTCGCGCATTTGCGGGTCGGTGTCGTAGATCTTCTTGAAATCGGGGACGGCCAGCGCGTCGGCCATGGTGGTGTTGCGTCCCGAAACGAACGGGACGAGTTTGGCGACCTTGTCCACCGCGCTGAGTTCGATGCCTTTGACGCGCGCCACGTCGCGCAGCGAGGCTTTCGTCCCCATCGTGCCGAAGGTGATGATCTGCGCCACTTTGTCGTCGCCGTATTTGCGGGCGCAGTATTCGAGCATCTCGGCGCGGCGGTCGTCGCGGAAGTCGAGGTCAATATCGGGCATTTCGCGGCGGCCCGGGTTGAGGAAGCGCTCGAAGAGCAGGTCATGCGCCAGCGGGTCCACGAGGGTGATGTCGAGCGCGTAGGCCACAATGGATCCCGCCGCGGAGCCGCGCGCGTTGTACCAGATACCCGTCTCGCGGGCGTGACGGCACAGGTCCCAGACGATGAGGAAGTAGGCGTCGAATCCCATTTTGTGGATGACGCCCAGCTCGTATTCGAGTCGTTCGCGAACCCGCGCGTCGGTTGACCGGCTCCCGTAGCGGCGACCCAGCCCCTCGTCGCAGAGGGAGCGGAGGTAGGTCGGCGCGGTAAATCCCTCCGGGACGGGGAATTCGGGCAGGTGATATTCCTTGAAAGACAAGTCCACATTGCAGCGTTCGGCGATGAGCAGCGTGTTGCTGATCGCCTCGGGGACTTCCGCAAAGATGCGGCTCATCTCCTCGGGCGCGCGGAGGTAGTAGGAGGGATCGGACATCCTCATGCGTTCTTTGTCGTCGAGGCGCGTGTTGGTCTGGATGGCGAGCAGAATGTCCTGGTATTGATAATCCTCCGGCTCGATGTAGTGGACGTCGTTGGTGGCGACAAATTTCGCGCTGTAGCGCGCGCCGAGTTCGACGAGTTTGCGGTTCAGTTCGAGGATTTCGGGGATGTCGTGCTGTTGCAGTTCGAGGAAGAAGCGGTCGGGACCGAAGACGTCGTAATACCAGTTGATGCGGCGGACTGCCTCTTCGGGATTTTCGCGCAGGATGGCCTCGGGGATTTCGGCGGCCATACAGCCCGAGGTGGCGATCAGCCCTTCGGCGTGCGCGGCGAGAAATTCGTGGTCTATGCGGGGATAGTAGTACATCCCCTCCAGCTGCGCGGCGGACGCGATCTTGAGCAGGTTTTTATAGCCCGTCTCGTTCTCCGCCAGCAGGAGGAGGTGGGAGGAACTGCGGTCCAGTTTGGAGTCGCGGTCTTTCATCGTGCGAGCGGCCATGTAGGCTTCGATGCCGATGATGGGTTTGACGCCCGCGTTTTTCGCCGCGTTGAAGAATTCGATCACGCCGAACATCGTCCCGTGGTCCGTGATGGCGACCGCGGGCATGTTCATCTCTTTGACGCGCGCCGTCAGCTTCTGAATGTTCGAGAAGCCGTCAAGAAGCGAATAGTTGGTGTGGACGTGGAGATGGGCGAAAGACATTCTGGCGCTCAATAATCAGCGTTCAGTGGGTTGGAGCGATTATAGCACGCGTGTTCAGGAAACAACTTAACAAGCCGAATCAATATGCCTCCGCTGTCCGCGGATGCATAATCGAGCGAACGGGATTCGCGCCTGCTACTCGGCCGCCCGGTTTTCGACCAGCCAGTTTTTGGCGTCCTCGATATCGTCGAAAGGCACGATGGGAATCTTGGAAAACCGATTGACCAGTTGAAGAAGAAGCCGGGACGATCCCGTAACGCCCACCACGGCGGCCTTCGCGATGAACGGGCTAGACCGCTCCGCGCTCACCTGCAAATATTTGATCACATCTACAGAACCGACCGAGCCGCGCACGTCGTTCAGGATCAAGACCGAATGTGACGGCTCCGCCATGACGACGGCGTCCGCCTCGTCGCATTCCGCGATGACCCCTTCGTCGTCCAGGCCGAAATGCGACAGGTCGAAATAGAAAATTCGGATCCCCCGATGTATCTCCCAACGTGATTTCATGAGGCCTCTGCGCTGCGTCCTTCCATGTGACTGAAACCAAGCGGACATATTATAGATCAGAAAGCGCGCCTGAAAAAAGTCGGCCTGCCTCACGGCAAGCCGACTTCTCACTACTCTCTGTTCTCTACTCTCTTACTTCTTTTTCCCGAACTTCTTCATCAGGAGGTCCGTCAACGTCGGCTGGCCGATCTCCTGAAGTTCGTAGCGGACGCGCTGGTGCGGCTTGTTGATCTTGACGACGCGCGTCAGGTCGATCGGCGTGCCGATGACGACCATGTCCACGTCCGAGGCGTTGATGGTGGCTTCGAGGTCGCGCACCTGCGCTTCGCCGTAGCCCATGGCGGGCAGGATGGGTCCCGTCTTCGGGTACTTGGCGTACGTGGCCGCGATGGACTTGACCGCGAACGGACGCGGGTCCACGATCTCCTTCGCGCCGAAGCGGCGGGCGGCGACGTATCCCGCGCCGTAGGCCATCTCGCCGTGCGTCAGGGTGGGACCGTCCTCCACGACGAGGACGCGCTTGCCCTGGATCGCGGCGGGGTCGTCCACGAAGAGCGGAGAGGCCGCCTCGATCTGGACCGCGGCCGGATTCAGCCTGCGCAGCGACTCGCGCACCGCGATCACCGCGTCGGGATTGGCCGTGTCCACCTTGTTCAGCACGAACGCGTCCGCCATGCGGACGTTGGTCTCGCCGGGATAGTAGGCCGTCTCGTGGCCGGGACGGTGCGGGTCCGCCACGACAATCTGGTAGTCGGGGACGTAGAATGGGAAGTCGTTGTTGCCGCCGTCCCACAAAACAATGTCGGCTTCGGTCTCGGCGCGGCGGACGATCTTCTCGTAGTCCACGCCCGCGTAGATGATGACGCCGATGTCAATGTGCGGCTCGTATTCCTCGCGCTCCTCGATGGTGCATTCGTACTCGTCGAGGTCGTCGTAACTGGCGTAGCGCTGGACTTCCTGCGCAACTAGGTTTCCGTACGGCATCGGGTGACGGATCGCGGCGACTTTGTATCCCATCTCTTTCAGGATGAGAGCCACCCGCCGCGTGGTCTGACTTTTACCGGCCCCCGTCCGAACCGCGCTGATCGAGACGACCGGCTTCGTGGACTTGATCTGCGTGTACTTCGTCCCCATGATGCGGAAGTCCGCGCCCGCGGCGTTGACCATGCTGGCCTTGTGCATCACGTACTCGTGCGGCACGTCGCTGTACGCGAACACGACCTGCTCCACGCCGTGCTGTTTGATCAAGTCGAGCAGTTCTTCCTCCGCGCGGATGGGGATTCCCTTCGGGTACTGCGCGCCCGCCAACTCGGTCGGGTAGACGCGTCCCTCGATGTCGGGGATCTGCGTGGCGGTGAAGGCCACCACCTCGTAGTCCTTGTTGCCGCGGAAGAACGTGTTGAAGTTGTGGAAGTCGCGTCCCGCCGCGCCCATGATGAGAGTTTTGATTGGCATAGGTTTGCTCCTATCGTTTCAGCCGCGTCGGGGACAGTGTCCGGGCGGCCCGGCTTGAGTTTTGAGCCGCTTCGTTTTTACCCGGCGCGACATGATTCTAAATAAAAACAGGCTAAAAGCAAGGTGACTTTCAGCCTGTCTTTCTTCTACATTACCTCGGGAGCCTGAATATCCAGCAATCTCAGCGCGTTGGCGATGACCTGTTTGGACGCCGCCACCAATTGCAGGCGGGACTCGCGCACCCCGGCCTCCTCCACCTGCAAGACCGGCGCCGCGTGATAGAACGAGTGGAAGGCGTTCGCCAAATCGTACGCGTACGCCGCCATCACCAGCGGACGGTACTCGTTCGCGGCCTGTTCCACCGCCGCGGGGAATTTCGAGATCTGCTCGATCAGTTCGATCTCGTGCTTCGTCAACTCATAATCGAAGGCGCGTCCCGTGGCCCGCGCCTCGTATCCCATCGCCTGCGCCTTCTTCAAAATGCTGTTGGCTCGCACGTGCGCGTTCTGGATGTACGGTCCCGTGCGTCCGTCGAACGAGAGCGCCGCGTCCATGTCGAAGACGATGTCCTTGTTGTTGTCCACCGAGAGCATGGAATAGGCCAGCGCGCCCAGCCCAACCTGCTCGGCGACCTGCCTCCGCTCGGCGTCGCTCATCTCGGGAGCCTTTTCCGATTCCACCGCCAGCACGCGCCGCACGGCTTCGTCCGCCACATCTTTGAACAGCGTCACGCGTCCGCGCCGCGCCGACATGGCTCCCTCGGGCAGGCTGACGAAACCGTAGCCGAGGTGATAGCACTTCTCCGCCTGCGGAAATCCCCACAATCTCAAGATCGCGAAGGCCTGTTGCAAATGCAGCGACTGGCGCACGTCCACCACATAAATGGAACGGTCCACGTGATACTGCTCGAATTTCACTTTCGCCAGCGCGATGTCCTTCGTCAGGTAAAGCGTGGTCCCGTCCGAGCGCAGGATCACGTTCGTGCGGTACTTTTCCTTTTTGAGACCGAGTTTCTCGTCAATCTTCACAATGACCGCGCCGCCCTGCGGACGCTCGTCATCGGCGATGCCTTTGGCGATCAACTCCTCCACGATGGCTTTGGACGGCCCGTCCACTTCGCTCTCGAAGAACCACACGTCTATTTTCACGTCCAACATGCGCAGGATCTCGCGCAGTTCCTCCAGACTCCACTCGCGCGTCACGCGCCAGAGTTCGCGCACGTACGGATCGCCCGCGTCGTATTTGCGATACATCTCGCGGCGCTCGGCTTCGTACTGCTCGCGGAGCGCGGTCTCTTCGGACGTTTCGTTTTCCTTTTTCTCCAGCCGCGCCGTGGCCTCGACGTAAATTTTCAGCAGCCATTGTCCGCGCTCGTGCACGCCCGCGGGTTCCTGCCCTTTATAAAATCTGTCGTAAGCCCACATCACCGTGATGACGCCCAGGCCCAGGTCGCCGGGATACGAGGCGCGGATCGTCTCGAAGCCCGCGAACTCCGTCAGCCGCGCTAGCGCCTCGCCGAGGATTGTGTTGCGATAATGTCCGATGTGGAACGAGTGATGCGTGTTCGGCTGGGCGTATTCGACCATGACCCGCTCCCCCCTGGCCGCGCCCCGCCCAAAGTCCGCGCGGGAGGCGAGGACGGAATCCACCACCCGCCGCGCGTAATCGGACGTCTCGAAATAGACGTTAAGGTAGCCCTTCACCGCGTCTACGCGGCTGACTCCCTCCACGCTTCCCATCTGACCTCGAACCTGCTCGGCCAACTCCTGCGCCCGCGCCGGGACGGGTTTCCCCGCGCGCCCCGCGCGCGCCTCGTCCGCCGCGGTCTGGAAAAACGAAGTGGAGATGCCCCACTCGCCGCTGTACGGGATCGCCGTCCACTTGAGCGGCGCCAGCGGAATCCCCTCCGCCGCGCAGCAGGAGCGGATCTTTGCCTCGATGACGTTTTGAATATCGTTGAACATGGGCGGGATTATAACATTCGGCTATCGCGCGATCTTCGCGAGCGTCTCCTGCAAGCGGTTGACTTCGTCCATCGTGTTGTAGTGCGCCGCGCCGACGCGCACCATCCCACCCGAGGCCTCCACGCCGAGACGTTCCGTCACCGCCAGCGCGTAGTAGTTGCCGTCCCAAACGTAGAAGCCTTCCCTGCCTAACGCCTCAGCCACCGCGCGCGGATGCCTTCCCTCCAGCGTAAACGAGACTGTCGGGACGCGCTGGTCGAGGCTTTTGCTGTCGGTGATGCCGTAGATGCGCGTCCCCGGCACGGACGCGACAGCCACCAGCAGGGCGCGGCTCATCTCGTATTCGTACGAGCGGATAGCCGTCATCGCCTGCTTGAGGGCGAGTCGCCGTCCCGAAAACCCGCTCTCGCGCAGACTTTCTGCGGCCGCGCCGCCGAACTGATTCCCCAGCCACTCGAAATATTCGAGCGCGCCCAGCGCTCCCGCGATGCCCTCGTGGTTCTGCGTCCCGGTCTCGAATTTGCCGGGGGGATTGTTCGAGGCGGGACGCACTTTGTAGGCCTTCAATTCTTCGAGCAGGTCGTAGCGTCCGTAGAGCGCGGCCGCGTGCGGACCGAAGAATTTATAACTGCTGCACACGAGGAAATCGCAGCCGATGTCCTGCACATCAATCGGACCGTGAGGCGCGTATTGCACCGCGTCGATGTAGACCAGCGCGCCCGCTTCCTTCGCCATCTTCGTGAGCCTCCGCACGGGATTGATCGTCCCCACCGCGTTGGAGGCGTATCCGAACGCGACGATCTTCGGCTTGCGCGCCAGCGCCTGCTCGAACTCGTCCAGTTTCAAGGTGCAGTCCTCCACGTCGAAGTCAATCCACGTGACCTTACAGCCCCTGTCCTCGGCGACAAGCAGCCACGGCGAGATGTTCGCGTCGTGGTCGAGACGCGTCACCACGATCTCGTCGCCCGCGGAAAGAGTCCGCGCCAGCGAACGCGAAATGTGCAGGGTCAGCGTCGTCATGTTATTGCCGAAGACGATCTCCTCGGGCCGCGCCGCGTTGAGAAAATCGGCCATCGCGGCGTGCGCCTCGTCCAGCATCGCGTCCGACTTCTGGCTGGTCTCGAACGCGCCTTCGTGGTTGGCGTTGGTTTCCAGCAGGTACTTGTTGATGCGCTCCAAACTCTGGCGCGCGATCTGCGTCCCGCCGGGATTGTCGAAGAAGACGGCAGGGCGGTCGAGCGAGGGGAATTGCCGGCGAACGAGGTTCAAGTCGAGGGGCATGGGACGGTCTCCTGAACGAAAAAATTTGAATTATGGGCGAAAGTCCAGTATACTGAAATTGTACCGCACAGAAAGGAGCTGCCATGTTCGATAAAATTCTTCTTGCCGTTGACGGTTCTGAACACGGCTCGCGCGCCGCTCAAATGGCGGGCGCTTTGGCACGCGAGATGAAGTCGGCCGAACTGTGCATCGTGGTGGTCTACGACCTCATCCCGCCTTACATTGGCGATCCCTACATACAGTACGTCATCGACGCCCGCTTTAAAGACGCGCGGGCAGTGCTGGATATCGCGCTCGCAAACGTGGGAGAAATTCCCGGCAAACTGCAATCTGAATTGCTCGAAGGTTCCCCCGCGGAAGCCATCGTCACCGTAGCCAACACGCGCAAAAGCGACGTGATCGTGATCGGTTCGCGCGGCCTCGGACGGCTGGCCGGCGCGCTGCTGGGCAGCACCAGCCAGAAGGTGATCTCACACGCGCCCTGCCCGGTTCTGGTCGTCCGATAATTTCGCCAGCCGCTCGGCTTCGACAAACTCCTCGGGCGTGTTCACGTTGCGGAAGGCGCGTCCCTCGGGATCCGCGGCGGATACCTCGGCGGGAGTCAACTCGCGGACTTTCACCGCCGGGAACCAGGAGATAACCTTCCACTTGTCCGCTTCGATGGCAGACTGGATGGCCGGGACGCACGCCGCGCGGCGATAGACCGCGTGGAAGGGCTCGTAGCCCTCCTCCGTTTTGGCGATGACCACGTCCGCCGCCTCCTCGACGAGGAGCCGCGTCGCGGTTTCGAGGAGCGCCGCGCTGGCGAACGGCATGTCGCACGCGACGACGCCCACGATGGGACGCGTCGCGGAGGCCAGCGCGGTGTAGAGTCCGCCGAGGGAGCCGCGGCCCGGCGCGAGGTCCGGAACGAGGCGCAGATCGAGGAAGGCGTAATCTTCGGGGCGATTCGTCGTCACGATGATTTCGTCCGCGAGGGACGCGAGCCGGTCGATCACATATCGAATGAGCGGACGTCCCAGAAACGGCTTGAGGGCTTTGTCCTGTCCCATGCGGGAGGACTGTCCGCCGGCCTGGATGACGAGACTGAACATGAGGCGTATTATACCGGTTGGTTGCCATGAGTATCGCAGATTTGTTGGATAGGTTGACGCGGAAGGGGGAGGTCTACACGGGCGCGGAAAAAGGCGCAGTGCGCTGTCTCGCGTGCGGGCATCGGTGTTTGATCAAGCCCGGAATGCGCGGGGTCTGCCAGGTTCGGTTCAACGAGGCAGGCGAGTTGCGCGTGCCGTTCGGTTATGTGGCGGCGCTACAGGCCGATCCCATCGAGAAGAAACCGTTTTCGCATGTGACGCCCGGCGAAACCGCGCTGACGTTTGGGATGCTGGGATGCGATTTCCACTGTGGCTACTGTCAGAATCATTTTACATCCCAAGCCATGCGCGATCCCGCTTCGGATTCTTCGCTGGGGTTGATCCGTAAAATTTCCCCTCAACAGATGGCAGAAGCGGCGCGGCAGGCGCGCGCCTCGGCAATCGTCTCCTCGTATAACGAGCCGCTCATCACCAGCGAGTGGGCGGCGGCGATCTTCAAGGAGGCGAAGGCCGCGGGCTTGAAATGCGCCTACGTCTCGAACGGAAATAACACGCCCGAAGTGATGGAGTATCTGCGTCCGTATCTCGACGCCTACAAAGTGGACTTGAAGTCCATGAACGATAAAAATTATCGCCAGTTGGGCGGCGTTCTCCAAAACATCCTGGACGGGATCCAACGCGTCCACGAGATGGGGATTTGGACGGAGGTGGTGACGCTCGTCGTCCCCGGCTTCAACGATTCGAACGCGGAACTTTGGGAGGCGGCGCGCTTCCTCGCGGGTCTCTCTCCCGACATCCCCTGGCACGTGACGGCCTTCCATCGGGATTACAAGATGACCGGGAACGGCGACACCGACGCGGCCACGCTCCGGCGCGCGGCGGATATCGGACGCGAGGCCGGGCTGCATTTCGTCTACGCGGGGAATTTGCCCGGACGCGTGGGCGAGTACGAGGACACGTTCTGCCCGGGGTGCAATCGGCCGGTCGTCGAGCGACGCGGCTACCGGGTCCGCGCGTACCGGATCACGGGGGAGGGAAAATGTCCGCATTGCGGGACGGTCATCCCCGGCGTGTGGACGCGCGAGCCGGGGGAAGTCAAATTGAACGGCGCGGGCCTGCCTTTGCCCATGTATTGAAATGGATTTTGCTGTATAATTCCGCCATCATTTTGTAAGACAATTCTGAAAGGAGGCGCCATCGAAAGTTCCATAATGCCGCTGTACAACGTTGTTCGTCACTTTGCTAAATTCTCTTGGAGGAGAACTCTGTGAACAAGAAACTGTTTGTTTTGCTTACGATGCTCGCGCTTGCCAGCATGATCCTGGCGGCCTGCGGCCCGAAACCGTCTTCGCCGGCCACCCAGGCGCCGAGCGCCCAGGCGCCCGCCACCGACGCGCCGGCCACCGACGCGCCGGTCGAGCCCACCCCCATTCCGGACATCCCGATCGCGACATATGAGCGCGGCTCTTTGTCGGTTGCGGAATGCGGCAATGGCTATACCGGCTTTTTCAAGTCCATTGAGGCCACCGATGAAAACACCGTGACTTTCACGATGTGCAAGTCGGATCCGGCCTTCCTTTCGAAGATCGCCTTCAGCCCGTTCGCCATCTATCCCGAAGAGTGGGTTGAAGCGACCGCCGGCGAAAGCGCCCGCACCAGCGAGGGACTCGAGAAGCCGATCGGCACCGGCCCCTACATGGTTCAGGAATGGAAACGCGGCGACAGCATCACCTTCGTCGCCAACCCCGATTACTGGGGCGAGGCCGCCAAGGCCAAGACGCTGGTCTTCCGCTGGTCAACTGAATCCGCGGCCCGCCTGCTTGAACTGCAGGCCGGCACGATTGACGGCTTCGACAACCCCGGCCCCGACGACTTCGCCACGATCCAGGACGACGCGAATCTGCACCTGGCCCTGCGCCCGGCGTTGAACGTCTTCTATGTCGGCATGACCAACACCTTCGCGCCGTTCGACAATGTGAAGGTCCGCCAGGCGATCGGTATGGGCATCGACCGCCAGCGCATCGTGGACACGTTCTATCCGACCGGCTCCGAGGTCGCCAGCCACTTCACCCCTTGCACCATCCCGAACGCTTGCGATGGCGAGGCGTGGTATGACTTTGACGTGGAGGCCGCCAAGGCCTTGCTGTCTGAAGCCGGCTTCCCGGATGGCTTCAAGACCAAACTGTATTACCGCGACGTGGTGCGCGGCTACCTGCCCCAGGTGGGCAGCGTGGCCCAGGATATTCAGGCGCAGCTCAAAGCCAACCTGAACATTGACGCCGAGATCGTCGTGATGGAATCCGGCGCGTTCATCGAAGAATCCGGTTCCGGCCGACTCGACGGCCTGTACCTGCTCGGTTGGGGCGCGGACTATCCGCACATCACCAACTTCCTGGACTATCACTTCGGCCAGGCCAGCCAGCAGTTCGGCAAGATTCCCGCCGAAATCTACGAGCCGATCGCCCAGGGCGCCACCATTGCCGATCCTGTTGAAGCCGCCCCGGTCTACTCCCAGGCGAACAACGCCATCCGCGAACTGGTTCCGATGGTCCCGATCGCGCACGGCGGTTCCGCGGTCGCTTACCGCGCCGACGTGGTCAACCCGCAGGCCAGCCCGCTGACCAGCGAGATGTTTGCCGTCACCGATCCGGGCGGCCGCGACATCTTCGTCTGGATGCAGAACGCCGAACCCATCAGCATGTTCTGCCCGGATGAGACCGACGGCGAGTCCCTGCGCGCCTGCGAACAGGTGATGCAATCGCTGTACGGCTACGAGATCAACGGCACCGCCGTGGAACCCGTGTTGGCCGAATCCTGCACGCCGAACGCCGACCTGACCGTCTGGACCTGCACCCTGCGCAAGGACATCAAATTCCACGACGGCTCGACCTTCGACGCCTACGACGTGGTGGCTACCTTCAACATGGGCCTGAACATCGGCTCGCCCTTCCACGTTGGCAACACCAACCTGTGGGAGTACTACGATCTGCTCTGGGGCCTGATGAAGAAACCCGGCGGCTAGACCGTCGCTTCCACCTTGTCATTCATACGGGATGGCGGTTCTCCGCCATCCCGTATGCTGAAACGGAGCAAGCCGAGACATGTTCCAGTATATTCTGCGCCGTATTATCACCTCCATCCCGGTCCTGTTCGGCATCCTGCTGGTCACTTTTTCCATGGCGCGCGTCATCCCCGGCGATCCGTGCCGCGCCATTCTCGGCGAAAAGGCCACAGACGCGGTTTGTGAACGTTTCATCAGGGAAAAAGGCCTGGATCAGCCGATCCTGACTCAATTTGGAATTTATCTCAAAGAAATTGGCAGCGGCGAATTTGGACAATCCTTCCGTTTTGGTATGCCGGTGACGCGCCTGCTGGCCGAACGCCTGCCCACCACTGTGGAACTGAGTTTCGCCGCCCTGATCATTGCCGTCATTGTTGGCATTCCTCTTGGTATTATTTCGGCCGTCAAACACAACTCGTGGGTGGACGTAGCGACCATGGTATGGGCGAACATCGGCGTTTCCATGCCGGTCTTCTGGCTGGGTTTGATGCTCGCCTACATTTTCTCCTTATTGCTCAAAGACACGCCATTCTGGCTGCCTCCCTCCGGCAGGATCAGCCCGGGCATCCCCAGTCCCACTCTCACCGAAGTATGGGGCTGGAATTTCGCCAAGGGAAGTTTTCTGGCTGGCCTCTTCGATTTCATCGGCCGCATGAACATCCTGAACGCCCTTTTGACCGGCAACTGGACATTGCTCAAAGACGCGCTCCAGCACATGATCTTGCCGGCGGCAGCGCTGGGAACCATCCCGATGGCGCTGATCGCCCGCATGGCGCGCTCCTCCATGCTCGACGTCCTCGGCCAGGACTACATCCGCACCGCCCGCGCCAAAGGATTATCCTACCGGACCGTCGTCCTCAAACACGCCTTCCGCAACTCGCTCCTGCCGCTGGTGACCGTGATCGGACTCTCGCTCGGCAGCCTGCTCGGCGGCGCGGTCCTCACCGAGACCATCTTCGGCCTCTCCGGCGTGGGACGCACCCTCTATGAGGCCATCACCGCCCGCGACTACGGCATTGTGCAGGCATTTACGGTCGTGATCGCGGTCTTCTTTGTGCTTCTCAACCTCATCGTGGATATTTCCTATGCTTATCTCGATCCCCGCATCCGCCTGAACTAGGAATTGAACATGACCCAGGATAACGAAGTCGCGACCCTCGACACCGAGGGCTTGTCCATCAAATCGGTCAGCCTGTGGCGGATCACCTGGAAACGCCTCTTCCGCCGCCGCTCGGCGGTGATGGGGATGATCATTCTGGGGATTCTGGTCTTCATCGCTCTCACCGCCCAATGGCTCGCGCCCTACGACCCCCTCCAGGTGTTGATCGGCGTGGAGCCGGTCAAGCAGCGGCAGGCCCCCTGCATCCACCTGCTCGGCTGCTCCGAAGACCAGCCCCAGCACATCGCCGGCATTGACGGCAACGTGCGTGATGAGTTCAGCCGCCTGCTGTACGGCACGCGCGTCAGCCTGTGGATCGGCCTGTCCACCGTCACGTTCGCCATCATCATCGGGACCATCCTGGGCGCGCTGGGCGGCTACTTTGGCGGATGGGTGGACAACCTCATCATGCGCGTCATGGACGTGCTGCTGGCGTTTCCCTCGCTCCTGCTGGCGATCGCCATCGTGACCGTCCTCGGTCCCGGCCTGACAAATGCCCTGCTGGCGATCGGCATCGTTTCGATTCCCTCCTACGCGCGCGTCGTGCGCGCCTCCGTCCTCTCGGTCCGCGAAATGGACTACGTCTCGGCCACGCGCGCCCTGGGCGGCTCCAACTTCGACATTTTGTTCCGCCGCATCATCCCCAACGCGATGACGCCGCTCATCGTGCAGGGGACGCTCGGCATCGCCACCGCCATCCTCGACGCGGCCGCGCTCTCCTTCCTCGGCCTCGGCGCGCAGCCTCCCATGCCAGAGTGGGGCTCCATGCTCGGCTCGGAACGCAACCAGGTCTTCACCGCGCCGCACCTGGTCTTTTTGCCCGGCTTCGCCATTATGGTGACGGTGCTGTCCTTTAACCTGCTGGGCGACGGTCTGCGCGACGCCCTCGACCCGCGGCTGGCGCACAGCGCCTGAAGAATCAAAAACCAGGTTTCCCGCAGGAACCTGGTTTTTTGTTATTTCGGCGCGATGATCGAGGCCATTCCGAGAAGCGCCAAGCCCCCGAAGATGACCAGCGTAACGGCGGCGCCGATGAACGCGTCCCGCCTGGCGCGCTGGTCCACGAGGTGGAGCAGGGGATAAACTCCATCCACGCCCCAAAGCGGACCGCCGAACCAGGCGAAGATCAGCCCGCCGAACAGCCCGCCGATATGCCCCCAGTTGTCTATCATCCCGCCGCTGGAAAACCCGATGAAAAGGTTGACGGCCGCCACAGCGACCACGTTGCCGATGGCGCGTTTCGCCTCCGCGCCGAACAATTTGCGATTCTGGTAGAGAAAAACTCCCTCGGCGGCGATCAACCCGAAAATGGAAGTGGACGCGCCGATGGAGACCGCGTTGGTGAACAGGAACGACAACACGTTGCCCGCGAACCCCGCCAGCAGGTACAACGCCAGGAAGCGAAAATGCCCGAAGCGGCGTTCCAGCCCGGAGCCCAGGGCGAAGAGCGCGTACATATTGAAGCCGATGTGCCAGAGCGAACCGTGCAGGAGGACGGGAGTGATCAGCCGCCAGACCTGTCCCGCGCGGATGAGCTCGCCAGATTTGGCGCCCAGCATGAGCGGCAGGTCGTAGCCCGTGATGAATTTCGTGCCGAGTTGCAGCAGGTAGACGAAGATCGTCAGCCCGAGGATGACGTAGGCGACGCGCGGCGGCGCGGACGGGAGTCGAAGGGAGATGGGGCCGGGGGGCGGCGCGCCCGGTTGAACGTCGGGGAAGGAGGCGGGGGGTTCGTTCACAGGAGTCTCACAACGTCACCTGGCGCGGTTTCACGCGGTGATGTTCCGCTTCGATGATGGCGCGGATGACGTCCACGGTGGAGTCGAGTTGGTAGTCGCGGTTGACGATCACGTAGTCGAAGGCCTCGATGCGCTGGAGTTCCTTGCGGGCGGTGGCGATGCGGAGTTTGAGTTCTTCGGGCGTTTCGGTTTTGCGGGTTTCGAGGCGGCGGACGAGTTCCTCCTCGGTTTCGGCGGCGAGGAAGATGAGCAGGGCTTCGGGGGCGAGTTTGCGGACGGTCTCCGCGCCCTGCACGTCAATGCGCAGGATCACGTCCCGGCCTTTGGCGAGGACTTCGCGCACCTGCGTCTTGGGGATGCCCTTGTAATCGCCGTAGACGATGGCGTATTCGATCAACTCGTCGGCTTCGATCATGCGGGCGAATTCTTCCTTCGAGACGAATATGTAATCCCGCAGGTTGACTTCGTTGTAACGCTGGGGACGCGTGGTGGCGGTGACGACGAAATGGAACGGCAGTTCGCGCTCTTTCATGCGCTGGATGACGGTGTCTTTGCCCACGCCCGACGGCCCGGAGATGACGATGAGCAGCGGACGCGGATGAGGCAGGTCGAAGCGGTGTTCGGGAGGCATGGGCGAATTGTACCAGACCGCCCAATAAATCCTGAACCGGGTTAAAATTGAATCATGCCAACTTACGATTTCATCTGCAACGACTGCAAACAGCGCTTCGAAATTTTTCTGACCTACAGCGAATACGGGAAGAAGCCCGCGCCCTGCTCCCACTGCGGGAGCGTGAACACGCGCCGGCGGATGACGCGCGTCCGCATTGCCCGCTCCGAGGAGTCGCGCATGGACAGCATGGAAAGCGAACTCGGCGGCCTCGAAGGTCTCGACGACGATCCCAAAGCCCTCGGGCGCATGATGCGGAAAATGGGACGCGAGATGGGCGAAGACCTGCCTCCCGAATTCGACGACGTGGTGGACCGGCTCGAATCGGGACAAAGCCCCGAGGAGATCGAAGCGGCCATGCCCGATCTCGGCGGGGACGCGGCGGGCGGAGACGACGACTTCTAGCGGCTCCATCCGCTGTTCACTAAACACTGATTACTGGACACTGATGACTGATTACTGATTACTGATGACTGACTTCCGCTCTGGTTTCATCGCCGTGCTTGGCCGCCCAAACGTGGGCAAGTCCACGCTGATCAACGCCCTGCTGGGGCAAAAGGTCGCGGCCGTTTCGCCGCGTCCGCAGACCACGCGCCGCCGCCAGCTGGGGATTCTCACGACCGACTCGTACCAGATCGTCTTCGTGGACACGCCCGGCCTCCACGCGCCGCGTCACAAATTGGGCGAATTCCTGAACCAGGAAGCGCGCGCCGCGCTGGACGGCGTGGACGCGGTCCTCTGGTTGACGGACCTGACGACCGCGCCCTCCGAAGACGACGAGCGAATCGCGTCCCTCCTGCCGCGTCGGACTCCGCTGGCGCTGGGTTGCAACAAAATAGACCTGGTCCCCGCCGAGGCATTGGACGCGCGTCGGGAGGCGTACGCGGCCCTCGTCCCGCGCGAAGCGGAGATCGTGATGTTGTCCGCCACGCGCGGCGACGGTCTCGCGGAATTGTTAAGTCTGCTCGTCTCGTTCCTGCCCGTCCGCGAACCCGAGTTCGACGCGGAGCAGGTCACCGACCTGTACGAGAAGGAGATTGCCGCCGACCTGGTCCGCGAGGCCGCGCTGTTGAAGTTGCGCGACGAAGTGCCGCACGGAGTCGCCGTCCGCATTGACGAGTTCAAGGAGCGCGAGAACGGCATGGCGTATATCGCCGCGACGCTCTTCGTGGAGCGCGACTCGCAAAAGGGGATCGTCATCGGCGAGGGCGGGAAGATGCTCAAGTCCATCGGCTCCACGGCGCGCGCGGAGATCGAAGCGATGGGCGGGCGGCGCGTTTTTCTGGAACTGCGCGTGAAGGTGTTGAAGGACTGGCGGAACGATGAAGAGTGGCTGCGACGGTTCGGATATAAAATACGGTAGGGGCAGACCTATGTGTCTGCCCTGGGCGGATACGGTGGGCGGACGCGTGGGCGGATACGATGGGCGGACGCGTGGGCGGATACGATGGGCGGATACGATGGGCGGACGCGGTGGGCGGACGCGGTGGGCGGACGCGGTGGGCGGACGCGGTGGGCGGACGCGGTGG
>Ga0116166_1000222_pt1 | contig 56538 bp, 47 predicted proteins | sample AD_JPNMR2_MetaG_FD_89884 | JGI IMG/M metagenome (GOLD analysis project Ga0116166, IMG submission 89884) | Active sludge microbial communities of municipal wastewater-treating anaerobic digesters from Japan - AD_JPNMR2_MetaG | ecosystem: Engineered > Bioreactor > Anaerobic > Digestate | place...
ACATTGAGATAGCAGAGCGTGCCATGAAAGCTACCAACACATGGCATTTAAGGGATAAAAGTATAAACATGGTAAGCGGAGGAGAAAAGCAAAGAGCTATTATTGCTCGTGCATTAACACAAGAAGCCAATATAATGCTCCTGGATGAGCCCGTTTCCCAACTGGACCTACATCATCAGCTTGAGATTATGGATATATTAAAAAGACTTGTCATAGAGAATAAAGTTACTGTAATAATGAGCATTCATGATTTAAATATTGCAGCTCAGTTTTGCGACAGGCTTGTCCTCATGGATAAGGGAAAAATTTTTAAAGAAGGAATACCAAATGACATTATAAAGGAGGATATCATTTACTCGGTATATGGTGTTAAAGCCATAGTAATGAAAAACCCTGTAACCGGTACTCCCCATATAATACCGTACGGAAACCAGAGTGATGTTCACCGGAAGTCTTCAGGAGATTAATGAATTAATATATAATGCTTTCCAACACAGTGTTATTCATACTGATCCAATGTTTTAAAAACATAACCCTTATTTTTTAAGAGCGTTATAACATCAGGAAGAGATTCGACAGTGGTTTCTTTTCCCCCACTGTCATGCATGAGCACAATTATATTATCCTTGCCCTCAATTGACTTAACCACATTATCAATCAATTTTTCAGCAGGTACCTTTATACCTTCCGCATCACCGTTTAAAGCATTCCAATCATAGCTTATATATCCCCTCTTTTTTATTTCTTCTTTAAACGGAATTAATTTTTTACCAAATGACCCACCCGGAAACCTTATGATTTTATTGGAATTCCATTGAGTACCCAATATAGAAACAATAGTCTCTTCACACTTTTGCAAATCATTAATAAAAGCCTCTTTACTTGAATATATCTTGTCATAGTCATGAGAATAAGTATGGTTGCAAATCAAATGTCCCATGGCCTGTGTTTCCTTTAAAATCTCGGGGTTCAAACGACACATCTCACCTAACACAAAGAATGTAGCCTTTATATCAAACTCTTTTAATATCCTTAAAACTTCGGGTGTTATTTTAGCCGTCGGACCATCGTCAAATGTCAGATAGGCAACCTTTTCATCCTTCTTTACGTCATTCTTATCCTCTGTTGAATTCTTATCTTCTGTTGTGTTCTTATCCTCTGCTGAATTTTCATTCTCAAGTACTGTCGATTTTACATCTTCAACCATGTTTTTCTTTAAAGAATTATAACATTTTTGAATTAGACTAATCTTTACATTGCTCGAATGATATAGCTTCGCGAATCCGCTATTAGCTGCATTGCTTTTGTTTAATTCATTTACATTAAAAACACCAATGTCGTACAGTCTTAGTATAATAAGAAACACATTAGCAATTAAACTTGAAAACATAATAATTGTTTTAAGTCTGATTTTGCGTCTCTTTCTATATACCTCCAAATTGCAATAATATCTCCGGCTTAATCGTCCTCTGAATTCTTCTGCAGTAAATCTATAAATCATTTTTCTCCCCCAAACCATAAAGAAGCTTAGATGCTTTCCCAAATGTTCTTTTTGATGTGTATTTAAATTCCCTATGGTTTTACAATATAACTTTATGAATAAAAACAAATTAATAATTGGTTAAAAATAGTTACAGAAGCGTTACATTAGAATTTCAATATAAAAATTCTCATATTTCATCTATTATAGCCTAATATTTACAAATTATCTCAAATATAGTACACTATGATTGGCATTATTCTAATTATTTATAGACTGCTGGTATTTACATAACGCATAGCAATTTGAAATGAGGTTAATAGTCTATGGAGGAAATATATAACAGGAACAATTGCATTAATTACAATTCAAGAAATTCTAGAAAGTATATAATTTATGCGATTATTTCCGGTATAATTATTCTTATTACAGCACTTCTGGTTATTGGAATAATTGGTTTGATAAAAGGACCAAATGAAATAAATCTAGCAGAATCAGGTATTTACCAAGGCCGATTCTCTAACAATCCGTATGTGTGGGGGGGTTTGTTTGTTTTCCCTGATAAATTATCGGCATCTGCAACAGTAGAAGAATACTTCGCATTTGAAACCGTAAGTATTGATAATTCATATCAAATATTTTTGAAGTACAAACTACCAAACGATGATTTCTTAAAAGAAATTGAACGATTGAAAAATATCAGCTGCGAGATTAAGGATTATAACCGCGGTAATGTTAGAAGTGTCACAAAAAATATCAAATATGATGAGACTAATTTTAATTATCCTGCTTATGTAGCATCGTTTGCAAGTCATGATACTTATGAATATGCTCTTATAGACAATGCAAACAAAACTATTATATGCGTATATCTGCAAATGATATCAAAATCGAAAAGTAGGTTTAATAGTGACTATCTTCCGCATTTCTTAACAAAGCAAGATGGAGAATATTGGGATCTGGGCAGTTCGTTGGAAACAGACCAAGAGAAACAAAATATATACTGGCATACCTTTGATGATGGCAAAACATTCACTAATTTTAAAGACTATCAAGATAAACAGTAGTGAATTTAGAAACAAACCATAAATAATTAATTTTCCGCATATAAAAAAACTATTTATTGAAAAGTATAAAAGATTAATGGTATTTAATCTACTTTTTATATAAATAGTTTTTTAAGGTAATAAATTTATCAATTTAATATACTTAAAGCAAAACATTATTAATAACGAAGTCTGTATTCATTTAATAATGAGCCAAATGCTCCAATTGCAAAAATAGCAAGCAGAACCAAAAGAATAGTTAATGATATACCAACAATAATCAAAATACCATTCATTTTGAAATAGCTTTTAAATCCCTTAAGCGAGTCGGATAAATTATAATAATCACCTGTATCTGCAAAACTTCTTATATTGCCGGCTGCATTTAAAAGCTTTACTCCCATAATTATAAATATAACAGCCATTACAGGATAAATAATAAGAACCGGGTTGATAAAAACAGTAAATATACTAAGACACATCAATGAAGCACCAATAATTTGTATTATTGCAACAAATTTCGCCCACCCCGCAAGACTTCTTAATTCTGAGTGGCTGATATTTAACCCGGTACTGTTCTGACTAAACTGATCGTTCCTATTGAATTGATTGTACTGATTTTGTTGATACATGTTTAAATCTTCCATTTTATTCCCCCCAACATTTTTTTATACAACAATTATAATATAAATAGTATAAAATGTCGATTAGTATCTTTCTTTGCAATTTTTTGTATTTCTTTTGTCTTACCTTAACTATTTCTTAACTATTCGGTAATTATTTTTAAGTCACGATATAATAAAATAAAGAATAGAAATGCAAACACCATTTAATATGCCTCTTAACTTTAATCCCACAAATGTAAAATTAATAATTTTTATTGTGCGAGGAGAAAATAATGAAAAAAATAATTATCCCAATATTGTGTTTAATACTGTCAATATCATCATTATCTTTATATTCACTAAAGGAAAACAATTCTATGCTTCTGCCGGCAGTTATAGAACAAGACGGGAGCAATAAATGGGGTTTTATAAACCTTTCCGGCAAATTTGTAATCTCTCCTAAATTCGATACCGTAAATAACTTTTCAAAAAAAGGCTTAGCCATTGTATACACAGACAGCGGTTACAACAGTGAAATCAGTTCATACTTCATAAACAAAAAAGGAGAAATTGTTTTAGGTCCTTTTAATTGTTATGTATCAGATTTCCATAACGGTTATACAGTGGTGTACGAAAACGAAAAAGGGAGCAAATTGGTTGATGAAGGAGGAAAAGTTGTTCTTTCCAGCAAGTATAGACTTGAAAGTGCTTCAGAAGGAATTGTTTTATTTTCAGAGACAAAAAAGGATACTACATTATATGGCTACATGGATATGAAAGGAAATATTATTATAGAGCCAAAGTATATTTTTGCTCGGGACTTTAAAAACGGTTATGCATTTGTGACACTAGCAGAAGATAAAACCGCTTATATTGATACAAAAGGTAATGTTGTTAATAAAAGCGACGTAATTTCTAAGGGTAAAGATGTTTTATGGCCTGTTCCTTTTATGGATGAAAAGACCAATAAATACGGTTATAAGTACTATGACGGCAAGATAGCCATTAAACCAATATATACAGAAGCAGAAGAATTTATAAACGGCATCGCAAAAGTAAGAGTTCAGACAGGCAAGGAAGAATATGAAACAAATCCTGCTCTTATAGATATTAACGGTAAATACATTATAAAGCCCCAATATTCAGGCATTCATTATATAGGACAAGGACTTTATGGAGTTACCGAAAAAGGCTTTGAATACGCAGGGCATTTCAATTACCCAAATGCAATATTTGACAGTGATGGGAAGCAATTAACAGACTTTTTATACTATAACCTTCAGGAATTTAATGGAAATTACACTTCTGCATGCAGTTCTACCCAGACATTTTTCATTGATAAAAATGGAAATAAGGTCGTTGATCTTCCCACTATAGAAGGAATCGGTACGGTAGAGTTTATTGGAGATATTATAAAAGCAAATTGTGATAATTGTCTGGCATATTACAGGAAAGACGGCTCCCTAATATGGAAGCAAAATAAAGATTATACTTTCGATTCAGGCATTACAGTTAAAAGGATTAAATACAGACCTAACTATTATACATACATCGAATGTCCTGAAATTTCAGGTTTAACAGATTCTGCCTTACAAGAAAAGATAAATAAAAATTTAAGCGATATATTCCTAAAGGATAAAGAAAAAATTGCTCAAGATAACATAAAAAACGAAAGAACTCAGGATGAAGACTTCAAAGTTCAAAAAAACAAAGATCTTCTTACCATTCAAGCCATCGGTTATGTATATCCTATTGGTGCCGCTCATGGAATGCCTTACACCAAAGATTATCCATTAAACATTAAAACAGGTGAAATATATAAGCTTGAGGATCTTTTTAAATCAAATATCAAATATAAAGAAAAACTAACAACCATAATAAGAAACCAAATTGCACTCAATAAAAAAATTACTGATTTTGAATACTTACAGTACATTGACTCAAATCCAACAGTTGAGGATACAATTGGGTTTACAGTACAAAAGGATGCATTGGTGCTGGCTTTTGCCCCTTATGAAGTAGCTCCCTATGCAGCCGGATTCGTGCCATTTGAAATACCTTACGGACAAATTATTGACATCATTGATACAAAAGGTGCATTCTGGAATTCATTTGATAAAGTAATTAAGAATAGTAAAATTCATTACCTCAGTAATATATCTGTTGATTTTTCAGCAAATATTGAAAACCAAATTAAGACATATGAAAATAAAATAATTGAGGCAATAAACACTAATGACTTCAAAAAGGTAGAACCTGTTCTCTATAAGGATAGCAGTTTATATAACGAGCAAAAAGCTTTAGTAAAAAACCTAAATCAAAAGAATATTAAGGAAAAACTTGTAAATTACGAAATATATGCAATGGGATATTTGGATTATACCGATGAGGTAAAGGTATATGTGATGGAAGACATAAGTATAAAGTATCCTTCAAAGAAAAATTACGAGACCTACAAATATAGCTGGTGCTATACATTAAAGTATGACACAAGTGCTAAGTGCTATAAGCTTAGTAAAATCAGCAAGTGGTAGATAAAGAATAAAAATGGGGAGATGTTTTTGTTTGGTCTCCCCAATTTTTTTCACAACCTAAAGCTTAATCAATCGTTGGTACTCCGCTTCAAGTGCCTCCTTATCCGCTCCGGGCATTGAAAGCTTTGAGACAATCTCTGCAATCCTCAACTCCAGCACAATCCGGTCTATATCTTTTGTTTTTTTTGATTGTACTCCGCAGTTCTTATTCATGTATTCTTCAAGCTTGCCATTTATCTCCTTTACAGTACCATTTTCAAAGGCCAAAACTTTAGTTGCCACCTTATTTACAAAGGCAATATCATGGGATACAAAAACAACGGTACCCTCATAATCACACAGCACATTTTCCAATGCCTCAATGGACTCCATATCAAGAAAGTTTGTAGGCTCATCGAGCAACAGTACATTGGCACTTGATACCAATAGCTTTGCAAAAGAAACTTTAACCCTTTCACCTCCGCTCAATACTCCCACATTCTTAAAAACATCATCTCCTCTAATGAGAAGTCTTGCCAATACCGTCCTTACGGCAGACTGGTTCTGCACACTTGTGTCCATTACATTTTCCAAAACCGTTTTATTGTTATCAATGTTTTCAAAGCCCTGCCTAAAGTAACCGAACCTGGCTTTAGGAACAACATATATGTTTTTATGGCTTTTTTCATAAATGAGGTTTAGCATTGTAGTCTTCCCTGTCCCATTATCTCCCCAAAGAGCAACTTTAGAGCCGTTATATATAATAAATTTTACTTTATCGAATAGCTTTCTGGTACCGAAGCTGCAAGTCAAATTATCTGCTGATATGATTATTCTGTTTTCAGGCGGGTTTGTCAAAGAAAAATCCAGTTTAATTGTTGGCAATTCATCAGGTTTTTCTTTAACCTCAAGCCTCTCAAGTCTGCTTTTCAAGCTGTTTACAGCATTATTGAGCTTCTCCTGCTTCTCAGTGGTTTTTCTTCTATGAAGCCTGGCCTCAGAATTTCCCATCCTTTTCGGAGTTTTTCTCATGGATTGTGATCTTGATTGCCTGTCAGCTATTGCTTCGGTAAGCTTAGACCTTTCCATAATGTATTTTTCATATTCCTGTTCCTTATGCCGTAAATCCGTCTCAAGCTGCTCTTTATAATCGGAATAATTGCCGTTGTATACAGTTATTTTTCCATTTTTCACCTCAATAATTTTATTGCAGACACTATCTAAAAGGTCTCTGTCATGACTTATAAGCAATAATGACTCTGCTTTAAAAAGCTTTTCTCTTAGAAGTTCTATTCCTCTATAATCAAGGTTTGCTGTCGGTTCATCTGCAAAAAGAATCACACAGTCTTTGCTTATGGCATTTGCAATCTTTATCCTGGTTCTTTCCCCGCCGCTAAGACCATTGTGATGAGATATATTATTTAAATTGAATTCCTTCTGTGCTTTTAGATCCGCTTCCATTTTTTCATCAGAAAACTGCTTTATATAAGCAATCTCCGCGTATTGCTTTACAAAGCCCTCATCCGGCTGGATACTTTTTGAGAGTATGTTTAAAAGAGTTGTTTTACCTGAGCCGTTTTGTCCAACAATCCCAATTTTGTCACCCTTATATATTTTTAAATCATCAAAACTTACTATAAGCCTGTCTCTATAATACTTTTTTATATTTCCCGCTTCCAAAATAAGCATAAAAAAACTCTCCTTTCACATCCTGATTTAATGTGCCGGAAAGCTTAATTTGTAAATATATAAATTTGCCCTTTAATATCCGAATACATAATTAATTATTAAAACGATAAGCATTTATAAGCTGTGCTCTAAGAATATGCATTTTATGAAGACAACTTTATTAAAGCAACTTATAAAGGCTATATATTTAAAGCATCAACACTTTAATATGGTGGCAAATACTGCTTATATTTACAGCTAATCCAGCACCAAAACCATAAATGATTTTGTAATATTGAGACATCAATATCAAATTTTTTGCCGAATTAGCCAATCATCATCAGTATATACCTTACCCTTTCTTAATGATAAACTATAATTTCACTTAAGATTTAACTCATATAATTATTTTACTTTCTTATAAAATATTAGTCAATAAATAATTAAACACAGCCAATCATTTTATTATATCGTGGCAACTAGAACACATGCCTGAACTGCTTTTAACCCAAGGTCTTCAATCTGCTTCATAATTTCATCATCATATGTTCCAGGCTGAAGCCATACATATTTTACACCTAGACTTGCAGCTTCCTCCAGAAAAGCCTTTCCTCTTTTAGGAGAAACAACCATATTTATGACTTCAGGAACCTTAGGCAGAGATGATAAATCCTTATAGCATTTATCTCCTTCCACTTCATCATATACAGGGTTTACCGCATACACTTCATATCCCCTGCTTTTTAGCCTGCGATAAATCATATTTCCATATTTATCCTGCCTTTGATTAGCACCAATAACAGCCCATACCTTCTTCTCAAGCATTGTTTCTTCCAGCATAATATCACTTCTCCGATCAATACCATAATCCTACTTTAATTTACCCTATATTTTGATATTTAATCGCTTTTCCTATAGGTATAAAATATAGCAATTAAATAACAGATAATATTAAATAATAAAAAACGTAGTCATAAAATTATTAACCGAATGGGTAATCATACATGGCCAGATTGATTTTGTACTTTTCAAAATATAACCCTGAAACAAACCAAAACAAATTACAAAAGCAAATGATCCAATTGAATAAGCACCAAGCAGACTGCCATCTTTATACCACTTTGGAAAATGAATCAATAGAAACAGCAGCGATGATATTAAACTTGCTGCCCAAAACTTTGTCATCTTTTGTAGTTCCATAAGTATGAATCCACGAAATACTACTTCCTCGGTAAAGCCTATAAGTAATACTACATTAATCATTGTTTCCATGTCAAAAGAAGGGTTTATATCTTTTTGAAGAAATATTATATTAAACATATTATATCCTGCAACCACCAGCCCAAATATAAATCCGGCTTTTAATACTGCTTTAATATTTCCCTTCATTTTAAGGTATGACAAAACATTTTCCTTGAATTTATATTTTACTATTAGAATAACAGGTAAAGTCCATACCATAAACTTGACTCCCAATGACAGGTATGAACTTATCTCTTCAACGGAATCTTTAAAATAGAGCTCAAAAATTGTCCAGACTGCAAAAAACATAATGCAATATAGTGCTAAAAATATTTTTCTATTACCTTTAATATTCATATTGTCCCCCAAGCTGTTTGCTTTAGATTTAATTCAGAAAATATCAATAAAAACTAAAAACCATTGAATTTTCTCCAATTCAATGGTATAATGAAATCTATATACTTATTAAATCATTGCATAACTCTACATTATAACTATACCACAAAACATAATTGTTTGTCAATAGTTTTAAGAAATTTTTTAGGAGGTATATTATGGATAAGAAGTTCCTTCTCTCTCCAATACTGGATTTAAGCCAATCCGCAGTTGATGAAATCATAAAATGCAACGAAACTACATCCCGGTATGGTCTTGTTTTATCACCTCATGAAGCAAAAGAACTTGTTGAAACAAGAAACAACACCTTAAAAGACCATGGAAGAGTTGAATTTGGAGGAGGCATAATAAATAAGTTGATTGAAGCATTTTGCGATTCTCCTTATATATCGCAAAAAGATTATCCAAGTATACTTCATGAATTGATTGAAACTTTTTATTATTATAAAAACGAGACTCTAGATGAGTTAAGCGACGATGAACTCATCGACCTTATGAAGGACTACTTTAACAACAAGTGTCATGGCTCTATAGAGCTTCTGCAAAACAGGGATTTAGATAAAATAGCTAAAAATATTAGATTTGGCGAATATGAATATGACAGTGAGGATAAAGATGATGGCGCTGATGAATACTTTTTCGGGGAGGATTATGAATGAGCTCGGGTATTGAAAAATATTATTCCATAAATAAAGATAACTTAGACAAATCAAATTACTTGCAATCACTATTAAGTGAAGCTGTAAGGCTTAATCTTCTTAACGCAGAACAAATCCACAATATCAGGCTGCAGCTGGCGGATATGATAACTACAGAAACCAGATCATATACCCAGGGCGACAGCAGCTCTGTAACTGTTGAAACAGCCCAAAGTCTTATGATGTCAATTATATATACACTGGATTTTTATCTTAAAAGCCTTCCTAGCACTGATAAATGCTTGGATGCAATTAAATCCATGAAGCTTATGGATATTTATTCTAAAGGTAAAGAATTAATAAAAAATGAAATTGAAAAAACAAAAAGATTACTTGCTTTGATCCAAAAAAATAAAATTTCCACCGATAATATTGCATATAATGACACCATCGAGTCCTTAAACGAGTTTCCTAAAAAATACAATCCAATGTTTGCTGCTCATGACTCGGTTGTATCAATAGATTACCCATTATGCATCGACAGAATGGATACATGCGGAGTGGAATATATCAGTATTTATCTTGAAAAGCTTTATTGGGAAAATGAGTTTTGCAGAAAGTTTTCCCCAAAAAGTATTGCAAAATTGCTAAACGGCTATAGTAATGAGAGCAATGAACTGCTTATTAATATTTTTAAGCTTGTGCTTGCCAACTCGTTAGGCTCGGTTTTGCTCAAAAGAAGTGCTAGGGATTTAAAGATAGACAATGACGATTGCCAGTCTCTGCAGCATTCCTTAATCAACATGTCATTAAAGGACTATGAATCGGAAATACGAAGCTCAGTAGTTAAAATAATTGATGAACTGGAAATTGAAAGTGAATTTTTAACAAAATATATTTTTGAAACTGTTGATAGCATTTCGGAAAGAATAAAAGAATTGCTTAAACTTAATAAACTATCCAATATTTTTATTGCAATGAAGGATAACACAGATGGAACAGATATAAAGTTTGAAGACGGTAAAAAGATGGATGACGAAATGTTTAGGAAAGTAACGGAAGAAATCAGATCTTGCAGATTTGTTTCAGATAAATTGAAAATCATATGGCAGGAAGTTCACAGCTTCATTGACCTGGTAGACATACTTGGTGCAGATTGCATATTTGAAAATGAATTCAATGAATTATTCTCCTCCTTTGGAAATATGGAATTGGCAATGCTTTTAAATGAGCTTCCTTCAAACAAAATATCTGGCTATAGGCACTTAAGCATTAAGGATTTTGATTTGCACTTATCGGAAAGCGAAAAGGAATGGCATGCTGCATTTTCAGCTTATTTAAATAGTCTTAACAGTGCCCGCATGAAAGAAATTATTGAAATTTCCAATAAGCTTGCACGCAAATAAAGAAAATAAAGTACTGGGCAATCTAACATTTACTTATGCTGTTAATCCGGAAAAAATCATCTTAGAGGCTACTGCCAATAATATTACTGCAAATATCCTGACAATCAAAGGACCTTTAAGCTTAGAGGATAAAACCGACCCGAAAAATGCCCCCGGAACTACGCCAATGCTTACTACAAAGGCAGTAGCAATTCCTTCAATTAATGTACCGGACACTAAATTTGTTATAGTTGCTGAAAGACAACTGAATATTACTATAAACTGAGTTGTTGCTGTCGCCACTAATACCGGGAAACCTAGAATACGTATCAACATAGGTATGTGAAATACCCCTCCTGCCAGACCTACAAGGCTTGAAACAAAACCTGCCAATGCACTGCACGCTACCCCTGCTCTTACATCATATGACCACCGGATAACTGTCCAGCCTCCCATGTTAAAGCTTCGATTTAAAATAAATTTTGAGTTTGCATTTTTAATGCTTCTTTCTTTTTTCTCAGGATTTTTTAAAAACATTAGTATGGAGACAATAATCATTAGGAATCCTAGAATTATCTGAAACAATGATACAGGCAGATATTGAGTAAAATATGCACCTAAAACCGAAGCCGGCACCGTAGCTGCTGCAAAAATCAACCCCGACTTCAAATCCACTCTCCCTGAACGTCTATTTGCTAAAACACCTGTAATGGAATTAATAAATCCAATAAACAATGTAGTTGAAGCAATAACTTCATGAGGGACCTGAGGATAAACAGTGAGTAAAACCGGAAGAAGTATAAATCCTCCTCCCACACCAACCAATGTTCCAATAGTTCCTACTCCAAATCCTAAAGCAATCAAAAGCAAATATTCAATAACCGATTCCTCCCATATAATACCTTATTATAAAATTATATTAAATAACATTAATCTTTTACATTTATCTTCTGTTAAATGTAAGATTAAGAGTAATAACATATTTAATAGTATGATAATTTACTTATTACAAAATACTACGATTTATAAAAGAAGAAATGCTGCAAAAGGCACATGTTATACCAACCGCAGCATTTCTTAATCATATGTCTATGCTTAATAAACTTCTACCAATTAATAAGCTTCTACCAGCACCTCAAAATATGCTTTTGGATGAGCACATGCCGGACACTTTTCCGGTGCTTCGGTACCTTCATGTATGTATCCGCAATTTCCACATTTCCACTTAATCTTCTCAGATTTCTTAAATACTGCGTCATTTTCTATATTTTCAGCAAGCTTCTTGTATCTTTCTTCATGATGTTTTTCAACAGACGCAATAAGCCTAAAAACTGCTGCAACTTCAGGAAAACCTTCTTCTTGAGCAACTTTGGCAAACTCAGGATAAAGATCTGACCACTCTTCATTCTCTCCAGCAGCCGCAGCTTTCAAATTCTCAATTGTTGTACCCTGTGCAACAGGATATGATGCATTGATTTCTATCATAGCAGGAAGTTCGCCCTGCAATCCTTCTAGCAAAAACTTATAAAATCTTTTTGCATGTTCCTTTTCATTATCTGCAGTCTCAATAAAAATATTCTTAATCTGCTTAAATCCTTCTTTATCTGCAACAGATGCATAAAATGTATATCTATTGCGTGCCTGTGATTCCCCTGCAAAAGCTTTAAGTAAATTCTCTGCAGTTTTTGTTCCCTTTAAACTTTTCATATTTTACCTCCCTGATAAAGAATTTGGTTTTTATTCCACCACAAATTATTCTACCACAAATTATAATCCAAATAACAACTTTTATTTGTAAAATAATTGTTACAATGTTATCTGATTAATCGTATTTAATCTAGAATCTGGCTTAATAAAACATACTTTTTGTGATAAAAATAATGCTGGAGGTGGATTAATTTGAGGAGATGATTTCCATTAATTTTACCGTGTTATTAGGAGTCGGTCTGTTAGGTATACTACTGGCAAGTAGCAGTATCTTAGGAAGAAACACAAATCGTACGGCAAAGAACAACACAACTCAGCAATTAAGAAATCTCACAGGAACAGATATGTACGGACCTAGCCCCAGTCCAAGACCTGATGCAATAAATATCATTCCTGACTATCAAAAAACAAGAACGGGGAACAACAATACAAACAACATTTCCAACAATATAAACAACATTACAAATGTAAGGTTTAATGGAACAGGTGAACAATTAGGATACAACACACAAAGAGCAGATAATATATGTAAACAGATAGACAGTATAAACGGAATAGAAAATGTCAACGTAGTTGTAGTGGGCAATACTGCTCTTATAGGATATGCCTCTACCAATAAGCATGCTAATATGGCATCAACTAAAAATGCGATATCAACCAAAGTAAAGCAAATAGATAATTCCATTACAAATGTTGTAATAGCAGACTCAAAGGATATATCCAAAAGAATAGCAGATTTGGCAAATAATATAAAAAATAATAAGCCTAAGAACCAATTGGACTCTGAATTTAACCAAATAATGAAAAGCCTTAATCCTTTAAGAAATACGCTAATCCGGTAAGGAAGTATTGCTATGGATCGTAAGGAGGCCTATGACTTGATAAACGGTATGCTTGAAGACACAGACTATCCTATAACCATAAAAAATATCGGTGATGTGGAAGACTTTCTACTTGATGACAGTAACAGAAGATTCCCGGAGCAATATGCTGCTATCGGAAGAATATATGATGAATTGAGTGCCGCGCCTCATAAAAGTGCATATAATGCAGATTTTTAATTAAATAGTAATGGGAACCTACACTTTATCGGTTCCCATTTTATAATCATTTATTTTTATCGTCATTTACTAGCAGCAGCTCTCCTGCCCTTTAACAACTTTACAGCCCATGTTATAACTCCCGGTGCTATACTTATAGCCACTACTGCAATAATTACAAGCAAAAAATTCTTCTTAACCACCGGTATCTTACCGAAAAAGAACCCTAAAAAAACATTTATAGATACCCAGACAACTACACCTATTGTATTGTAGTACATAAACTTTCTGTCCGGCATTTTACCCATACCGGCTGTAAAAGGTGCCACTGTTCTAAGCAATGGCAAAAACTTTGCCAATATAATTGTCTTGCCCCCATGCTTTTCAAAAAAAACATGTGCTTGATCCAGGTGTTTCCTGTTTAATATCCAACTATTCTGCTTTTTAAATATTTTAGGTCCAAAATACTTTCCAAAATTATAATTAACCGTATCACCCAGTATAGCAGCCAGCATAAGGCCAATTGTTACCAGCCATATATTCATTGTCCCTGAAGAAGAAAGTGTACCCACTACAAAAAGTAGTGTCTCTCCCGGAAGAAAAGGTGCCATGAAAAGTCCTGTCTGACAGAAAACAACCAAAAACAAAATCAAATACGTTAATGACCCGAATTTGTGGATCATTTCAATTATTTGTGTATCCAGATTTGCAATAACATTTATAGATTGTAATACTATTCCCATTAACCCTCCGTTTCAAGCCTAATTCCCAATATTACCAAAAAGACTTATAGCAATTAATTATTCCTTAAATTATTACATAAATAGCAGCAAACTCACAGCCATAACCATCATTCCTGCCACAAGACCATAAATTGAAAGATGAGCCTCACCATATTCCCTTGCTGTGGGCAACAGCTCATCTAACGAGATAAATACCATTATTCCTGCAACTGCTGCAAACAAAACACCAAAAACAGCATCATTGAAAAATTTATATAGCAAAATGTAGCCTATGACAGCTCCTATAGGTTCGGATAACCCTGAAAGAAAAGAAAGCTTGAATGCTTTTTTCTTATCATCTGTAGCATAATAAATCGGTATTGATACTGCAATGCCCTCAGGTATGTTATGAATAGCAATAGCTATAGCAATTGCTATTCCCAATGAAGGTTCTTTTATGGCCGATGTGAATGTGGCAAGCCCCTCGGGAAAATTGTGAATTGCTATTGCAAGAGCTGTAAATGTTCCCATCCTCATAAGTTTGCCGCGATCAACGCCCGTATTCTTTTTGTCTATTTCTTCAACCCTTCGAGTCTCATGAGGATTTTCTACAGAAGGTACAAACTTGTCAATAGCTGCTATAGTAAATATCCCGAGAAAAAATGCACCTGCTGTAGCCCACGGGCCTTTGTCCGGACCTAAGTAGCTTATCAAAGATTCTTTAGCTTTATTAAATATCTCTATCATTGATACATATATCATTACTCCTGCAGAAAAACCCAATGCAACGGAAAGAAATTTGGTATTGGTTTTTTTCGTGAAAAACGCCAGTACGCTACCTATTCCCGTTGATAATCCAGCAAAAAGCGTCAAACCAAAAGCAACTAACATATTATGTAACTCCACTAAATTTCCCTCCTGATGAGTTTTACTATATCTATATCACAATGTATACCCATTATTATACTAATTATTACAATAAAATCAAATTACATTTCATTAATCAATTTTTTTATAATATATTTTATAATACGTATTTACTGCTAAAAAGAACTCATATTATAACCCGAAACTTTAGTATATACACGTTTATTGGCAATTTGCTCACTTTTAAACAAATACAGGCTGTTCACAACAACAGGATCGAAATTAAATTCACCTATTGAATCCCGGATTTGCTGAAAATCGCATTCAAAGACTATATCCTGTCCTATGGTTATATGAGGCCTGTATGGTCTTTTTTCAGGTATAAAACCTATTGGTGTCAATATCTCATCAATTCTTTCATGCAACAATACCAATTCCTCAGTATCTCCGCCAAGACCCAACCATAGCACACGAATAGAGTCCCTTCCTTCAAAAATACCGATATCTTTTATGTTGAGATTAAATGGCTTTATTGTGCTGCACATTTCCTTCAATTCATTATCTATTTTCAAACGCTGATTCATATTAATATCATCTAAAAACTTTAAAGTCAAATGAAAGTTATCAATATGCTTCCATCTTCCTCGTACTGCATATTTCCTCAGTCTTTGCTGAAGCTCATTTATTTTATTTTTATGGTTCCTATCAAAATCAATGCCTATAAAAGCTCTCATTTCTCTTCTCCTAAAGAATCATTACTAAAGCCGCCAATACTATTATTATATCAAAATGTTATTATATTTAAATTCAAATGCAAAAAATGTTTAAATTAAATTTAAAATTAATATTTGAAAATTATAATTAATTATGATAATTTAATATTATAGTACTATGCTGGGGTAGCTCAGATGGTAGAGCAATTGATTCGTAATCAATAGGTCGAGGGTTCGATCCCCTTCCTCAGCTTCTTTATTCGAGATCTAAATTAACCTTCGCTATATATCCCTCTCATATGATTTGACTCTTGGACATTCGTTTTGAAAAATAAAAAATACCAAAACTCTTTATAAACTAAATAGAAATTCTAATTTAAATAAAAACGGTTGACAAGCCATCATTCAATGGCCTGTTAACCGTTAATTATTTCATAATGCTTTGGAATTATGCCTTAAGTCTCTTTTCTAATGCATCCAACTGGTCATATAATTCTTTTGGCATTTTTTCACCATAACCTGCATAATGCTTTCTGATTGATTCAACTTCATTCAACCATTCTTCCTTATTAACTTTGAGAAGTTCAGCCATATCTTCAGCACTAACATCAAGTCCGTTTGTATCAATAGCATCAGGTGTAGGCATGTAACCGATAGGTGTTTCAACTGCTTTACCTTCACCGGATACTCTTTCACAGATCCATTTGAGAACACGGCTGTTTTCACCATATCCAGGCCATAACCATTTACCGTCCTTATCTTTACGGAACCAGTTTACATAGAATATTTTCGGCAATTTATCGGGATCTGCTTTTGCACCAACTTCCAACCAGTGTTTCAAATAATCACCAACATGATAACCTATGAATGGAAGCATAGCAAACGGGTCACGACGAACCTGACCGATATTTGCTGATATAGCAGCAGCTGTAATTTCTGAACCCATTATTGAGCCCATGAATACACCGTGCTCCCAGCTAAAGCTTTGATGAACCAATGGAATAGTGCTTGGACGACGTCCTCCAACCAATATAGCTGAAATCGGCACTCCGTTAGGATCTTCCCATTCTGGAGCAATTACAGGACACTGACTTGCAGGTGCTGTGAAACGAGCATTTGGATGAGCTGCAGGTGTTTCACTTCCTGGTGTCCAATCTTTACCCTTCCAATCGATAAGATGTGATGGAGCATCATAACCGATACCTTCCCACCATACATCGCCATCATCAGTTAAACCTACATTTGTGAATATTGTGTTCTTTTCTATGCTACGCATAGCATTTGGATTTGAATCCATGGAAGTACCAGGAGCAACTCCAAAGAATCCTGCTTCAGGATTTATAGCATACAGACGTCCGTCTTTACCGAATTTCATCCAAGCTATATCATCACCTATTGTTTCAACCTTCCATCCTGGAATAGTCGGAACAAGCATAGCAAGGTTTGTCTTACCGCATGCACTTGGGAAAGCACCTGTTACATATTTTACATTACCCTTTGGATCTGTAATACGGAGGATAAGCATATGCTCAGCGAGCCATCCTTCTTCACGAGCTATAGCAGAAGCAATACGAAGTGCAAAACATTTCTTTCCTAAGAGAGCATTTCCACCATATCCTGATCCGTAAGACCATATAGTCTTTTCTTCAGGGAAGTGGCTGATGTATTTCTTTTCAATTGGTGCACAAGGCCATTTTTCATCTTTTTGTCCTTCAGCTAATGGAGCACCTACTGAATGCAAGCAAGGAACAAAATCTCCATCACCGAGAGTTTCCAAAACTTTGCTTCCTATACGAGTCATTATGCGCATATTAACAACAACGTATGGACTGTCTGTCAATTCTACACCGATTTTTGAAATAGGTGAACCTATAGGTCCCATTGAGAAAGGAATAACATACATTGTCCTGCCCTTCATGCAGCCTTTGTATAATTCCTTCATTGTTGCTTTGAGTTCGGTAGGATCAATCCAGTTGTTTGTAGGACCGGCATCTTCTTGCTTTTTAGATGCTATATAAGTTCTGTCCTCAACACGTGCTACGTCAGATGCATCACTGCGGAACAAATAACATCCGGGACGTTTTTCAGGATTAAGCGGTGTAGCCATCCCAGCATCCACCATTTCCTTTAATAAACGGTCATTCTCTTCTTGTGAACCGTCACACCAATAAATTTTGTCCGGCTGACACATATCAGCCATTTCTTTTACCCAGTCAAGCAATTTTTTATTTTTCGTCATGCAGAAATCTCCTCTCAAAATATTAGTTTGTTCTTTGTACAATGGCTACCATTGCATCTTATTTAGTTATATGAATACTTTTCAGTAGTCATCTTCTGTACTTTGATAATTTTATAACATTCTAACACATTAATATGAAATTTTCAATAAATAATTATGCAAAAAACGCAGTATTTATCAATTGTTTTTGCTAAAATGCCAAAAGCATTATAAACACTATAATAACAAAGAAATAATATAAAGTAACATATCAGTATTATAACCTTTCTTTTATGGTATCAAAACTGTCATAAAGCTCGCGAGGGAAAACCAATCCTTTTTCTACGGCTTGTTTAACCTTAACTGATAGTGTTTTATCGCCAATGACTATACTGCCTATAATTCTTCCGTCCCTTAATACAAAAGATGCATAACTGTTCTCTGTTTCATTTTCATATACATAATAACTTCCATCTACAGGATTAAATTCTCCTATGCTGAATATGTCCAAATCCAGAACTTTTAAAACATTTGACCTTGGTATTGCTTCAAACTGTACATTCATGCCTATGGCATTTAATGCTGCTACCTTTCCCTGATATTGTGCGGCATTCCATAGCCCATAGACCATTCCATAATGCTCTGTTACATCTCCTGCTGCAAATATATTTTCATCAGATGTCTGCATATTGTTATTGACTACAAGCCCCATATTTACTTCAAGCCCTGCTTTTCTGGCAAGATATGTGTTAGGCCTTACACCAGCTGTTATTATTACGAGCTTGGTTTCCAACAGCTCTCCTGTTGAAAGCTTCACTCCTTCACATTCTTCGCTTCCCACAATTTCATCAATCTTTACATTTTCTCTTACTTCGATGCCAAGACCCGTCATATATTTCTTTAAAATGACTGATGCCTTTCTATTTAACTGACGTGGCATCAACCATTCGGCACCCTCTAAAAGTGTTACTTTGACACCGCTTTTTGCTATGGCACCGGCAACCTCAAGCCCTAGTATACCGCCTCCAATGCATATGCATGAACCAAATTTACAGGATTTGTCAAGTATAAAATCTGCGTCATCCAATGTTCTTAACGTCACAACATTTTTGAGCTGGCTTCCTGTAATGGGCGGAACAAATGGATGTGCTCCATTTGCAACAATAAGCCTATCATATTCCAAAAATGTTCCGTCATCAAGTTTTACCTGTTTTTTATCCTTATCTATTAAACTCACTTCTTTGCCCGATATAATGTTAATTCTCTTTTGTGCATACCATTCTTGCTCATGAATGTTCAAGCTGCTTTTATCTGTTTCCTTCGCAAGATATCTTGTCAGATTCAATCGGTAGTAAGGAAGATGTTTTTCTCCGGAAATCAAAGTAATTTCAGCATTATCGGAATTGTTTCTTATTTCCTCTGCACTTGTAAGCCCTGCAATTCCGCTCCCTATAATTAAAACTTTTATATTTCCATCACTTGTACTGTCAACTGTATTTTTAACATAAGGTTCAAAAGCATCCTTTCCTGCACCGCATACAGGGCATACATCGGGTGCTTCACTGCCCTCATGAATATATTCACAGTTTATGCATCTCCAGAACTGAGTGTTTGATTCTTTCTCTTGAACCTGCTCTTCATAAACAATAAAATCATCGGCTGATACACCACATACCGGGCAGTTTTGAGGTGGTTCACTGCCTACATGTATATGTCCGCATACAATACATTTATAGCTCTTTATCATAATTCCAACTCCTTCACTTTTTTGTTAAACAACCATTATATAATTTGTTGCAAAACCGCTTACATCATTCTGCCATATCCGCATGCAAAGCAAAGTGAATATAATGCAAGTAAAATAATTGATGCATATGTCAAAACAAAATCCCATATCCTCTTTTTTGACAATATTGCTAATATAATATACATGGGAAATATACACATAAGGTATCTTGAACCGCTTAAAAGCCATGTCGGCGAAAGTGCTATAGTTACGTATGCAAGCATATATAATGAGTACGAGTTTCTTATTTTCTTAATACCGTAAATAACCAGGGCAAAAGCCATTACACTGGAAAATGCTTGAGGAACCCATATTGTCATTCTATCCGCTGCTTCCCAATCACTTACTTTTGGTATTGCATTTTCAAATGTAGCTTTTACATTGTCATAAAACATGCCAGGATCAAAATTCTTTGGGCATTGGCAGAGTCCGATATGTGCGTATGTGATATTGCAGTGCTGCTAAATATGACACAATCTGCAATATCACATCAGCTGAGAGTATTAAAGCAAGCCAGACTTGTAAAAAACAGAAAGGAAGGCAAGATTGTTTTTTACTCACTTGATGATGAACATGTTAAGCAAATATTCGATCAGGGTATGGTTCATATTAATGAAAAATAGCAAATCTGAAAGAAGGTGTATTTATGGCGGCAACAAGCGAAAAAAACATAACAAGCCGTAAGTCCATATACTTTTCCGGGCTGCACTGTGCTGACTGTGCATTAAAAATAGAAAACGAAGTAAGTCGCATAAACGGCGTTAAATCAGCCACTTTAGACTTCGTATCTCAAAAGCTTACCATAGATGCAGAAGATAAAAACAAATTACAGGACATAATGAATAAGGCAGCAGAAATTGCATTAGGCATTGAGCCCGATATTAAAATAATCGATAACGTAAATCCGGAAAATACAAATTACGGAAATGCAAATGACCAAGACAGTAAAAAGGTGTGGATAGAAAGAGCAGCCTTTGGTTTGGGTACAATACTTTTTATCGTTGCTATTTTTATAGCCCTTCCTTTTTGGATTCGATTAATCTTTTACATTACGAGTTATCTGTTAATGGGCAGCAAGGTAGTTATAAGGGCTTTAAAAAATATGCTTAAAGGCCGTGTTTTTGATGAAAACTTTTTAATGAGTATTGCAACCATTGGTGCATTTGCAATAGGCGAGTATCCTGAGGGTGTTGCGGTAATGCTCTTTTATCAGATAGGCGAGTTCTTCCAAAACACAGCGGTAAATCGTTCAAGAAAATCCATAGCTGCGTTAATGGATATTCGTCCTGACTTTGCCAACTTAATGATTGGTGATGAATTACAAAGGGTTTCACCCGAGCAAGTCAAAATAGGGGATAAAATTATTGTTAAGCCAGGTGAAAAGATACCGTTAGACGGTGTAGTGTCAGAAGGCTCATCTACACTGGATACATCCGCACTTACCGGAGAATCCATTTTTAGAAAAGTTGATGTGGGAGACACGGTATTGTCAGGCTCCATCAATAAAAACGGTGTGCTTACAATAAGTGTTACAAAAGCCTTTGGAGAATCAACCGTTTCAAAAATACTTGACCTTGTTCAAAATGCGAGCAGCAAAAAAGCTGTTTCCGAGAATTTTATTACAAAATTTGCAAGATATTACACTCCTTTTGTAGTATTTGCAGCAGTTGCATTGGCTGTCATTCCCCCTATGGTTATTGAAGGAGCTTCATTCTCCGAATGGATAAACAGAGCTCTGGTATTTTTGGTGGTTTCATGCCCATGTGCATTGGTTGTCTCCATTCCCTTAAGCTTTTTCGGCGGTATTGGAGGAGCCTCCAAAAGCGGTATTTTGGTCAAGGGTGGCAATTTTCTTGAAGCCTTAACCAACCCCGATACAATTGTATTTGACAAAACTGGCACTTTGACAAAGGGCGTTTTCAATGTAACAAGAATAACAAGCAAAAGCTTCATAAGTGAAGAAGATCTCCTCAAGTTTGCCGCATTGGCAGAAAGCTACTCAAACCATCCCATAGCTCTTTCCATTGTTAATGCTTATAAAAAGGAAATTGACAAATCGAAAGTTTCCAACTATAAAGAAATACCGGGTAAGGGCATCAGTGCAAAAATCGAAGAAAAAAGCATACTTATCGGGAATGCCAAGTTATTGGAGAAGGAAAACATCCCCTGTGAAGAAGTAGACACATATGGAACTGTAGTACATCTAGCAATCGAAGGCAATTATTCAGGATATATTGTAATATCGGATAAAATAAAACCGGACAGCAAAAAGGCTATAAATGAATTAAAAAAACTGGGCGTTAAAAATATTGTTATGCTTACGGGAGACAGTAAGTCGGCAGGCAAAAAAATAGGCAATGAGCTAGGAATAGATGAGATTTACGCAGAGCTGCTGCCTTATGAGAAGGTGGAAAAACTAGAAAAACTTGATAGCAGCAGAGCAACATCAGGAAAGCTTGTATTTGTAGGAGACGGTATTAACGATGCTCCTGTACTCGCCCGAGCAGATGTGGGAGTTGCAATGGGCGGATTAGGCTCTGATGCTGCAATTGAGGCCGCTGATGTAGTATTGATGACAGACGAACCCTCAAAGCTTGTAACTGCTATCAAGTTAGCCAGAAAAACCCGCAACATAGTATGGCAAAACATAATATTCGCTATGACCGTAAAAGGTATTATCCTTCTACTAGGTGCCGGAGGTATTGCCACTATGTGGGAAGCGGTTTTTGGAGATGTTGGAGTCGCATTAATCGCAATTATAAATGCAATGCGAGTTTATAAGTAAACTTTCATTAAATACGTTATTAATCTTACATTTAACAGAAGATAAATGTAAGATTAATCGCATTTAATCTAATTTTGGGGTTGCAAATTATCTCTTTTCCTTCTATAGAAAGCCAATATAATAAGTGCAATAAGCGAAGATATGGAAACTGTCAGGTAAACCTGCTTAAACCCGTCATTTAGAGTAGATTGGAACTCCCCTTCAATCTTCTCGCTCATATTATCAATTTCCTTTAAGTAATCTTCACTTGCCTTGTTAAACGCATCTGGGACAGCAGCCTTCATCGCATTCATTTTTGTCACTGTATCTTCCATTTCACTTTTAGCTTGTTTCATGGATTCCATAGCTTTTAACATACTTTCCATTTGGCCATTATTCGCTGTATTTCCTGGCATCGACGCACCCATAGCCCCCATATTACTCATATCACCCATATTACCCATAGCGGCCTTAGCACCCTTTTCCATGCCATCCAACGCCTTTTCCATATCCGATAAACTTCCATTTATGGCATCTATACCCTTCTGGATTCCACCTTCTATTTGTGTAATTATTTTAGGACTCATCTCTTCAAACATCCTTTGGGCAAGTATCTTACTGTTCTCAGTAATGGTAGTTACATCAGAGGATTTCATAAGCTCCAAAAGATCATCAGGAAGCTTATAACCGCTATTGCCGCTCATATCGATTTTTACTTTAGTCATTGAAGCTAAGTCGGGCATTTCAACACCTGCAAGCTTTTCCTTCATATTGGGATCTTTCTTGAGATTTTCCATTTTATCACTGATTTCCTGAGCATACGGCAATGATGGAACTTCTATTTCCTTTGGAAACACATTCATAACATTAGTCTGTACATTTGCTCCGGCATGTGCAAGAAAACCTACCATGATGGCTGGCCCAATAACGGTACCTACCGAACGTATAAGTGAAAGAGTTGCAAGTGCCGAATTTGATTCCTCTTTCTTTGTATTTTCAAGCATCATATAATTAAGTGGAGCTCCAATTGTAAATCCCATACCAAGGCCTATAAGAACAAGGCTCACAATAACATTAATAGTGTTCGGGTAGTTTGCTGTAACCAAAATAAGGTATAATGAGCCCAGTATTGAAATGAAAAAACCTGTTGCCAAAACTGCTTTTGCACCAAATTTATCTATCATTCTTCCGGATAAAGGTGCTCCCACTCCTGCAAATAACCCTAAAATAATGACGAAGTATCCTCCACTACCTGATGCGATTTTAAGTGAATTTTCCGAAAACTGAGGAACAAAAATCATGCCCATCATTACAATACCTACAATAAATGAAATAATCAATGTTACAACTATTCTCCCATTTGTGAAATACCCCAGATTAATAACCGGGTCCTCAGCTTTCTTTTCAACCAGAACAAAAATCGGTAGAAGCACAATGAATATCAATATGAAAGGATAGACATTCAAATCACCAATAGTAGTCAAAAAGTCAAAAAAGTCAATGTTCTTGAGACCATACATTAGCGACAATATCATTACTGTCAGCAATAATATACCGAAAATATCGGTTTTCTTAACATCCTGAATGCGATTGTTCGAAAGGAATATAAATCCTGCAACAAGAATAAAAACAGTAATCGGAAGATTTATATAAAAAATAAACTGCCAGTTGTCCTTACCGAAAATGTCCATTATAGCACTACCGGCTGATGCACCGAATATATTGGCAACTCCATATACTCCTCCTATAAGCCCTAAAGCCATACCGCGTTTTTCCGGAGGGAATGTTGTTCCAAACTCTGCAGTAGCAATAGGAACTATACCTCCGCCACCAAGTGCCTGAATAACTCTTCCTGTAAGCAGAACCGAAAAGTTCCCTATATCCTGCGACAAACCGCAGATTAGCGAACCGAGTCCAAAAAGGAATATACTCATGAGGTAAATGTATTTCCTACCATATTTGTCAGCCATTTTCCCCATTATTGGAATGCTTGCCGCATAAGCCAATGTGTATATTGTAATCATCCATATACCGGTCTTATCATCAACCATCAGGTGGTTTTGGATAACCGTTCTTGCAGGAGTTACAATTCCTGTATCAATAGCTCCCATAAATATGCCGAAAAGATAAACAGCCATTATTATTCCTAGATTACTTCTTTTAGCTTTCTCCATTTTTTTGATACTCCTTTACAATAATTAGTTCAACATGGATTCAATGATGCATGACAACCTTGCAAACTCCATTTTATCTTCATAAACATATAAAACAAACAGTTTGCATATTGCATCTGCAATCAATTCATAGTCTTTACATTGTATATCTTTACTTTGATCGCTGCCTTTTATAAGAATTAATATTTTATCCGATAAGCTTTTTAGCAATTCATTCTTATGGTGTTTGAAACTATAAAATTCACTTTTCTCCGAATTAATACCGGAAAAATCAAACCAGATATTATGAACATTGTTCATTAGTATTCCCAATTCGTCGTAAATTATTTCTAGTTTATTCATCAAACAGCTGTTAGATTTTGTAGCCTGATCAATTCTACGAAGCATCATGCTCCACTCAACTCTAAGCACTTCACAGACAATTTCCTGCTTGGACTTGTAATAGTTATAAAGAGTACCGGTAGCAATTCCGCACTTCGCAGCAATTGTTCTCATATTCAGCTTCTCATAGCCCTTTTCCTGCAGCAGCTGTCTTGTTACCATAAGTATATCTTCTTTAATATTAATTATTGTTTTCGGCAAAGAATATCTCCTTTCCTTAAATGAACAATGTTCATTTAAAATCAATATAAAGCCCTCTGTCAATATGCAATAAACATAGTATATTTTTATATATTTTATTAAAATATACTATGAAAAATGCAAGAAAAAATTAGTAAAATACCCCCATAGAATATACATATACAGTCTATTCTATGGGGCTATAATTAATTTTGTCACTTATTCATGCATTATACACTGACATTAATTTAACAAACTAAGCCAATGTTTAATATTAGATTCTGTTAACCCCGGTTTTCCTTGCAGCCTCAGCTACAGCAGCAGCAACAGCTTTAGCTACTCTTGGGTCGAAAGGTGCCGGAATAACATAATCAGGTCTTAATTCGTCTTCAGATATCACAGATGCAATAGCTTCAGCAGCAGCAATCTTCATCGCATCATTGATATCGCTTGCTCTTACATCTAAAGCACCTCTGAAAATACCCGGGAATGCAAGAACATTATTGATCTGATTCGGGAAATCTGAACGACCTGTTCCCATAACCTTACAACCAGCTTCCATAGCTTCATCAGGCATTATTTCAGGTGTTGGGTTTGCCATAGCAAAGATAATAGGATCTTTAGCCATAGTCTTAACCATTTCCTTTGTAAGCATGCCTGCTGCAGATACTCCAATAAATACGTCTGCACCTTCTATAACGTCCTTCAATTGGCCCTTCTTTTTGTGGAGGTTTGAAATTTTAGCCATTTCTGCCTTTTCAGGGTTAAGATTATCTCTTCCTTCATAGATAGCACCCTTTGTATCGCAAAGGATAACCTTTTCAAGTCCCACTGCCATAAGAAGCTTTGTAATAGCTATACCGGCAGCTCCTGAACCGTTAACTACAACTTCCATTTCCTTCAAGTTCTTTTTAGTAAGCTTCAATGCGTTTATCATAGCTGCTAATGTAACAATAGCAGTACCATGCTGGTCATCGTGGAAAATAGGAATATCACATTCCTCTTTTAAGCGTCTTTCAATTTCAAAGCACCTTGGTGCTGAAATGTCTTCGAGATTAATACCGCCAAAGCTTCCAGCAAGCAACTTAACAGTATTTACAATTTCATCAACGCTCTTTGAGCGGATACAAAGCGGAAATGCATCAACATCTCCAAATGTTTTAAACAGTACGCATTTACCTTCCATTACCGGCATTCCGGCTTCAGGACCTATATCTCCCAATCCCAGAACTGCAGTTCCATCGGTAACAACTGCTACAATGTTACCTCTCCTTGTGTACTTATATGAAAGGTCTACATCCTTTGAAATTGCCAAACATGGCTCAGCAACACCTGGTGTATATGCAAGAGATAGATCCTCTTTGTTTTTTAAAGGTACCTTGCTGATTACTTCAATTTTACCCTTCCATTCTCCATGAAGTCTTAACGACTCTTTTCTGTAATCCATTTAATTCCTCTCCTTACAAATATGTTGGTTATGTCTTTTAGTTAGAACATAAATTAGATTAAATACGATTAATCTCTTACATTTATCTATCGCAAAACCCAGGTAAGTACTCGTTATTTTGCTCCGATAAATGTAAGAATAATGTATTTAATATAGACAAAATTATAGCATATTATAAATGCATTAAATATCTTTTACTTCATCTAAAACAGCCTTTAACTGATTAGCTGAAAATCTTAATGCTTCAAGCTCATCATCTGCCAATTTCAATTCTACAATACTCTTAACTCCATATGAGTTAACTATTGACGGAAGGCTCAATGCAACACCTTCTATACCGTAATTGCCATTAATAACTGAACTTACAGTTCTTATTGTGTTCTGATCCTTAAGCAATGATTCAAGAATTGTGTTGATAGAAACAGCAATCGCATAGTATGTAGCACCTTTTCTCTTGATGATTTCAGCACCTGCAGTTTTAACATCTTTCATGATCTCTTCTTTATCTGCTTCAGTTATGGAATATTTCGGATCAGCAAAATATTCACTTATATTTTTTCCCGCAATATGAGTTGCACTCCAGAGCGGCAACTGTGAATCACCATGTTCACCAATAATATATCCGTGAACATTTCTTACATCCACATCCAATTTTTCACTTAACAGATATCTGAATCTAGAACTATCAAGAACAGTACCTGTTCCTAATACTTTTCCTGCTGGCAGGCCTGACCATTCTTGTATTTTGTATGTCAAAACGTCAACAGGATTTGCAACAACAAGAATAACTCCACGTGTATAGTATTTCATGATGTTGCTTGTTATTTCTTTTGCAATTGCTACATTTTTCTTAGCAAGGTCAATACGAGTCTCACCTGGCTTACGATTTGCCCCTGCTGTAATAACTATAACATCGCAATCCGCACAATCGGAATAATCTCCGTCATATACTTTCATCTGTCCTAAGAATGAAAGCCCATGGTTAATATCCATTGCTTCTCCTGCAGCCTTATCTTTAGCTACATCAATCAAAACTAACTCGCTAACCAATTGATTGAGCGATAATGCGAATGCTGCTGATGCCCCTACAAAGCCGGCACCAATAATTGCTACTTTTGATCTGTTCTTTCCCATATTAAATCCTCTTTCTCTATTTTATTTCACAGTAATTTTAATTATTATAACAACATATTAAGGAAACTACAATAATTCTACAAAAATTTTTTTAATAAATAGATTTTTTATAAACTTTATAATCTATATTAAATACTTTATTAATCTTACATTTAACAGAGCAAAATAGTAAACACTTTACATTAAATTTGTAGTAAATAATGTAAAAAGATTAATTGTATTTAATAGATAACAATTATTTCTATAGTATTGTAATAATTTAGTTTATATATTCAGATATTTATATTGACATATATATATAAATTTGATATACTGATATATACGGGGGATAGTGTACAGATGGAAAAAACCTTAGTTACGAAGGAAGATTTTATCGCAAGAGTTGAAGAATTAATAAGCAACGGAGATGGCCCTTTTAGTATTGCAGTAGCAGATGTAGATAATTTTGAGAATATCAATAAAATATACGGCTATTCAATTGGAGATGAAGTAATCAAGAAACTGATATCAGTGTTCAATCAGAACCTTTCACCCATTGATTTGATAACAAGGCACGGCGATGAGATAAATGTACTTCTTGTAAAAAAAGGTTCTGAAAGAAGCTTCATGGAGATGGAAGAAATAAGGCGATATCTCTCCGATAACACATTTACTTTAAATGATAAAAGCAGATCTGAGAACGTATACATAACTATCAGTTGTGGAATCGCAAGTTATCCGAGGGATTCCAAAAATGTAGTTGAGTTATTTAGGGTTGCAGATAGTGCCATGTTCAGGGCTAAAAAACTTGGAAAAAACAAGGTTTGCCTGTCGGAAGCAGAGAGTATGGTATTAAAGTCCAGTTATTTTACCAAAACACAAGTTGACCGACTTTCAGAACTCTCAAAAGAGTTGGAAAAAACCGAAGCATTTTTACTTCGTGAAGCTTTAGACGACTTATTCAAAAAGTACAGCAAGTAAGTACTAATTTTGCACATTATATAATTTTGCACATTATAAGAATAGGCTTCTAGGGTGAGACAGGGTGGAAATATATTTTGGCATAATTTTAATTTAATGTATAAGTTTTTCGCCCTTTTTATATAATATATTAAGGCATGTGATCCTTTCATATTATATAACAAATCATATAAGCCCTAAGCTATAGTTATTAATTGAGCAAGACAAAATAGCAAATTTAATGATAAATGAATTTTATATTATTTGTATTTTTTATAAATAATATTACATTAAATTACGTAATTAATAATACGTTATAAATCTTACATTTAGCATAAGGTAAATGTAAAATTAATCGTATTTAATATAAAATAAAACTAAATAATTTTAGCTTCGCTGAATCCAGAAATGGAGCGGGAGAACCAATTTGTGGGGTGAGTCCGGTATATTATCCGGTAGGGTTAGCTCTTTCGACCCGAATCCGTCAGCTAATCTCGTAAGCGTTGGAAGAGAAGGTGATTGATATGCTTTAGTCGTTCCCTATATTTGGTAAACCCAATTTTAGCATACGCTATGGAAACTTCTCCGTAGCGTTTTTTATTTAACATTACTTTTATACTTGTACCAATACTTATACCTTTACTTATGTAGTTTAGTTGGATTAGTTGAAAAATTATAACGGAGGTAAAAAATATGATTAGAGTTTGCATATCAGGGCTTGGAAAAACAGGTAGAGAGATAGCTAAGGTTTTAATGGAACAACAGGATATAAAGCTTGTTTCGGCGATTTGCAGTCCAAATAGTGACAAAAAGGGCAAGGATCTTGGCGAAGTCATAGGTTGCGGCAGTACAGGGATTGTAATTGAAAGCTCTGACAGCCTTGAGCAAATCATTTTCAGTTCAAAACCCGACGTAGTTGTGGACTTTTCAAGTCCCGAAGCAGCACTAAAAAACGCCAAGGTATTTTCTAAAATGAAAGTAAACATCGTAATCGGTACAACGGGATTTTCCAAATTTGGACTAAAAAGGCTTCTCGTACTTGCTACAAAGCATAGAAACGCTATCGTCTATGCACCAAACATAACATTGGGTGTAAATGTTCTTATGCTTCTTACAAATTTGGCATCCAATATATTGAGCAACTATGACTTTCAAATCACAGAAATTCACCATAAACATAAAAAGGATGCCCCATCCGGCACCGCAAAAAAAATTGCGGCTGAAATACAAAAGGGCATAAAAGCTTCAGGCAATTCAAACGAAAATAAAGAAATACCTATCACAGCTATAAGAGCCGGAGGAGTTGTCGGAAAGCATGAAGTAATGATTATCGGCGAAGATGATAAAATAGAAATTTCCCATGAATCATTTTCAAGGAAAGCCTTTGCCCTTGGTGCACTCCGTGCAATCAGGTTTGTTAAAGGAAAAGTCGGATACTTTGAAATGAGCGATGTTCTTAATCTTAAAAAAGTGCTGGGAGACTATCTTGAAAATGAAAACAACTCATTTAAAGAACGTTATACCGTATTCTTAAACAAAAAAGATTTGCAGCTCCTCCAGATGTAATACAGTTAAATATTTTTAATATCACCATAATACTTATTACGTACTTAATGACAAAAAATTTGAATATATTTTTGAATATATTATAAATAAACAATATTGATAAAAAAGCTGCCGACAACTAATTGGCAGCTTTTATTTTTATATTCCTAATATGTATTTTATAACATATGGCAGGTTATACTACATTAATGAAATGAGTTGATATCCTGATGTGAAAACAAAATCAACTGCACCTTTCGGATAGGTAATAAATACGAATTCGGAGTGGAAACCCATGGAACCTTTAGCAGTAGTTACAAGAGATGGTTATATTGAAAGCATACATTACGGATATATATGTGTTGTAAATTCCTCAGGGCAAGTACTGTATAACTTGGGAGATTATAATACAAAAATATTCCTGCGTTCATCTGCAAAGCCCATTCAAGCAATACCTCTGATACAGTCAGGTGCTGCTTATGAATTTAACTTCTCAAATAAGGAAATTGCTATAGCATGTGCCTCACACAGCGGACAAAAAGTACATCGGGAAACTGTGGAAAAGATTCTTAAAAAGCTGGGTCTTAACGAATCAAATCTGCATTGCGGTATTATGAAACCATATAACGACGAAGAAAACAAGAGACTTATGACATCCGGAACACCACCATCCGCTTTTCACTGCAGTTGCTCCGGCAAACACTCTGCAATGCTTGCTCTTGCAAAATTCAGAGGCTATAATATCGACAACTATGAAAGCATTGAAAACCCTTTGCAGCAGGAAATATTGAAAACCGTTGCCGAATTTACAGATGAAGATATAGACTCCATTCCTACCGGTATTGATGGCTGCGGTTTACCAATATATCTTATGCCGATGAATAAAGTTGCACTGTCCTATGCAAGGCTGATTATGCATATGCATAATGAAAACAGCCCTTATCATCACGCATGTAAAACAATATATAATTCTATGACACAGTTCCCGGAAATGGTTGCCGGGGAAAATGAGTTTTGTACTGTACTAATGCAGACAACAGGAGACAAATTAATCGGCAAGATAGGCTCTGAAGCAGTATATTGCCTCGGTATTAAGGAAGGGAGCCTTGGCATTTGCATAAAGATAGCCGACGGGAATGAGAGAGCACTCTACCCTATAGTTATACACACATTAAAAGAACTCGGTATTCTGAGCAATAATGAATTTGAATCATTGAAACAGTGGTATAATCCTGTGATTAAAAATAATCTCAACGAAGCAGTAGGTGAAATATTACCCACGTTCAATCTCAATTTAAAGTCGCAAAAGCCATTATCCTTAGGCGTTAAATATTAATCCAAGTAGCTCTTGGCGTGCTTTATGAACTCCTGGAGCACTTTGATACGAGCATATTTCTTATCCTGTCCTTCAACTATAATCCAGGGTGCATATTCAGTATTGGTCCTGACTAGCATCTCATTCATTGCTTCAATATACAAATCCCACTTTTCCCTGTTTCGCCAATCTTCAGATGTAATCTTGTGTGATTTGTCCGGTTCGTTCTCCCTATCCTTAAAGCGTCTAAGCTGCTCATCCTTGTCTATATGGATTAAAAATTTTATTATTAGTGTCCCGAAATTATGCAAATGTTTCTCCATTTGGTTAATTTCATCATATGCCCTGTCCCATTCGCACAAATTCGCAAATCCCTCTATTCTCTCAACCAATACTCTTCCATACCAGCTCCTATCAAATATAGCTATTTTGCCTTTAACAGGAAAATCCCTGTAAAATCTCCAGAGATAGTGATATTTTTTCTCTGTTTCATCAGGTGCCGAAGTAGGTATGACATTATATCCTCTCGGATCCATATATCCTGTAAGCCTTCGAATCGCTCCTCCTTTACCGCTGGCATCCATGCCTTCAAAAACAATAACCCCCGGTATACCCTTTGTATATAACTTATAGGCAACTTTTTGAGCCTCCTTCTGTAACTTTTTCAATTTACTTTCATAATAATCCTGATCTATTGTAAGGCTCAAATCCACATTACTAAGAGGTCTTGCTTTTGCTTCATATTCTCTTACATATCCCTGGCAGTTCCTTTCTACCTCAAGCCTTTCCAATCCCTTCTGGATTAACTCAATAGTAGTACCTAAAATAGCTTTTGATGCGGCCTTTAGATTTTCACCCGAAATTATGTTCCATCTGCTGTATTTAAAGTCGGAATGCTTTAATATATTGTCAAAATGATTGCAGAAATGCTCATAATTCTCATTTTGCTCTATATCTCTGTGTGTCACCATAAATTCACTATATTTATGCTCTCTAAGTTCATTAATCCTGTCTTTTTGGGTCTTTTCGCCGATATGCAAGAAGTATTTTATTATTATTGTACCATCGTCAACTAATTGCTTTTCTATTGAACTTATGTCCTTTATATCTCTCTTGAGCTCATCAGGCTCTATATCCAGATGATTCATGACCTTAAAATAAAAACTCCGGTCAAAAATGGCTATATCGCCTTTCCTGGGAATCTTGTTCCAAAACCTCCAGAGAAATGACCTTTCCTTCTCTTCGTCGGTAGGCTTATCAAAAACACTGACCTTATAGGACCTTGGATCCAATTCCCGTATCAGATCATTAATTACATAACCTTTACCTGATGATTCCCATCCATCAACAATTATAAGTACAGGAATATTTTTACTTTTGACCAACCTCTGCAGATTCGCCAATCTTTTGCCAAGCTCGCTTCTTTTGGCCTTTTCAAAAGGGTTTTTGAATTTGTCAAAATCAAAGTGTTTTAACATTTCAAATCTCTCTCCTTGTAGAATTCATCAATGTCCTTCCACTTCCACATCTAACATGTCTTCTTATTATACCAATGTTCAAAGATAGCTATTCGTTTATAATTTCAAGCCTTCCATGGCTTTCTTCATAACATCTCCGGCCTTTTGACGTACAATCAGCTTGGCACTTCTATCATATGGAGTATCGGTCATATTGATTATTACAAGTTTGTCACCTTCAAAGTAGCTTACAAGCTTTGCAGCGGGATAAACAACAAGGCTTGTACCAATGACAATAACCATGTCGGCCTCTCTTATACTGCATCTGGCTTTATAGAGCTTCTCCTCATCAAGCATCTCCTCATACAAGACAACATCAGGTCTTACAAGACCACCACAGGAATCGCATTTAGGAACAGATACCGAATCCAATACAAACTCCGCATCATATTTTTTATTGCATCTTATACAATAGTTTTTATTGGCGTTTCCATGAAGTTCAATGACGTTTTTTGATCCTGCCACAGTATGGAGATTGTCTATATTTTGCGTCACCACTGCTTTCAATTTTCCCGCTTTCTCAAGCTTCGCAAGTGCAATGTGACATTGGTTGGGCTTCACATCTGTGTATACCATAAACTTTTTATAAAATTCAAAAAACTTATCAGGATATTTGTCAAAAAAAGACTTGCTTAATATAACCTCAGGCGGAAATCCCCCTCCATCCATTTGAAATATCCCTGACGATGACCTGAAATCGGGTATTCCACTCTCTGTTGAAACACCTGCACCGGTAAACGCAACAATGTTACTTGAGGATGACATTAGATCAATAAGCATTTGTATATCTCTATCCAAACAAATCCCTCCGTTTCAAGATATGCAGTTTAGCCAAATAAGCTATGCTAAAAATGTAATAGTTTAGGTAAAACGTGGTAAAACAATAAAAAATCTTATATGAATATGATATTCCTTAATTTGTATTATTTCAAGAATATATAAAAATAGACAACTTCCCTATATTTGCTTATATACATCAATCTCTTTGTTTTTATACATAAATGCGTTCTTCAGGCAGTTATTCATACACTTCTGACACATAATACAACCTTTTGAAATAGGAACATTATTATCTATATTTAAACTGTTGGTTGGACAATTCCTTTCACATATCCTGCATTTTACACACTTTTCCTTATTAATTGATACTTTTTTTGCAACTGCCGGTATGTAAAATTTGCTGCATAATATATAAATTATCTTTGTAAAATAGTACCTTCTATTGGATGTCTTAACAACATTCCTGTCTCCTGATATTAATTTATCCACCATTAGATCTGCTTTCTCAACAGCATTATTTCTTAAGGTTTCATATTCAGAAACAGGTGTTTGGGTGAACAAAAAATTATAATAATTATTGGGCATTGGGAAAAAATCTGTTTGCACTATTTCAACATTTGTGTTTTTAAAATAATTACATACTTCATTAAAGCATGGAGTTAATGTTTTTTCAGCTTGTGTAGCAAAGAAAATAGATTTTATTTCAGTATTTTTATCAACCTTCTTTTTTATATTATCAATAAATATTTTGGGATAAAGTTCAATATAGATTGGTGCTCCTGCAACTAAATAATCATATTTAATGTTGCTGTTTGTATTATATTTTAATATATCATAGATATCGGCCTGAACATTCCTGACTTCAAATGATTTTTTAAATTTTTCCGCAACAAATTTAGTGTTATTGGTGCCTGAAAAGTATAATATTAGCACACGGCTCATAAAATTACCTCCATAATATGCAAATAATGATAATACAGATATCATTTATCATTATTTTACATACGGAAAATTTATGCTATCATATACGAGCCGTTTTATTACTTTATATCATCATTAAATTCTTTTAGCCGCTCCTCTCAATTTCTATAATCTTTTGCCACATGTATATGGGAGAAACTCCGGCATATCCGCTTTCCTGAGCATCATTTACTTCAATAACAATCCATTTGCCTTTCTCAGTTTTCGCAATATCTACTACAAGGAAGGTAACATTCAATCGTTTTGCAACCGTTACAGCCAGCAGTTCAACTTTTTTCATCTCTTCATCCGAAATCCCATACCGTATTCCTTCCCACCAATATCTGCCCACACCAACCACATGGTTCTTCCAAATAAAAACGCGAAACTCCATACTGCATTGAAAGTGCCTTTTTATGCTTGTTTGTTTGGTGTGCACCCTTTACAAATATTGGCCAGCCCATATCGGATTCTACTTGCTCAACAGTTGGCAAAGTATCATACCACCTGCTTTTAGGTGTCAGGTCTTTTATTAAAGGATACCACCTTGGTAGCAGAGTACATAGATTAAATTCCTCAGGAGTATGTATAAGATTAATTCCTTGTTCCTTCATTGCATCATATAGCTTTTTATACTCAGCAACTGCCCCTATCCTTAAAACAGCAGGCAGTTCAATCTCAGAAAATATTGACTTGCATTCTAAGAAATCACGAAAATTAAAATCATAAATTCGTATTCCTATATTTTTTATAATTATTGGGAGAATCCCTTGTAACAATAAAAAATCGTCAAATATAAATTCACCAAAGTTATACATATTTTCTTCTCACATACTTTTCCTGTAATTATTGGTTTTTAATCTTGAGATTTTCATAAAAATGCTCTTCTCACTAATGTTATTATACATTAATTGGTTATGTGAATCTATAGCGAATACTTTATAATTATGAGTTTTGTAAGTTTTTCGTTAAAATATTAACTTTCCATTAAATTGGAAATGTTACTTTTTTGAAAATCATCTTAATGATTAGATTATTTGGTTTTAGAAGAAGGGCAATATAATTTCAATCGTTGAAGCTGTTGCATTATATTCGACCTTTTACAAAATAAACATATTATATGAATAAATATTGCAACAGCCTCATTACAATCCTCCGAAGTGATTATTTAATCCGCTTAAGCTTCCAATATTCTATTCAATACCTTATTGTACAACTTATCAATACCATCAAAATTTATATTAGGTACATAATATGTCTCAAGCTCATCATGCAATACTTTGGCCCTCTTGATGGTTTGCAGAGCAGTAGTTAAAAGGTGCTCAAAGTCCGTCAGATTCTGATCTAAATCATCCTTATAATGCATCAATATTTCATCATTCATATAAGACAGCATATCAATGACAGCATATTTCCTAACTGTTGAACTATGATAGCTGTTAGTGGTTGTAAATGCCATATTCATATCGGGAATAACCAGATGATCAAGCTTGTAGGGGTTTAATGCACAATAATAAGCTTCAACATAGTATCCTCTCTCTATTGCAGCATCCTTTATCTTTTCAAGTATTTTATCCTCCCTTGTTCCTAAAGCACCCCTGATTTCATATACCTTTTCAACTGTCAGGATGGTATCAAGATAATTACAAAGCCCATTAGGAGTCATAGCACTTGCAAACATGCTCCTGATCTTTCCGTTTCCACCTGCAGGAATGCCTTTAAAAAGATCACCAATAAGCTCGTTAATAAATTTATTTAACTCACCCTTATTAAGTGCTTTTGAATAAATCTCTGAACTTCCCTCATAGATTGAATAAGCCGCCTTTAAATACTTGTAGGCTCTATTAAATATGTACCCTATCTCATTATTGGTCCTTATAACACTGTCTTTATTAGCACGTATGCCGACTTCATCCCAGAAATCCCCAAAGTTTAATATTTCGTCCACTGCTCCGGGATTCTTGGGATCTACTATGTGTGGTGCCGTTCCATCCACAAATACCACTTGCAGTTGAGGAATCTTCACTCCATCCAAAGAGTTATTGTCGGATGAGCAATGCAAATATTCAACATCATATCCCCTGCTGAGCATTTCCGCCCCTATTTTCTTCATGAAAGTCGACTTTCCGACGCCAGGCCCGCCCTTTATTACAAAAATCCTGTTGGCCTCTTCCTGTGAAATAATATTGTTATAGTAGCTAAAGAACCCAAGAGATGTATTACCTCCCGGAAAAAGGTCCCTAGATTTGCCTTGAGACATAAAATCCCCTCCATTAGGTTATCAAATTGCAGCCTCATCACTGCAATATTAATATATGTAACATATGTGCAATTTGGGAATTATTAATGCTCAAAGAATTGCATGTCTTAGGAACATGAGCTCACCAGATAAAATAGAGCTGATATTACCGTGATAAAAAATAAAAATAATTTAAATAGGCAGGAAGCTTTGCTATCCTGCCCATCTATCATTCCTTTATGCAGTGACAATATTGTTCGCTGCTTGTAGTCCAAGCTTTTCGACTGCCATTTCACGCATTTTATATTTCAAAATCTTACCTGCGGCATTCATTGGAAACTCTGTTACAAAATCTACGTAGCGAGGCGTCTTATGCTTAGCCATGTGTGTACGCACATAATCCTTCAACTCATCGGCAGTAAGTGTTTCACCCTCCTTGAGTATAACACATGCCATAATCTCCTCACCGTATTGCTCATCCGGCACACCAATAACCTGAACATCCCTTACTTTAGGATGTGTATATATGAAATCCTCTATCTCCTTGGGATAAATATTCTCCCCGCCTCGAATAATCATATCCTTGATACGCCCGGTTATTTTGAAATAGCCATTTTCATCGCATCTTGCCATATCGCCGGTATGAAGCCATCCATCTTTATCAATTGCTGCTGCAGTTGCCTCAGGCATTTTATAATAACCCTTCATTATATTATAACCGCGAGCTACAAACTCACCATCTGTATTAGGCGGCAAATCCTCACCTGTTACAGGGTCAACAATTTTACATTCAACTCCAGGAAGTGCACGTCCTACAGTATTCACACGGAGCTCAATGGAGTCATCCACACGGCTCTGTGTACATCCAGGCGAAGATTCTGTCTGTCCAAACACTATTGTAATCTCTTTCATATTCATTTTATCAACAACATCCTGCATGACCTTTACAGGACAAGGACTTCCTGCCATAATACCTGTTCTCATATACGAGAAATCCGTTTTTGCAAAATCTTCATGCTCGAGCATTGCAATAAACATTGTCGGAACACCATGGAACGCAGTAATCTTTTCCTTATTAATGCATTCAAGGGACAGCTTGGGAGAAAAATACGGAATCGGACACATTGTAGTGCCATGAGTCATTGCAGCTGTCATTGCAAGAACCATTCCAAAGCAGTGAAACATAGGTACATGAATCATCAAACGGTCAGCAGTTGATAAATCCATACAGTCACCAATACACTTACCGTTGTTTACAACATTATAATGAGTAAGCATTACACCCTTAGGGAACCCGGTAGTTCCTGACGTATACTGCATATTACATACATCATGCTTGTTTATTGAAAATGCACGGCGGTAGACTTCTTCCATAGGAACCTTATCAGCCAGAGCATTAGCTTCTTCCCAGGTCAAGCAGCCTTTCAATTTTGAATCTATAGTTATAATATTACGCAAGAAAGGTAATCTCTTAATATATAAAGGTTTTCCCGGCTCAGCAGTTTCAAGCTCAGGACAGAGCTCCTTGATAATACCCAAATAATCTGAGTCCTTGAAGCCATCTATCATTACAAGGGTATGGGTATCAGACTGACGGAGCAGATACTCCGCTTCATAAATCTTGTAAGCAGTATTTACCGTTACAAGTACGGCACCAATCTTGGTAGTTGCCCAAAATGTAATAAACCATTGCGGAACATTAGTTGCCCAAATAGCCACATGATCCCCCTGCTTTACACCTAAAGCAATCAAGGCACGTGCAAATCTGTCAACATCATCACGGAATTCCGAATAAGTTCTTGTATAGTCCAATGTCGTATATTTGAACGCGTATTGGTCTGGAAACTCATCAACCATTCTATCGAGCACCTGCGGGAATGTCAGATCAATAAGAGTATCCTTTTCCCATACATATTTTCCTGTTTTTGTATTGTTATCAAAAAGACGGCCTTTTACAGTACTTTCCTCTGTATATCGGCTCATATAATTTACAAAGTTCGGAAATACAACGCCCGCATCATCAAGATCAGCAGCCCAGCGTTTAACCCATTCAAGGGAAATATATCCTTCATAGTTAATTGAACGCAATGCCCTCATCATATCATCAATAGGCAGATCTCCTTCTCCCATCATGCGATACTTAGGCTTACCGTCCTCCATTATGGAATCCTTGATATGTACATACTTAATATAAGCACCCAGATTCTGTACAGTCTTTTCAGGCTTCTCACCTGCAAATCTGTAAGGATGATGTAAATCCCACAAAGCAGCCACTGAATCACTGGATATTTCATTAAGAAGCTTACATAGACGTTCAGTATCCGAGTATACTCCGTTTGTTTCTACCAGCAGGGTCACACCATGTTCTTCCGCTGCCGGAATAAGTTTCTGCAATGCAGCGAGCACAACATTGTCATCCACATCACCGGTCGGTCCGGGCTCAGCATCGGCCAAGATTCGGATATATGGGGTTCCAAGCTTAGAAGCCAACATGATATAATTCATAATCTCTTCATGGTTTTTGTCAGCATTCTCAGCATACTTCAAGCAGCATCCGGAAGAAAGACATGGAATTTCAAGACGCAACTCAGAAAGCTTTTTAACAGTCTGTGGAAGCTGGGCTTCAGTGAAAGGCTGTGCCTTTACAGCAAAAATCTCATTGCCGAGTCCACGGATTTCTATTCCATCAAAGCCAATATCCTTTGCCATGGAATAGATGTCATTCCAACTAAAGTCGGGACAACCTAGGGTTGAAAACGCAAGTTTCATATAAAAATTCCTCCTAAAAGTTTCTGGGCCCGTTTATTAATCCGGTCCGCACATTTTTCATATTTTATAAGAAATGATTGAAATATTGCTTGAAAATTCAATCACTTCCTGAATATTAAAAAAGCTTCCGTCACTAACATATTGCTAGAGACGAAAGCATTAACTTCCGTGGTACCACTCTTATTGGTATAAAAATACCCACTCTGAGACATCATAACTAATGTCTTCTCGTATAACGGCGAGATACCCGTTCTCACTTACTCGCTTTATATACCATAATATCTCATAAAGCTTTAAGCTAACTGCTCAAGGGTGAATTCACAATCTGCTCTGTGCACTGTTTTCCAGCAAACAACAGCTCTCTATAGCACCACGATGCAGCGTTTATTCCCTATCAACGCATTTATCAATATTAATAACATATTTAATATACTTAACGTTTTTTTGATATGTTATCAAATTTCTTAATCGTTGTCAATTTGGATTTTTTGTTTTTTCTTTGCAATATTTTTTATCTTTCTTATCTTACAAAATCATAAATTTGATATATTTCAAATACAATATATTCATTATACCTAAGCTTCACACGATTCCAAGATTCCATAACTTCAATTCCTATTTACATTGACATAATAAAGTGTTATAATTAATTTAGATATATAATTTTTTATTGGAATTATTTCACTTCTATAATATCAAAAAGATTGTTTTTCAATTAGTTTAGGAGATTTACTTTTCTTAACATTCCGATTTTTGTACAACTTGTTTTTCATTTAGGAGATTTTGATAATTTCCTTGGTCAATTAATGCATAATTGTCTTAAATTCATTAAAATATCCGGTTGTTACTTCAGATATTTAATTTGTTTTATTATACTCTTTACTTATTGATACTACCATTTTTTATGTTGAATATAACTGGTAAAGCCAAAAATCATGGTCTTAGGAGGAATTAACGATGTTAAAAAGAAGTAAGCATCTTACTTGGCTTTTATGCCTAAATTTCTTCTTTGTTCAGCTTGCATCACCTTTAAATTTTACACCACTATTTAACAACTATGCATATGCAGAAACAAATTCTCTGCAGGTGCAGTTTTTCAACAGCAATAAAGCCAGTCCAATATCTCAAATATATCCTCAATTCAAGATTACCAATACCGGTACAAATGTGATTAGTTATTCCGATATTAAATTAAGGTATTACTATACCATGGATGAAGAGGGGCAACAGCAATTTTATTGTGACTGGTCGACGCTACCAATAAGCAGTATTACCGGAAAGTTTGTAAAAATGCCTAATCCACAGTCAGACGCCGACCATTATTTAGAAATCGGTTTTAACACTTCAGCACCTTTTGAACCAGGAAGTTCAATAGTTATCCAAACAAGGTTTTTGAAGACACAAATTGATAGTTCTTATAATCAAAATAATGACTATTCCTTTAACAATTATGCTACAAACTATGTTAATTGGACAAAAGTAACGGCACATATAGGAAATAATCTTGTTTGGGGTTCAATTCCGGGAGGTTCGTCAAATATAGTATCAACTTCTTATCCTTACAATACAAATTCTCCAACACCAACTCCCTCCCCTTATTCGCAGCAAGATACAAGAAATGCCTTTTCAAGAATAGAGGCAGAGAACTTTAACGTTCTAGGCTCTTCAACCATGCAAAGATTTGATTTGGGATACAATCAATATGTTATGGCATACATTTCGCCTTACGACTATTTGATATACAGAAAAATTGACTTCGGAAGCGGTGCAACATCCTTCAAGATAAGTGCTGCATATAACTCTCAGTCACAAGGTAGAATTGACATAAAGTTGAATGATCCAAACGGTACTACAATAGGCACTTTGATATTAGGAAATACAGGCAACTGGAATATTTATTGGGAAAACTACTGTAATTTAAACACCACTGTCACAGGTGTACAAGATATCTGTCTGGTTTTCTCAGGATACATGAATATTGACTGGTTTTCATTCGTATCATCAGGAGCACCACCTCCAACAGCAACCAAAACTCCTATTCCTACTAATACTCCAACCCCTACTTATACTCCAACCAAGTCACCTACTCCTACTTATACTCCAACTAAGTCACCTACTCCTACTAACACACAAAACAATAATCCCAACAATACATCAACTCCTACTAAATCACCGACTCCTACTGCAACTAAAACACCGCCTCCATCTTCTGCTCCGATTAATGCATTTTCAAGGATAGAGGCTGAAAACTATTATAGTTCCAATGTAACCAGCATACAGAATGTAAGCAGTGTCAACGGTGGAACGGCTGTAGGTTATATTGAAAACGGAAACTATCTTTTATATAGAAACGTCAACTTTGGAAGTAATGCTGTATCATTTAAAGCATTAACTGCAAACGGCAATTCATCTACAGCCAATATTGACATAAAATTAAACAGCTCAACTGCCAATCCTGTAGGTACCCTCTCTGTTGCATCAACAAACGGCTGGGATAATTATTCAGAAAAAACATGCAATGTTTCAATTCCTAGTGGTACCTATGACGTATATCTTGTGTTTTCCGGCCCGGTAAATATTGATTGGTTTATATTTAGTTCAAACAATACTCCTACCAATACGCCAACAAAAACACCAACAAATACGCCAACAAAAACACCAACAAATACACCAACAAAAACACCTGTAAGCACTCCTACAAATACACATACAAATATACCTGCAAGTACTCCTACAATCACTCCTGAGCCAACTAAAGCACCACCACAGCCACCACAGCCACCAAAACCACCAGAACCAAAGAAAGAAAATATAGCATTGAATAAAATGGTAATATCGGATTCTCAATATGTTGATTTGGGTGCAATATTCAATTTAAATCCGTGGTTCATGTTTAACCCGAATCCCATGTTTAACCCACTTCCTCCACCAGGCCCTATAGCAAACTGTTTCTTTGCAAGCTATGCAGTTGATGGAGATATGGGCACAAGATGGTGTGCCGCAAACGCCGATATAGGCCACTATCTACAAGTAGATTTGGGCGGATTCTATAATATATCCGGAACAGAAGTACATTGGAAGAAAAGTGCCAATACGGTAAACCAATATAAAATTGATGTATCGTCAAACTCCATTCAATGGGTTATGAAGGTTGACAGAACCAATAATACAGACAAAAAAGATTCACAAAAGGACGATTTTACTGCAAACGGAGTACGTTATGTTAGAATTACGATAACAGGATTAGGAGCCGGTTCATGGGCCAGCATAAATGAGTTTAAAGTATTTGGCAATAGTAACACCGTCAATAATCCAATCAATACATCAACACCTACAGCCACCAATACTCCTATTCCTACACAAACAAATACCCCCAATGCAATCAGCAGTCAGACTCCAAAACCTACCAGTACAAGCATACCGGCTACAGCCACACCTACCCCTATAAATGATGATGAACTGCCTTCTCCTGAACCACCGGATATTGTTGTACCTAATTTAGTACCTGAAGTTCCGACTGATTTGAATTTGTTGAATATCAAACGTGTAATACCTACAAATGCACTTCCCACTTTAAAGCCATTTGATACCCAAAATTTGGAATACGCATTGGCAAGCGATGTGCAAATCCAAGCAAAGGAGAAAAACAAAGAAATCATATTGGCATTGGATGCTTCAGCAACCCTAGCTACTGCCAGCGAATCAACTCCATTTGATCCAAGAATTTTCGATTATACTCTTTTTGCAGGGTTGGTGGATCAAAGTTCCGATAATCTGTTAATTAGTGCAACCAAATTTACAGTCGAAGGAAATGTCCATTCAAATGGAAAAATCGGAATTTATGGAGCCAGCAACGAATTCACTCTCAATGGCAATGTTGAAGCTGTAAACCATATATATGCAGGTTATCAAAATTTCATGAACGGTACAATTTCAGCAAACACACTTAGTCTTGAAGGTTGCAACTTAACAAATGCCACAAAGAATCCCGGAGCTCAAGTATCTGTAATAGATGATATGGCTCTTCTCCCTCTTGAAACATTAAAAAACAAAGCTCAAGCAAGCGGTGGGTATGTATCTTCGGAAAATATTACAATTTCCGGACAGACATTTGACATAGACAAACCGATATACACAGAAGGTAATCTGAACATTTCAGCAAACTCTTATTCCGGTAACGGTTTCATCGCAGCAAAAGGAAAAGTGACATTAAGCGGAACAGGTGTTACTCAAAATTCCGGCGGTGCATTGTGTATTTACTCTGCTTATAATAGTGTTATCAGCGGCTCTGATGCTATTTCAATCAACTGTAATAATGGTGCCTTCTACGGCCTAATATATGCTCCTAACGGTACCGTAACTTTGAGCGGTACAAATTTCACCATATATGGAAGGATTATAGCAAAAAAAATTAATATCAGCTCATTCAATACAAAAGTAGTGGATCAGGCTCACTCTGAGTTGGTTGAAGGAATAAAAGATATGTTTGTCAGCCGTTTGGATAAACAAAAAGAAGCAGCTAAGGCATTTATCGATAAATTTGCCGGAACAGATACCAAAATCGGTATTGTCAACTATGCAAAAACTGCTATTGTCGCCATGGACTCATACAATAACGCATTGTTCTCTTTAGCACGCCCGGCTAATGTGGCATTTTTGAAATCGTATATTGACAGAATTAAGCCTCAGGGCGAATACCTCGATGGAACAAGCACTCCTATTAGAAATATAGGTGATGCCATGAGAAGAGCATATTATGTGCTTGATAATTCACCTGATATTAACGCATCAAAGTTTGTTGTAATCTTTGCAGACGGTGAGGCAAATGTAAGAACAATAGATGATCCTTCCACCAATAATCCATATATATCCGATGGTGATGCACAGTATGTAGCAGTTGACCTTCCACCTCCAGCACCTTTATTGGGAACCGCAGTAGGTTATGCACAATATATCGGCGGTATGATGAGAAGTAACTATCAACATATATACTTTATCAGTACATCGGGTATAGTTGAGCAGCTGGAAAAAATAGCCACCGAAAGCGGATCAAATATAGTATCCGGTTCCAGGCACTACTATGCCAATGTCTCACCTGATACTATACTAACTGTTACAAACTCAACTGCTACAAGTATAGATAATAATGTTGAATATTTTGAATACGCAGATGATTTGCAATTTACAATGGCTTCATTTAACGAAATCTTCCCTGCAGGAGTCACAGTAGTATCGGTTGCCGAACCGTATGATTACTTTACAATTACCAAATTAGATTCAGGCCCATACAAGGGAAGATACCAGGTAAGTGCAAATATAAACGGATTGGTGCTACATAAGGTAAGTCAAAACAGTAATGGTGTCGGCACATATAAGCTTATGTCCCAGAAGATAAACATAGATGAAAATGGAAATATATCGTTTTCACTAGAGCCAGTTAAAAAAATAGTTATTAAAGTTAAGTATTCTGCAAAATCAGGTACTGTTGTAAAAGTCTCACCAAAACTATTTTACACTGAAGTAAACTTTGACAACAATGCTGTAAACTATATCGATTACTTCGGTCATAACGGATCAGTCGGTGCACAGAAATATCAGCAAAGAATATACTTCTCGCCTGATGTCATGTAATTAGCTTATACCTTCCTGTTTATGAGGCTGCGGCAAAACTGTATTTACCCTTCAGAGCGGTTAATATATGTTTTGCTGCAGCCTCTTTGTTGCATACTCATTAATCACATTTTTCTTGAATACATTATGTAAATAACTACTTTGGTTAAGGTTACAAAAAACAGAACCGCCAATAAAGTCAGGCTGACAGTAGAATTAATGAAACCGGTAATTACACATGAAATGAATATTGCAAGAAAAATTACATTAAAGCTGATTTTACTGGATTTCTCATTTAAAGCAATGTTCCTCTCGTCATGTTCTTCAATATACAGATTTTTGATTTCAGTATCATTCTTTAATGCTTTATGATATTGAATTGCTTTCACGAACAATAGCATTACTATTGTAATACCAAGACCCGCACGTAAACCGTTTAGTACGCCACCAAAAAATTCAACAGTATCACTTCCCTTTATTGCTGAATCCATGCTATAGAATAAATACAGCGTTGCAATTGCCAAAGGTAAAAGCAATATTCCAAAAACCAGGCACAAAATTTTGCGTTTCCTCAAAATCTTTCTATAATCTTCCATATTAGATACCCTCCAAATCCGAAAAGTCAAAAACCTCTTCAATTGTCTTTCCAAAATATTTTGCTATTTTATAAGCAAGAGGCAATGAAGCTGTATATTTGCCTACTTCAATTGATGTAATGGTTTGCCGGGTAGTCCCAACTGCCAGTGCTAACTCTTCCTGAGATAGCTTATGTTCCTTTCTTAAGGCTTTAATATTGTTTTTCATATTGCCTCCTTCCTCCTAATTTAAATTTATAGCAACAAATTAGCAAGTTAACTTTGCATTTTTAGTATAGCAAACTTTGCAAAATGCGTCAAGTTAACTTTGCAAAAAAAGACAAGCTAACTTTGCATAACTTAATATAGTTGTACATTTCAATAAAATATACATTGATTTGATAACTTTTCTTAAAAGGCGTGGAATTTAAGAATACTATTATTTATGATTTGGTTTCGAACTCAATTTGCGACCTGAATACTACCTTTCCACTTTTTTCATTAATTCCTTCTATATATGACAGGCTTGTATTCGACGATATATCTTTATAAAGTACCAGCATATCCTCCGGCAAGGCCTCACTTATATAGTCTATGGCGAATGATTTAACACTATGCTCACTAAATCTATCCGTACAAAAGCAGTCCATGGCATAATCCACATATTTTGAATTGTTTATATGACCGTTTAAGTCTATATCACTGTAGCCTATTCTTTTTTTGTATACGGCCTCCAATTCTCCAACAGCCCTTAACCTTCCGAACTTACCGTCAATGGCACGTTCATCTCTTATTGTGGAAGGATCATATGTTATCAATTCAGGCCTTCTGATTTCTCTCGTTTTAATGTCAAGAATTATCCACGCGGAAGCAGCTGACGCGATTACATTTCCATCAGAATCCAGCACACGGAAATCTCTTTCGAACTCTAATCTTTTATGACCGTGATGCCATGTCTCTATGGTGATTTTCTCATTAAGAACAGGATTTCTGAATATATTTATTCTAAAACGCGTTATAACCCATGTAACATTATATTTCTCTATCAATGTATCAATCCCTATTCCAAGGCTTTCCGCACCAACGCATGCAATATCCTGGAAATAATTGAACAGGGCACTTAATTTCAATGATTTTGTAAAATCAACATCACTTATATTAACACTGTATGCCTTCTGACATATCATTTTTGCCACCTCATCATATTTTGATTATTCACATTAGTCCGATAATTCACATAAGAATTATACCACATATGGTGAATAAAGGCATTTCAAAAAGTCTAATAGGTGTTATACAAAAAATATTTATACACAACTTTTTGAAATGCCCCATTGATATGTCCACTGAAATGTCAATTAGTGAAGATATTTTTTACACTCGTCAACATTCCTTTGTTCAAATGTAAGAAGCCTTTGGGCCAGATCCATTACTTCCTTGTCCGCATCTGAATACTCCTTCATCTTTTTTGTGATATCGATAATTCCCATTGTGCTGCCTTGTATCATCATTTGTGATATATTCGAAGGCGATTTGTTTGTCATGGTTTTTAGGTTTATTGCCATATAAGTTCTTGCTTTTGTTATAGCCCCTAAATCCTTAGGACTTTTGCCAAGCTCCTTGAGCTTATCATTGGCCATATCGTTTATCAGCTTGTATTCATCCAATTGAGACCTCAGCATATCTTTAAACTCGTCATTTCTTGCAATCCCAAGCAATTGCTTAATAGTATCCTCACCCATTTCAGCATTCTGGTGAATATAATTCAAAAGCTCTACATTTCCATCCATTAAAAAGCACCTCCGCTATGCAATATTTTGCTATACTTAAGTATGCTCTTTAATAATAAAATATATTACTGTTAATAGCCTCAAAAGCTAACAACTTAATGTATATGTATTTAAATCTATTGCTAAGTATTGACAATGCTCTGCAAGTTAACTATAATTATATCATTGAAGTCCAGTGGTAAAAAGTCAAGAGGTGATTGGAAAAAATTTTGCATATGATCACCAACCTGCTTTTTTATATGCCATATTAACACTGGACTCCCAATTCAATACCAATTATAACAGTTTAATTTGCATGTATCAATCGCCATTACCAAACATATGCAAATATAAGCTTTAATTACACCTTTCCAAGTGATTACATTTAATACTATAGTATCCATTTAATATTTAGCAAGCAATTAAATGGTAAATGGATACATGGTTGACACTCATTTACATTTATGTTATGATGTATAATAAAGGCGTTCCGCAATTTATTTGCGGGATGCCTTGTTCTATTATTTAGATATTTTCCATTTAATAACACTAAGAAAAAGAGGGAGATGTAAATGTGTAAAGGCTTGTTATCAAGGGAAATGTATGATTATTTAACCCAGCATTCAGTCGAAATTGCCAGAAAAAAAGAGATGCTTATTAAAGAGCTCTTCGTTGAAGAAACACAGGAAAGTATTAGTTTCAATGAATTTTTTAATGAATACCTGGATAATATAGACAATTATTTAAGTACAACAAGAGTAGGTAAAGGAGGCAGCAACACCTGTCCGTTTGTAATCATCGGCAGTATTGTTGATGTACATGATTTTGACTACAATGAAGATTTACAATATCATATTGTGCTGCCATATGAAAAAAGACAGGAGACTAATATTGACTGTGCATCTTGCCTTTCACCATTAGGTAAGTCCCTGTTGTTCAAAAGATTAAATGAACCTGTAAATATACAAGTTCCCGCAGGCGAACTGCACTATATTATAAACAAAATAACTGTCCCTGATATAAAAGCAGTTACAGCAAGCAAACTCTCAAATGGGTAAAGTGAATGATTTCAGGCATTTCCCTTACAGGCACAGGGGGAAATGCCTTTCACCCATTACAATATTTATTTGAAAACGAGGTGTTATTTTTTTATGTATACGAGCATTGAACTTACCACATATGTATATAGGGCTATTATAAGTCATCTTGTTGATTTTGAGGAGCAAAAAGATAAAATAGTTAATGAACTTTATAGCGAACCATCGGCTTTACGTGATGATTTTAGCAGTTTTTTAAATACTTATCTGATAAAGCTTGAAGAATTGATTAAAGCAGCTCAAATTGCAGACAAGCCAACACGTGAGAAATTAAAACAACTTAATTACCTGCCCTATGTGATTATTGGAAGCACTGTAGAGTTGGAGGATGCTAACGGTTTAAATACACAATCTTTCAAAATCGTTTGCCCATACGATAATTCCAACTCAAAAAAGGATTTGTCCTATATTTCTTCTCTGGGAAGAGCTTTAATGCTCAAGAAGCCCGGGGATGTGATAACGGCAGAAGTCAACAAGACTAATCGTACTTATAAAATAAAATCAATACGTTATGAATTTTAACCGCTCATATTATTATACAAAAAACAGTCTGTTGTATGGTCATTAACCATACCGATAGATTGCATATAAGCATAAATAATGGTAGAACCGACAAACTTAAACCCCAGTTTTTTCATGTCTTTGCTTATTTTATCGGAAAGGTTTGTAGAAGCAGGAACATCGGATAATTTGTCCCAGGAATTAACAATGGGAACATGTCCGACATAGCTCCATATAAAGTTATCGAAGCTTCCATACACGCTCTGTACCTTTTTAAAGCATATTGCATTTTGTTTGACTGATTCAATTTTCAATCTGTTTCTGATAATATCTTTATTTTGCATAAGAGCTTGAAATTTACTATCATCATATTCAATTATCTTTTCTATATCAAAGTTATCAAATGCCTTTCTGAAAGCTTCCCTCTTTTTCAAAACAGTGAGCCAGCTTAGACCTGCTTGCATGCCCTCAAGAACAAGCATTTCAAAAAGTCTGGTATCGTCGTGAAGGGGCCTTCCCCACTCCAAATCATGATATTTTTGATATATTTCATCGTTGGTACACCATGCACATCGTATAATATTTTCATTCATATGTACTTCTCCATGCTTAGTCTATTTAATTACACTTATGTTTACCACATTTACATTAACTGTATTTATATTTACAATTTTATATTAGCTGTAAAAGCATCGTAACGCCTTCTATTTCATTCTCCAATTCATCACATTCTGCCTGCTGGCTCTTTATATAGTTTTCAAACAAATATGCTTTATCAGGATGCTTTTCTTTAAGCTCGTTGGCTCGCTTTATAATAAATGCTTGCTGCTCATCATTGGTGCTTTTGAGCTCGTCATCATCGTTAAACCTTTCATCAAGCAGCTTGACTCCTGCATTTTGAAAACACATAAGCCATTTCTCTTTTGTATAATAGCTGTCATCGGAATCGTCTTTTCCATAAGCATCATCAATAAATATGTATCCGCCTTTTTTAACTGTGCCTTTTAGCTTTTGAATTGTTTCTTCGGGATTTCCAAGTACATCTCCAACAGCACCGAGTATAACAATATCATAATCCTTTTCCACTTTAACAGACTCATTTATATCTCCAACATTAAAACAGCACAAGTTTTCTACACCGTATTCTTTTGCTTTTTTATTGGAAAATTCAATAAACTCGGGAATAATATCAATCCCCTTTATTTTACATCCCAACACCCTGGCCAAATGGACACTTACAGCCCCTTTACCGCATGCCAAATCAAGCACTCTCGTCTTGTCCGATACATGTATATGCTTTGAAATCATATCGGCAATGTCCTTAGGTGATGAGCCCAATTCCCACAAGTCCTGCAATAAATAGGGCAAATACGGAATCAATTCTGTAGTTTCTGCAGTCAATGATTTTGCAAGCTTTTCTTCAACTTTAGACATAGTATATTTCCCCTTCCTATTTTTCAGCTACAACAAGCATTTCATAATCCTTTGTAATAAGCTTACTATGAAAATAATGAGATTTGGTCCATCCGGTAAGGCTTCTTATATTCCATTATTATATCATTCATCTTGTATAGAATTCCATATTTATTACACCTTTCCTGAAACAAACTCCACAGCTCCTTTGCCCTAGAAGAACGGCATTCATATGAATTCCCATAATATCTTATATATTTTTCTTTGACCGAAGGGAACAGTTCATCCAGCTTTTTATAATACCAATCCCTTTGATTCTGCCTTAATGTTACACCGAAATCGGGAAAAATAAATTTTGCCCCGCTCTTTTGTGCAAGCTCAATAATACCACTAATATTGTCATCAGTATCTTCTATAAAAGGAAGTATGGGCATCATCAATACTCCTGCAAAAATACCTTCCTCGGTAAGCTTTCTTATGGCTTCAAATCTTTGGGATGAAGAGGCTACATGAGGCTCAACCTTCTTGCACAAAACATCATCAGCCGCTGTAATCGTAATTTTTATCAACACTGGAGAATGCTTTGATATATCCTTTAAAATGTCAATATCCCTGATAATTAAATCGCTTTTGGTGGCAATGGAAACACCAAACCCATAGCGATTAATAAGCTTTAAAGCACCTCTTGTAAGTTTATATTCTTTTTCAAAGGGATTGTACGGATCACTCATAGCTCCCGTTCCAACAACACCCTTTTTACGCTTTGATTTAAGGTCACGCTCAATTATGGCAAGAGCATTTTCTTTCGCTCTTACCACATCAAAATTATCCACTCTATAGCATTCACTTCTGCTGTCACAGTAAATGCAGCCATGGCAGCAGCCTTTATATATATTCATGTTGTAATTGTTTCCAAACCATGAATTGCCCTCAAAATAACCCGATACTATTGTTTTAGCCTTTATGAATTCCATCTTAAACCTCTTTTTCCAGAGAATGATTATCGTTCCTTACTTTGAACCTCAGCACAGTTTTGAGCTTACCGGCTTCGGTCTTGCGAGGGTCCGAAAGATATATTTCCCGATGCTTTAACGAGATTCTCTCATATCCATTGTCCCTACAATAACGATCCATTTTTTCAAAGCTTGCAGGTTCATCATCATAGCTTCCTAAATGAAGCATCTGACAGCACATTCCCTCGGTTATGGTAACAAGATTAATTTTATCAAGATAATCATTGGGCTTTTTATTTTTCGTTTCAATAATAAACCTCTCAAACAATTCATCATCTAAAAATTCCGGCTGACGTATCATTATGGAGTATGCATAGTTGCTTTTATCGGTTATCGGCTTGGTTTTATCAACCAGGTCCCACACACCTTCAAGCGGAAAAACAGTATAATCATAATATCCTTTGGGAACTTCCTTGCTTTTATAAGACATTTTTACCGAATAACTAAAGCTGTAAAGTGCAGCAGTTGCTAATGCAAACTCATCGCCATTAGGATCTCCTTTGCCGTCGATACATGCAAATTTCATTGAAGGTACTTCTATAATGCCAGGGTCATTTTTAGGCAGGTATAAATCCTTAAAAGCCTTCTTATAATCCAGTTTGTCCATGGTTATCCTCCATCCTTGCACAATGCAAGACCGATTTATAATATTGTTATGAAATCAGTATATCATTCTTAATCTGACAACTATATGTCATATTATAAGTATTTGCTTAAATAGATATTTCACAAACATTAGTAAAACACCCGCTTATCTTCGTTATACGATGAGAGGCGGGCGATTTTGAACATGTATAGAATAATTAATTTTTGAGAGTTATTTTACAGCTAAGAAATACAATACAATGAGGATACCCAGAACGATTCTATACCAGCCAAAAGCTTTAAAATCGTTGTTTCTGATATACCGCAATAAAAACTTGATTGCTATTACAGAAACAACAAAAGCCACTATCATTCCGGTTAATAATATAGCTATTTCCATTCCGGTATAATCAAATCCGAATTTTACAATCTTTAATGCACTAGCACCAAACATTATAGGAATAGACATAAAGAACGAGTACTCCGCAGCAATATGGCGAGAGGATCCCAACAATATACCTCCGAGAATAGTTGCTCCAGAACGTGAAGTTCCCGGTATTAAGCTCAGCACTTGAAATACACCTATTCCAAATGATGTTTTATATGATAAATCTGAAAAATCCGTAACTGTAGGCCTTCTTTTTTTATTTCTGTTTTCAATGACAATAAAAAGTATTCCGTATATTATCAATGTGATTGAAACTGTAACATAATTATAAAAATGCTCATCAAGCCAATCATCAAATATTACACCCAATACGCCGGCAGGGACTACACCAATTAATACCTTGAACCAGATTGATACTGTATCTTTCTTTTCCTGCACAGTCTTTTTGGTTGAAAATGGGTTTAACTTGTTAAAATACAATAGAACAACAGCTAAAATTGCACCAAGTTGAATTACAACCAAAAACATTTCCTTAAAAGCGTCATTCACATTCAGCTTAATAAATTCATCCGCCAAAATCATATGTCCTGTGCTGCTGATAGGCAACCACTCAGTAATACCTTCTATGATTCCTATAATAATCGCTTTTATGATTTCAATAAACTCCATTCCTATTTCTCCTTTTTCTAAACTTTACCTCAATTATATTGCACAGCATAACATAAATATCATCTAATGTAAAATATTACCCCCATGGTTGTATAAACTTTGTTAAAAAGTCGTGAGGAATATTGAATCTTTCATTATCAATAAATACTTCCTCCAATTCATCAATCGATTCGTCCTTCTTTTTATAGTGACTGATCTCTTTATGAATGCTTTCCATTTTCCTATCAAGCTGCGATACCGTTTCTGCCGCTATCTTAAGCTCTTCCTTCAAGCCTTCCGGAATTTCTTTATCGTATTTATAGTAAATTTTATGCTCTAAGCTTGCCCAAAAGTCCATCGCAATTGTTCTTATTTGAACTTCAACATAGACATCATCTGCTCTGTCTGACATAAAAATAGGTATTTGAAGTATCAAATGCAAGCTCTTATAACCATTAGGCTTGGGATTCTTTATATAATCCTTGCATTCAACTATCTTGATGTTTTTTTGATTTTCCAGCATGTCTTTTAATTCATATATATCTGAAATAAAGGAACAAGTGATCCGAATACCCGCAATATCTCGGATATTTTCCTTTATTGAAGCCAATGACAATTCGTACCCTTTTCTATGAACTTTTTTTACAATGCTTTCAGGAGTCTTTAGGCGAGATTTAACATGCTCAATAGGATTATAATCATGAATATAGCGAAACTCTTGCCTCAATATATCAATCTTTGTATTAACCTCATCCAATGCAAATTTATAAGACATAAAAAATCGAGTCAGGTCTGTTTTTATTTGTTTCAAATTCATATTTTTCTTACTCTCCATATTACATCTGCTCCTTTTAATCTTTGATTAATTATTATTGACCCCGATAAATTCTTTAATCTAATTTTACTATATAAATATGAACTAAATATGAACATTGATCAAATCCACTTCCTATTATCCCATTTAGAATTAAAACTGTCTATATTGACATATATCTCATTTAAAATTTTAATGGAAGGATTTTTTGTTTTTGTGTAGAAATATAAAATATACATAAGTATTAAAACTAAAAATTACAGTTGATTGTATAGGTTACATTCAGTTCCTTCTCCCACCTGACTTTTAAATGAATTTCATCCATAAATTACTTTGTATTGTATGTTTATTTATGCAGGATAATCCGTTAAATAATAGCACAAATTACTTTCGGCGGTTAATTCTTTTGTTTTTATTTACTCTAAGTTCATATTGGGGACATTATTTGAAATGTACTTTTATATCAGCAGATTGGTATGATATTGTTCACCTCTCGCTGCAACAATAGAATAAAGGAGATAATAATATGCTACAATTAAAAGAAATCAAGAAAAGCTATACAACGGGAGATTTTACTCAGGTTGCATTGAATAATATAAGTTTAAACTTCAGGAAAAACGAATTTGTTGCTATTTTAGGGCAAAGCGGATCTGGTAAAACCACTTGCCTCAATATAATTGGAGGCTTAGATCATTACAATAGCGGTGATTTGATTATAAACAACAAATCCACAAAACACTTTAAAAATTCAGACTGGGATGCTTATCGAAATAATAGCATAGGCTTTATTTTTCAAAGCTATAATCTTATCAACCATTTAAGCATAATAGATAATGTTGAAATGGGAATGACTTTAAGCGGTGTTTCGGCTGATAAAAAGCACAAGAAAGCTCTTGAAGTGCTGGAAAGGGTAGGCCTGCAGGATCATATCCACAAAAAGCCAACTCAGCTTTCAGGCGGTCAGATGCAAAGGGTTGCTATCGCTCGTGCTCTTGCAAATGATCCTGATATTATTTTAGCCGATGAACCTACCGGTGCTTTAGATACTGCTACCAGTAAGCAAATCATGGATCTCATCAGGGAAATTGCTGCCGATAAACTGGTTATAATGGTTACACACAACTCTGAGCTTGCGGAGCAATACGCAGATCGCATAGTAAAATTTAAAGACGGTAAAGTCATTGATGACAGTAATCCATACGAAGCTGCCAGTGAAGATACAGGTTATGCATTGAAAAAAACCAGTATGAGTTTTGCTACTGCCCTTAAATTATCCGGCAGAAATATCGCAACAAAAAAATGGAGAACTTCACTTACTGCCCTTGCATCAAGTATTGGAATTATGGGTATTGCCTTAATTTTAAGCCTTTCATCCGGTTTCCAGCTTCAAATAGACAAGTTCCAGAGGGACGCTCTTTCTGAACTTCCCATCATTATTGCCCAGACGTCCATGAACACTGACGAAGAAACCATGGCGAAAATGCGTGGCGAAATGAGAGAAAACATGGTAGGCAACAGAAAAAATATAGATTCCGATAAGGTTTTTCTTTATGACCCCACTGAAGGATCATTTGTCCATACAAACAAAATTACAGAAGACTATATTAAGTATATTAACTCTCTTGACCCTAAAGTATTAAGCAGCGTGGGCTACACCCGTATGACCGGAATGAACTTGCTCCGCCAAGTTAACGGAAAAATTTCACCTGTATCATTGGCAATCGGAATGAATACAGATATCAATAACACCCAATCCATGGCATCAGGCTTCACCGGGAAAGGGTTATCCTCATATCCTGTACCATTAGACGATTCATCGGTACCATACCTGGAGAAAAACTATGAATTGCTATCAGGAAGGTATCCTAAAGATGAAACCGATTTAGTATTAGTCATAGACAACAAAAACCGCGTTGACTACACAGTACTGAAAAATCTCGGATTTAATTACGGAT
>Ga0116166_1000238_pt1 | contig 54098 bp, 34 predicted proteins | sample AD_JPNMR2_MetaG_FD_89884 | JGI IMG/M metagenome (GOLD analysis project Ga0116166, IMG submission 89884) | Active sludge microbial communities of municipal wastewater-treating anaerobic digesters from Japan - AD_JPNMR2_MetaG | ecosystem: Engineered > Bioreactor > Anaerobic > Digestate | place...
TATGGGAAAAAGAAAACGCTCCGAAGGAAGAGGAGCATGCTCCTCTTCCTTCGGATACTTCTCTAAATGTCAAAAAATTAATCGTGGCTTAAATGATTTTACAGAAAAAAAGTTGCACAACTTGAGCCTGTTTCGAATAATCTTTTTATCTTTATTTCAGAATATTGTTGTAAACACACTTAGCCATGACCAGACTTATCAGCAACCCTATTCTGTTAATTATATTTTCGATGATAGCATCCTGCACATCCGATAACAGCAATTTCAGAACCATCTCTGCATACGTTTTAAAAGACAAGATCGCCGGTGGGTGGGCCGGAAAAATGATTGGTGTAACCTATGGCGCTCCCACGGAGTTCAGGGCACAGGGAAAAATCTATGAAGACCCGATAAACTGGAAACCCTCTGACGTCCGTGGAAGTCTCTGGCAGGACGACATTTACGTTCAGCTCACTTTTCTGATGGCGATGGACAAATACGGAACTGATGCGCCTGCTAAGAAGTTCCAGGAGCTCTTTGCAAAAGCCGGCTACGGCCTCTGGCATGCTAACATGCAGGCGCGCAAAAACTGGTACGACAGCATCTTCCCTCCTATGTCGGGTCACCCGATGTACAACATACACGCCGATGACATTGATTTCCAGATCGAAGCCGACTATATCGGGTTTATGTGCCCGGGTATGCCGGTAACTGCTGTGGAAATAGCCGACAAAATCGGGCATATAATGAATTACGGCGATGGCGTTTATGGAGGCATCTTTGTTGCCGCCCTTTATGCCGAAGCATTTTTTGAAAATGACATAATGAAAATTATTGAAAAGGCACTGCTATCAATACCGGCAGAAAGCGATTATTACAGGATAATTAAGGATGTAATCAGACTTTACAATCATTATCCGGACGATTGGCGGGCGGCATGGAAGGAACTTGAGGATAAGTGGGGTGATGTTGACATCTGCGGTGCCGGATCAGCCTTTAATATTGATGCGAAGCTTAACGGAGCATATATTGTTATGGGGCTTCTTTACGGCGGAGGAGATCCTGTGAAGACGCTTGAAATCTCCACGCGGTGCGGCCAGGATTCGGACTGCAATCCATCGAATGCTATGGCGGTGCTCGGTGTCATAAACGGGTTCAGCGGTCTGCCGGCAGAGATGCAGGAAGGGATTAAAGCCTTTGCCGATTCGAATTTTATTCATACAACGTACTCCTTCAACAAAGCTGTTGAGAGCACATACAACTATGCCCTGCAGCATATTGAAAAAGGAGGCGGTATGGTATCGGGCGGAAAAATAAAGATAAAGGCTCAGGAGCCTGCAGCACCTGCACTGGAAGTATCATTTCCCGATGTGGTTTTCGACAGGAGGTTGCCTGTTTTTGACAGCAGAGAGTGGGTCTTCAGGGGAAACTGGAAGGTACACGAAGTGACGGGCAGGGATGGTAAACCACGAAGTCAGTCGATAGTTTCTGGCAAAGCAGGTGATGAGGCAGAAATAACCTTTACCGGCACCGGGATCTCCATTGAGGGTAACTGGTGGCGCGACGGTGGAATGGCAGATATTTTTGTTGATGACGAGCTGCACCGCACCATTGATACATATTACGATTTCGCACGCCAGCAGCATACAACAAGCATCTGGCATGTTATGCACCTGGAGCCGGGTGAGCATAAAGTGAAAATTGTTGTTAAAGGAGAGAAGAGGCCCGAATCATCAGGAACAAATGTGTACCTGACATCTGCCACAATTTTTAGAACTGAGAAAAAGAAAAATGAAGGTTACAAGTTTTCATTTGAATACTAATAACTAATTAATTATCATATTTTTATCATTTATTTAAAAGCCATGTTCATTCCACAATCTTACCCACTGGCAGTTGTTTTATGTGTCATCACCATGCTTTGCTGGGGTTCGTGGGGCAACACCCAGAAGCTTGCCGGCAAAACATGGCGTTTCGAACTCTTTTACTGGGATTACGTCCTGGGAATTTTGTTGTTTGCATTGATATCCGGCTTCACTCTTGGCAGTTTTGGACAGGAAGGGAGGAGTTTTCTTAAGGATATCCTTCAGGCTGACGTTGAAAACGTACTAAAAGCTATTGCAGGAGGAGTGATATTCAATGCTTCCAACATACTGCTTGTTGCAGCGATGGCAATAGCGGGGATGGCTGTTGCATTTCCTGTGGGTGTGGGCATTGCACTTGCAGTAGGGGTTATTGTCAACTATGTTGCAGCGCCCAAAGGAGATCCGGTAGTACTTTTCACGGGACTTGCTCTCATTGTGGCTGCCATTATAATTGATGCTTTAGCATACCGCCAGCATAGTGCCTCTCAGAGCAGGGTTTCGGGGAAGGGTATAATTCTATCTGTGTCGGCAGGTATACTTATGTCGATGTTTTACAGGTTTGTTGCAAGCTCTATGGCAACTGATTTTGCTGCTCCGGAGCCGGGCAGACTCACTCCATATTCGGCGGTACTGTTTTTTGCTGTTGGTGTGCTTATCAGCAACTTTATTTTCAATTATCTTCTGATGAAAAAGCCCATTGAGGGTGAACCACTCTCGTTCAGGGATTATGTAGGGGGCAGCCTGAAGGTGCATCTCACGGGTGTGCTCGGGGGCATAATATGGAACACAGGAATGTCGATGAGCATCATAGCTGCCGGTAAGGCAGGGTTTGCAATATCTTACGGGCTCGGTCAGGGTGCCACACTGGTAGCAGCGTTGTGGGGGGTATTTATATGGAAGGAGTTCAGGGGTGCGAGCAGACAGGTGAATATTTTGATAGCGTTGATGTTTTTTGCATACTTTGCGGGGCTGGCGTTGCTGGTGTATGCGGGAGCGTGAGGGTACAGAGATCGCGCAGCGAAGTGAAGTCCCGCAAAGCGGGAGGGCTCAGGGCTCAGGGTAAACAGTATTCGGTATTCGGTATTCGGTATTCGGTATTCAGTAATCGGTAAAAACAAACCGCACGAAATCAGACCGCAAAACCGCATGACAATTATGGTACAGGGTAACCGTTAAAGCTGAATTCAATTTACAACATTTACCGGTTTACCTTCCATAAAACTCCTGACATTATTCACTGCTATCTTCATCAGCCGCTGACGGGCCTCAAGGGTTGCCCATGCTACATGCGGGGTAATTATGCAGTTTTTTGCCTTCAGCAGAGGGTTATCTGGACAGGGTGGTTCTTCTGAGAGGACATCGAGCGCAGCACCGGCTATCCTGCCTTCGTTGAGTGCTTCAGCCAGATCGTGCTCCACAATAAGCTGCCCGCGGGCACAGTTCACCAGCAGCGCTGAAGGCTTCATCAGCCGGAGCCTTTCCCTGTTGATAATGCCTTTCGTTCCGGGTGTGAGCGGACAATGAAGGGTGACTATATCGCTACGTTTGAGGAGTTCATCCAGCGGGTAGTTTTCATAACCTTCAACATCTGTTACCTCACTAACTATTACATTCATTTCCAGAGCCTCGGCAACCCTTGCGACCGCCTTCCCTATCCTTCCGAAACCCACAATACCAATTGTTTTTCCTGCTAACTCTATCAACTGTTTGTCCCAGTAGCAGAAATCCAGATTCCTGCTCCACCGCCCTTCCCTGACTTCATCAGAAAATTTTCCAGGGTAATTGTAAAATTCAAGAATAAGAGCAAAAGTATGCTGGGCTACCGATGCAGTACTGTATGCCGGTACATTTGTTACAATAATGCCTCTCCGTTTTGCTGCTTCAGTGTCCACAACATTGTAACCCGTGGCCAGCACACCTATATATTTCAAACGTGGCAGCTTCTCTATAACATTTGCCATCATCAGATTTTTATTCGTAAGAATTATCTCTGCATCTGCTGCCCTTTCAGTTATCATATTATCAGGTGTGCGGTCATAAACCTCCACCTCTCCGAGAGATTTCAGCTCATCCCATGAGATATCCCCAGGGTTCAGTGCATAACCGTCCAGTACAACAATTTTCATTCTTAAAATAATTATTTACATATTAACAATCTACAAATTAAATGAATTTATCTGACAACCTCAATTACGGCAAAACAGGTCTTAAAAGAATCTGCTTTAATTTTTACCAGGCCGTTTCCATCAATGTAACCATGTTTTATCCATTCAGGTTTGTCAACAGAAATCCAGTTTATTGAGAATCTGTTGTCATGTCCCCTCAGATCCAGAGTTGCTTCTCCCCCATTTGTAAAAAAGATTACATAAACATCACCTTCCTTAGCTGCAAGATATGCTTCATTATCTTCCACATCCATCAACAGATCCATCCTGGGGACAATATCCCACATTCTTACTTTTTCCTCGATTTTACGGATGGTTTTAATACAGCTTATTGACAGGGGGCTTAGACCCAGTCCTGATGGTGGTCTGTGAAATCTTCTTGAGGCAAATCCCCCCAGCACATTTCGGCAAAAAGTCTGGATTGCATTATTTGTGGTTATTCCCTTCACGATAGTTTACCTTCTGTCTATCTGTTCTCTTGGAACAACACCGACCCGTGTTGCCCATTTTTCGTACATCTCAATCATTTCCAGCTTTTTACGGGGGAATTTTTCACTGAGGTCATTCAGTTCCGAACGGTCGTTTCTCATATCGTATAACTCCCACATGCCAGATTTCCGGGTTGAGTTATCATAGAGCGAAACCAGTTTCCAGTCGCCATACCTTACGGCACAGTTCCCTTCGTGCTCCCAGAAGAGAGGAGATTTCCGCTTCAGTTTTTTCCCTTTAAAAACCGGTACAAGACTTATCCCCTCCATAGGAATAATATCTCTCTCTTTAAATTTTTCTGGATTTTCCAGTCCCTCCAGTTCCACAATCCTGTCAGGATAGTTTGCCCCTGTAAGTTCCACAATAGTAGGCATGATATCTATTATATGCCCTGTCTGTGAATCAATTCTGCCACCCTTTATCAGCTTCGGGTAATAAGCTATAAACGGCGTTGCTATTCCACCTTCATGCACCCAGTGCTTGAACATTCTGAACGGGGTGTTGCTTGCATTTGCCCACGGGTATTCGTATGCATCAAATGAATCAGGGGTACCGGTCTCTCCTTTCACCTTAAGGAACTCTGCCTGACTGCGGGTTGATTCGTGGCAACCACCGTTATCGGAAAGAAAGATTATCAACGTATTGTCCATCTCACCTGTTTTCTCCAGATAACTTATAACCTTGCCAATATTCTGATCCATACGGTCGATCATTGCTGCATAAACAGCCATACGGAGGTCCCACATCTTTTTTGTTGCTTCAGGCAAAGTATCCCACTGAGGCACCCTTACGTCGCGGGGCGAAAGTCTCACAGAAGGGTCAATAATACCCATTGAGAGCATACGGTTATACCTTTCTTCCCTGAGCTTATCCCAGCCCATCATGTATTTTCCCCGGTATTTTTCGATATCCTCAGGCAATGCATGAAGTGGCCAGTGAGGTGCGGTGAATGCCATATAGAGGAAAAACGGTTCATTTTTATCCCTTTCCTTAATGAATGAAAGTGCATAATCACCGATAGCATCAGTCATATAAAATCCAGTATCAGGCGGAAAGAAATCTTTATCGTCGAGCATCCATCTGACGGGTTTCATATTTGGCCTGTAGGCAATTGGTTTGAAATAACTTCCGGCACCATCAATCAGACCGAAATAACGGTCGAAGCCTCTCCTGAGGGGGTGCACTTCGGACTGACTGCCCACATGCCACTTGCCCGACATATATGTTCTGTAACCGTTCATCTTCAGTACCTCGGCTATTGTCACGCATTTTTCATTCAGATAACCCTGGTATGACGGGTATCCTAGGTTCGAAACCATATCTCCTATTCCGGCCTGGTGCTGGTAGAGTCCGGTAAGCAGTGAGGCCCGTGTAGGGCAGCTGCGCGAAGCGTTGTAGAACTGTGTCATTCTCAATCCCTGCTGTGCCAGCCGGTCGAGGTTGGGGGTCTTTATCTCCGAACCAAAACATCCAATGTCGGAGTAGCCCATGTCGTCGGCAAGTATAAGGATGATATTAGGTTTTGCCTCACTTTTCTGAGCAGAGATCTGTGCTGAAAAGATATGGGCGCCGGCAATACAGAAGGATAGAAAAGATAACTGATTCATGATTCAATTGATTATTTATTGTCAGGAGCTGGAAATTTACGTATTTCTCCCTGCAGACGCGGATATGTTTCCCATATTTCCGGATCAGGTCCCTTTTCACGGCACACGACAATAGTCCGGAGGTGAAAAAAGCAACATGGACTAAAGGCAAGCGTCTCATAAAATGTAATTTTTCTCCATCTGCAATTCTTCGGTATATTCTTTGTGCCCTTTGTGGCCTCTGTGTGAATTATTCTTTTTTCTTTCTTCTTTTATCTCAAAAATTTCTTATGTCTCACACAAAGAGCACAAAGAACACAAAGATTTTTTTCTTTGTGAACTTCGTGGCCTTTGCGTGAAATTTTATATTAAATCTTTTAGTTTATTATTCTCAGATTAACAACCTATCCCCTCCAGGGTCTCTGCCTTTCAGTTATTGACGATAAAGTGTCGAGAGCAATGTTGATATCTTCAACTATCTGGAAATCGTACATTCCGAGGCACACAAAATCGGCTCCGTTTGAGAAGGCATACTTAAGGCCTTCTTCCGGTTTTATTGCTCCGGCTGCCAGCACTTTGAAGGCAATCCATGGCTCTTCCAAAGTTGCCATATACCTGATTGTTTCCTCCGGGTCATAATCAAAAATATTGTCGTGCCATTCGGGGTTTGCTTTAGCCGACCAGTAGTTGTGGCTATGGCAGGTTTTTACCCAGAAATCCGGTTTAATTCCGTACTCTACACACTTCTTTATTGCCTCAATTTTGTGGGCACCTATTCCTGCAGGTTTGCCGTGGCTTCTGATTTCTTCGATGCCTTTGCTTATCAGTTCCATCCGCTGTTCAGGTGTTCTCTTCTGAGGGTCTTTCCAGTTTTCATCTGTCCAGCGGTCTGTAATCTCGCCCTGGCAATAAAGAGCATCGGCACCAACGGCCAGCGACATTGCAATACCCTTCTGAAAATCGAGTCCTACTCCGCAGTCGGAGATAAATTTCATTTTGCTTCTAAATTCATGCTTATATTTCTGAAATATTCTCCCGAGCTGCGGGTTTGTCAGCAGTGCGTTCACACCGCATTTTTCAGCCAGTGCAAGAGTCTGCATTACTTTTTCGTCGGTATGGTATGTCTTTATCAGCTTCGACACATAAATAAGGTCACGTGCATGAGCCCAGCCCCCGATAAGATTACCTCCCATTATGATACGGCTGAGTTCGAACTGCGACTGACTTCCATCCTTACCGTTATATTTAATAACTCCTTTCGGAATTTGACCTTTAAGTTCCTTTAAAGAGGTATAAGTGAAGGTAAGAAGTGTTGCACCGGTGTTTGCATCAATGCCCTGTACCTTAAGCAGTCTTTCCTCAAAGCTGTCCCATTTCCTCTTGCGGTATAATGCATATGCAAAAGCACCTATAGCAGGAACGGATATAAGATCCCTCAGCAGTTCGCGACGTTGTGAGGCAGCTTCTTTACCTCCTGAAGGTTCAGGCACAGGCTGACGCGCCCTCTCTTCTTTCCATCTCTTTATAAGTCTGTCGAGTCCGTAGTGTGAAGCTGGAGAGATGAAAACAAAAATTGCCAGGACAAATAGTTCAATAAGGTTTCTGTTTACCCACAGATAACTGCCTTCAGTGGGTACACCGGTCATATATCCGGGTATAGGAGGGTACGCCATAAAATAGAGTAGAAGCATCAATGCTCCGCCTGCACTTGCCCATCTCGACAGAAGACCAAGCATAAGTCCGACTCCTACAAGCACCATACCCCATATGTTTATAAAATCAACAAAGGCAACAGCAGCCTGATTGTCAGCCATTGCTGTAAAAAGAGGCGCAAGTATCCATTTTGAGCCTGCAAGATAAGGTGCTGACGTCCAGTTTCCTGCAATAATTTTGGCGATACCTTCATAAAGGAATTGCCAGCCAATGGCAATTCTTACAATTGTTAAAAGATAACTTCCAGCTTTGTTAATGTTTGTCATGTAAAAAGTATTAATTACAGAAAATCACTTTGTCAATTTATTTCTTTTCACTCCCCTCAAAGGGGAGGTTGAATAGTGACACCTGTTCCGTTATGAGCAAACTATTTCACCATCATCGGGAAGAGTTGCCTTATTTCGTCTTCGGAAGGACGGCGCCCATATTCGCATATCTCGAATGATTCAACTATTTTCGCCTTCTGGGCTCTTTCTTTTCCGTACCATTTTTCGAGTGCTGCTCTTTTCTCAGGTGAAATCTGCCCTGGGCCCCGTGTCTTCTTCAGCCATTCAAGCCTCTCTTTCTCACCTGCCGGAACCTGGCTAAGCGTGCCATTTGTCCAGGGAAGCCACTCAAACATTTGTGATGTATGGGCTGCAAGTGCATACATCTTCTGGTCCCACGAATCGGTTATATCTATCACAATATCCGGAGTAAAGGGCTGAGGCTTTTTGAAATTATCCTCCATATAGAGGAAGACCGGGTTCTTTTTAAGGGGTGGTGTATCGGGAACAATATTAGGAACAATAACCATGTATGCCGCATCCTGGACCAGTGTAGAAGTATAGCGGTGATCGGGGTGGTAATCATTGGGCCTGTGAACAATTACTATATCGGCATTCCACTGGCGAATCAGCCTGATAATCTCTTCCCTTACATCAAGGGTTGGCATGAGCTTACCATCGGGATGGTCGAGCACCAAATACTTAACTCCGAACCTTCTACCGGCTTCCTGTGCTTCAAGTTTTCGTGTGTTTGCAAGAGGCGCCCCTCCATATTCATGGTGACCCGCACTGCCGTCAGTCACCGATACAAAAAGAACATTATGTCCCCTTTTTGCAAACTCAATTGCTGTACCTCCTACCTTGCCATCACAATCATCGGGATGAGCCCCAAAGACAATTACATTGATCTTCCTCTCCTGCTGGGAAAAAACAAGTGCAGGAAATAATGCCACCAGAATTGTTAAAATGAGTGTTTTCATAGATCTCCTATTTTTCAGGTTAGTTCAGGTTTATCCATTAAAAATCATTTTTTGACAATTTACATTTATTTTTTTACCTGTTTTTCCATTTCTGTCACTCTTTCGTCAAATTTTTTTATCAGTTCAGGGTCAAGCACAGCTTTCTTTTTCCATTCCTCATCACCATAAATGCCTGCAAGTGAATAGTCGAACGGAACGAATTTTATTCTGCGTGCAACCGAAAGATTCTTAAATCTGAAGTCGAACTTTACCGGGTCAACAAACATGGGATCGGCAATAACTGAATGCAGATCCTTTCCTTCCTTCTGCCATTCCGCAAATGTCCTGTCACCAAATCTTAATTCTTTTGTGCGTATATCCCAGTAGCAGTTATAATCGGTAAAAAGGTTGAATTTATGCCAGTTACTGGAAGTAAGTGTCCCCCTGTCGAAATATATAATATTATTGGTAAAACTCAGCGACCTGTGTTCTTCAACCCTTGTTGCCTGAAGCTGTGCTCTTATGTTAAATGCAAATATGTTGTTGCGGATTATGTTTTCTTTTCCGTAATGCTGGTGGAAGCCGGAGTTTTTACATAGATAAACCAAATTCTTTTCCATAACGATTCCGTAAGAGCCTTCGTCGGTATAGAGTCCCCAGCCGCCATAATCGAAAGAATAGACATGGTGAATCACATTGTTTGAAACAACCGTTCCTTCTGAAGCACCAAGTGTATATACTCCTCCCATGTCACATAATTCTCCCCAGCCAAGGTGATGTATGTGATTATATGCAATCAGGTTTCTCTTCGACGGACTGTAAGCATAGCCCCAGATCCACCCCACGGAAATGCCTGAATACCTGAGATTTGATATTTCATTATGAGTGAGACGGTTATCACTTCCATGGAATATGATAATTCCAACAGCGCATGGAAATACATGTCCGGCATCAGTAATTATGTTATTGTCAACAGTTATATGATGTGTTAACTCATCAACAGACTGCCGCAGGATTGTTTCGCCAATTTTTACTCCACCTGCGCCAAGGTCATGCATAAAACACTTTGTAACAAGGCAATTGTTCACCGCCCTTCTGAACCAGAAGGCATAAGTTCCGGTATGGGCAATTTCACAATCGGAGAAGGAGATGTTTTTAGCAAAATCAGCTGTCATTACAGCACTTACCGGGGCGGCTGCCTGAGCCGGTTCGTTGCCGTCGGCCGGAGTAAGATAGCCGGCATAATTAAAAACGAGGTTTTCAAATACAATATTGGAAACAGGCTTTTCAGGTGATTCACCTTTTAGAATCACAAACTCCTTCAGAACAGGCGCAATAAATTCTGTGTTTTCGATGGTTTCACCCTCACGGGGAATATAATAAAGGTAACCCGATCTGTCGAGGAACCACTCACCGGGAGTATCAAGTGCTGCCCTGAAGTTTTCGATAAGGTATCTCGATTTACTGTTAATGGGATTCCATGGTTTCATCCCCTGTCCGGCCGTAAATATGAAGGCAGAATCACTGCTGCAGCCGAGAATTCTCTTTCGTGTATTATCCCAGTTATGGTAGAAAATTATCAGGGCATCGCGGAAATCGTCATCTGTAAAGTTTCTTACCATTGCGGCATGCCGGGAGTCGATCCCAATCTTCTGAACTGCAAGCGCAGGTGCTCTGCCTGAACCTTTATCGAGTACTGTTTCCTTAACAGTTTTTACTACTGCGAATCCCTCATCAGGTTCTCTTGCTCTTATTGCCCTCCGTCCGTTCACATAAAGTTGTTCGAAGTATGAATTATAATAAGCAACCTGAGGGATAAAGCATCTCCAAAGTTTATCATTAACTTTCTCAAATCCTTTCAGTTCAACGCCTCCCCTGAAAACTGCCTTCGTTCCTGCATCAGATTTTATAACAAGCGGTGCGTTTTCAGTTCCTGAATCTTCTGTGCTCAGTACAAGTGGTTGCATCAGAAAATATTCACCGGGTAGGGCGACTATCTCCACAGGTTTCGTGATACTTCCCTGTTTGCGTAATTCCCTCACTTTGTCGCGGGCTGCTGTAAGTGTTGCAAGGGGCTTTTCACTGGTACCCGGATTAGTGTCGTCTCCCGAAGGAGAAAGATAAATTTTCTGACCAGATAAAGGATTGTAACAAACAAGCCAAAAAAGCAATAAAGGAATGATGTTCCGGAATCGCATTTTTAATTTATTAATTTGTTTATTTAAAGATTATTATTTCAATTCAATCCTGAAGCATGTAACCTTCCATTCCGGAAGCCTGGCCGGCAGGGAGATAATGAGGGCACTATCTTCCTGCTTCCATTTGAGTCTTTCATCACTGCCCAGCATCTTAACTGATTTGACCCTGACAGTTTCAGGCCATGTTTTCTTTCCGAGTGAAGCAATTTTTATATCTTCCGAAGGCTTTTCCATTACGAATGCATAAAGGGTGTTCCCTTTTGAAGTGAACCTGATATCTGCCTGTTGATAGGTTCTGACGTCCTTTACGCCTCCGAAACGTCCCTTTTCCTGTTTCTTCATCGAGGGTCCTTCGCCATAGACCTTCCACGGGCGTGTTTCGTAAATTCCTTCCCCGTTGACGGATATCCAGGCAGCTATTTCCTCAAGTATGTCAAGGACATCCTGTTCGAGGTCTCCTTCGGGTGTCTGAACCACATTGAGCAGAAGGTTGCCGTTCTTGCTCACGATATCCACAAGCATCTGTATTACCTGGGTACCGGTCATGTATTTCTGTCCGGTGCGGTAGTACCAATCGCCTATTGAGGTATCGGTCTGCCAGGGATCGGCGCTGATTGTATCCATTGCTCCTCGTTCGATATCCCTCACCCATCGTCCTTCAGATGCAAGGTGTTTGCAGGTATAGACAGCCTCAAGCCCGCCGTTGTTTTTGACAATATCCTGGTTATAAAAGTGTGCCAGCATTTTACGGCCTGTTTCGCCAAAGGGTAGTTCGCTGTCGGAGTATAGCAGGTCAGGTTTGTACATATCGATTAGTTCTGTTATGCAGGCAAGCCATCTTTTATGGTAAGCTGTGTCTTTTGTAAGCCATCCTTTATCGTCGGGAGCAGCGGGCCAATGATAAAGATCCTGGTACTCGGGATTTGCGCCATCGTATGGCACACCCTTCATCGGACCCGTCTTATCTGAGCCATGACTCACCTGAAACCATGTAAAACTGGCTCCAAGGTGTTCTGAGACACCGAAACGCAACCCGTATTTTCTTGCCGCCTCCTGCCATAAACCAACAACATCTTTCTGAGGACCCATATTTACGGAATTCCATCTGTGGATTTTAGAATTCCAGAGGAAAAAATTGTCGTGGTGTGTTGCCATGCTTACAAAATATCTTGCTCCGACCCTTTTGTAAAGTGCCATCAGACTGTCGGGGTCCCATCTCTCAGCTTTCCAGAGAGGTATAATATCCTTATAACCGAATTTTGAGGGATGGCCGTAATGTTCAAGATGATATTTATAAACTGGCCCTCCTTCTTCATAGAGTTTACGGGCATACCAGTCGCCCTGGCGCGGAACGGCCTGTGGCCCCCAGTGAGCCCAGATGCCGAACTTGGCATCGCGGAACCACTCCGGATAGTTGTACTGCCCGAATGATTCAATATCAGATGTAAAAGAAGGGTTAAATATCGGTTCTGTCAGAACTGGTTGTTTTCCTGTGCAGGAATATACAAGTATACCCATTATTAGCACAAATGCTTTTTTCAACATAATCAGGATATTTTTCATTTCTGGTAATTTTAAGGGGTTATTTCTTCAGTTATTTAAGGTAAATTTAAATTTTTCTCATTAATTGTATTGCGAGACTTCTTTTTAGTTTTTCACCCCCTAATCCCCCTAAGAGGGGGACTTAAGGCTCACTTGCACATAATTATCAAATAGAAGAAAATCAAACGTATCAAACTAAGAGGGGGACTTAAGTATCACTTGCACTGAAATAGTTTGACAGGATAAGAGAACAAATTTGTAAACTTATGTCAGGATTAAACGAAAAATCTGTCAACTTTTTTTAGGACGAGACAGTGTTTCTGCCCCCCAGCTGGCGCTCATATCCCAACTCCTTCCCCTCTCTGGGGGAAGGTACCGGCAACAGCCGGGGAAAGGGGGTAATATAATATGTAAAGTTCTAAAAATCTGTCAACTTTTTTTATGACGATATACTTTAGTCAATTGGAATCTTTTATGCAACGGACGGAACATCCACCCCTTTTCCGAGAAGGTTGTATGGTTATAACAAAAGAATTGGACCAAAAATGTAGGCCCCATGCCCCAGATTCGTTTGCCGTAGAAGACCATATGGCAAAAACGTGTCCGATGTTAGCAAAATAGCCATATTCGTAATCCCTGGCGCCACCAGGCCTTGCAGAAAAACCTGTTTCATTGTTTCCACTACAATCCATTACATATCCGGGCGGGCAAGACCAGAATTTTGGATCTTTTAGTTTTCCTGCATCCTCTTCTGCATAGTTCTTTAATGTTTCCAACTCTTCCTTTGTTGGCAAACGCCAGCCCACAGGACATGCATAGGCTGCAGCATACCAATTATATATCGCACCATAATTATCCTTGTATACAGGATTATTATTATACCAGCAATATGCAGCCGAGGTCATTGAAGCCCATTTGTTATTGTCAGTAACAAGAGGGATAGGAGTCCCATCTCTGAATCTGGTTGTTTTCAGGTTTTCCTTAAGCCATACCTGAGTGCCAATGACAACTGTATCATATACATTCCCGTCACCATCAACCGGCAATCCACTATCTCTTTCAAATTCACATCCGGCAGTAAATAAAACTACTGAAACTATAACCGGTAATATCCGAAGCATTACAGAACTTTTCATACCCAAAACTTTTAATGTTTAATCACTACACTCATCGAATATGTCCTTCCATTATACAGAAGGTTCATCAAATAGACTCCTTCAGGTAAATTGACTGTTTCAATCCTGAAGGGAAATCCCCTGAATTCGGTCTTATACTTTACCAGACCTGTTTTATCATACAAAGTTAACGTACATTTTGCATCAGTTCTTATGTTTTCTTCTGCCATCTTTTCCCTGTTGATATCTATATCCACATAACTGTTTGCAGGATTGGGAAACGCCATGAAATATTCACCACATTCATAGTACTCATAAAAATATTGCGTTTTCAGTTTAATTCTTGACTGGTTTTCACAGCAAGTTTTCCCCCACACCTCAAGCAGCCCGTAAGGATAATCATTCGTGTTAACTGATATCATGTTACCGTATCTCCAGTATTCCGTCCAGCCGTAAGGAAGTACCCAGTCATAATCCCACGTGGAGCAGTTTGAGTCGTAATTGTTGTAGTAAATGTGGTAGATTGTATTGGGACAGATGTAATATATATCACCATATTTTGGCGGAGAACCTCCATATGAATCTATTACGGAGATTGAGACAAGGTCCTCACGGGGTCCGGTTATTGTGAAATTATGTTTATATTCCACTTTACCATTATGACGCAATGTAAATTTTATTTCACCCTGTTTCCCTATGTAACCCGGATATGGATTTATGTTTACAACAGTATCTCCTTTACCGCTTCGGGGTGTATCAAAATAGACTGAAGGGGTCACTTCCCATTCAATTGAATCCGGGTGCTCAAGAAATAATGACGGAACATTATGCAGGGTAAATGTTCTTTGCTGTGAACATACGTAAGAAGGCCCTGTCAGTTGTGGTGCAGGAAGAGGTTCATAACCAACGCGAAAAATTATTGACGAGTCCCTATCATTAAAATCCATTTTATCAGGCCCCGGGCAACCAGAAGGTTTGGGTTGGGTATCAAATCCCCAGTTATAAAAACCATCTTTGTCTTTATCTTCACACTTTCTTGAATTGAAAAGTGTACAGTAACTTCCCTGGCAACGAATAGTATCGCCATTGTAAACAGGATAAACACGAATAAAGGTGGGTCTGTAATTAAAAATATTTAACGTATCACTTTTAATACTTTCCTTATTTGGCCAGCTGTCTTTAAACCTCCACCAGAGATTTCCAGATTTTGTCTCCCAACCTATAAATAATAATGAATGAGGATTATTACAATTGGGATCATCCGGATGCAACCTACAGCCTATAAGACCGTTTGCAAACTCTACAATAATAGGCCCGTAATCCATAATAGCTTGTTTTAATTCCGTATTATTGTTAATATTTGCAGTATCATCATAATAAGGAATAAAAACACGGTAGTCAGGATTATCGCACATAATCTGGCAATCTTCATAACAGTACCTGTAAGTCGAATCTCCTTTATGTGGTGGTAGTGGTTGATCAGGGTATCTAAAACAATTTTCATCAACTATTCCGTTGTTTTTAATAAAAAACAAAGAAGATATTACGCCAACGGCTCCACAACCTACACCTTTACAATTCATGCTTGTATCAATACCACTATAAATGTTGCTTTCAGACAAATCAAGCATTGGCCCTGTTTTATTGAAATAAATCTGCGCTATGGCTTCAACTGCAGCAACTGCAGCAAAAGCTCCGCATGGTCCCTGTTCTTTCTGATTTTTGGCATCTGAAATATAATTTGTTAAAGAATCTGGCTTATAACGATCTTGATGTCTCTTATCCCATCTGAAATCAGCAGGTTGGGCAAATAAAAATATCCCCCCCATTAAAATTATTAGAATCATAAATACCCTTTTCATAACCTTAATAATTAAATAGTTAAACCCTTCAAACAACGTCTGTTAATAAAATACGGATTATCACTTTCACTTTATTAATATAAAAATATAAAAAATTTTCTTAATATGCAAAATATCAAAATCGCTTTAATGATTTCGGTAAAAAAAATCATTAAACACAAGAAAAATCATTAAATTGTCAGGAAGAATATCTTAGCTGGTTTGGTGGATTCATCTGAAAAAATATCAGAAAATTTTCTAAAATTCAACTATATGTCTTGTCCTGATATAGGTTTACAAGATAATAAAATATACAGCCCCCCTCTTAGGGGGGTTGGGGGGTGAGTACATGTTATTTCAGGACAATACACCCCCGGTCAAACCTTCTCAATAGTAACAGATTCTGAATCAGCAGTATTACCTGAAGAATCTACTATTCTCACTGTATATGAATGCGGTTCCCTGTCGGTAATTGTTTCCGACCATGTAAATAAATCCGTTGTAAGCTGTGGAGAAAAATCCTGTTCATGCACTGGTTGATTATCCCTGAGTATTACGTATTTCTTCAGGGGTGATGTGAGGGCATAAGCTGTACTCCAGCCAATAACAATTTTTCTGGTATTATTTTCAATCACCTGGTCAGCTTTTACTTCTCCCGGTGGTACAAGTCCGCGGGACGGAAGCTGGAAATAATTTGTCTTTCCGTCCTTCACCTTTGCTGCCATTTTTTCAATTTCAGCACGCTCCTGTTCCGACAGACCATCAGGCAGTATTTGTGCCGCCGAAAAATTCTGTACAAGCTGGCATTCTTCATCGTTGTCGCTGATATGACCGATTCCTATTATCACCAGGTCAACCCCGGGTGTGGTTAGTGCATATTGTATCAGCGGGCGGCTGGGAAGTGTACTGTCGCCCACAGTCATCACAACATCTTCAGGTGTACCCGACCACCGGGCAGGTTTTGTGTACATGGCTCCGTCTGCAAAGACCTTCATCCCTATAACCCCCATATTTTTTGCTTTTGCAAGTGGAATAACGTTATGCTGCATATTGAACATCAGCTTATCGTTTGCATTTATTGCAACAAGCATTGCATCGAGCAGGTCGTATTTGTCGCGCTGAATCATGTACATGTTAACGGAAGGGTCGTGGTGTCCCGAGAAACCGATATGCCGTAGCAGTTTTTCATTTTTCGGATTCAGCCCGGTTAAGTTTGTCCCATTCCGGTAGTCGCGCAATGCTGCCAGGGCACCAATTCTTTCCATATCCGGATTGGTATTTTCTATTCCCTCATAGATAGCATCAACCTCTTCCCTTGTGTTGAGATTATGGAATAGTACCATATCCACGTATGCTCCTTCCGGATAATTACCCAGCCCGTCACCGAACATCTGTGAAAGAGACCTTTTCAGGTCATCTATCGTTTTGCTTCCGGGCTCCCCGTTAGTCCGGTTACTTACGCCGGGCACATCATCACCACCCTTTGCATATCGCAGATGTGTTTTAGTGGTAAGAAAGATTGATTTCCTGAGATATTCGTTATATCCAGCCTCTCCGGGTATCAGTTTCAGAATTTTGAAAGCCTTTCCGAAATTAAGCTGGCTGGGACCATAAAGGTTGGAAGTATCAAAGTAGTTAATTCCGAGGTCAAATGCCTTAAGAATTATCTTAACCGGATCAATGCCTTCCGGTGTCCACTGAAGGGAAGCCTGTCCGCCCAGACCCAGTGTCGTGGCTGCAAAGCCTGTGCGTCCAAGCAAGCGTTTCATTGGTTCCGTTTTACGGGTGCATCCCATAAAAAATCCCGGAACAATTGTCGCTGCTGCTGCCGCCATAGCAGTTTTCTTAACAAACTCGCGACGTCTGATTCTTTTTTGTGGTTTCATTTTGAGATGTTTTTTGTAGATCTGAAATCATTAAATGTCTCTATTGATTTGGTCCATTACCCCATCCCAACCTTCCCCCAAAGGGAAAGGAGTATTTTGTTGTTTCCTTGAGGGCGTGTCAGGCTAGCTTGCCGGGCAGGGAAACACAAAAATAGATTAAATCTTAGTATCAAACAGTTAACATTTATATTATAAACTGATCCAGATATTTTTTCGCCAGAGCCAGTGATTTCTTCCGGTCGTCGAGTGAACCTTCAAAGGCTCTGTCCTCAACCTCAACACAAGCCGGACCGTCATAACCTGTCTCATATAGAGTTGAAATAAATTTTGCCCAGTCGATATCGCCGAGGCCCGGAAGCTTTGGAGTATGGAACTGCAGTGGTGTTGCCATTATTCCCACCTCATCGAGCCTGTCACGGTGCAGCCGGGCATCTTTCAAATGAATATGGAATATTTTGTCTTTGAATTCATATAAAGGTTTAATGTAATCCATCTGCTGCCAAAGCATGTGGGAGGGATCAAAGTTCAATCCGAAGAAGTCACTCTTTATCTCGGAGAACATCCTCCGCCAGATAACAGGTGTGGTTGCCAGGTTGCATCCTCCGGGCCATTCGTCGTAAGTGAAAATCATCGGACAGTTTTCGATGCCCACCTTCACGCCCCTTTCTTCGGCATGTCTGATGATACCGGGCCAGACCTGCCGGAACATCTCAAAATTCCCCTCAACATTCTTTGTCTTATCCCTGCCAATAAATGTGTTCATCCTGTTTACGCCAAGAAGTGCAGCAGCGTCAATAACCTTTTTGATATGGGACGCATAAAAAGCTCTCTTTTCAGGGTCAGGATCAAGCGGATTCGGATAGTATCCCAAGCCGGAAATTTCTACTCCATTCTTGTTAAAATATTCCCTTATCTCTGAAGCACGCTTCTCATCAAGCGCATCAACATCAATGTGAGTAACGCCTGCATAACGCCTTTCGGCCTTTCCTACAGGCCAGCAACATACTTCAATGCATTTATATCCCAGATGAGCGGCATAGTCAACAAGCTCTTCAAGCGGAAGCTCAGGTAAAATAGCACTTACAAATCCGAGTTTCATGATTTCCTCCTTTTTTAAAAATCATTTAAAATTAAACTTTTTTGAAAAAAGGAGAAAATCCTATCTGCTAAAGACAGGAAAAGATTTACCTGTGTCTTAATTAAGATAGAATAAAACCTTGTTTCAGAGTTTAAAAGTCACTCCAAGTACAGCATAATTAAACAGTGCAAAACTATAAACTTCGTCATTGTCTGCACCTCCCTCAAGTATTCTGTATCCGCCTTTAAGAGTTACCTTTTCGTTTACTTTATACTGCAATGCCATAAGCACATCCTCGGCGCGCCCCTGAGGTGCAGCAAGCGCATCACCATAAAGCAACACACCAAGATTATCCTTAACATTCCAGAGCAGTCTGAAGTTCAGAATAGGTACAAATCCGACATTGGTTTTGATACTTTCAATTCCACCTGAACGCAAAGCAATTTTAGCATCGCGTATTTTTGCTGTAAAACCGATACCAAACTCCAGCTTATCCCTCTTAATAATGTCGTATCTGTATGTAAGACGATAAGAGTTGAATTTATAATCTGCCTCTACATCCCTGCCCGACTGGAAAAGAACTCCTTCGAAAATCACATTATCAGTAAAAATACCGGAAGAAACAATAGTCAGAGGTGCATATAGAACAGATATGTCATGTCTGTTACCAAAAGAATGATTTATCCTTATCCTGTAAAATATCTTTTCTTTTGCACTGAGATCATCGCTGAGGGAAAACAATGTACCCGTATTTCCCGGAATACGCACATCATTGTATCCGGTAAAAACTAAACCTGTCTCAATATCAATACCTGTCTGGGCAGATGCGTTTGAGAGAAAAGAATAAACAACAAAAACTGAAATAATCAGAACAATTTTTACTTTTTTCATTTAATTTTAATTTTATATTACTAAAACAAATTATTAAACAGAAAGTTCTTATTTGAATGAAAAAATTAAAAATGCCTCTTCTGGTTATTATACCGGCATTTTTTTGTTCGTGCAGAAAAGAAATACAACTGGTTGAACAATAGACCACTAACGAAATAGTGCTTAAATCAAGCATTAATTATGATAATCCATATATAAGTGTTGATGTCTGGGCTCAGTTTATTAGCGACAAAAATGATACACTTATCAGACCGGCATTCTGGGATGGTGGAAATATCTGGAAAATACGGTTTGCTCCACCCGACTCAGGATCTTTATGGCGGTGGACAACCTTTTCAGAACCGTTTGATAAAGGTCTCAGCAGGAAAACAGGGTATTCCGGTCAACAGCATACTATGTAGGATATGTTGCAAAAGCATTTGATGGCTTTGACTTTGCCGATATGGAAAGGCGCTGGGACCTGACAGATGGCAATAAACCATTACTTGCAAAAGAAGGAGTATTTTATATCTCATACCTCGACAAAGGAGGAACAATAAAAATTAAAAATATGCCTGAGGGTTTACCGTTTTACTGGTTTAACCCTAAAACAGGTGAGACCATAACCGGAGGAGAAACAACTTCTGAAGGCGTTTTTACATCTCCTGACAATAACCCATGGGTGTTGATTGCCGGAAACAAAGTTTTTAATTAAATTATTCCCAGAATCTTAGCTTAGCAGGAAATTCCCCTTCGTTTTTCTGAGGAATGCCTGGGGTACTGCGCCCATCTTCTATGTATTTCTTTAATAGTTCTGTTAATTCTTTAACAATTTCGGGGTACTCAGCCTGAAGGTCTTTCTGTTCTGATGGGTCATCCTTCATATTAAAAAGCTGTACTGGAGGCAGTCCTTCCTCTTCCCTTCCCGGCCGCGGGAAACTCCAGCCTCCCGATCCTGGCGTCATTAAAAGCTTCCAGTCGCCTTTTCTTATTGCAAGATTGCCATTAACCGACTGATGGACTGTTGCTTCTCTTATAATCTTCCTGTATCCGGGTTTAAGCAATGCCGGTAGAAGATTGTAACTGTCTTCAGCCTCATTATCAGCTATTTTATATCCCGTAACAGCCGCAAAAGTCGCATACAAATCATTAAGACATATTGTCTGCCCAACAACATGAGGTTTTCTTATCCTGGCGGGCCAACTCACAAAACATGGTATCCTGTGACCCCCTTCATAAAGGTCGGCTTTGTAGCCTCTGAAAATATAACTTGTCATGTGTCCTTTCGATTTGAGTGTTTTGATATCCGCCCATGGCGCAGTACCATTGTCAGAGGTGAAAACAATAATTGTATTTTCACTTTCACCCGTTCCCTCTATAATATCAAGTAGTTTGCCCACTTCGGCATCAACCATCATTACAAAATCGGCATATGGATTTATGCCTGATTTACCTTTAAATTCATCCGTTGGAAGGATAGGGGTATGAGGCGATGACAGTGCAAGGTAAAGGAAGTAAGGCTGTTTCTCCCGTGCTTTCTCTTCAATGTATTTGCCAGCCCTGCGGAAAAATTCCGGGGTGCATTCAATATGAAAAAAATCACTTCCAGTTGGTCCTTCCCTCCACATCGAACCATCATAACCAGGATTACCATATGAAATATTGTTGCCTGTGGTTATTCTGTCAGGCATTGAGGTAGGCATATCATTTTCCACATAAACATATGGTGGCATATCGAGCGAGGCACTGATTCCAAAGAAATAATCAAACCCTCTTTCGGTGGGACCATCGGTAATAGGTTTCGAAAAATCAACGCTGTCATTGCCTTTTTCGATGTTGTTCCATTTCCATCCCAGATGCCATTTCCCGATACAGGCAGTATTGTAACCAACTTCTCTGAGCATCTGAGCTATTGTTTTTCTGCTTTCAGGAATTAATGCTTCCGAATAACCATTCAGCACTCCGCTTTTCATTTCACTTCTCCAGCTGTATCTTCCAGTAAGTAATCCATATCTTGTAGGGGTACTTACAGCTGAAGATGAATGTGCATCGGTGAAAGTAACTCCCGTCCGGGCTATCCTGTCAATGTTGGGCGTGGGTATTTTTGAATCAGGATTAAGGAAACTTACATCACCATAACCAAGGTCATCGGCCAGGATAAATACAATATTCGGCTTTTCATAATTCTTTTGCCCGCAGGCAGGCAGAAGCAAAATGCATCCTAAACTTGCAATATACAACTCATTTTTCATATTAATTAAAATATTATTTCAACCTTTTTACCAGTATGCCTTACTATCAGTACCCCGCCTTTTTCAAGAGGCTTCCATGAATAGCTTTCAGGCATATCATCAGTGCTCTCTATCAGCTTCGTCCCATCACATGTTACTGAACGGGGCTTTTTAGTAAGCCTTAAAATGTCTTCCGCTTCATCATAAGTACTGTAAATTATTTCTTCAGGTGAATATTGAATTGATCTTACTATTGATGAAGTTTTTAAAAACCTGTCTTTTGACGAAGGAGCAAGTTGAGGCATGGTGCCCATTGCTCTGATATAATGTCTGACATAATCCCCATAACCATCAGTAAGCCATATATCATCACGTATATAACGGTTACGGCCGTCAGGTGCAACTGTATAAGTAGCCCAGTTAAGAGTCCTGACTGCATTTCTCACATAAGAGGTATCGCCTGAGAGAGCAGCAAACATGAGTTCTACCGAGGCCTGCCGCGACGAATGGCTATTTCCCGGAACCCTGTAGGCTGTCTGCTCGTTCATTACCGTAACACCGTATTTTTCATATTCATGGTTGCCAAGTTCCCTGTATGTCCAGTCAATTATGCCTTTCACATCTTCCTTCCAATCAGGAAAGAGAGCCCTGTGCTGAAGTATAAACATTGCAAAGCTGATGGCATTGGTCTGTGTGTCACTCCATCCCGGGACATCTTCAAAAAACGGACCCCATTTATTTGTTTTCAGTGGATATTTCTTCATCCACTCAAGGATTACCGAAAAACTTTTCATGTAGATCTCTTTGTTTGCATCATCCAGTTTTGCAAGTTCCTCAAACAATTGCATGGTGCCTGTCCAGTTGGTTGTATAACAAGCCTCTCCCACCTTCCTGCCAGTTATTCTCCTCTCGAGAAGAGGCGCAATTTCTCCTGTTTTTGCATTCACCCTGAAAGGAAGAGGCGAATGCAGACTGTCTCCTTCCGTCATTTTCCGGGAGAGCGTCAGGGCAATTCTTTTTGCCGCTTCAAGATATTTGCCCTCGCCGGTTATTTTGTAAAGGTTCACAAGTTCATAACCGAAAGTACCTGCTTTATCGGGCTGGGTAAATCCCTTTCCATTTATCATATCACCATCATATTTCCCCGAATGAACTTCAGTATTGTACGGATAAGGAATATATGGCCATTTATCATCAGGTCCGGAAAGAGACCTCTCCAGATAATTGTCAGCCATATATTTCATATTTTCAATGATTTCGGAGTCACCAGTATAAGCATATAGAAGTGCCCATGATGAAAGCGCCATATTGATCTGGTCACCTCCCAGTCCGCGCATATCATGCCAGGGTGCCCACACCTGGTGGTTCATGTAATATTTTAGCCCGTTCGAATCAGTCTCCATATTCTTCCAGAAATTCCATACCAGTAAAATAACTGTATCGTACGATTCACCTTTGTCGGCTGAAAACCATGGTAGAATGGAGCCATCAGACTTATTTATCCTTACCGGGTGATATTGAATTGTGTCGCTGAGCAATAAAGTATCCTGAACCAGCTGCAATTGACTGGATTTTATCCTGCATGAAAAATTTACAATCGTAACAATCATAATTATCGGAAGAACAACTATTAATCCTTTCAATGGGTAAATGTTTCCTGATGAACTGCTCATGGCTTGAGATTTATGTAAAAATAAATTTCTATTTTTATGTGAAGATTTACAATTTTTTTGATACAGCAAAACAAATTTATTCCAAACCGCAAAAAGAAGGATTATGGTTTAAAAAGCAGTCATCTGAAAGATTTTATATCGCAGGGAAATATTCAATTAACAAATCTATTTCAGCCCAATAATCTTGAAAAATGAAAACGTTTTACAAAGCAGGAAGGCTGTCGATGATATATGAGAAGGGTGCTCTGAGATACATTTCCACAGGGCGGAATGAACTTATCAGGATGATATATCCTGCTGTGAGAGACCGGAACTGGGAAACTGTGATTCCACGTATTGTTGAAGAAAAAATCGACCGGTCGAATGATACATTTACAGTGAAAATCAGATGTCTTTATGAAAATGACAGAATAAAATTTGACGCTGAATATATTATTGAAGGGCATAATGATAATACTCTTATCCTGGTGATGAATGGTGAGGCACTCGAGACATTTGAAAAGAACCGGATAGGATTTTGTGTTCTTCACCCGATAGAACCTTATGCAGGTCAGAATTGTCTTATTGAACATACCGATGGCACCATTGAGCAGTCGATTTTTCCCGAGGATATCAGCCCGCATCAGGTTTTCAGAGACATAAAGTCAATGAAATGGGTAAATAAAGGAATAACATGCCAGTTGCAGTTCGAGGGAGACATATTTGAAACAGAGGACCAGCGGAACTGGACTGACAATTCCTACAAAACCTACTCAACACCTCTTTCTTTGCCTCATCCGGTAACAATTGAAAAAGGAACAAGAATTTACCAGAAAGTAGTCTTCAGTGCATCCGGTGTCACAGAAACTTTCGCTGCGAAAGACGATATTATTCACATTGAGCTGGTACCGGAAGAGGCTTATACATTCCCTTCCATAGGAATATGCCGTTCATCTTCGGGCAGGGAGCTTACCCTGAAGGAAATAAAGATGCTGCGTGCCGCAGGTTTCAGCCATTACCGAACCGATATTCATCTTTTTTCACCCGACTGGCCTGTGGCAGCCGACCTTTCGCTGAATGAATCAATTGAGCTTGGATGGCCACTGGAAGTTGCATTGTTTTTTACAGGCGATATAAAACAACAGGCTAGTACGTTTGCAGAGTGGCTTGAATCGAGAAATCCTGATATTGCAAGAATATTACTGTTTCACCGTGATAAGCCTGCGACACCTGATGATATGGCAAAGGAAGTAATAACCATTTTGCGTAAAAAGAACCCTGACATCAGAATTGCCACAGGTACCAATGCAAACTTTGCCCAGCTAAACCGCAATAGGCCGGGTGACACCGGAAACGACTATATCACATATTCAATTCATCCCCAGGAACATGCTTCAGACGATACCACTCTTATTGAAAATCTAAAAGGCCAGGAATATAGTGTCAGAAGTGCAAAAAATTTTGCAGGCAGAAAAGGTGTGGTGGTGTCACCAGTTACTTTAAAAAAAAGATTTAATCCTGGAATTTCATTTATCGAACTTCCATGGGAAGGAGAAGGTGTTCCACCACAGATTGACCTCAGGCAGATGACGCTATTTGGAGCCTGCTGGACTGCCGGGAGCCTTAAATATCTGTGTGAAGCAGATGTTGACAGCATCACATATTTCGAAGCCGTTGGAGAAAGAGGAATCATGCAGGGAGAGAAAGAACCTGAATGGCCGGAGTTTTTCCCCTCAACAAAAGGATTGATTTTTCCAGTATTTCATCTCTTCCGCTACGTTCTACTGCACAACGATTACAACATATTGAAAAGTATAAGTTCTGACCCTCTGTGTGCCGACTGTTTTTCAATGGCAAGTGATGGTGAAGCAAAACTGGTAATGGTAAATTATACCGATTCAGAACAGAATGTTAAACTTGAAGGATTATCGGGGATGTTCCGCATGAGATCTCTTAATCAGACAACTTTAAAAGAAGCTGTCAGCGACTGCCGCTGGACAGGGATAAAAGATGAAAAAATTTACAATTCTGAAAAAATAATAACCCTTCAACCGTACTCCCTAAATTTTATTGAAGGATGGCTGAAGGGCTGATAGGATGACGTCAGGTTACTTTACACCTCAATCAAGTTCCTTGAGCTTGATATTTCGATACCACACCTTCGTTCCATGATTCTGTAACGCAATATAGCCCTCATCGAATTTCCCCCAATCGGGATAATCATTCCATTTACCACTGTTACGAAGCTTGTTCCATTCATCAGAGTACTTTTCGTACTCTACAACAATTTCTCCATTCAGTATCTGAGTCACTTTATTACCATTTACTATCAGCATTGCATGATTCCATTCTCCAACACGCTTATATGGTTTTACACGGGGAGGATACATGGCGTAATTGGCGCCGTTTACCTGCCACTCCTCAAGCTTTTCTGGCCAGCCGTCACTGTCAATTACCTGAAATTCAGGACCGGTCTCATAAGGAAATTTATAAATAGTATCCTCCTCTACCTGATACATTATCCCACTGTTTGCAGCCGGAGTAAGTTTGTATTCCAGACTCAACACAAAATTTTTATACTTGCGCGTTGTTATAATATCCTGACTTTCGGCACCTCCTGTTGTGTTCATTGTAAGTGCCCCGTCTTCAATTGCCCAGCAATCCGGGAACTCTTTCATATTATATCCACGCCATCCATTGGTTGTTTTACCATCAAACAACAACTGCCACCCCTTCTTTTCCTCTTTCTTTGTAAGAGTATTGGGTGGAGCATTTCTGTCAATCTCCGCCAGCAATGCCTGCGGACTACCTGCAGGCTGTTTTGAAGTACATGATATTACTCCGATGACAATCACCGGTAACATAAAAAGACCTATATTTCTCATTTTCATAACCGGGTTTTTTAAGAGTTTAAAATTGAATTACTTTTAATGAACTTTAAAAATACAGATTTGTAAAATTAAATTCAATTTTTTTATAAACAGGATTTTTATAATTTCAATCCATGAAATTATAGATAAAATCTTATACATGAAAATCCTTTACTCCTTCCTCTCTTCGCTTTTTTTAACCTTATTGTCCATTGTACTTCCGGCACAGCAGACCGACTGGACTCACTTCAGAGGTAGCCTGCTAAACGGAATATCGACAGAAAAAAATGTTCCTGTTAAATGGGATGAATCGTCCGGCATCGTCTGGAAAGTACCATCTTTTGGCAGAGGTTGGTCATCTCCTGTGGTTTACGGCAACCAGGTCTGGATAACTTCAGAAACAAATAATGGGAAACAGATGTATGCCCTCTGCTACGACTTCACAACAGGAAAGGAGCTCTACAGAATTAAACTTTTCGAACCTGAAAAAGTCTTTTCAAAACACGAAATAAACACCTATGCCACTCCTACTCCCTGCATTGAAAAAGACTTCGCTTATTTCCATTTCGGAACCTATGGCACAGCATGCGTTAACACCACCAATGGTTCGGTAGTATGGAAACGCACCGATCTTAATTGTGACCATGTTCAGGGACCGGGGTCTTCTCCAATAATATGGAAAAACATGCTTATTTTGCATCTTGAAGGAACTGATGTTCAATTTATTACAGCACTTGATAAAACAACCGGCAAAACAATTTGGCGCACCGAAAGACCCAGGGACCTGATGGATAAGCTCCCACGTATAGGAAAAAAAGCATATATTACACCAATTGTAATTAATGTGAACGGACGTGACCTGCTAATTTCCAACGGATCGGCCGTTTGTATTGCATATGATATTCAGACCGGAACAGAAGTATGGAGAATTGTACAGGGCGAAGATTCAACAATATCAATGCCTTTCAGTGAGAATGGCATTGTCTATTTTTTCACAAGTTTTGTTACAGTGCAAGGAGAAGGCCAGTACTGTGAACTAATGGCAGTAAACCCTGACGGAAAAGGGGATATAGCCGGAACCAACATTATCTGGAGAAAAAAATTTCCTGTTCTTCAATTGCTGACGCCTCTGATAAAAGATGGCTTGATCTACCTTGTCGATACACGAAATACTCTGCAGTGCATCGATGCAGCAACTGGAAATACATTTTACACGTACAGACTCAAAGATAAATACAACGCCTCCCCGGTATATGCCGCAGGGAAAATATATTTTCCGTCGGTAACAGGCGAAACCCTTGTAATAACTGAAGGAAAGGAACTAAATATTCTTTCCAGGAACAGACTGCCCGGTGAAATTTATGCAACTCCGGCTATCCTTAGAAATTCAATCTTAATTAGAACATCTGATTTTCTGTTCAGAATAGGAATTAAATAAAATCTATATTTAACTAAATGTTTAGATATATGAAAAGGATTGCTTTATTAATTATTGTAACAGGTGCTTTGGTTATTTCAACCCTGAATGCTCTCGCAGAAATTAAGCTTCCTGCCATCTTTGGCGATAATATGGTTCTGCAGCAACAGACCAATGCTGCAATATGGGGAAATGCTTCCCCCAATTCAACTGTAACTATTAAAACCTCGTGGAACGGTAAGAGTTATACTGTAAAAGCCGGAACTGACGGTAAATGGAAGACCCGGGTTGCCACTCCTGCAGCAGGTGGGCCTTATACGATCACAATAAGTGATGGGAAACCTCTGGTTATCAGAAATGTGATGATTGGTGAAGTATGGGTTTGCTCTGGTCAGTCGAACATGGAGATGCCGATGAAGGGTTACAGAAACCAGCCGGTGCTTGGTGCAAACGAGTATATTGCAACTTCATCCAATAACTCTATCAGGCTTATTACAGTCCCCCATGCAACGAGCCTGACGCCACTTGATGATTTCAAGGGCCAGTGGAAACTATGTGAACCTGAAAATGTTGCTGAATTCAGCGCTACTGCTTACTTCTTCGGATTGATGCTCAACAAAGCGCTGAACGTACCTGTCGGACTTATCTGTACAAGCTGGGGCGGTACGCGCATTGAGCCATGGATGAGCGAGGAAGGACTCAAACCATTCGAATGGGTAAAACTGCCTGACAAAACAGCAAAAGTTGAAAAACTCTCCCAGCAAACACCAACGGTACTCTTTAATGCAATGGTTAATCCCATTGTGGGTTACGGCATCCGTGGTGCAATATGGTATCAGGGTGAGGCAAACCGCAAGGAGCCTAAAGAGTACCAGAAACTGATGCCCGGTCTGGCTCTCGACTGGAGGAGGGTATGGGGAATAGGAGAATTCCCGATGTACTATGTCCAGATTGCACCATATGATTATGGGGAACAGGGATTCAATTCAGCTTTTCTTCGTGAGGCACAGCTTAAAGCTGCCACTGCAATACCAAATTTCGGAATGGCATGCGTGATGGACACCGGTGAAAAGGATTGTATACATCCTGCAAACAAAAAGGCGGCCGGCGACAGACTGGCATATCTCGCTCTGGCAAAGACATACGGCAAGAAAGGATTTGCCTGCGAAGGCCCTGTGTTGAAAGAGATGAGGGTTGAAGGCAGTCTGGTTTACCTTACTTTCGACAATGCTCCAAACGGACTGACTTCTTTCGGGAAAGAATTGTCATGTTTTGAGGTGGCAGGAGCAAACAGAAGGTTTTTCCCTGCAAAAGCATTTATAACCAACGCCGGAATTACCCTGTTTTCACCCCTGGTGCCCCAGCCCGTTGCCGTCAGATATGCCTTCAAGGATTTTATTGTAGGTGATCTGTTCAATACCGAGGGTCTGCCGGCATCCTCATTCAGAACTGATGACTGGGAACAATAAGAAAGTCATTCAATAGTAATTCTGCAGTAATTCAATAGTAATTCAGTTGAAATTAACAATGAATGAAGCGAAGCAAATAACATTCCATCTTATTTTCCTTGTTTGGTCTATAGCTCTGGTTGCCCAGCCTCCCCTGCAGTATGTCAATCCCCTCATCGGCACAGCCCCTGCCACAACCGAAAGTGCGCGTCGTCATGGCTCAGGAACAGAAGACAAAGGTCAGACCTTCCCCGCTGTGGGACGACCCTTCGGCATGACACAATGGACACCCGAAACACGAACCACCGAAACGAAATGCATGGCTCCATACTACTATAACGATAAATATTTAACAGGCTTCCGTGGAAGCCACTGGATGAGCGGCAGCTGTACACAGGAATACGGTTCTGCCACCATAATGCCCTTCACTTCATCAAAACCAGATACCATAACTGTAAACCCTGTTTCAACATTAAATCATAAATCCGAAACAGTCTCCCCGGCTTATTACCGGATAAACCTCAGCACATTCGGAATAACTGCTGAAATAACCGGCACCACAAGAGCAGGAATGATGCGTTTTACCTTCCCGGGCAAACCGGAAGGATTTATACTCATACGGATGAACAGCGACGAGAAAGAAGGCAAGGTGTGGATAGACAGGGAAAAAAATGAGATAATAGGCTATAACCCGGTTCACAGAATCTATCAGGGATGGGGGAAACCTGCAGGTTTCAGCGGCTGGTTTGTCATCAAAACCGACAAGCCTTTTCAGGAAGTCTCATACCTGAAAAATGAACAGCAGCTTGTAATTAGTGTCGGTGCTGAAAAGACAATAGTGGTTAAGGCAGGCACATCTTTTACAGGCGCTGAAGCCGCCCGTAACAACATGATAAAAGAGATACCGGGCTGGGACTTCGACGCAGTCCGCAGGGAAAGCGAAAACGTCTGGAACCAGACACTCAGTAAAATAATTGTGAGAAATGGTCCCGAAGAAGATAAAATAAAATTCTACACTGCATTATACCACTGCTACATCCTCCCCCGCATCGCCAGCGACGCTGACGGCAGTTATATCTGTTTTTCTTCGGGAGGTAAAATCTGCAAAACAGAGGGTTTCGACTATTACGATGATTTCTCTATGTGGGACACTTACCGGGCTCTGCATCCGCTGATGACTATCATAGAGCCTGAACGGACACGCGACATGGTACGTTCACTTGTATTGAAAGCACAACAGGGAAGCTGGATGCCAATCTTCCCTTTATGGGCAAACTACACCTCCGCAATGATAGGCGACCACGTAAGCACAACCATTGCAAGTGCATACCTCAAGGGGATCACCGGCTTCGATACAGAACAGGCATGGTTCTATATGCGCAAAAATGCTTTTGAAACTCCACCTGACGATGAATATAAAGATGGCAAAGGAAGAAGAGCCCTAAAGAGCTATATCCAGTATGGTTACATTCCCATGGAAGACAGCGTGTGGGATGCATTCCATAAAAATGAACAGGTCTCGAGAACCCTTGAATACGCCTTCGACGATTATGCACTTGCACTGTTTGCAGGTGCTTTAGGAAAAACCGAAGATTCAGCTATACTGATGAAACGGTCAGAAAACTGGAAGAATGTTTTCGACACTGAAACAGGTTTTGTGCGTGGACGCCATGCCGACGGCCGCTGGGTGGAACCTTTTGACCCTTTCAGCAGGGCAAAATACATCTGCGAGGGAACGCCGTTCCATTACACATGGTACGTACCGCATGATGTACCGGGATTGATAAAGGCAATGGGCGGCCAGACACAATTCCTGATGAAACTTGATAAATTCTTCGATGAAGGCCATTACTGGCACGGCAATGAACCAGGGCACCAGATCCCGTTCATGTATGCAATGGCGGGGCGCCCCGATAAAACACAAAAATGGACCCAGACTATCCTTAAGGAAGAGTATGGTACAGGCCCCGGCGGACTTAGCGGAAATGAGGACGCAGGCCAGATGTCGGCATGGCTGGTCTTTGCCATGATGGGCTTCTACCCGGTTAACCCGGCATCAAATGAATATGTAATAACCACACCAGCATTTGATGAAGTGCGTATAGTGGTGCCCGGTAGAAATACCTTTCTTATAAACTGCCTCGACCGCCCATCAGGTAATGCATACATAGCTGCAATGAACAGAAACGGTGCCAGATATTACAACTGGTTCATAACTCATGACGATATCGTGAAAGGGAGCAGATTTACATTTTACCTGACTCAGAAATTTCCTTTCTGATAACACATTCTGTTTTTACAACACAAATTATTAGTGTATGCCAGAGTTCTTGACAAAGAAATTATGTTAATTATTTTCGAAATATGAACATTGCGGTTTTAACAATGGTTATAATAATTAATAAAGCTATTTTCATACTTGCTAATGCTTCTAAAATCATTAAAGTTTCATAATTTTGAACTACCAGCAGAAGCTACAACAGAATATTTTGAAATTTCTGTCAAACCAAAAACCGGGGAATATGAAAAAGATAACATTATTTCTTATTATTGCAGGAATTACTGCCGCATTTTTCTCGTGCAGTAAAGAAAAAGAATCTGAACGCTTCACGTTGTTAACAGCACATATCTGGACAAGCGACAGCCTGCTTGTCAACGGCGTTGATGCAGGAGGGCCAGGGGGCATGCTCGAAAAATTCAAGGGAGATGCTAAATTCGAGAAGGACGGAACGGGATACTTTGGTAAATACAAGGGAACATGGAGGTTTGCCTACGGGGAAGAGAATCTGGTTATTGAATCCGATTCACTGCAGGTTCCTCTCACCGCCAAAATTGTATTGCTTACAACTACAGACCTTAAAATCACAACTGTTTATCCCAATCTTGCAAATCCTCAGAACCCATTTAACATACGAATGACATTCAAACCGAAACAATGAGGTTATTTCTATCTGCGATAATTCTACTTGCGGGTAATATTATTCCGGTACTTAATGCTCAGTCTGTTATAAAAGGCAGAGTCTCTGATAGGGACACCGGAGAACCCCTTGCAGGAGTCTATGTTATTTATGGAAACGGGCTCGGCACCTCAACCGACGAATATGGAAACTATTCATTCAAAACCGATTCCGCAAAAATTACTGTTACCTTTCAATATATAGGATACAAAACTGTAATACGGCAGATCAGCCTCCGCAGGGGTGAGGTTCATAGTGTTGATGTCCAGCTCGAAACCGAAACTCATTCGATAGATCAGATTGTTGTAAGTGCCGACCGGGTTGAACACAAAATTTCGGAAATGATTGTTTCGGTATCGGTTATCAAAGCCGACTTTCTGTCGAGAAACCATATTACCGATGCTACCGAGCTGATAACAAAGACATCTGGCATTGAGGTACTCGACGGTCAGGCTTCCATAAGAGGCGGAAGCGGGTTCAGTTACGGTGTCGGTAGCAGGGTGATGGCGCTTGTTGACGGACTTCCTCTGCTTTCGCCCGATGCCGGAGGCATCAGGTGGCAATACCTGCCGGTTGAAAACCTGTCGCAGGTTGAGATAATAAAAGGAGCATCATCGGTTATGTACGGCTCCTCCGCGCTTAACGGAATAATAAACTTCCGCACTGCCGATGCAAGCAATATACCGGTTACAAAGTTTTTTGCCGAAGCAGGTCTATACTGCAAACCCGGCAACGAAGAATGGAAATGGTGGACAACACCGAGAGTCTTCTCCACAGTTTCTTTTACACACCTGAGAAAGGAAGGCAGCACCGATCTCGGATTTATTGTTAACCTTTTCACAGATAACAGCTACAGAAAATTCAACGACGAAAAACTCGGAAAAGTAAGTCTGAAAGTCAAACACTTCAGCGAAAAAACAGAAGGGCTCAATTACGGAATCAATTTCACCGGAGGTCTCACTGATAAAACTGATTTCCTGCTGTGGGGCAATGCAAAAGATTCAGCTCTTATTCAGGACACTTCAAGTGTATCGTTTCTGCACGGAAGGTTTATGGCGGCCGACCCTTTCATATCATACTCGAAGCAGGAACGTTTCAGGCATGATTTCAGAGCCAGAATACAATCGAACGAAAACCGCTTTCCGGTGAAGGTGAAAAACAACGCACGTACTTTCTCCATTTACTCTGAATACCAGCTATGGTACAAACTTTCAGATTTAGTGAGTATCACTGCAGGAGTATCTGAAACATGGAATAAAATCAATTCTAATTTTTTCGGCGATCATAATGGTATTAACATTGCTGCTTTCGGGCAGGCAGAAATGAAACCGTCGGAAAGGCTTAAACTTGTTGCCGGAGTAAGACTGGAGCAGAACATTCTAGATTCTGATGCCGATAAAATCGTACCAGTTTTCAGAGCCGGGGTAAACTGGCAGGCTGCTGATTATACCTTCATCAGGGCATCATTCGGGCAGGGTTACCGGTTCCCGTCAATAGCCGAGAAACATGCTTCTACAACCCTCGGCTCAGTTACTATCTTCCCCAACCCAACACTGCAGGCCGAATCGGGCTGGAGTTCCGAAGCCGGAATAAAACAGGGCATCCTCATCGGTAAAAACATAACCGGACAGGCCGATCTCTCGTTATTCTTCTCACAGAACAAAAACTTCATAGAGTATCTTTTCGGCGTCTATCCCGACGGACTCGGTTTCAGGGCAGACAACATTGAACAATCGAGGATCTACGGTGCTGAGATTGAGTTTCTGCTTAACCGCTCAACCGGCAGCCTTAACACCACAATGAGCGGAGGATACACTTTTGTTATGCCCATAGACATGAGGGCAGGTGCACCTTCTGGTGAAATTACCTATCTGAAATACAGAAGAAAACATTCATTCAAGCTAAACCTTAATGCTGCATGGAAGAAGCTGGAATCGGAATTTACAGTATATATAAGATCCAGGATCCTCAACATAGATGATGTATTCGTCGATCCGATGACAAGAGAAGCAATACTGCCGGGGTTCTACGACTACTGGCTGACTCATAACACAGGTTATTTTGCAGCAGATCTGAGTCTGGGTTACAACATCAACCGCTGGCTGAAAATATCTATGGCGTTGAAAAACGCTACAAACACCGAGTATATGGGACGTCCGGGCGATATACAGCCACCCAGAAATATCAGCGTGAGATTAACTGGAAAATTGTGATATTTGAAAACATGAAACCCTTTCACATTGGAACTTTGATTCTGGTTTCGCCACTGTTGTTATCCGGATGTGCGGGAGAGCATGGTGAAAAACTTTCAGGTAGGAAACCTAATATTCTGATAGCGATGGGTGACGATATTTCATATCCTCATATGGGGGCATATGGCACTTCATGGATCAAGACACCCGGGTTCGACAGAGTTGCAAAAGAAGGACTTCTTTTTTACAATGCCTACACGCCCAATTCCAAGTCATCGCCTTCAAGAGCATGCTTCCTGACGGGCAGGAACTCATGGCAATTGGAAGAAGCAGCAAACCATGTACCTTACTTTCCGGTAAAATTCAAATCATTTATAGAAGTTCTGGGCGAAAACGGATACTTCACAGGCTATACCGCGAAGGGATGGGCGCCCGGTGTGGCATTGGACAGTACCGGAAAACCAAGAGAACTGACAGGTAAAGCCTATAACGCAAAACAGCTTGTACCACCTGCAAAAGGAATCTCAAACATTGACTACGCCGGAAATTTTGAGGATTTCCTGAATTCAAGGCCTGATAATATGCCTTTCTGTTTCTGGTACGGCTCGAGAGAACCTCATCGCGGTTATGAATATGGCTCAGGAGTAACAAAGGGAGGCAAACGTCTGGAAGATATCCCACGGGTTCCCAGATTCCTTCCCGATAATGAGATTGTTCGAAACGACCTTCTCGATTATGCCTTTGAAATAGAACACTTCGACAGCCATCTCGTTAAGATGCTCGAAATCCTCCGTGAAAGAGGAGAACTCGACAACACTATTGTTATTGTAACCGGTGACAACGGCATGCCTTTCCCGCGTGCCAAAGGGCAGGTTTATGAATATTCCAACCACATCCCTCTTGCTATAATGTGGAAGAAAGGGATCAAAAGGCCCGGAAGAATAGTTTACGACCTCATAAGTTTTATCGACATCGCGCCAACCCTTCTTGAAGTAGCAGGATTAGACCTGGAAAAGTGCGGAATGCAGCCCATTGAAGGGAAAAGCCTTACAAACATCTTCTTCACAAGAAAGAATAAAGTAATTGACAAATCTCGAAATTATATCCTTCTCGGCAAAGAGCGACATGATGTCGGACGGCCTGGCGATGTTGGCTACCCTGTAAGAGCCATAATACAGAACAATTTTCTATATATCAGAAACTTCAGGCCGGGAAGATGGCCAGCAGGAAATCCCGAAACAGGTTACCTCAATTGCGACGGTAGTCCCACAAAATCGTGGATATTGAGCCTCCGCCGCTCAGGCAGTGACCTTAATTACTGGAATCTGTCGTTCGGGCAAAGAGGAGCGGAAGAATTGTACAGAATCGGAATAGATCCCGATTGCGTTGACAACCTGATAAATAACCCCGGCTACAGCTCCGCATGGCAGAAAATGAGAGAAACAATGTTCGAGCTGCTTTCCGAACAACAAGATCCTAGAATACTGGGGAAAGGTGATATTTTCGACAGGTATACCTATGCCGATGAAAAAGTGCGTGACTTCTACAACAGATTCATGAAAGGTGAACTAAATACAAAATCAGCTGGATGGGTGGATTCAACTGATTTCGAAATAAAAAGAAAATAATGAACTAAAATTTTAATTATGAAGAAAAAACTAACTGATAATTTTTTATTCACCGGATTATTTTCTTTAATTCTGCTTCTGGGTTATTCGTGTGGACCAAAAAAAGCAGAGATTACAGGTGTAAATGATTTCAAATCTCTTTCTGCTAATTTCAAAGAGCCGCCTGCAGAATACACCACCGCCCCATTCTTTGTCTGGAACGGTGAGATAACGCAAGCAGAGATTGACAATTTCATGGACGAATTCTACCGCCAGGGCATAAAGCAGGTCTTTGTTCATCCCCGGCCCGGACTTATTACAGAATACCGCTCGGATGAATGGTTTGAATTGTTCAGATATACGGTTGACAGGGGAAAGGAACTCGGTATGAAAGTGTGGATATATGATGAAAACTCATATCCAAGCGGTTTTGCCGGAGGACACGTCCCGGCAAATATGCCCGAATCGTACAACCAGGGACAGGGTCTCAGAATGACCCGTGTTGAAACACTGCCCGACACTGCCGATAAATTCTTTATTATTCTGAAAGAAGAAAATGGAGTGTTCACAGATATCACCAGCTCTTATCAAACAGAGATGGGCAAAACAGGCAAATATTGTCTTTTCAGAAAAACATTCCATAGCCCATCGGAATGGTACGGTGGCTTTTCATATGTTGACCTCCTCTATCCGGGTGTAACTCAGAAATTTATTGAACTTACAATGCAGGGTTACGAAAAAATTGCAGGAGAAGAGTTTGGCAAAACTATTCCAGGAACCTTCACCGATGAACCACATATCCATACATCTGGCGGGATTCGTTATACCCCCGACCTTTTTGATGTATTCCTTAAAATGTGGAACTATGACCTTAAAACAGCCCTGCCATCACTCTTTGAACAAACTGGAGACTGGAAGAAGGTAAGGCATAATTATACCTGCACTTTGCTTCAAATGTTTATCGACCGCTGGGCAAAGCCATGGAAAGAATACTGCGACAGTGCAGGATTGAAATTTACAGGTCACTACTGGGAACATGAATGGCCCAAAATGCATCATGGAGGTGACAATATGGCGATGTACGCATGGCATCAGGTTCCTGGAATAGATATGCTCTTCAACCAGTGGAACGACACCTCTTCAACGGCTCAATTCGGAAATGTACGCTCAGTGAAAGAACTTGCAAGCGCTGCCAACCAGGCAGGGTGGAACAGAAAGCTCAGCGAAACATACGGTGGCTCAGGCTGGGACCTCACATTCACTGAGATGAAACGCAATGGCGACTGGGAGTATGCCCTGGGCGTGAACCTGATGAACCAGCACCTCACATTCTTCACAATGGCAGGTGCAAGAAAATATGACTACCCGCCAACATTCGACTACCATGAACCATGGTGGAACAACTACAAACTCCTGGCCGACCATTACGCAAGACTCTCCCTTGCCCTCTCCTCCGGCAGACAAATCAATGAGATACTTGTAATTGAACCGACTACAACTACATGGATGTATGATTCATATCTAAAACCCGACCCTTACCGTGATGTAATAGGACAAACATTTCAGAAGTTTATTACAAAACTCGAAAAACAACAGGTGGAATATGACCTTGGTTCTGAAAACATTATAAAAGACCTTGGATCGGTGAAAAAGGGAAAATTTGTCGTCGGGAATTGTGCATATAAAACTGTTGTCATACCGCCACTTACAGAAAATCTTAATCTTAAGACATTTACGCTTCTCCGGCAGTTTGTTAAAGAGGGTGGTAAACTACTGCTTTTCTCATCTCCTTCGCTTGTTGATGGCTCCGAAAATGAAGAACTGAAAGAGTTTATAAGTTCGTCATCCAACAATGTGGTTAAATGTGAATCACTTAACGACGAATTGATAAAAACCCACCTTGGAAACAGGGATGTTACGTTCACATCTATCGAAGGAGAAGGATTGTTTCATCATACACGCGTGCTGAAAGATGGTTTAGTGGTTTTCCTTGCAAATTCAAGCCTTGAAACTAGCGCCGCGGGAACCCTTACAGCACCCGGAGTTACTGCTGTTGAACTCAATACAATTGACGGAGAGATAAAAGGTTACCCTGCAGAGAAAAAAGATAAAAAAGTTGAAGCACGTTTCAGTCTGGCCCCTGCAGGCAGTCTTCTGCTGTTCTTCCCATCGCAGGGAATTTCAATTCCCGATGTTGTTCCAGAAAATGTGAATACGGAAAAAGTTATTGAATCTGAAGAAAAAGTGACAGTTACAAGAGATGAACCAAATGCACTGATGATTGATTTCTGCGATCTGGAACTGGAAGGCAAAACAGAGGCTGATATGCATATATATGATGCAGCTGATAAAGTATTCAAGCATTACGGATTTGCATCGGGCAACCCGTGGAATCATTCTGTGCAGTACAAAAAAGCCATTGTCGAAAGAGACACATTCGGCAGCGGTACAGGTTTCAGAGTTACATACAAATTCATCATAAAAAACCTGCAGGATAAGTCAACGCTGCTTGCTGTGGTGGAAAGACCGGAATTATGGAAGGTTACTCTGAACGGAACCGAAATTAGCCCCAACCTCGACAAATGGTGGCTCGACCGTTCATTTAAAGTCTTTAATATAGCCAATATTGTTAAGGAGGGGGAAAACCGGCTTACACTTTCTGTTACACCTATGAAAGTTCACGCCGAGATAGAACCTGTATATATTCTTGGAGATTTTTCTGTTGAACCTGCCAGGAAAGGATGGGTGATAACATCACCAATGAAAGAACTTACTACTGGTCCTTGGGTTAAACAGGGTATGCCGTTTTATTCGTGGGGCGTAACTTATTCGAAAAATTACACCATTGAATCACCCGGAGGCAAATACATTTTAAAGGTGACTGATTGGAAAGGAACTGTTTCAGAAGTTTTTGTCAATGGTAAAAAAGCAGGTATCATTGCCTTTCCTCCTTATGAGGCTGACATTACTCCGTTCATATCTGCGGGAAAAAACAGAATAGAGTTGAAGGTAATCGGCAGTCTGAAGAATCTTCTCGGGCCTCATCATAATAATCCCCCGGCAGGTATTGCCTCGCCATGGAGCTGGAGAAACGTCAGGTCATATCCCCCGGGCAGTGAATACAACCTTAAAGAGTACGGATTATCAGGTGATTTCAATATTGTAAATAGAAATTAGACCGGATAAATTATTTTAATTTTAATGTTCTGTTAATTAATATTTTATAATTCGACTATTGCAGAAACAAAATATTTTTCTACATTTACGGCGCCTGTTCAATTACCGGCAACCTGAAATTATTGAAGTTTGCGGATATAATGAACAGGTTGGTGAACTGAAAATAACCGATAAACTAAAAATTTAATCTATGAAAAAACTGCTTACGCTTTTAATTGCTGTGGTGGTACCCGGTATACTTATTGCCGGTGGTCTTGTGACCAATACCAACCAGAGTGCTGCATGGGTACGTATGCCGTCGAGAAATGCTTCAACATCCATCGATGCAGTAAATTACAACCCCGCAGGACTCATGAAACTTGAAAACGGTTTTCACTTTTCAGTTTCAAATCAGACAATTTTTCAGAAAAGGAAAGTAGAGAACTTTTACAGATGGTTAAATGATACTCTCTTTACCGGAGATGTAAAAGCTCCAATCTTTCCTGGCATCTATGCCGCATATAAGATGGACCGGCTTGCAATATGGGCAGGTTTCAATCCTATTGGCGGAGGGGGTGGTGCAGAATATAAAGAAGGTCTGCCCTCTTTTGAGCTGAGCATTTCCGATCTTGTTCCCGCACTTGCCTCCCAGAATGTTACAGGGTACCGGCTCGATTCCTATCTGAAAGGCTCATCGGTCTATTTCGGAATCCAGGGAGGTGTATCATTCAAGATAAACGACTGGCTCTCTGTAGCTGCAGGATTGCGTTATGTAATTGCAAACAACTCGTATGTAGGCCATCTTAAAGATGTTGAACTCCAGCAGGGTTCAAACTGGGTGAGGGCTGATGCGATTCTGAATGGAATAGCAAGTCAGCTTACCGCCATTACAACTATTCCCACACAACTCAGTCCAATCATTTCGGCAGGTGGAGGCAATTTTACAATTGCCCAGTTAGTAGCCGCCGGACAGATGACAGTCCAGCAACAGCAGGCAATATATGCTGCCCTCGGTGTGGTGGGAGTGCCCTCTTCAAATATTCCGCTCATGACCGTCAATCAGATAAGCGGAACAATTACTGCAGCTTCTCCAACCCTACTTGCAAATGCAGCAAAGTACTCTGCTACAGCCACCGTATTGGGTGATCAGGAAGCTGATGTCAAACAAACAGGCTCAGGAATTTCGCCAATTTTCAGCGTCAACATCTCACCATCAGAAAATCTCAACATCGCTATAAGATATGAGATGAAGACCAGCATGCAGCTCGAGAACAAAACCACCAAGGATTTCCTTGTTGGCTTCACTGAAACAGGAACTCCAATCACAATGTTTCCCGATGGAATTCTCACACCTTCTGATATGCCTGCAATGCTGGCACTCGGACTCGATTATTCAGCTTCCGACAACCTCCGGCTATCGTGTGGCCTGAACTATTTCTTCGATAAAAATGCTGACTATGGCCATAAAATAGACCACGATCTCAAATCAACCACACCGTCAATATTTATTTCAAACAAGGAAATAATTAAACATAACGGTTGGTCTTTAAGTTGCGGCGCTGAATATGGCCTGTCGGAAAAACTTTTGCTTAGTGGAGGTTATTCATTTGCAAACAAGGGTGTCAACGACAAGTACCAGAGCGATCTGACATTCGGACTTGCAACTCATACACTGGGTGCAGGAGGTGCTTATAAGATTACCGAAAATATTCTGCTAAATGCAGGTTTCAGCTACACGTTCTATATGAAAGACCGTGTAAGTATTAACCACATGTCACCCGCCGGAATAATCTTCCAGCCCGATGAAACCTACCATAAGAATGCTATGGTTATAGGCGTAGGTGTTGATTTCAGTTTCTGATTGGTAATAAGTAAACTTTAATAAGTCTTTTCATACCCTGAAGGCGCCAGAAGAAGCAATTTTCTGGCGCCTTTAGATTTTCGCGGTATTTTTGTATTAATTTAAAAAAATCTTTAAAGCTTATCTCTAAAACTTAATACCTCTTTCATTCAGAAGTCTCAGATATTGCTCCTTTCGAGGGGCATCTGACTCACCGAGTCTTTTGTACCACACGCCTGCTCCTATTGAGTCGCCTGCTTCTATGAATGCATTTATTATATTGAAGTAAAGCATACCTTCTATTCCGTAGTTTAGGCTATCGATTTCCTCCAGAAATCGACGGAATACTATTATATTTTCCTCAGGCTTGCCTGCAGAAGTAATCCTGAAAATCTCATCCAGCTTCCTGTTGAGTTCTTCATCCAGCATAATCCCGTAAACCCAGTAACAATTGCCACCGCACTGCTCAACCATATCAATCCACTTTGTTCCAGGTGCCAGAGGAGGGAAAATGAGTTCAAAATGAAGTTTTTCCCCAACCGAATAAAATTTATGCAACTCCGGACAGTATGGGATACCCGAAGCTCTTGTCATTCTCAACCTTGTGCCGTCAGGATAAATAAGATAGGTTCTTTTATCTGTGCAAAAATACCCTCCGGTAATTTTATTCTCTATCGTAAGATATATTATTGTATTCTGCGGGGTTACCTCTATCCTTTTTATCTCAAGGGTCTCATGACTTTTGATTCCATAATTTGGACTTGTATATACCTGTGAGTATATGGTAGTACTGGCAGCAGAAACCAGCATCAAAATAAGCGTAATCGTCTTACCTGGCATTACTGTTTCGTTTAAATGTGAAAGTTAAAAAAATTCCGGATATATAATTATTCAGGGTCAGGGATTAGGGAAAAATGATTAAAAAAAGAAGTCCCCGCTTTGTGTAACGGAGACTTCGTACCGGCGGTGTAAAGAGCTATTTCAGAAAAATCATCGCTCTTTTATCTTGATAAGCAATTAATAAGCAGTATTTTGAGGATCCCAGTTGCACCAACCTGATGTCCAGTTAACGGTTCCGAAAGCACCTCTGAAGGTTACAGTTTCAAAAAACTGATTGTTCAGGTTGGCATTACTGAATGATGCACCGGTAAGATAAAATGCCCCAGCTGCCGGCATAAATGAGGGTGATGTAAGATTTAGCAAATTTGAACCAATAATATCCTGTATGGTTGCATTTGCGACATTACCCCTTGAGGGATTTTCAAAATATGACTGCAGCTCAGCAATTGTATAGGGTGTTGCAGGAGTGCCTGAGGCAACCTCATAATTGGTAGCCATCCCTGCAAGAATGCTCTTCTCAATCTGAAGCACATTATTTGTAGCCATTGTAGGACTGTTCCCTGTGGTACCATCAATAATAAGCCCTTTGGGATAACCGACAAATATTGAATTGTATACACAAAGCTGTGAAGACCTTCTTATATGCATGGCCCTCTTGAACAGATGATTTGCAGGCAGAGAGTTTGTTACTGTATATGGACCTAAAAATGTCACATTGGAGAAAATCGGTTTTGTAACTGGCGTAAGCGTTGAACCATCAGCATCATTGTCTGATTCGAAACCGTTTGAACCCGACTGGTCCGACTGATTTGGATCGCGGATTCCCAGAGCAAACTGTATTTTGCCTTTGTAACCGTTATCCGTATCAAAATCATCATCAAGCCCTCTGAATGCGACAAGATATTTACAATTAACTGTTCCTCCGAACCATTCAAACGAGTCGTCGCCGCTGAACGAAACCTGTACATGGTCAATCACTGTTCCACTTCCTACCGCATATAAAGTCAGTCCGTTAATTTCGCTGTTAGGTGTGGAAGTAAGAGGAATACCCGGAAACTCTATTCTTACATATTTAAGAATTCCTGAATTATCAGAGTCATCATTACCTCCATAGAGAGAGCCGATTCCACCTTCTGCAACGCCAACACCTGTGCCCATATCATGTTTATTGGTCGTTGCCCTGCCGCAAATTACAATTCCACCCCAGTCACCCATCGCACGCTGTCCTACTGGTTTATCGGAAGTAAATACTATCGGTTGTGATGGAGTACCTTCGGCTATTATTTTTGAACCTCTCTCAATAATAAGCGTACCTTTTGTACCAGAAACTCCTTTTATTATTGTTCCAGGCTGTATGGTAATTGTTGCATTATTTTTTACATACACAAAACCTGACAGAAAGTAACGGGCATTTGAATAGAGTGTTATATCGCTTGTAATATCACCGCTGAGAGTTATCTGTTGGCCGTTTGAAGGTATTACTGTAACCTCACATACAGCCTTCAAAGTAGTATCAGATCTGCTGATAGCCGTTATCTCGGCTTGCCCTACAGCCACACCCGTTATAACTCCCTCTGCAACTGTTGCAATGTCTTTATTGGATGTTCTCCAGATAATTCCTTTGTTTGTTGCATCCGGAGGAGTAAATACAACTGTTAGATTAAGGGTAGCACCGACCATAACCTCAGCCGAAGTCCTGCTCAGTTCAATTGCCGTTACTTTAACTTCTTTTTCACATGATACAGCAAACAATGAAATTACAATAAGTGCTGCTGTAAGAAATTTTTTGCTAAAATCAATTTTCATAATTAATTAATTTAAATAGTTACTAATCATCTATTTATATAGTTCTGATCAGAACTTCAGAGATACTCCAATTATAAATGTCCTTCCAGGTATATAATACTTGGTTACCTGGTTTCTGTCAAAGTATTTTATACCTGTATCGGCCCCCCGGGCATATACATTCATGTCGACCGTTGTATTGACATTCTGGACAAATCTCACAGGCTGATTCAGGATATCTTTAATACCTCCCTTAATTTCAATCCTATTCCCTAATGTTTTGCTGAATGTCAGATCTATAACATTTCTCGGCATTTCATAGATATCGGGTATATCTTCCCACTGGTTTGGCGAAGGTCTTCCGACAGCAGTAATACGTTTACCGATAACATTGTACAATAAGCTCATCATCAACCCCTTTTGATTATTCTGATAAAAAAGTCCTGCATTAACAATGTATGGCGACTGTCCTTCAAGAGGTCTGTTTCTGTAGAGCGAACCCTCTTCAAAATGAACTCTGCTCTTAATCAGTGAACCGTTTAGTATTAAATTGAAATCCTCCATTCCAGGTATGAAGGCCAGTGATTTCCTGAGTTCTGCCTCTATTCCTGCACTGTAAGCCGATTTTACGTTCCTGAATGAATACTGGGTAGGGCTGTTTCCAAGTATAACCTGCTCAATAGGATTTAAAAAATCTTTGTAAAAAATCCCGATGCTGAACATTTCTCCGTTTTCAGGATAGAGTTCATATCTAATATCAAAATTATGAATATAGGCTTGCCTGATTTCCGGTTCTCCGTATATTCCTGCATTCAATTCAAAATCAACATAGTAGAAGGGGGCTATCTCCCTGAATTCCGGCCTGTTGATTGTCATCCCGTAGGCTGCCCTTACAAGACTTTTTTCTGAGAAATTATAAGTCAGATTAACTGAAGGGAAAATATTGACTGAATCACGGTCAACATCAACCCTCACAGTTGAACCCTGTTTGTAACTCGAAAGGGTCTGTTTGTTTCTTTCTATTCTTACACCTGAATAGAGGTTTAATCTGGATGTAATCGGAATCCTTGCTGAAGCATAGGCAGCCATTTGAAGGTTTGAAGCAGTATATGAATCAGATAGTGCAGTCATTTCCACCAGTTTAATTCCGTCTGTAAGGTTAATATTCTCATCTCTGAAGATCTCGGTTATTGGCAGAGATGTCTGGCTGAAACCTGAATTGAGACTTCCTTTAGCATAACCAAAATTTCTGGCTCTGAAACTTCTCGATTTACTTTCAAAATAGACCCCCGTTTTGATTTCTGCTTTTCTTCCGTTGAAAACTTCAGGGCTCAGTGTCAGGTTAATTGAGCCGGTTAGAGTGTTTTCATTAAGTTTTATCCACATTCTTGACACTGATGACAGATCTGCATTGTCGCTGAAAAGGAGAATATATTTTGTTGTATCCTGAGGATTTCTTATGTAGCGGTAGCGTTTTGTATCGGGCTCGTTTTTCCCGGCATAAGAATAGCCTGCAATCCATTCGATTTTTGATGAACCGGAATTGTTAAGAGAGTGACTTCCTGCAATCTGCCCGGTATAGATGGAACGGCTCAAGTATCTCAGTTCTTCCAAAAAGATATACCGGCCATCGTTATACCATTCTCTGCCTGTTCTTTCTATGGTACGGGTATATCCAGCCTGGTTAAAAAGATTTCGTATTTCAAACCTGCTTCTTCCTGCCAGAAATGCCCAGTTATTCATAATTGAAACCCGTGCTGAATTAGTATAGCGTTTGTCATTAAACTGGTTGAGATATAAAGGCTGGTCATTTACATAGTCATAAATAGTATAATCGTTTGATTCGATAAAATCTATATTATCCGACCAGCTCCAGCTTATGGCTGTGGTATTTCCGGCCTGGAATTTTCCCTGTCCGAACTTACGGTTAATACCAAGAAGAATTTTTTGATCGGGTAGTGCCATTTTTTCATAAGGCAGCCATATCTTGTTCATCGACCTGCCAATTGTGGTTATCCTTTCTCTGACTGCAGGATTGGTTGCAGCTTCATATTCATTAAGATGTGCCGGCATGCCTTCTGGTAGAGCTCTAATGCCATCATCAAAACCCAGAATATCAGTTGAACTCCCATCGTATTTATAAAATTTCCTGAAAGTTGATCCCTCATTAAAGGCAGTACTGTACGAGAATATTATGTTATTGTTCTCAGGCATATTTCTGGTAGTAATCTTTACAAAACCACCCGAAAAATCGGCTGGAAGTTCAGCTGCCGGTGATTTAATTATCATAATATTCTCTATCATTGAACTGGGTATTATGTCAAATGAAAATGCCCTCACATCAGCTTCTGCACTGGGAGTTGCTGCATTATTTAACCAAACATTGTTATATCTTTCTGATAAACCTCTTACTATAATAAACCTGTCATCCTGAATTGTTATTCCCGGTACTCTTTTTACAACTTCTGAAGCATCCTTATCCAGAGTTTTTGAAATCTGCTGGCCTGAAATACCGATTGTCACAAAGGCGTTTGTTTTGATGTCGCTAATCATGGATAATTCAGTGTTTGTCTTCCTGACAGCTGTAACGGTGACATCCGACAGATTAACAGTATTTTCTTTCAGAACAACTTCTACCTGAGCTGTTTTGTTCTGCTCAACCCTAACTTTTTCGATGGTTTCAGGAAGGTATGAGACATAAGTAATTTTCAGATTATACGAACCCGGTTTAAGATTTATGATTCTGAACCTTCCGTCTGCATCAGTTGTTGTTCCGGTTGTGGTGCCTTCAATAATTACAGTAGCCCCGGGAAGTGCCGAGCCTGAAGAGAGATCTTTTACTATTCCCTCAATTGTACCTGTCTGTCCGTTTATTGCAGCTGTTACTGCACACATAACTGCAAGAAAAATTAACTTTAATGTTTTCATAGTTTTTAATGATGATTTTTCCATTCTTTACACATGGCAAAGTTGGACAATACAAATGGCAGAAGCGGCTACAAACCGGTGAACATTTTGTTAAATTGATATTACAGATCAGACCTGTTTGTAATAATTTTGTAACAGAAAGTCAATATTTTATATGATGAAATAATTTGTTTTTCAGTTAAATTTGCATCGTATCAAACCCGTTGATTATGGATTTAAAAGGGAAGAAGATACTGATTGTGGATGATGAGGAAGACCTCTGTGAAATTCTTCAATATAACCTTCGGAATGAGGGATATATAACTGAGACGGCACATTCGGCTGAGGAAGCTTTGAAAAAACCACTGGGGGAATTTGATCTGATTCTCCTCGATGTTATGATGGGGCAGATTTCAGGTTTTAAACTTGCTGATATGATGAGGAAGGAAATGAACATCGAGACTCCCGTAATTTTTCTGACCGTTAAAAATAGCGAGAATGATATTCTTACCGGATTCAGCCTGGGAGCCGATGACTATATCACAAAACCTTTCTCAATAAATGAGCTCACAGCACGGGTAAAAGCTGTACTTAAAAGGTCGGGAGGTGAAAAGAAGGCGAATGCTCCTGCTATAAAATTTGGTGATTTTGAGCTTGATACAAGTAAAAAAAGGCTGATAATCCACAATAAGAAAATCGAGCTTACAAAGAAAGAATATGAAATCCTCAAGCTGCTTGTTGACAATCCTGGAAAAATATTTTCAAGGGATGAGATTCTGAACCGAGTATGGGGAAAAGAAGTTATTGTTACCGACCGTACCGTGGATGTGAACATAACAAGGCTAAGGGGAAAGCTCGGGAAATATTCATCAAGCATTAAGAACAAATCAGGTTACGGTTATTATTTTGAATGGAATTAATCTGATGCCAACAGATGAACGGAAGGAATAAATTCAGAAACAACCTACTGTTCTTTTATTCAGCAGTATTTATAACTGTTGCATTGATGATTATTTTTTACCTCTATTCGCGTGAAAAAGATTACAGAACCTCGGCACTGAACGATGAATTGCAAAACTTTGCGCTTATTACGTACAATTTTATAGAAGCTAATAATATAAATGAAACCGGAGATTACAGAAAAATTGATTCATTTGTAAAACTTTTCCCGAATAAGAATCTCAGACTGACTATTATTGATACAACTGGAATCGTTCTGTATGACAGTTCAGTTCCTGACTGGAGTCATATGGAAAATCATCTTGGCAGGGCTGAAATAGCAGAATCGAAGCATAAAATTTTCGGAACGGCGGTAAGGAAGTCGGGAACAACCGGTATTGAATATTACTATTTTGCAAAATTCTTTGGTGGCTATTTTGTAAGAACTGCTGTCATTTATGATATTAATCTTGCTAATTTCCTTAAGGCCAGACTATTTTTTTTATTTATCATTCTGGGCTTTTTCATTTTTCTCGGAATAATTCTAATGATTGTAACCAATCGCTTTGCGGAGTCAATAACAAGGCTAAGGGATTTTGCGCTCAACATAAGCAATAATAAACCTTTTGAATCGGAATTTCCAAGAAATGAACTTGGAGTAATCGGTTCTAGGATACTTGAGATATATAATAGTCTGCTCAGGACAAAAAATGATCTGGCAAATGAGAGGGAAAAGCTTTTCAGTCATCTTAACGCACTTAATGAAGGGATTGCATTTTTCTCCGAACAAAGGGAGTTGATATTTTCGAACGATCATTTCAGTTATTATCTGAACCTGATTTCAGGTGAGCTGAGTTTGGTACCGGAGACGTTGTTCAAAATGTCCGAATTTGAGCAGATTAATTCATTTCTTGAACACACTTATTCAGATTTTACTCCTTCTGATGAGCTTCCCAAAACTGAATTTCAGGTAAGCATTAACGGCAGGTTTTTCAGGATTCAGTGTGTGGTATTCAACGACAGGACCTTTGAAATTATAATCAGTGACATTACGAAGACTGAGAAAAACAGGATAATCAAGCAGCAGATGACTTCCAACATAGCCCATGAGCTTAAGACACCTGTTTCCTCCATCAAGGGTTATATTGAGACCATGTATAATGAAGATGGTATGGACATGAAGACAAGGAAATATTTTCTCAAGAAGGCACTGGCGCAAGCTGACAGGCTCAACACGCTCATCAACGACATATCGCTGCTGAATAAAATTGAGGAGGCGGGAAGTTCGTTCCAGCCTGAGAAGGTCAAGGTCAAGAAGATTATAAAGGATGTAACAAATAATTTTAAGTCGGCAATCAAATCAAAAAACATCAAGGTTGAGTCATCAGTTGACGATGATATTGTTGTGAAGGGTGACAAATCGTTAATTCTTTCGGTTTTTCAGAATCTAATGGAAAACTCTGTCAATTATGCGGGTGAGAACATAACCATATGGATAAAGGCATACAGCAGGGACAGGAAGTTCTATTATTTCTCATTTTCCGATAATGGTGTTGGCATTCCTGAGCAGCATTTACCGAGGGTTTTTGAAAGGTTTTACAGGGTTGATTCAGGGCGGTCGAGGAAGAGTGGTGGAACAGGTTTGGGTCTGGCGATAGTAAAGAATGCTATATTGTTGCATCGTGGTGAAATATCTGTAAGGAAGCGTCAGGGTGGAGGGACTGAGTTTCTTTTTACGTTGCCGCGTTATAATTGAGCGGATCTGGTTGGAAATTTATATTTATTTAGTTTTCAGCAAGAAGAATATTGTTTAGTATTCAGGTGTTTCATAAATATATTCAACGTATTAACAATAAAGATTTAACAGGTAAAAGATTTACCAGGTAGTAGAGTTTATTGAATGGGAGTCTTTATCAGATAGAAATTATTTTTATTTGATAACCATTTTTAAATGATAATTTCTTCTATCTGAAAATTTTTATTAAATAATATTTATTCTTATTTTATAAATTTTATTAATTAATATTTTTTATCAAATAGTATATTTTATCATTTAATATTTTTTATTATTTGATATTTTTTATCATTTAGTAATTCTTTCCATTTGATAAAATTTTCTAAATGATAATCATTTCTATTTAATAAAATTTCTTATCCGATAATTTTTACTATTTGATAAAAAACACCCCCTCCAACCTCTTAAAGATTCAACATTATGTTAAAAACTTATAACTCATTTTTCTGAAATTAATCTTACTTTTATACGTGAATCACAACACCCTTTAAAACATATGACTATGAACCCATATTACCGAAAAATGCTGTCCATAATCACAACAGCCCTTATAATTTCCTTACCAGTATTCCCCCAGGTAAAACCACCCCTGACCAGCGGAAACGAAAAAGTACAGCTGTTTGAAAAACACAAAATGATGCAGCAAAACTCACCATACAAAGACCTTGTGTGGCAATACCTCGGACCAACAAACATCAGCGGACGCTGCACCGACGTCGAAGCAATATCCCCACGAGGAAAAAACTATACAATCTGGATAGCCTCCGCTTCAGGCGGAGTATGGAAATCCATAAATGAGGGCACAACCTTTATACCCGTCTTCGACGCCATGCCAACAGCCTCAATAGGTGATATCGCCATCGATCCAAACGACCCCAACGTTGTATGGGTCGGCACCGGCGAGGCAAACATCTTCAGAAGCTCAAACGCCGGATGCGGTGTATTTAAAACTACCGACGGCGGTAAAACATGGTCAAATATGGGACTAGAAAACACCTTCACCATAGGCAGAATACGTATCAACCCCAAAAACTCAAATATTGTTTACGTAGCAGCTACCGGCCACGAATGGACTCCTAACCCTGAAAGAGGCCTCTTCAAAACTACCGACGGCGGTAAAACATGGGATAAAATCCTGTATATCGACCAGAATACCGGAGTATTCGACCTCCTTCTCGACCCAAGAGACCCCGACATAATATATTGTACCACATGGGAACGTATCCGCCTTAAATGGAACGACCCAAGAACATACGAAACGACAAAAAACAACGGCATCTGGAAATCTACAGACGGCGGCAGAAACTGGAAAAAAATAAATGAAGGCCTGCCAGCACCCAACAAAATGGGAAGAATAGGCATCGACCTATGTCTTACAAAACCCGATGTACTTTACGCCCTTGTCGACAATTACGAAGTAGCATACAAAGCCCAGCCCGGCGAACTCGATTCATACGGCAGACCAAGAGCCGACGTAATCAAAGGCGCAACCGTTTACCGGAGCGACAATGCCGGAGGGTCGTGGAAACAGGTGAGCGGCCTTACACCCGACCAGAAAACATATATGGAACGCCATTCAGGCACATACGGCTGGGTATTCGGACAAATTCGTGTTGACCCTCTTGACGAAAACACAGTCTATACCCTCGGAATAAATCTTAATCAATCGACCGACGGAGGTAAAACTTTCCGGCCATTGCGTGGACCTCACGTCGACCACCATGGACTATGGATAGACCCTGAAAACCCAAACTACCTGCTTGACGTTCAGGATGGTGGACTGACTATTTCGTACGATAAAGGAGCTACATGGAAATACCCTATCGAACCCCTCCCGCTTGCTCAATTCTATAACGTAGCATACGACATGAGCACACCATTCAGAGTATTCGGCTCAATACAGGACCACCACAGCTTCTATGCACCTGTCGACCTTTCAAGAGGAAGAGACAGAGTGCCTGCACAGGAATTCAAAAACACCCTTGGAGCCGAAGGAAGTATGCACGCAATAAACCCCGTAGATAACAATACCATTTATGCAAGTTCCTTCTACGGCAGACTGCAACGGGGGAAAATAGATACTTACCCACGCGAAACAAAAAGCCTTCTTCCAAATACTTATCCCGATGAAACACCTTTAAGAGGGGAATGGAACGCTCCAACTTTGATCTCTCCTCATAACCCAAATATCATTTATCACGGAATGCAGTACGTTTTGATGTCTAAAGACGGCGGTGATACCTGGGAGATAATCAGCCCCGACCTGTCGTACAACGACCCCAAAAAACGGGGTGACATAAATTACCAGACAATCTCAGTAATCGATGAATCACCTCTCAGATTCGGACTTATCTATGCAGGTACCGACGACGGCAGAATATGGAGAACAAAGGACGAAGGCAAAACCTGGACAGAAATACGCAACGGAGCAGTACCTCAGAAATTTGTTTCCCGTATTGTTGCTTCAAAATTTAACATCGGAACTGTTTATATGACACAAACAGGCAGAAGGGATGATGATTTTCAGGTCTATATCTGGAAATCAACCGATTTTGGAACTACATGGAAAGATATATCCGGCAATATTCCTCTCGGGCCTGTAAACGTCATAAGGGAAGACCCCGTAAACCCTGACATTCTTTATGTTGGAACCGACTGTGCCGTTTACGTCACCAGGGATGGCGGTAACAGGTGGGATGTACTGGGAACACTACCATATGTTTATGTTCACGACCTGATAATCCATCCCCGCGATAACATGATTGTCATTGCTACACATGGCCGCGGGATGTGGGTAATGGATGCCAACCCTGTCAACGAAAAAGATAAAAGGGCTCGACAGCGGGAGGCAACTGAGCCTGCAGAAGACATGTAATAAAACTATTGTGAGTTTTTGATCAGCATGTAATAGAAACTGATCCCGCGAAGGTAATCTTCAATTTTTGTCCGCTCATTCAACCCGTGTACCCGGGCCATGTCTTCAGCGGTAACTCTGATGGGTGCAAAACGGTAAATGTTATCTGTGATAACCGAAAAGTGGCGGCTATCGGTGGCACTAAGTGTAAGGGTTGGTGCAACATAAGCCTCAGGATAAACCTGCCTGAGGGTTTTGAAAATCACCTGGAAACCCGCTGCATCTGTCGGTGAAAAAGGCGCAGGCTCGTTGATAAAATCTTTCAGCGGCTCAATAATTACACGTGAGTCATCAATAACTTTTCTTATATGCTCAAGAACATCTGCTGAACTCTCACCTGGCAAAATCCTGAAATTCACAACTGCTTCTGCCCTTGTTGGAATAACATTGTCTTTTATTCCGGCCTGAATAATAGTTGGAGCTGTTGTGGTTCTTACAAGTGCATTTCCTGAAGCACTCCCGGAATATATACTCAGAAGCAGAGGTTTGAAAAGCCATTTGTTTGCAAAAATCACTCTTGCAAAAACCGGCATCTCAGGGCCAATATACCGGATGAAATCATTTACCGGTCCGGCAAGACGGGGTTTCATCTGTTTTGCAGCCAGAGCACCAACAGCCTTTGCAATAACAGTAAGGGCTGATTCTTTCTCGGGTGTTGAGGAGTGGCCGCCAGACATCTCTGCAGTCAGTCTTACAGATAGATAGCCTTTTTCCGAAGTGCCCACCAGAGCCACAGGCTCCTTAATCATCGGCACCATCCCGACAGTCACCGCCATACCCTCATCAAGCACATATTCAGCCTTAACGCCTTTCTCCTCCAGATATGCTGCAATAGCCCTGGCTCCTTTCTCACCGCTGATCTCTTCATCGTGACCAAAAGAAAGATATATAGTCCTCTCAGGAACAAATCCCTCTGAGAGAAGTCTTTCCACAGCTTCAAGGATTGATATCATTGCAGCCTTATCATCGAGTGTGCCACGTCCCCAGATGAAAGTGCTATCGTTCAGCCCCGAAAAAGGACCTTTCTCCCACCCTGCAGTATCTCCTGGTGGAACAACATCATAATGAGCCATAAGAATAACCGGCAAAAGTGAAGCATTCCTGCCGTCCCAGCGGTAAAGAAGACTGAATTTATTGAAGACCTCCAGGTGAAGAAGTGAATCAACCAGTGGATATTTTCTTCTGATAAATCCAATGTAACCCTGAAAAGCCGATGTATCTACCGGTAAACCCGGCGCATAGGAAACAGTAGGATATTTAACCGCTTCCGAAAGGTTTAATAAACTTTCTGTACCAAACCCAACAGTTGTAACCTCACCGAAGTTTGCCTGAAGTGATTTGAAAAACAGAGCTTTAACTATTAAAATGATGAGCAGCACCGCTACTAACCAGAGAAAAAGACGCAGGACTTTTTTCATATAAGATTATTTAAAAACAATACAAATATCAATATAATTTTTGGGGATTTGAATTCGATAATAATTCGATAGCAATTTAATGGTAATTCGATAGTAATTCAATCGTTCCAGATACGCTTCGCTGTCGGGATCTCCGTGGAATTTATCCCGCAAAGCGTGACTTCGAAACTCGATTGTTCCCGATACGTTTGGCTATCAAAATTTTAGCGGAGTTTATTCCCCAAAGAATTATCTTTATTAATACTCATCCCTCATTCCTCATTCCTCATCCCTCATTCCTCATCCCTCAACTATAGCCATTCCGCTTTGTAGGATTTAGTTTCACATTTTGTGATTCACCCCCCGGCACCATGAGAGGGTGCGACCCCCCGGCACCATGAGAGGGGGCGACCCCGATCTTCTGTGAGGGAGCGACCCCCAGACCCCCTGAGAGGGGGCTAGATTACCACTGATCGCCAAAATATCAGGGGCTGTCTAAAAAGATGTTTATTGGGTAAGCATAATAAAGACATAAAAGCTAAAATATTGTAATTCAATATGTCCCCTCCCAGGGGATTCAGGGGTGAAAATAAAAAAGA
>Ga0116166_1000243_pt1 | contig 53249 bp, 40 predicted proteins | sample AD_JPNMR2_MetaG_FD_89884 | JGI IMG/M metagenome (GOLD analysis project Ga0116166, IMG submission 89884) | Active sludge microbial communities of municipal wastewater-treating anaerobic digesters from Japan - AD_JPNMR2_MetaG | ecosystem: Engineered > Bioreactor > Anaerobic > Digestate | place...
CGGAGCGCCTCGCGGGCCTGGCGGTTCAGTTTGCGGCCGTCCAGTTTTATCATGCGCTTACATTCTCCCAGGAAGTTTTTTTATAGTATAGCGCATGTCGTGATATTTTTGAAGGTCTCAATATCTCGAAACCGACTGTATTCATATTAACGCCTGACGAGATCAAACAACGCGTTCATCGCGGCGAGAAGGATGGCCGTATATCTTATTGGCTACAGCCTAAGGACTATGAGAGCGCTGACTTTCGTGACGCTTGGCACAGAATCGGACGTGGCGATAAATCGGCATAACAAGACGTTGGTCAGCCCCAACGTAGATCTTCCCGAAACGTAACAGGTCACTTATCTGCAGTTCAACCGCTCTCCTGTTACCAACCTTTCATTTGTAAAATCCTCCATCCAAAAAAGAATACCCATCTATATTTCCCCGACTGGAAAAAGGTCAGTTTTATGAATTTATAGAAAAATATGTTGAACAAGGGTATACGATGTATGCACTCGCGACTGGATTGCACATTCATCTAGAGTGTTAGAGAACCAGGAAGAAACGAGAGGGTATATCCCTCCCCCCAAGAATCAATCTAACTCAGGAAATAGAAATCTCATTTCTAGATCTGACGCCCCGGCAAAAAGTGAACATGATCCTGAAATATTCTATATGTTGTAGTGCAGGCGTCCCGCCTGCAACAATATCTTGTGCAGACAAGATGTCCGCACCACAATAAAGTGACTTTTTGCCGCTCCGTCAGATCTACCATTTGTTTAACAGGTCACTCTTCTGAAGTGCTAACTGACGGGAAAGGCGGCAGGTGCCCGGTGCGGACGTATTCCCGCAGGGCGGCCACGAGAGTCGTGATGGGATTGTACCCGCGCCGTTTCAGAGTGCGGAATATAACTCATCAACACCCCTTGAGTCAACGCGCCCTCGCCACGGCAGCTGCCGTATCAGTTTTTTCAGGGGATCGGTAGTCTGAACGTAACTTCAACCAAATCAACCCGCGCCCAGCAGGACTCGAACCTGCAACCTACTGCTTAGAAGGCAGTTGCTCTATCCGCTTGAGCTATGGGCGCGAAACGGAGGGTGTTCCGGAATGAAATAATCAATGGACTACTGTCTCAGAATTATACTATTTCGCTTTCAAAAATCGAACCGTCCATCTCTCTCCGGCGGATTGCCTGATCCGTGGGATTTCCCGCCGGGCCGATCCGCTGGCTCACCGGCCGTCGTTTTGCACCTGCAACACGCTGACGATTTGATCGATTTGACTGATCACCCGGTCGATGTTCAGCACATTGTCGATGACTACGGATTCTTTTTGATCCCGGAAGGTCAGGACCAGCCGGCCGGAATTGACCAGGGGCAGATAGTATTCGATCACGTCCTGAATATCCTTCAGGTACTGCATCTGCAGGGTGGGGAAGCGCTGGGTGCGTTCCAACAGGCCTCCGACAACCACCACTTCGTTGGATTCAATACACACGTAATGGAAGCGGACCACGGCCAGCGAAATCACCATCAAGATGACCCAGATCACGAAGATGGCAAAATAGAAATGCGGATTGGCCATCGGGGTCAAGGAAGCCAGCCGCGCCAGGACCGTGGGGAGAAATTCAAAGCGTTCGTTAATTAGCGTCAGCAGGAAAATCGCGGCCAGGGTGATGGAAAACGTGATGAGGGCCCATCGGATTTCCAAATCGACACAAACGGTGAACAGGGAAAAGGCGAATACGATCAAAAAGATTACGCCCAAAACATAATCCACTTTGAGCGAGGCGGTCAGCCGTTGGGCCAGGTTTTGCCATTCGGCAGAATCAATGACGCGCGGTTCGGCCCCGGAAGGCGCCGCTTCCCCGGCCGGTTGTTCCACCCCCGCCGGACTGACTTGGGCCGAGGCCGCCTGCCATTCTTTTAATTGCTTGATTTTGGGTGAACTGCCCGCCATGGCGCCCACCAGGCTGCAAATCAATGCCAGAATGGCCATGGGATACAGCACCGGTGTTTTGGGCCACATGCGGATGACGACCCGTTCCGGCGGTTTGGGAGCCGGCGGTGTGGCTTTCTGGTTAGGGGCCGCGGATTGATTTGGATTTTGCGAAGAATTTGCTTCCATGGATTTCCCTCTCCATTCTGAGTTTTGATACTCGATCCGTGTGCACGGGAAAAGTATTACACGGATTTTCTTTATCTTCCAGCATGGAAACCAAAATGGCAAGGATCGTTTCCACTACCGGAAAATGGCATGCTGGAACCTAAACCGGCTTGGACCCGTTTCAGATATTCCTACGATTCCCCCCCCGGGATTATTTCAGTATTTCCGCCCCAGAAGACTGTATTCCACCAGGCCCGCCGCCACGCCCAGTCCGCTCACCAACGCGTCGAGAAAATTCACGGGGATGCCTTGGAGGGCGAAATGAATCCCCCGTTTTTTCAGCAGGTACATTTCAAAGGGGATGATGAGATAGAGAAAAACACATAAAAATAATCCCGCGAAAACGGCGAAGATCCAGTCGAAGCCCGTCAATCCGGCTAGACCCAGCGCCGCGTAGGCCATGGGGATGCGGATCATGGTGGCGAAGGCATTGGTGCCAAATCGCCCGGATTCATCCACCGGAGCCATAATTTCCTCCGGAACGGCTGTTTCCGACCGGTTGCGCAACAAAAGCTTGGCCAGATCCCGCGAGCGCCGGAACTGGTTCTTGATGAAATCCCACACGGTCATTTTTTTGTTGTGGATAACTTCGATCGAACGGTCGAGGCGGATGCGGAAATCATGTTTTCGCAAATTCCGTCCCAAAGTGCGGTCTTCCACCGAGGCGGCGCGGATGTTTTCATCGAATCCGCCGCAGGCCAAAAAAGCGGACCGCCGCACGGCCGTGAGGGAGGTGAAGGTGGTGTCGATCCAATCGGGCAATTGCATGAGCACGTAGCGGTTATACAGGTTCTTGTACTGGGAGAAATAATTGGCGTAGGGACACACGTCAGAGAAAATCCCTTGGACCGCGTCGGCGCCGGTATTCACGAAAAGCGTGTGGAGTTTCAGGAGGAGTTGTTTGGGGACCAGGACATCGCTGTCGGTGAAGACCAGGGTATCGAACCGGGCCTCCCGGGCGCCGTGGTTGCGGGCGCGGGCGGGACCGCCATTTTGCTCCAAGCGAATGACCCGGGCACCGGCCCTTTCGGCGAGGGCCGCGCTTGAGTCGGTGGAGGCATCGTCCACTACGATCACTTCGTCCGCGGCCGGTTCCAGGGCAAATACGCTGCGCAATGTGTCCGGCAGGCTTTTTTCGCCGTTGTAAACGGGAATGATGATCGAACAACCGGAGGATGTCGGTGATATGCCGTCCCGTTCTTTCATGCTGTCAGGCTTCCTTTCGTATCTCGTGATACATGGTTTGAACCTTTTCCACCATCCGGCCGGTGGTCAAATCCCGAAGCACGCGGTGGCGGGCCGCCCGGCCCATGTGGCGCGCCTGTTCAGGATGGCCGATCAGATCCTCGATCGCGGCCGCCAGGCATTCCCAGCCGGGCTGTTCGGCGAAGCGGCCTTCGGCGCCATTTTCCAGTATGCTATCGATACCGCCCACGCGGGTGGTGACAATGGGTTTTTCCATCGCCATGGCCTCCAGCAAGGCCATCGGCACACCCTCGGAGATCGAAGAACAGACAAACAGGTCCATGGCCGCGAGGCAAGGGCGCACGTCCGCCAAGTATCCCGTGAAAACGGTCCGGTGGCCGATACCTAAAGTTCGGGCCGATTGGCGAAGCCGGGATTCATCGGGGCCAGCGCCCGCGAGCAGCAGCCAAGCGGCGGGATGGGAAGAGAGAACCGCGCGAAACGCGCGCAGGAGATGGTCAAACCCCTTGACGCGATCAAGGCGGCCGGCGCTGCCGATGACCAACGCGTCCTCCGGGATTCCCCATGCCGCCCGGACCGGCCGGGTAAACCGGGAGGGATCGTACACCGCGGGATCCACGCCGTTGGGTATATAGTACACGCGGCGGGGCGGATGACGCCATTGTTTCACGTAGGCTTCCAGGTGCGGCGAAATCACCTGCAGGGCGTTGGCCCGGCGGATCCAGAAATTGTTGAACTCATGCGATAACCAACCCCGAACCGGATTGGCGTAATCGGCTGAGTTGATATTCGGCAGCCGGATCACCCAGGGCAGGGAGGGCGGCCTCCGCAAGAGGCCCGCCAGCGTATTGGAACGGAGACCAAAGGTGTGGATCAATCCCGCGTCCCATTTCCGGACAACCTCAGCCAGACGGCGGACTGCCGGCAATATGCGTACCCGGCCGCTCATGGGGATGAACTCGACCGGCAAGCCTTTCTCCACGGCCTGTCTTTCGAGCTCCCCGTGATTGGCCAGCGGCACGACTACCGGGTAATAAAAACGCCGGTCTAAATTTTCCGCGAGGTTGAGGATATAGCGCTCCACCCCGCCAAAATTGCCATCCACCCGGACCAGCAACACCACGGCCGGCTTTTCGCTGTGCTCCATGGCTCCAGCCACAATCCTGTATCATGAGTTGGCGGGAATCAAAAATCCCTGCGCTTCATGGTATAGTATTCCGCATTCCCAAAGAGGGGGAAACCCATATGATTGGATGGCTTTTCGGCCTGTTCCCCCCAAGGAGGATTCACGGATGAAATCCATTGTTTTAATTCGTTTGATTCGTTGCGCGGGGAGGTTGTTCTTGGGATTGTCTCTTTTGGGGGTATCAACCGGTTGGGGACGGCCTTTGGAAATCTATTTCATCGATGTGCTGGGCGGAGCGGCGGTGTTGATCGTCACCCCGCAGGGCGAATCCGTCCTGATCGATAGCGGGTGGCCGGGGGAAGAAGACCGGGATCTGAACCGGATCCATGATACACTGGTGACCAAAGCGGGCTGTTCGAAACTGGATTATCTGATCACCACCCACTGGCACCGCGACCATTACGGCAACGTGCTGCCGCTTAGCCGGCGTGTGCCCATTGGAGTATTTTATGACCGGGGGATTCCCGATTCCTTCGAGGAGGACGCCACGTTCTTCCGCCGGATGATTGAGGAATACCAGCAAGCCACTGGCGGGCAATCGAAAGTGCTGCGTCCGGGAGATTTTGTGGATCTCAAACAAGATCCGGATGGACCGCCCTTGTCATTGGTGTGTGTGGCCGCGAACCGGCAAGTGATCCACCTTCAGGGGGCGGAAGAAAATCCAGACTGTGAACGCGCCGAACCCCAGGCAGAGGATTTTTCGGATAACGCCCGCAGCATCGCCCTGTTGCTGTCATACGGGGATTTTCAGTTTTTCAGCGGAGGGGATATCACCTGGAACATCGAAACCCGGTTGGTTTGCCCGGTCAACACGGTCGGCCCCGTGGATTTATATATGGTGAACCATCATGGAGCGGATAGCAGCAACAATCCAGTGTTTCTGCGCAGCCTGGATCCCATCGCCGCGGTAATGTGCAATGGGCCTGCCAAGGGCGGCAGTCCGGCAACGATCCAGCGGCTCAAGGACTTACCGGGACTGCAGGCGCTTTATCAACTGCATTGGAACATCCAGATCCCCAAAGAGCAAAATACCGCGGCCGGGTTCATCGCCAATCCGGATCCCCAAACCTCCGGCCAATACATCATGGCCTCCGTGGCCCCCGACACGAAATCCTTTGTGGTGACGTTCGGTAAGGATACCAATCCCCGGACCTTCTTGTGCCGGTAACCGGCGGGAGGGGAGTGGAAGGAACTCCGGGCCACTTCTCAGATTGCCGAAACGATGATATCTATGTAGTTGCGAAACCGTTTCGTTTTCACGATGGATTGCCGCGCGGCCTCGAATCGGCGCCTTGCGGCCTAAGCGTTTGGAATTTTCAGGAGGAACACCTGTGGCCGCCACCGTCAAAGAAATTGAAGAACAAATGGAAGAAATCCAGATGCTGATGAAGATCTGGAACAAGTTTTACAAAATTCTCACTACCACATTTTTCAATCCAGACGCGGATATCTCCAAACTGGATCCTGAATTCCAACAAATCAAGCAGATCGTGGCCGAGCGTCATGCGCACTTCATGAAGGTGATCAAAAAAGACTTTCACATCGGGCAGTCCATTCTTACGACCGTGAAGCGGACCATTTCGCTCGAAGGATTCAAAAACCTGAGCGCCCTGGAAATCAACAAGACGCTGATCGAATGGCACGAAGCCAATATTCTCCTGAGCGAAACCCTCGGCTCGCTGGAATGTGACCGGGACCGGATCCTCCGGGGCCGCAAAAAGGATATCCCCAAACAATCGGGAGTGGAAAAGGCCAAGGACATTTTTCAAAGCCCCATGTTTAAAAATGCCGCCACTTTGGTGGTGCTTTTGGTTGTGATCGGCGGTTTGGCGATGTATTGGGATGTGGTCAGTCAGTCCGCGGTTTACAAAAATTACTTCGCTTGGATGATCGATCCCCTTTTAAAAATGGCCGGGATCGAGCCGGCCCCCGCCCCCGCCCCCTGACTTCCGGTTCTCACCTCCTGGCCTGTCCCCCTGTTGGACGATGTATCCTCCCCCGGATGGACCGCCTATAATATACCAATGATAAGCCTAGGAGTCCGCGGGCCTGAACCACCATCTGAATCAAACCAGGGGTAGCTGCGAAAAGGATGAAAGCCACAATCCTGCTTGTGGAAGATGACCGGCGGTATGCCTCCCGGATCGCCAAAAACCTTTCCTTGGATGGCTATGACGTCTTGACCGCCTATTCAGGAGAGGAGGCTTTGGACCTCTTTGACAAGGAAGCGGTGGATCTGGTGTTATCGGACATCAAGATGCCCGGGATGAACGGCATCGACCTCCTTAAAAAAATCACCGAACGCACGCGGTTGGACGAATTGGAGATCCCCGTGATTTTTTTGACCTCCGTCGATTCGGTGCGGGTCGCGGTGGACGCCATGAAAGCCGGGGCCTCCGATTACATCACCAAGGACGCCGACCGGGACGAAATTGTCCTCCGGATCGAAAAAGTCCTGTCCGAATCGAAGGTCCGCGCCGAGAACCGGAGCCTCAAACGGCATATCCAGACCGCCAACGAATTCGGCCGTTTGATCGCGGTCAGTCCGCCCCTCCGGGCGATCCTCCAGGAAATTGAAGGATTTGTGGACGCGTTTCCCGGCATCCTGATTGAAGGCGAAACCGGGGTGGGGAAGGAAATCATCGCGCGGTATATCCACAACCGCAGCCCCCGCGCCGGCCATGCCTTCATCGATGTGAACTGCGCGGCCCTGCCTACGGAAAATCTTTTCCAGTCCGAGGTGTTCGGGCATGAAAAAGGAGCCTTTACGGGCGCGGTGGGCCGGAAGCGGGGCAAACTCGAACTCGCGGATGGCGGGACGCTGTTTTTGGATGAAATCGGCGACATGCCTCTCGAAAGCCAGGGGAAGATTCTACGCGCCCTGGAAACCCAAGAATTCGAACGGTTGGGCGGCAACCAAAAAATCCGGGTGGATCTCGCCTTCATCGCCGCCACCAACAAGGATTTGCGCCGGGAAGTGGAAGAAGGGCGTTTCCGCCGGGATCTGCTTTACCGTCTCGATATTATCCGTTTGCGGATTCCCCCGTTGCGCGAGCGGGTGGAGGACATCCTCCCCCTGACCCGCCATTATCTGGAGGAATACGCGCGGAAATACCACCGTCCCGTGCCGGATATCACCGCATCCGCCCAGCACATGCTGACCGCGTATCCCTGGCCGGGCAACGTCCGCGAACTGAAAAACCTGGTGGAACGGATCATCCTCCGCCACCGCCACCGGGAAGCGATTGACGAGGAGATGCTGCGGGGCGAAGGGTTGGTGATCGATACCCCCGAATCGTGTTCCTCCCGGGGATCCCTATCTTCCGGGGACGACCTGCTGCCTCTGTCGGAGATCGAGAAAAAAGCCATTATCGCCGCGTTGGAACGGGCGGATTGGGTGCAAAGCGAAGCCGCCAAGATTCTCGAAATCTCGCCGGACCGGATGCATGCCCGCGTCAAAAAGTATGGCCTTCACCATCCCTCCTGGCGTTCGCATAAACCAGAACCGTGAGATAACTTGATTTCGAACGGGATTGGGCGTTAAATAAGCTTCTATTAATTTGTTCGTTGTACAAAGTTTCCGGTCTTCAGTCACCTTCGCTTGTACATCCCTGCTTTTGGATTCTGAAACCGAACCGGGAAATTTCCGATCCCGCGAGAGGAGTTTTATTTGCGCACACACCGGGAATCACTGAAACATATCATCCATTACTCCGGTTCGTGGGGGAAAGGAGGCGAAACCCAGCGGTTGAAATGGAGATGGCGGTACTTGTGTCTCATGGTAGAGGGTAAATATCCATGCCCAAAACTCAAACCAAGGAAGGATACGGAAACATGAGGAAAGTATATTTCGGCCTATTAGGATTTGCGGTGGTGTTGAGCGCCAACGCCACCACCAAGACGGTCGGGAAATCCGGCGCGGAATTCACTAGTATCCAGGCGGCGATCAATTCCTTCACGGAAGCCGAAGTCACCGATGGCCAGCCGGATGTCGTGGAGATCATCGATGGCGAGACGTATGACGAGCAGGTGGTGATCGGGAAATTGATCGCCGACCCGGCAGGCACGGGACAAGGCGAGGGGTATCTCGACGCGGCCATCAACCTGGCCAAGCGCAGCGATCCCTTCACCCTCCGGGGGCGGGATCCCAACAACCGCCCCAAAATCAATCCCGTGAATGTGGAAGGCATGCCGTACGGCGTGTTCACGAATGACCCCGGCGACAATTTCGTGGCCACCTTATCTTACTTGGGGATCAATCTCACGGTGGAGAATATCGAGATCTTGCAGGCCTCGGTGATCGCTGATGATCAATATGGCCTCAATGGCCAGGCGGGCAACATGGTGTTCCGCAACGTGCTGTTTGCCCTCGAAGGCGACAAACAGCCGGGCGAGGCTTTGATCAACTTCAACAATGCCATCGACATCGCCGGACAGGGATTCGACAATTCCTACACGTTCGAGAATTGCACGTTTGACGCCACCTTCAACGGCGAGCGCAACGCCGCCGTGGACACCATTTACTTCCATGGATATTCCCAGGGCGACGCGGACGCGGCGGGAATCGATCCGGCCAATGTCCCTGTCAACGTCAAATTCATTAACAGCCGGTTCATCAACAGTGACACGGCGGTTTACATTCGCGGCCGCGCCCAGGCGAACAATGTGACGTTTCAGAACTGCTATATCACCAAAAGCAACCATGGTCTCCGGGCCTCCGGCAAGGGAACCTTCGTGGTGGAAAATTGCATTTTCCATGACAACATGAACCTTCCGGACGATATCGACAGGGATTTGGGGGCGGTTGAAACCGTTGGCCGCGAGGGCTTCACCCCCGAGTTGACCATCCGGAACTCGCTCTTTGTCGACAACATGTCGGCTGACGCGGCCAGCATGGCCGGCACGGGGGGGTGGGATTCCCGCGCCGCGGCGGTCCGGATCCAAAATGACGGGACAAATCCCAAGGTGACCATCGAGAATTGCACCTTCGTGAACAATCCCATCGCCATCCGGTTTGCCGACAGTTCCGCCCGCCCCCGGGAAGGATCGGTCAATAACAACATCTTCCAGAATAGCAATGTGGCGGTGCTCACCGCGTCGGACTTCCAGCAAAGCTACTTTGCGGCGGCTGATATCATTGACGTCCTGGTGGTCACAGGAACCAACAATGTCTTCGACGGCAACGCGGTCGTCGTGGAAGACAATGACAAACTGCCCAATGTGAATCTGCAAGGGACCGAGGCTTCCGTGACCTTCACCAACACCACCATCAATCCCGCCGATCCCTTCGCGGGGCCTCCCTATCGGGTGGCCAGCGGCGCTCCCGCGGGCGTGGGAGCGGATTTGAGCGGTGGCACGCCCGTCCCCGACTTCATGTTGTATTGATTGAAATGGAATGGTGTAACTCGATCCGCGTCCGCCTTTCTCCTGAGAGAGGCGGGCGTTTTTTTATTTGGTATAACCTAACGCCTCCAGCGCCTGGCGTTGCGCGGGAGAGAGTTCCTGGATTTCCTGGAGGCCGGATTCCTTGGCGATCCACCCGTCTAAAATCTCCTGATGCCGCCGGGCGGTCTCGAGCCAAACTTGATTTGGGGATGATTCCAAAGTTTCCGGTAGCAGGTTCCGTTCTTCGCGGGGATCTTTTACCGGTTGGTACAATTCATTCAGGAACAAAGGATCCTGGTCTTCAAGGAAGGTTATCGTGATTTGGGGCTGCCGTTGCCCGCCAAAGACTCCCTCGCTTCGCCATTGGATGTCGATCCGGTGCGCCGGCCCTGCGCCCGCGTCCACCAGGCCGGTGGAGGAAAGATCTTCGAAATCCTCGATTACCCAAAACGGGTTGCGGAACCGGGGGGACGGCGGATAGCGCAACGAGGGAGAATAGAGTTCTACTTGATCAATAACGAAAGCCCCGGTTTTTTGCTGGGCGGGAAGGGAAGCGTCCACACCCACGCCTTCCAGCACCATCCATTCGGTGGGCCAGCCACGGGCCAGGCCATACGTCCGGGCGGTGTGGTAGAGGTCCGGCGTGGCTTGCAACCGCCAACCCTCCGGCGTGGGCAGGAAAGACGATTGCCGCTTGGCCTGGTTGTGTAGGGGATCGGTCCCGAACGTTTCGGCATACACGGCGGTGGTATTGAGCCGGGACAGCGCCTGCAGGTCGCGGCTGGTGTAGAGTTCCGGGGTACGATAGCGGATATGGGCCATGAGGCGGACCGATGGATCGCCTTTCACCCGCGCCAGCACGATGGCGGGGCCTTTCAAGGGAATTTCGGTGAACAATCCCAGCGGCGTTTCCGGCCGCCTTCGCGCGCTGTGATAGATGAACTTATACTCGTCGCTCCGCAATCCATACAGTTTGTTGGAGGCCGCCACCACATCCGCTTCGGTCTCCAAAAAACCGGGATGTTTATCATACCCGCCGGGATTCTTCTTCGGGGAGGAAATGAGAGGAAGAAGGGATTTGCCTTCGATCCCCGCGATCAGGGGAATTCCGCATAATTCGGTCAAGGTCGGGAACAAGTCAATGGATTGGACCATCTCCGCCACGCGCTGCCCCGGGGGAAAGGCCGGAGGATAACGCATAAGAAACGGTATATGAATGGCCGGCTGATATAAATCATCCCCATGAAAAAAACGTCCCTTTTCACCCAGCGCCTCGCCGTGATCGGCCAGGGCCACGAGGATGGTGCGGCCGAGCAGGTCTTTTTTCTCTAACGCTTCCAAAAGCCGTCCGATTTGATGGTCCATGTAGGTCACTTCGCCGTGATAGAGGGCTTGGAGATGCTGGAGGTCCCGCTCGGACAGATGCGCGCCGCGCGTGGCGTTGAGAAACGTGATCTCCGCGACTGACCCCCGCAGCGGCCCGGTGTAATCCGGATCGTACATCGTCGTGTAGGGTGGTGGAGCCTCGTAGGGCGTGTGGGGATCATAAAGGTGAATCCAGATGAAAAACGGGCGTTTTTCTTTTTTGTTCAAATAATCGATGGCGGATGAAATGGTCTCTTCCGCCCTCCGTTCGTTCGTAACCGGAGTTTCGCCCTTGCCGATGGATCCCATGTCATAAAGGCCGAATCCCTGGTTGAGTCCGAAAGCAGGATCGAGGACCGAACTGCTGATGAAAGCGGCCGTGTCGTATCCGTAGGTCTGAAAACGCTCCGGCAAGGTTTCTTCTTCGGAAGGCACCAGCGCTGTCCGGAACCGCACGCCCGTGGTTTTGGGATTACGCCCGGTGAGGATGGCCGTATGCGAAGTCAGCGTGGCAGGAATCTGGCAGATGGCGTCTTCGAACAAAACTCCTTCGCGCGCGATCCGGTCGAGATGAGGAGTCTGGACCACCGGATTGCCATAACATCCCAACGCGTCCGCCCGCAGCGTATCCAGGGTGAGCAGAATCACGTTGGGTTTCTCCGGCCGCGGGGTGCACCCCGCGCCGAGCCAAATGGACAGCCACATAACCGCGTAAAAAATCCTCGATTCCCATGGTGGTTTCATGAAAAGTGTAGCTCCTTGCCCGGTCATACCGGATTGCCGATGGGAATATTGTAGCCATAAGATTATGTTTTCGTTGATGATTCCCTCTCCCGCTGGGAGTGGGTCAGGGTGAAGGTAGCCCAGAAAGGGCGGAATGAACATTTTCTCCTCAATTGGGTAAACCGTTTCGGGATCGTTTGTTACCCCATTGCTCGCACACCTCCCGGATGAATCCTAATTTCATCCGTATTCCGCGGCCGGGAGTCGAAACTCCGCTCAAAATATGCCAAAATCCATTTTCGTGGCACTACGAATCCCTCTCCGGAGGATTGACGGAGCGTGGTTATGAAGCAGGATAGGACGTGGAAAAACAGATGGGCCGGCCGGCTGGCGAGGGTTGGATATGGTGTGGGGATTCTGGGTTATTTCACAATAACGGCGGGAGCAGGTACCGTGAACATCGAAAAAATCGAATACCAGGGATGGCAGAATTGTTACCGGATGAGCAACGGGGAAGTGGAACTCATCGCGGTCGCCGATGTGGGGCCGCGGTTGATCCACTTCGGCTTTGTGGGCGGTCCCAATGTGCTGTATGTGGATGCCAGCACCGTGGGAAAAACCGGCGGGGACAACTGGGTATCTTATGGCGGGCACCGGCTGTGGGTGGCGCCGGAACTCGTGGAGGTGACCTATTATCCCGACAATTTCCCTGTGGATGTGGAGATCGCGGGCAACAAACTGATCCTCACCGCGCCTCCCGAAGTGACGGATCCCGCGTTGCGGGCCCAATATCAAAGCCGCCAGGAAATTCTCGAACAGATGGAAGATCCGGCGTTCCGGAAGTCGGTCAAATTCATCAAACAGATGATCGTCACCATGAGCGGGACGGGTGAGGTGACCATCGAGCATAAAATCACCAACGGTGGGCTGAAGACCGAATCCATCGCGCCTTGGGCCCTGTCGGTCATGACCGCCGGCGGGATCGGCATCTTCTCCACGCCGCCTTACGCGCCCCACGGCCCGGGCCATTTCCTGCCCGAACAAGCCTTGCAGATTTGGAGTTACACCGATCTGACTGATCCGCGCTTGAAGTTCATGAAGAAATACATCACTTTCCGGCAGGATCCGGCGGCGGATAAGCCCATCAAGTTTGGCTTCTCGCAAACGCAAGGTTGGGCGGGGTATGCTTTAGGGGATCAACTCTTCGTCAAAAAACTGGATTATTATCCAAGCGAGACGTATCCCGACATGGGTGCGTCGGTAGAGATCTTCACCAACCAGGAGATGATGGAAATCGAATCGCTGGGTCCCTTGGTCAACCTGAAACCCGGTGAGACCACGTGCCACCGCGAACGGTGGCAACTCTTCCGGATCACGCCAGTCTCCCAGACGGAAGAAAGCCTCGATCGGGCGATCCTGCCGTTAAATCTGGGATCGTAAAAAACGGAAATCCTCTCAATCCGCGGGGGCACGATCCATCGTGCCCCTTTTTTCATGGTAACGCCCTAGCGGCTTATTTTTCTCCTTCATCGATCCGGCCGCCACTTCCATTCCCCCTGTTTTATGACACAATTTCCCAATTATTCACTCATGACTTGCTTTACCCTGCGATGCGCGAGGGGATACCCAAGGAGAACCATCCATGAAAGGTCGTGTCTTCAACTTTAACGCGGGACCCGCGGTTCTGCCGCTGCCGGTTTTGGAAAAAGCGCGGGAAGAGTTGCTCAATTACGGCGGCTGCGGCATGTCGGTCATGGAGATGAGCCACCGTTCCAAGGAATTCGAGGAGATTCTGTCCCGGACCGAGGCTTCCCTGCGCCGGATTCTCCGGATTCCGGACGATTACGCCGTCTTGTTTCTTCAGGGCGGGGCCAGCCTGCAGTTCTCCATGATTCCCATGAACTTGTACTTGAAAGGCCAGCCGGTGGAGATCATCCATTCTGGCAGCTGGACCGAAAAAGCCATCGCCGAGCACAAAAAACTGTGCGAATACCACATCGTGGCCTCCAGCGAGTCCGAGAAGTTTCTGCGCCTTCCCAGCTGGCAGGGCGTGGCCTTCAATCCCAACGCCTCGTATGTCTATATGTGTTCCAACAACACCATCTTCGGCACCCAGTTCCGGGAATTCCCCGATACAGGCAATGTGCCTCTGGTGGCCGATATGTCGTCCGATATCCTCTCGCGCGCCATCGACGTCTCCCGCTTCGGGTTGATCTTCGCCGGCGCGCAGAAAAACCTGGGGCCATCAGGGGTGACCCTGGTGATCATCCGCAAGGATCTGGTGGAACGGGCCGCCAAGGAACTGCCCACCATGCTGCAATACCGGATTCATGTCAAAAACAACTCGTTGTACAACACCCCGCCCACCTTCGGGATTTATGTCTGCGGCCTGGTGCTGGATTGGATCGAGGCGGAAGGCGGTCTGCCCGCGATCGAAAAGCGCAACGACGAAAAAGCGCGAATCCTCTACGAGGCCATCGACGCTTCTGGGCTTTTCTACGGCCCGGTCGAGAAGAACAGCCGCTCCCGCATGAACGTCGTTTTCCGGGTGAAAGGTGACAACGAGGACCTGGAGAAAAAGTTTGTTTCCGAAGCCGCGGCCGCGGGATTGGCCGGACTCAAGGGTCACCGCTCCGTGGGCGGCCTGCGCGCCTCCATTTACAATGCCCACCCGGTCGAAGGCGTCCGTGCGCTGGTGGACTTCATGAAGGAGTTCGAGAGGAAGAACGGGTAAAACAAACACACACCGTAATCCCCGCCGGGATTTTGTTGGGTCTGGTCTCAAAGCGCCGGGGCACGTTCATCGTGCCCCGGTTCGTCTGGTTTTTCCGCTCATCCCGTAGAATATTCTCTATATAACAAAATTCAATTCGCGTTCTCGTCGAATTGCATCAGCCCCAGGGTATTGTCGTCGGGATCCAGGATGTAGGCCAGCCAGCCAACGCCGGGGACGGCCATCTTGGGTAACGCGATCCGGGCTCCGAGCGCGGTGGCCTGGGTGAGCGTCTCGTCGAGCGAATCAACCTGCGCGATGCAGACAAAGGCGTTCATCGACGCCGGATCACCGGACTTCGGGCATGGGCGTTTCAACAAGCCGCCGTTGATCCCGGGTTGTTCATTGGGGCCGGTGCCGATGAGCCAATACTCCATCCCGCTGAACTGGTTGAAGGTCCATCCGAACAATTGGGAATAGAAATCGATCAAAACCTGAGGTTGGGTAGCGTGGATTTCAAAATGAACAATACGGGGCATACGATTCTCCTTGGGATTCATGCGGCTCACGCCCACTCGCGTGGCCCGTTTTCATTCGGTTCTGCCATCTGGATACCCGGACACATCCGGTCTAAAGGAGGCCAATTGATGAATGCCCGCCAACCGCCCTCATCAATCGCGCCTGCTACCCCGCAATCGGATTTTCGTTTTGTCCTCCCAGGTGGCGTTAATCTCGATCGGATAGATCCGGCCGGTTACTCCTAGAATTGTTGTCTCAACCGAATCGAGCCAACGGAGAAGATAGGAAAACGGACGGCGGCGGATTTCTTCCATCCGTGGCCACGGGATCGCTTCGGTTTCTTCCCGGAGTGGCTGGCGTATGAGCGGATCCCAAGAGGCGCGGTGATGAACAAGGTGGCGCTCCATTCTCAAGAATTCGCCGGATGTAAATGGCCGGCCTGGATTTGGGAAAAATCATCGTGACTGAACGACATCATCCTGATTTTCATCCCCCTGTCCAGTATGGTATCGTTGCGAATAACGCTTGAATTGACCTGAACCTTTGGCCCGATCGAGGAGGATTTCCAATGATCTCAGGATTGGTATTGGCGGGTTGGTGGTGCCTGGCGGCCGCGGTCGAGTTGGACGTCCGCCCTGTCGAGAGCGCGGAAGGGGTGGCGGTTGAGATCGTATCCGGCGCGAGCGCGGTGTTCCGCCCGGTGGAAACCAATGCCGTGTTGTCCGTGGTCCAGCCTTCGGGAAGAACTCCGGTCCGGTACACCCGGTTGGAGAACCTATCTACCGGATTCAATCTGAAGGGCGGTTCCGCGCCGGGATTGGAATTGTCCGAGACCTGGAAACGGATCACTTCCGCCTTGTGGGAGCGCGTGGTTTTGGTGAAGGCCCACGCCGACGGCCGGTATTATGTGGATATGGCATGGAAGACTGCCCCGGAAGGGGAGTATTACTCCTACCTGAGGAAAGAGCCGGATGCCGCGGTGTACAGCCCCAGTTGTACGGGAGCGGGCTTTGGCGACAACTCGTGGCAGACGTTTCCCATGGTAGGCGTGCGGCATGGGGATCAACTATTCGGATTCGTGGGCGACAGCCCCGGCCTGTGGGAAAACCGGAGTTTTCTGCGTTTCGATCCCGAAAACCGCGTCATCGCCCTGGCGTCAGGGGATGGTTCGGCGAAGCGGGAGGTCATGATTCCCTGGGACCTGGATTCTACGAACATTTACCGGGCGGTGTTCGATGGCTGGCAGCATATCGAAGCCGGGGAGGTGCAGTCCTTCACCACATGGGTGTTCGCGTCGCCGGCGCGTTCGCTGTATGACGTGCAGTTGGCGGCTTCGCTGGCGCTGGCGAACGCGAAGGGATGGAACGGCGGGCCGGTCGAGGCGATCCTGCGCAACACATCATACCTGCTGCTGCGGCGCAATCTCCTGCGGACGGAGAGCGATTACATTTTCATTTCCGGCGTTGGATATGGCTGGAAACAATGGGTGAGCGACGGCTTTTGGATGTCGCGCGGTTTGGACAATCCCCGGTACGACGCGGAAGCGAACCGGGCGGTGTTTTTCGAACGCGTCAATTACGAGGACAACGCGCAATATTTCCTGATCTGGTCGTATCTCGTAAAACAGGCGGGCGGGAATCCGGATCCGCGGACGGTGGCGCGCGCCTACCGGTTCATCCGCGAGCACGAGAAAGACGGATTATTCATCCCTCCGCGCCTCCGGCCGGATGTGGCCTGTTTTAAAACCTACCATGACCAGTTGCCTTACGATGACGACGACGCGCCGTCCTCCAACCAGGGATTCCATTGCGGCGCGTTGCTGGCAGCCCGGGAATTGGGATTCGACGTCACCGGGGCCGACATCGAGAAAGCAATCGCCGGGTACAGGAGGATGTTCAACGAGACGGGCGGATATTTCGCGACTAGCCTGAAGCAACAGGAGCACATCGGGCAGGACAGCCTCTACGGAGAAGTGCTCACCTACGCGGTGTTCGGAAAGAAACTTCTGCCGGATGAGATGGTGCGGCGGCATCTGGAAACCACTATGCGGATTCAGTCGCCCTACGGGATGCGGGTGATCTCCAAGGCCGACGGCGGTCTGTTGGATGGCCATTCGGGCGTGTATGTCTTCGGGGGATCGTGGTTCTTGAACGACGCGGCGAACTACCTGGACGGATTGATCCACGGCATGGATCCCCAATGGGTGGATGAGCAGTTGCTGTGGCGGATCGGAAAGGAACTGGCCTGGATGCCGGCCTTCCATGAATCCATCAGTACCGTCACAGGCAAACCCCATGGGCATCACCTGTACTCGTGGAATTCGGGCTACTGGTGGTTGCGCCGGGAAATCCGTAAGCGCCTGGGCATGGAAGGGCCGGATCCGCTGGAGGAACGCGTGGCTGCCCTTCTGGATGTTACCCGCCGTGACGGTTATCTCTCTCTGGATCCAGGATCCGGAACGGGCATTTGGTTGCCAGGCCGCGAGGAAAAGTGAACCATTTCGGTTTGTGTCCGATGAAAAAACGGCGGAACCACTACCCCCTCACCCGCCGGAACCGGCCGAACAGGGTTTTCATTCTGGACAGGAAGACCATGCGCGAGGCTGGTTTGGTCTCCGGTGCGGATGGAGGTACGGATGGGGGCGGGGACTGGATTTTCTGAGTTTTGTATTGCTCGATATAACCAACCACTTTTTCCAACACCGTAATGGCTTTGCCGAGGAATTCCACTTCTTCCCGTTTTTGGCTCAGGGAAGAATCCACCTGGTTGAGATCGGAGATGAACTGGTCGATTTCGTATTTATCCTTGATGGGAAGGTTCAATGAGTAATTTTTGTTCATCACGAGGCAGGCTTTTTTGAGCATGCCCACAACTAAATCTTTTTTCGGGGAGGATTTGATTTTGGACTGGATGATTTTGGCGTTGGTTTGCACAAAGGTCTTGGAGAAACGGGAAAACAACTCGATGAGCTCCAATTCCTTCATGTAGATTTCGCGTTGGCAAAGCAGCTGCTGATGCAAGGCGGTAAAATACAGGCTGATCAATCCTTGCACCTTGGCCGCCGGTACCGTGTAGTGGCTCATCATGAGGGTGAAAATATCCTTGGTGGCCTTATAGTAATTCGCGGTCCAATTGGCGCAAACCCGCTCCTTGTGCGTCAGATAATTGAGGGCTTGGTTTTTCTCCGCAAGGCCGAAGGGGGCATAATTGGAGGTGAAGAGGTATTGAATGATCCGTTCGGAATTGCGGATGGAGGCCAGGCAGGCTTTGTACCGGTCGTCTTGTTCGATTTGCAGCAATTCATACAGTTTCTTGTCCTTAAAAGATTCGGTAATTCGTTCACGCCGGGAAATTTCCTGAAACACGTTGTCAATGGTGTCGATGACCACCTGCCCGTTGTGAATTCTTTCAATAACCTCGTCCCGCCTTACACCCGGATTTTCCTTCAGGTATTCGTTGATGATTGATTGCTTAAAACGTTCCGTAAAAATATTTTGAATATCACTGATCCGGCGGTCGATGATATCCGATTCGCTCACTGGCGTGGTTATTTTTCGGTTTCTAATGGATGACATGGAATTCTCAATCCCCGCCTCATCCTGATCTTCGAGTTTGGCATGGAAATCAGGACCACATGGCGCTGTTACCAGGTTCTAAGAAAATCCCTTGCCAACAAAGGACTTATCAAGAAATCACCCGGAATTCAATTTCGCTTAGAGGCATTCATCTCACCCCGGCACGATTTTCGTAAGCTCATGATAATCATCGGCTTTCCACCGTTTTTCTGTACCCGTTCCCTCCAATTCGAGGTATTGGTTCGTTCTTCCCCCTATCCATTTGGTTGACACTCACTTCGGAATACGGGATGACTACACACTCGCGATAATCGACGAGGATCTAACTTATATTGAAATATATCGGAATATATCGATGCTTTAAATAACATTTTATTCCTGATTGTATCCTAATACGGTGTGAAAAACCACCGCCTTGAAATTTGGTAGCGGATGAATAGGAAAGGAAACAAGACCAATTCCCCGCCAATTCTCCCTGGATTGGAGATGCGTATGGAGGTCATTCAGCCGTGGGGATGATTTTCCCTTGTGGATCCTTGTCCGGGTGTTCAGTCGCTTTTTCCAATTCTCCAACCAGCCCGGGAGACAAATGGTGCTCCACCCGGTCGGCGGGATCGTGTTGATGATCCGGAGGATAACCTAGCTCGTCCAGGTAAGTTTCATACAAACGGTGGGCCCGTATGAGCCCCAAGGCCTTGGTATGGCCGGATTCAGAGAGCGAGAAACGGCCCTTTTCCAGGTTCAACAGGCCGGAAAGGTTCAACCGGCGGGTGCTGGCATGTGCCTCGGACGCGAGCCATTGGAGAGACTCGCCCAGTTGACCGGCGGTGAACGAATGGGCGGCTTCGGTTTCCCATTGGCGGTGCGCCCAGAGCAAGGCGTCTTCGTCGGCGACCCGGTGGCGCAGGCGCCGCATCCGGATCCACCGGATGACCAGCCCATGAGTGGGGGAGAACAAGAAGGCGGCCGCGAACAGCAAACCGCAGACCGAGGCCATGGCCCCGGCGATAGAACAATCCAACTGAACGGAAATCAAGTAGCCAAGCAAGGAGGCTAAAGCCCCCAAGGCCACGGAGAAAATCAGCATCCGGTTGAGTTTTTCGGTCAGTAAATAGGCGGTAGCGGGAGGAGTAATCAACATGGCGGTCACCAGGATCACCCCCACGCTCTCAAACGCTCCGACCGTGGTCAGGGCCACGAGGATCATGAGGAGATAATGCAAAAAGGTCACGGGTAATCCCACGGCTTTGGCCATGTCCGGATCGAAGGCGGCGAGTTTGAATTCTTTGTAAAACAAAGTGATCACGGTCAGATTGAGGAGAAAGAGACCGCCGTTGATCCACACCGGACGGGGGCCGAGATACCGGCCGTTCCACAGCAAGGGATCAAAGGGAGTGTAGGCGATTTCCCCATACAAGACACAATCAAGATCGAGGTGTACGGCATGACCGAACAAAGAAACGCCCACCACGCCCAAGGCGAACAACGACGTAAAGGTCACGCCCAGGGCGGCGTCGTTTTGCACGCCGCTGCTGTTAAGCCATTGAACGAAGAAAGTGGTCAACAAGCCCACGGCGGCCGCGCCCACGAACATCGATAGGACGTTCATACTGTTCGTGAGCAGAAACGCGATCACGATTCCCGGCAGAATCGCGTGACTGATGGCGTCGCCCAGCATGGCAAGGCGGCGCAGAACCAAAAAACAGCCGGCTAACGCGCATGCCCCGGCCACCAAGGCTCCCGTGAGTATTATCCAAAACGCGCTCATAAAGTCGGTCATGGTGATCCTGTGGTGTGGCCCTCCGGACGGCTTTCGATCTGGTTCAACCCGGCAGGGGATGCGGGCTGGGCGGCCGTTGAGGCTCCAGGCCGTGCTGCCGGAGTAGTTCTTCCAATTCCGCGACGGTATCTGGATTCAAGACGTGTTCAATGATATCCGCGTCGCGGTCCACGTGATCGGAACGGAGCTCTTGTTCGTGCATTAGGTACATTTCCCATAGCCGGTGATTGCGGGTGACGCGGTGGGCCTCGCCTCGACCGGCTTCACTCAAATATGCCTTTCCCTCCTGGAATTGCACCAGGCCTTCCCGGGCCAACAAGGTCAGATTGTGCACCGTGCGGGAAGGATTTTGGCCACGGCGGGCCGCGATTTTTTCCACGGGAATAGGCTGGTTCCATGCGTTTTCCCGTTCGGCCCATTCAAAGATGGAGCGCAGGGTGTTTTCGCGGGCGACCTTCCGGCGCAAGGTCCAGCCGCGCCAGGCTTTGGCTGCCAGGCCGCGCCGGGGCGCGAGAAACAGGGACAGTAGAAAAAACACCGCCGCGGAGAGGACGATCAAGGGACCGGTGGCGAGGCGCGGAGCCAGGGTGCTGAAATAGGTTCCCAACGCACCGGAAAACGCCCCAATCGCGCCGGCTAGGCAAACCATCCGGCTGAGGGAATCCGTCCAGTAACGGGCGGCGGCCGCGGGGGTGATCAGCAAAGCAACCATCAGTACCACGCCTACCGCCTGCAGGCCGATGACCACAATCGCCACAATCAGCAGGTTGAGCAACGCGTCCAACCACGCCGAAGGGAATCCCAAACTGTCAGCAAAACCGGGATCGAAGCAAAGCAGTTTCAACTCCTTGTAAAGCCCGATGGCCACGAGTCCGGCCAGCAGGGAGCAAATCACCATGATCCGGACATCGGAACCTACCAGCGAAGCAGCCTGGCCGAAGAGAAACTTGTCCAACCCCGCTTTTTGCCCTCCCGTGCGCAGGATCAGAGTCAGCAGGACTATGCCGAACGCGAAGAAGACGGTGAGCACCATGCCCAGGGCGGCGTCTTCCTTGATTCGCGAATACCGGGTGACAGCCTGGACGCAGAACGCGCCCAACAAGCCGGCCAAAAACGCCCCGGCCATCATCAAGGGTAGAGAACGCTGCCCGCCGGAAATCAGATACGCCAGGCAGATTCCCGGCAGCGCGGCATGGGCGAGGGCGTCTCCCAGCAGGCTGCGGCGGCGCAGCATGGCAAAACTGCCGAGAAGCCCGCTGCAGGCGCCCAGCATAACGCAGCCGGTCAAAACCCAGCGGGTGTTGGGATCGTTCAACCAGGCGGTCATGATCTGCCTCCTGGCGGAGCGTTGCGGGCTACGGCTTCCGCGACCTCAGTCAGGATGGTGAGCCGCCCGCCGTAGGTTTTCTTCAAGTTTTCGGGGGTAAAAACCTCCTCGCACGGGCCGATTGCCACGAGGCGCATGTTCAGCAGGCAGACCCAGTCGAAATAATCCCGGACGGTTTGGAGATCATGGTGCACAACGAACACAGTTTTCCCCTGCTCCTTCAACTCCTTGAGCAAGGTCACGATGGCCTTTTCGGTGGCGGCGTCCACTCCGGCAAAAGGCTCGTCCATAAAGTAAAGGCGTGAATTCTGCGCCAAGGCGCGGGCCAGGAAAACCCGTTGCTGTTGACCACCGGAGAGTTGGCTGATCTGGCGGCGGGCGAAATCGGCCATCCCGGTTTTCCTCAAACATTCCAGGGCGAATTCGCGTTCCGCGCGGCCGGGCCGGCGGAACCACCCCAATTGGCCGTAAATGCCCATCAGCACCACATCCAAGGCATCGGTGGGGAAATCCCAATCGACCGATTCCCGCTGCGGAACGTAACCGATTTTTTTGCGTTCCTTGTGGATGGGTTGGCCGTAACAATGCACCCAGCCCGAGGCGAGGGGTGTCAAACCCAGCGCCGCCTTGATCAGGGTGGACTTGCCCGCGCCGTTGGGGCCGATAATGCCGATCAAGACCCCTTCGGGAACGACGAAATCGATGTCCCACAGCACCGGCTTGCGGTGGTAGGCCACGGTCAGGTCGTGGACCTCCAACGGCGGCGGATCGGGAATAACCCAGCGCGGGGTGGGAGTCACGGTGGATTGAGGTTCAACGGAGACGGTGTGCGATGAATTCATGGCCGGTATCTTGTTTATTTCAATGCTTTTATTTCAATGCTTCGACGATGGTATGGACGTTATGCTCGATCATCCCAACATAAGTCCCTTCCGGTGTGTCCTCGGGTCCCATGGCGTCGGAATAGAGCTCCCCGCCGATACGGATCTCATGCCCCCGGGCCTTGCAGCCTTCCACCAAGGCCTCGATGGAGCGGCGGGGGACGCTGGATTCCACAAACACGGCTTTGATTTGGCGTTCGACAATCAAATTGACCAGCCGCTGAAGATCTTGGAGCCCGAATTCGGAAGCGGTGCTGATGCCCTGGAGGCCGGTGACCTCGATGTCATACGCCCGCCCGAAATAACCGAACGCGTCATGGGCGGTAACCAACACCCGCCGTTCCTTGGGAATGGTTTGTATTTGTTGTTTGACTTTCTCATGTAAGGTCCGTAGAACCTCGCTGTAGGCTTCCCCGTTTTTCTGGTATTCCTCCTGACCGGCCGGATCGATGGCCGACAGTTCCTGGACCACGATGGGGATGGTTTGCGCCCACAGGCTGACATCCATCCAAATATGGGGATCGGGATGACCCTCAAATTGCGGCGGATGGGTCAACCGGGCCGGATCGAGACGTTCCGCGAGGGCCACGGAAGCGGCCGGACGGCCCGCGCGGGCGATGCGTTCCAGAATGTCGGTCATGCGTCCTTCCAGCATGCACCCGTTATAGAAGACGATGTGGGCGGAGGATAGGCGGCCGATGTCGCCTTGCGAGGCCTTGTAGAGATGGGGATCGGTGCCCGGACCCATCAGGGCGGTGACCTTCACTCGATTTCCGCCCACGTTTTTCACCAAGTCGGCGATTTGGGCGGTGGTCACCGTGACCCGGACGTTTCCATCCGGCCCGGGATTAGGGCCTTCCACCGCGCACGCCACCAGGAAAGCCATGGCGGCTATCATCAGGCAAAACCGGAACCATCTCATCCGCGGCGCTCGCTTTCTCCCGAAATAGGAAGAAAATGAAGAATCCATTATGGCGACATATATACCTGATTCGCTAGGTCTGGTCCGATGATCTGCGTTTTTCCTGATACGACGATGCGGTACGGACCGCCAAAAGGTTCCTTCGTGACCATCTTCACCTCCACGCCCGGAAACATGCCGAGTTCCGCCAAATAGCGCAACAGGGCCGCGTCGTCGTTGCTCACATGGTGGATAATGGACCTCTGGCCGGGCTGGAGATCCGTCAGGCGTTGGCCTAGGGTGTCTTCGATCCGCCCGTCCTTCGTGGGGATGGGCGCGCCATGCGGGTCACGGGTGGGAAAGCCCAAATAGGCGTCGATCTTGTCGCTGAAGAAATCCGATATGACATGCTCCAGCCGCTCCGCCTCCTCGTGGACTTGATCCCAGGTGAATTCCAAGGCCCGGATGAGATAGAGTTCGATCAAACGGTGATGCCGGATGATCCGGAGGGCGATTTTCTCGCCGGCAGCGGTCAACCGGATTCCCTGGCTGCGTGAATAGCGGATCAGGTTTTGCTCCCGGAGACGCTTGACCATTTTGGTCACGGCCGCCGAGGAAATGCCCAATTGCCCGGCCACCATGGCCGGGATTACCACCCGGTGTTCCCGGGACAGTTTGTATACGGTTTTTAAATAATCCTCGGCGGAAGGCCCGGGGTGAAGGCGCGGCATCATTCAGGAATTATCCTTGGTAAATAAAATGAATTAACCATGGTTAAATATAGGAGAAAAGTGGATTCCGTCAAGGGTATTTTGCCTATACGGATTCCAGGCCGGTTTGCTAGGATGATGCCATTGAAGAGATCGGTAAGCAAAGGAGAAAACTGAATGAGCAGATTGCTGATCGGATTGGTGATTCTAAGTTGGATCCCCTTCGCGGCCATCAGTGGAGAAATCCCGGAGGCAGAGTCGGTGCGGGGGGATGGGCTTTCGGATGAATGGGAAAGATATCCCGCTCAGGAGATGATGACCCGGTATCTGCGGCGTTTGGCCCATGAAGCGCTCGACCGGCGGGAGGCGCACTACGAAGAGATCAAGACGCCGGAACAGATCGCCGAATACCAGAAAAGCATGAAGCAGTTTTTCGTGGAGCAACTGGGCGGATTCTGGGAAAAGACGCCGCTGAACGCGCAAATCACCGGCACGCTGGATTTCAAGGATTACCGGATCGAAAAGTTGATCTACCAGAGTCAACCGGGATTGTATGTGACCGCGGTCCTTTATTTGCCGAACACCCCGCCTCCCTATCCCGGCGTGCTGCTGCCCTGCGGCCACAGCGATAACGGGAAGGCGTCGGAAACCTATCAACGGGCAAGCCTCTTGCTCGTGAAGCATGGATTCGCGGTCTTGTGCTACGATCCCTTCGACCAGGGAGAACGGTATCAACTGCTGGACGCGCAAGGGAAGCCGCGGCTGGGTGGGACTATCGGCCATACGATGGTAGGCGTGGGCTGCATCCTGCTGGGGCGGAACGCGGCCACCTACCGGATTTGGGACGGCATACGGGGGATCGATTATTTGACCAGCCGGCCGGATATCGACGCCTCCCGGATCGGCTGCACTGGGAACTCGGGCGGTGGGACCTTGACCAGTTATCTGATGGCCTTGGACGAGCGGATCGTCTGCGCCGTTCCCAGTTGCTATCTGACCACCTTGCGAAACCAGGAGCCGCAAGACGCGGAACAAAATATTCATGCCCAGATCGCCTTTGGGATGGACCACGCCGATTACATCCTGATGCGCGCCCCCAAACCCACGTTGATGAGCACGGCCACAAGGGACTTCTTCGATATCCACGGCGCGTGGTTCACTTTCCGGCAGGCCAAACGGTTTTACACCCGGCTGGGTTTCGCGGAACGGGTGGAATTGATCGAAACCGACGCCGAACATGGGTTTTCGGTCCAATTGCGGGAAGGCATGGTCCGGTGGATGAAGCGCTGGCTGATGCACGTGGAAGATCCCCTCACCGAGCCGGAACTGGCAGTCTTGAGTGATGAAGAAGTGCGATGTACGCCCCAGGGACAGGTCGGTTTGTTGGACGGCGCGAAGACCATCTACGAGCTGAACCGGAAAATCGAAGAACAACTTCAACAAAATAGACAACAGTATTGGCAAAAAACACCCCGCCAAGCGGCTTTGCATGAAGTGCGGGCCATCGCGGGGATCCGGCCTTTGGAGCAGATCCCTTCGTTGGAAGTGGTTAAGATGGAACCGGTTGCCCAGGAAGGGGCTGATCGGAAACATCTGATTCTAAAGGGGGAAGATGGATTGTATGTTCCCGCCGTGGTGTGGGTGCCCAAACCCTCCCCCAGCGAAGACTTCTACCTGGTGCTGGATGAAAAAGGCAAGCAGGCGGTGCTGGGACCGGACGGAGTAGGCAGAGAGTTGACCGGCGAAGGGCATGTGGTGATGGCGGCCGATCTGCCCGGCTTGGGGGTGACCGCCCGGCCGGCTGGCTCGAATGTGTGGAGCACGCATTTCGGGCCCGGGTGGCAGGACGTGTTTTTGGCTTACATGCTGGGTAAATCGTACGTAGGCCTGCGGGCGGAAGTGATTTTGGCGTTGGCCCGGTTCATGAGCGAATTGGAGCCTGCCGGCATCCCTCGCCGGATTCATTTGATTGCCTCCGGGGAAGCGGGTCCCGCGGCGTTGCACGCGGCGGCCTTGGAACCCGCACTGTTCGATTCGGTGAAGATCCAAAAATCCCTCGTGTCCTGGTCCAATGTGATTCACAACACAATCACGAAAAACCAATTGGTTAACACGGTCCACGGCGCCTTACGGAAATACGACCTGCCGGATTTGGCCGCCACTTTGCCCGCGGATAAATTGATCATTGAAGATCCTGTGGACGCGCTGGGGAATCCGGTGAAATGAGTCGAACCCCCTCCAATCCCCTTTTCCACTGCTGAACTTTCCCCTTAAGTGAACCATTCATAAAGGACGGTTCCTCATGACCGGTTTCTTCGAAACGATAGATTAAGAAATACTCCATACTGAATCAGCGTGGCCCATAGCAGGGGAAACCGGTCCAGCCAATAAAGAGGGGGGCTGCCCAAGAAACCCTGCGGATAGATATAAAAAAGGATGGATAAGGCAGCACAATAACCCCACCCAGGAACGCACGGCAAGCGATTGGCCAGCAACGCGCCGGCGGTGACCAGGGGCAACAACAGGCGGATGTGGGTGGCAGTCCAGGCGGTCGGAGTGATGAGTAGAGAGACTGTGGCAAACAGGGAAGCATTGACAAACACGGCATTTGAATTCCGGACCTTGAGCAAATCCCGCGCGTGATAAACCGCGAAGACATACGTCATTCCCACCAAACACCGGATGAGTTGGATGAATCCATCTCGCATCGCCAACAAGTCGCGCAGAAACAAGGACAGCGACTGGTTGTCCACATATGCGTCCGCGTAGTTCAGCAAGGCGGGAAGAATGGTTTGCAGGAATGTCCACTGGACGCGCCAGCCGATCACTCCAGTGAAGAGAATGACTCCGCTCAGCCCGATTGCCAAAATGGGGATGAAAATCGGTTTCCGCCAGACTGCCGCGAGAGATAACAAGTAAGGCCCCGGCCAGAGTTTGATCATCACTCCCGCCACGTAGGCCCCCCCGGTTCCCCACAGCCAACGGGTTTCCACCGCTCCAACCACGGTCAGGAGAAACAGCAGAAACAAAAAACCCTCGATTTGAAGCGATCCCAGGAGCAAAGAGGATGGATACGGCGCCAGGACGAGCAGATGAATGAAGGAATCCAACAACGGCGCTCTAGGGGATATGATTTTCCGTAAACGAATGAGGAGCAGATCAATTCCAATAAGCGCGGCGGCCGCGCCAAACGCGAAGACCATTTTGGCTTGCACCGGCCCTAGCCAGGTCAGTGGATACAATCCGGCGGCGAAATAAGGGGGGTAAAGGTACCAGGAGTCGATCCCCTCGCGTGCCGCATCCGCCTGCGCGTCGTAATAAATGTTCTCTCCCTGAAAAAGGCGCTGGCTAGCCTGATAGTAATGCTCAAAATCCGTGCCATGAATCGACACGATGCCCGGCAGCCCGGTGAACATCCAGCAGACTAATACCGCGCCCACGGCCCAGGAGAGACCGGTAGGCCAGGAAAGTGAACCATTCATGAACACGCGCGTCCCGGATGAATCATTGCAGGTCACCCCGCCGATTGAACATCTCCGTCAAGAATTTGACTCGATTCGGGATTGGGACGCAAGGCGGGGAGAGGGGCTGGGGATAAAGGCTTGGGCAATCCATAAAAAAAGGCGGGACTGGCAAGCCGGTAAGCCAGTCCCGCCCATTGTAGAATAAGCATCCTTAAACCTGTCAAACGGGAACGCCCGCAAAACGTCTCAGCAATCGTAATACAGGAAGAATTCATACGGCGTGGGGCGGAGATTGCACGGCAAGATCTCCTGCGTGCGCTTGTATTCGATCCAGGTGTCGATGACGTCCTGGGTGAAAACATCGCCCTGCAGCAGGAACTGATGATCTTTCTCTAGCGCGGTCACCGCTTCCGCCAGCGAACCGGGAACCTTGGGGACCTTGGCCAGTTCCTCGGGCGGCAGATCGTAGAGGTTCTTGTCGAGCGGATCGCCCGGATCGGTTTTGTTCAAGATGCCGTCGATCCCCGCCATGGCGATCGCCGCGAAAGCGAAATAAGGATTGCAGGAGGGATCGGGGCAACGGAACTCGACGCGCTTGGCCTTGGGACTGGGCGAATACATGGGAATCCGCACGGCCGCGCTGCGGTTGCGCTGCGAATAGGCCAGGTTGACCGGCGCCTCGTAGCCGGGGACCAGCCGCTTGTACGAGTTGGTCGTGGGGGCGCAGAAGGCGATCAGGGCGTCGGCGTGTTTCAAAATGCCCCCAATGTAATGCAAGGCCAATGGCGACAGCCCCGCGTATTTGTCCCCCGCGAACAGAGGCTTGCCGTTTTTCCACAAACTGGAGTGGACGTGCATCCCCGATCCATTATCCCCGTACATGGGTTTGGGCATGAAGGTGACAGTCTTGCCATGGCGGGCGGCGACGTTTTTCAACACGTACTTGTAAATCATGAGCTGGTCGGCCATGCGTACCAGCGGACCGAAGCGCATGTCGATTTCGCACTGTCCGGCCGTGGCCACTTCGTGATGGTGCGCCTCCACGTCGATGCCCAGGCTGATGAGGACATCCACCATTTCCGATCGCAGATCTTGCAGCGTATCGGTCGGGGGCACGGGAAAATAGCCTTCTTTGTGGCGCGGACGGTGACCCAGGTTGTGGCCGTCGCATTCCGCGTCGCTGTTCCAGATCCCTTCGACCGAATCGATTTCATACATGCCGTAATTGGCTTCCTGGCCGAAACGGACATGATCGAAAACGAAAAATTCCGCCTCCGGGCCGAAATAGACCGTATCGGCGATCCCCGTGGACTTGATATATTCCTCGCATTTTTTGGCGACATTGCGTGGATCGCGGGTATACGGTTGCAACGTGATCGGATCCAGAATGGAGCAAGTCAGGGACAACGTCGAGTGCTCCCGGAACGGATCGACGAAGGCCGTAGTCGGATCAGGCAGGATCAACATGTCGCTTTCGTTGATTGCCTGCCAGCCCCGGATACTGGAACCGTCAAACCCAAATCCGTCTTCAAACGACTCGGCTTCCAGGCAATGGGAGGGCACGGTGAAATGCTGCCACGTCCCGGGAAAATCCTGGAACTTGAAATCGACGTATTTGATCGACTTTTCCTTGATGAGGGTCAATACTTCGTGCGGCGTCATGGTTTGCTTCTCCTTTAATTTATTTGGATTTAATCAGCGGTCCATCCCGATTATTCTGAGAATCGGATCCCATTATTTGCCCAAGCATCGAGAGATAGCTTCCGGTATAATCCTTGTTCTAAAAATTACACCCCCATCCCTGCTGATTTACTCGGCCAGTGGACAAGATCGGACATGATCTTCCGGGGAACAACTTATGGATTTTTTATAAAATCCGGCTTTGGGGTAAACAGCTCATGAACTGGATTACCATTCAATCAACACGCTGGTTAGTAATGCACAGGGTATGCCAATTTCGCGAGGATTCTTGTATCTTAAATCAAATCAAGGTATTATATCAATCCTCTCCTTAGGTTGTTCTGGTTTGCCCTGGCGGTGTCCACCTCCCTATTGTCTTTTTATGAACAGGTGGTCAAAAAAAAACACAGGCCGTTTGAAAAAGAGCAGGGGGAATTTCACGCGCTGAGAAGAGCCAAGTGTATGGATTAGGCCGGAATCATCCTACACTATAATTTCTAAGTGATAAACAGCTTTCTTAAAGCTACATAGCAGACCGGAGTATGGCATGAATCGGGTACTGGAGAGCGGCAAGCCACCTGTTCTCTCCTGGGTGGTCATCGTGGGGCGTCCCAACGTGGGGAAATCAACCCTGTTCAACCGGATCCTGGGAAAACGGGATGCCATTGTGGACGACCAACCGGGCGTCACCCGGGATGTTCTGTTCCGCCTGGCCGACTGGAACGGAAAGTGTTTCACGCTGGCCGACACCGGCGGTGTGTTCGGGCCGGATGACGATCCATTTTCCAAGATCATTCAGGAACAGATTGAAATGACCGCCCGGAATGCGGCGGTGATCCTCTTCCTGGTGGATGGCCAAACCGGTCCCGTCCCGCTGGATCATGATATCGCCCTGTTTTTACGCCGTCTGGACAAACCCATCGTTACGGTGGTCAACAAGGTGGATTCTCCCAAGCAGGAGGCGGCGGTTTTGGCTTCGTTCTATGAACTGGGCTTGACGGATCTGTACGCCGTCTCCGCCCTGCACGGGACTGGGATCGGAGACATGCTGGACGCGGTAACGGCTCATCTGCCGGATGAACGATTCATGGCCGGGACATCCCGGCTGCCGGGGATCGCTATCATTGGCCGTCCCAACACCGGGAAATCCACTTTGCTAAACACCTTGTGCGGTTCTCCACGGGCCCTCGTGTCACCGATTCCCGGAACGACCCGTGATCCGGTAGACACCGAAGTGGAGGTGAACGGCAAGCGGTACTTGCTTATCGACACGGCGGGCATCCGGCGGCGGGGGAAGACCGCCCAGGGACTGGAGCATTACACGCTGATCCGCTCGCAACAGGCTCTCGAACGCTGCGACCTGGCCTTGTTGTTGATCGATGCCCAAGAAGGTTTGACAGAAACCGATGCCAAAGTATTCGGCCTGGCCAAGGACGCGGGCAAGGCCGCCATCATTTTGGTAAACAAGTGGGATCTGATCGAAAAAAACGAGAAAACCACCGGGGCCTACGCGAAAGCCATCCGGGAGCGAATCCCCTTTTTGCATTACGCGCCCCTCGAGTTCATTTCGGCGCTCACCCGGTTGCGGGTGCAGCGGATTTTTCCTCATGTGGAGCGCATTCTGGAACATTTCCACACCCGCGTTTCCACCTCGGTGTTGAACGGGATGCTGGAGAAGATCCTCAGCCGCAATCCGCCGCCGTTGCATAAAGGGCGTTCTCCCCGCATATATTATTGGACGCAAGTGGCGGCCGCGCCGCCCACATTCGTGGCGTTTGTCAACGACCCCAAAGCCATTCACTTCTCGTATCACCGGTATTTGATTAACCAATTGTATGAGACGTTCGATCTGGAAGGCACGCCGATTCGACTGTATTTCAAAAAACGGGAGGGCCGAAAAATCCGGTGAACATACTTCTGAGTTGGGTATTGGCCTATCTGCTGGGATCCATCCCCTCCGCCTATTACGCGGGGAAATGGATCCGCGGCATCGATCTGCGCGAACACGGGAGCGGCAACCTGGGATTCACGAACGCTTGGCGCACGCTGGGATTCAAGATCAGCATCCCGGTGCTACTGGTTGACATCGGCAAAGGAGTGGTGGCCATCGGATTGACGCGCTGGCTGTGTCCCGGCCATGAGCTCGTGGCCATTGCGGCTGGATTGGCGGCGATTCTGGGGCATAATTGGACGGTCTTTTTGGGATTCAAAGGGGGAGGGAAGGGCGTGGCCGTCTCCGCCGGCGTGTTTTTAGCTCTGGCTCCCGTTCCCTTCTTGATCACGCTGGCGGTCTTTTTGCTGGTTCTGTTCACCACCCGTTATATGTCGCTGGCGTCGATTACAGGCGCGGTGATCCTGGTGGCCGCGGGCGGAATATTGCGGGCCCTGCGGTCCCCGGCCGCCCCTTCTCTGGAAGTGTTGATCTTTTCGGGGGTGGCCGCGGTGATGCTGATTACGCGGCATTCATCGAACATCAAGCGGCTGTTGAACGGCACGGAAAACCGGTTGAGTTTTCGCTCCAAGGAAGGGACATCGTAAATGGAAATTATCCCGGCCATCGACCTGCAGGGTGGACAGGTAGTCCGCCTGTTGCGGGGAGAATACGATCAGAAGACCGTGTATGACCGGCGGCCTGAGGAGGTCGCGAAGCAATGGCAAACCGGAGGAGCGCGGACTATCCACATCGTGGACCTGGACGGCGCGAAGGAGGGCTACACTCAAAACGGCCAGGCCATCCAGGCGATTGCCCGGGCGGTAACCGTGAAAACCGAACTGGGCGGCGGTCTGCGGGATTTGGATGCCATCCAGCGCGTCTTGGCCATGGGAGTTACCCGGGCCATCCTGGGCAGCGTGCTGCTCGAAAAGCCCGGATTGGCGCGGGAGGCCGCCCGGCGGTTTCCAGACCGAATCATTCTAGGTATCGACGCCCGTAAGGGTCTGGTGGCCACCCGGGGTTGGCGCGAGGACAGCCCGGTTTGGGCCACGGATTTGGTGCGTGAATTCGCGGGATTGCCCATCGCAGGGGTTATCTACACCGACATCGCCCGGGACGGAACCCTTGAAGGCCCTAACCTGGAGGCCATCGCCCGCATGGCCGAGTGCTCTCCGTTTCCGCTGACCGCTTCGGGGGGGATCGGCAGTTTGGATCATATCCGGGCGCTCGCGGCCTTGGCCCACTCGCTGAAACAAGGAAGCATTACCGGCGTCATCGTGGGCAAGGCATTGTATGAAAAGAAATTCACTCTGGAGGAGGCCATCGCGGCGGCCGGGGAAATAAAATGAATAGAAAATAAAATAAGTTAGACAGGGGGCCGCGTATAAGACAAAACGAAAGGCTTACTCAATTGGTGCCATCCTGAGGTGGGCGTCATGGGATTTCTTTCCGCGTTATACAGCCTGGCGGTGGCGTTGGAACTGATTTCGCTCGCGCTGCTGCTTTTGTTTCTGCGCAATTGCTGGCGCCGGGTGAAACGCCATCCCGAAACCGGGGAACGCTTGCGCCGGAGAAAAATGGGACGGGACACCGTCCTGGGGTTGACCACGTTGATTTTTTTCTTCGCCGGGATGACCTTCATGAACCTGGCGTTGTTTTTACAGTCCTACCGTACCTATGTGGTGGGCCATCCGATCGCCTCGGTGGCGGTGGAACGGCAGGATGGCGACGGCGGATTTTATCTCCGGGTCAAGGAGTTAGGCACTCCCTTGAGCCATACTGTCCAACCGTTCGAGCAAGAGTATCACTTGAAGGGCGAACGCTGGATGCTGGAAGGCCACCTGATCCGGTTTCATCCCCTGCTCAGTTTCTTCGGTTTCAAACCGGTCTATCAACTGACCCGCATCCAGGGCAGCTATTATTCGATCGACGATGAACGGACGAAAGAGAGGACCGTCTATCCCCTCGTGGACCGCGCGGATGAGCAATGGTGGCGCTGGATTTACAAAAACCGCAAATCCATCCCCTTGCTGGATATGGTGAGCGGCTCGGCGGTCTCGCAAGACGCGGAGGAGGGGAGCAAATATGTGGTAACGGTTGTCCCCACAGGTTTTACGCTGCAACCAGCCGCGGAATAAGAATGATTCCTTCAGCCTCGATGCTTCCACTCCGGCTTGATACTCCACTGTTTTATACCACGGATCTGGGCACCATCGGTATCGCGGTCCCTGCATGCACCTGCCGGTGTTGTTTTTTCTCCGGCGCCGGCCGTGCGTTCCGGCTCCATAGAATCCGGGATTCCAGACAGAAGTCCCAGGCAACTCCGCACCCACCCCATCCGGCATTCCCGTGGATTTCCCGGATAGAAACCTGGACCCATTCTCTCCTTCCCCATCCCCAGCCATGCTAGGATGACTCCAACCTGTATGAGAAAAAGGATGTTGAAACCATGAGTCACAAACACGCCATCCAATTATCGAGACGCGATGTATTGAAAACCACGGGAGCGCTCTTGCCGGCCGGTTTGGCCATGGGGAACCTGCTTGCTTCCGCGCCGGGCCGGGCGGATGAAGCGAAAATGCCCACGCGCGTTTTGGGAAGAACCGGCCGGGAACTCTCGGTCATGACGTTGGGCTGCGGACATTTGCGGGCCAGTTTCATGGATCGGGGAAAAGCCGAACAGATTGTGATCCGGGCTTTGGAGTTAGGCGTCAACTCCATCGATACCGCGCCGAACTATCAAGAATCCGAGGACTACTTGGGTGAAATCCTGAAGGACCGGCGGGAAAAGGTGTTTCTAGCGACCAAGAACGAAGAGGCCACATACAAGGAAGGCTGGGAACTCCTCCGGAAAAGTTTGAAACGGCTGAAAACGGAGTATCTCGATCTGGTGTATATCCACAATCTGGGCATGGAAGGCCGGTTCGCGGATGTGAAGGAATTGTTGGGGCCGCAAGGAGTGCTGGCCGCGCTGGTGGAAGCGAAAAAACAAGGTGTGGTGAAGGCCATCGGCGTGTCGGGCCACCTGTATCCAAGCCGGTTTAAAGCGGTGTTGGAGCGGGACGAAATCGATGTCTTCATGTGCGCGGTGAACTTCGTGGCACGCCATCAATACAATTTCGAAGAGAAAGTCTTTGAACCCGCCCGCCAAAAAAACGCGGGACTGATCGCCATGAAAGTCATGGGCGGCGCGGGGAACTGGAGTGAGGGCCAGGCGCGGCTGGCGGAGGAGAACCTGGACCTTTGCGTCCGGTACGCGTTGGATCTTCCCGGCGTGTGCTCGGCGAATTTGGGTGTGCGCACGCTCGATGAACTGGAAACAGCCGTCCAGCGGGTGAAGAACTTTACCCCGCTCACCGGGGAGGAAAAAAAGTCCTTGGAGCAACGCGGCCGCGAATTGGCCAACGCCTGGGGGCCGATGTACGGCACCCCGGTGGTGTAAAAAAATGAAAATGGCCGCTTTTCCCTGTTTGTAAAACTTCCCGGCTGAGACCGAAGCCCTCTCTTCTTTCGGATTGAAAATGGGAAGAATGGATTATTCGAAGGACCGGAGGGCAGTTTCTGGATCGTCGAACATTTCCAGAATCCGGTCCAGGCGGGTGATTTCGATCAGATTGGATACACTCGGCTGGGCGCGCATCAATTTCAGGCGGCCACCCTGTTTTTTGAGTTGTTGATACAACGTGATGATGAATCCCAGGGAGGAACTGCTCATATAAACGATATTTTCCAAATCGAGCAAAAAATCCTTGCATCCCGCGTCCATTCGTTCGCTGATCACCTGGCGGAGCGGTTCGGGATCATTGAACTGTTCCTCCACCTCGAACGAAACCACGGCCACGGCATTATGATCTTCTACTTTTATCAGCATGAAGGGTCTCCATCCCAATTCAACCCAATCGGCTTGCCTGCGATAATTAAATCATATCGGGAAAAAAGAAATTTGCTATACTTTGTTGTCTCGATTTCCTTTTCGAATGGATTTCTTGCCGGAACGGGCCGGAGAGAAATCCCAAACACCGCGATCATAGGCGGGTCAGAAAGGGACTCCCAATGAAAGCGTTGCGTTGCACGGATACCGGTTTGATGCTGGAGGATCAGTGTCCTGAACCTCGCCCTTCCGCGGGGGAGGTGCTTATCCGGCCCCGGATGGCCGGGATATGCCGCACCGATTTGGAATTGACCAAGGGGTATATGGGTTTCCACGGTATCCTGGGCCATGAATTTGTTGGGGAAGTGGCGGAAGCCGGAGCGGGTTGGGAGGCCGGCGTCCGGGTCGTGGGCGAAATCAACGCCGGCTGTGGAACCTGCCCGTACTGCCGGAAGGAACTCGCGCGGCATTGCCCCCACCGGACGACGTTGGGGATTTATAACCGGGACGGCTGTCTGGCCGAGTACATGACGCTCCCGGCGGCCAACCTTTTCCGGGCGCCGGACGGAATACCCGATGAAATTTTGGTGTTCACGGAACCGCTCGCGGCGGTACTGGAGATTTTTGAGCAAATCCAAGTGCGGCCGGTGGACCGGATTTGCGTTCTCGGCGATGGCAAATTGGGCCTTCTGGCCGCGCTGGTTCTGGCCTTCCGCCATGAAGGCGAAAGCCTGTTAGTCGGGCGCCATCCAGGCAAGTTGGGTCTGGTGGAGGATTTTCTTCCCACCTTGCGGGAACAGGAATTGGATGCCGTCCACCATAAACAATGGGACATCGTGATCGAGGCCACCGGCGCCACCCAAGGACTGCGGCAGGCCCTGCGATTGGTCCGCCCCCGGGGGACCATCGTGTTGAAAAGCACCATGGCGGGCGCGGAAGCGGTGGATTTGACCCCCGCGGTGATCGACGAAGTCACCGTCGTGGGATCCCGCTGCGGCCGGTTTGCGCCGGCACTGGCCTGGTTGTCCCGGGGGGTATTGCCGTTGGACCGCCTGATCGAAGCGGTCTATCCTCTGGAGAAAGCCCAGGAGGCCTGGGCGCATGCTGTCCGTCCGGGCGCCAAGAAAGTTCTCATCCTGATCCATCCGAGATAAGATATCGCTTGGGGTATAAAAAATGAATCGAACTGGGTCGCGGCGCGTCTCAACATTGAGACGCGGGGCCTTAAAGCAAGGAATCCCATGACACAAACTACTCTTCCTCCCCTGCGGCCGCAACCGGTGCCGGTCAAGGACAAACCAGTCTCCCGGGAGAAATCCCGCTCCGGGGACCGCCCTGCCTCCGGCCGCCCGGACCCGCCGCCCCCGCGGGATTACCCTCCGCGCGCGGCCTCCCATCGCCGTTCCCAGTGGAAGCGGATCGCCTTGCTGGTGTTCTGCATGATGATCATGTGCATGGGAGTTGGGGCGGGGATCGCCATCAGCTTTCTCAACCATTACTTGGATCAGCTCCCCACGATTCCTTACCTGGAAGATTACCGCCCCTGGATGCCCTCGCGGATTTTCGCCGGCGATGAGTCGCACCAGTTGGTGGCCGATTTCTTCAGTCCCCGCCAGAACCGCGAGGTGGTCCCCCTTTCAGAAATCCCCGAAAACCTCATCAACGCCGTATTGGGCATGGAGGATTTCGATTTCTATGAGCATCCGGGAATCAGTCCCCGCGGCTTCCTGCGCGCCGCCTATGTGGATCTGCGGACCCGGTCTCTTCAGCAGGGCGGCAGCACCCTGACCATGCAGCTGGCGGAAGACCTGATTGTCAACAAGCATGTTCCGTACGATATCCCGGATATGGGGCTCAAGTCGTTTCAACAAAAATTGTGGGAAATTCTCCTCGCGCTTCAGATCGAAAAACGGTACACCAAAAATGAAATCCTGGAGATTTATCTCAACCAGGTTTTTCTCGGGGGCAATATTTACGGTGTGGCGCGGGCGGCGGAATCCTATTTCGGCAAAGAAGTGTCGGAGTTGTCGCTGAAAGAATGCGCGCTGTTCGCGGGCATGTTGCAACGTCCCAACGCCTACTCGCCCGTGCGCAATCCCGAAGCCGCCCAACGGCGCACCGAACTGGTCTTGCGGGTCATGCGCAACCGGGGTTTGATCACCCCAGAACAATACCGACAGGCGGTGGAAGAACCTTTCCAGTTGAACACCAAGGCTGCCCGCCGCTCCCAGGTGGCCTTGTATCCCTACTTCACCTGGGGGATCAACCGCCAGTTCCAGGACCGCGTCATCACCATGCCCAACGGCCAACCGATCGAGATCTATGGCCAGGGCGTGGATGTGGAATCCACCCTCCATCCGCGGATCCAGGAAATCGCGGAGGAGTGCCTGCGGCGGGGCATCATCCAGCATGAGCACCGGCGGCGGCCCATGGGCGGCCGCGACTGGGGACGGCCGGGGTACAAAGGCGTCAACCGCTCCGGCCCTTCGCGGCTGGTCCCCGGGCAAGAGTACGATGCCAAAATTCTGGCGAACTACGATCCGGCGGAGGGCGCCATTCCGGTCACAGTTCCCAACGTGCAGGATGGCAAAGGCCCCTTCACGGTTCCCGTGGAACCGGGGGAGACCTGGCTGGATGATTTTGACGTGCTGCACAAGGATTATTTCGTGCGGGTCAAGGCGGTGCAGGAAGGAGACAAAATCCAATTGCGGCTGGCGGAGGACCGGTATGTCCAAGGCGCCTTAATCGCCTTGCGGCCTTCCACGGGCGAGGTGGTGTGCCAGGTGGGCGGATACGACTATTACGACGAGAAAAATTCAGGCCAATTCATCCGGACCCTCCAGGCCACCATGCTGCAACCCGGCAGCGCGTTCAAGCCCCTGTTATACGCCGCGGCGCTGGCCGAACCGAAAAAAAAATGGACCGTGGTGTCTACGTTGCTGGACATCGAGAAGGAGTATTGGACCAATTGGGTGCCCAAGAACTATTATGACCGGTATTACGGCCGGGTCACCATGCTCTATTCGCTGACCCATTCGTTGAATGCGGCAACCGTGTGGCTGCTGAGCAATTACAAAGGCACCCGGGCCTCGGGAGTCGAGTCGCTGCGCCGCTTCTGCCGGGAGGTTTTCGATTTTCCCGTCAATGATTCCAACCTGTCGGTCGCGCTTGGGACTTCCGGATGCACGCCGTATCAATTGGCCCAAGCCTATGCCGTTCTGGCCAACCAGGGGAACTTCGTCAAGATCCACATGGTCAATAAGGTGTATCAGCGCCAGGATTCAAGACAGAACTACCCCTTCGTCTTGTACGAATTCAAACCCTCCGCCAACGGTCAGCCGCGTTTATCCCCCGAAGTGGCCTATCTCGTGACGTATATGCTCCGGAATGTCGTCGAGCAAGGAACCGCGAAAGATCTGAAAGACGCGCCTTTTGTCTGTTACGGAAAGACCGGCACCACCGACGACTGCACCTATGCCTGGTTCGCGGGGTACACCAAGGACTTCTTGTGCGTGGTGTACCTGGGATACGATGACCCGAAACGCTCGCTGGGTGTCAAAATGACCGGCTCCACCACCGCCTTGCCCATTTGGAAAGAATTCATGACCCGGGTCCACGAAATCCACCCCGAATGGTTCGGCGAAATCGAACCGCCGCCGGGTATCAATTTCCGCACCTTGTGCCGCGATAGCTATAAAATCGCTACGGCCCTTTGCCCCCGGAAGGAAAAATATCCTTTCGCGGAAGGAACAGGGCCGGTTGACCGCTGCGCTATTCATGTTCAAGATGCAGTGCCGGCCAGTTTCACCGAGACATCAGCACCTGCGCTGGCGCCAGGAGAACCGGTACTCAAGCCGGCGGAATGGAACTACGAAGCCCGTACATCATTGCGAAGCCCGAATTACTAATGCATCGCGTCCCTGCGATTCCTTTTCGGAATTCTTATAAAAAGGATAAACAAAACAGACTCATGGCCTTTATCTCTCCTTTCTCCGGGTTGCGCTATAACCTGGAGTTGGTACCCAATCTAGCCCGGGTGATCGCGCCGCCGTATGACAAGATTTCCACCGCGGAACGGGCCGCCCTGTGGGAGCGGGATCCGTACAACGTGGTGCGGTTGATCCTGCCGCCGCCCAGCAGCGTGGAAACCGACGTGGCCACGCAATCCACCGCCGGCGAATCCCCCGGCTGGTACGGGCAAGCCGCCGGCTGGTACCGGGACTGGATCCGGCAGGGGATTTTGCGCGCGGATCCGCCGCGGTTCTACATTTACCGCCAGACCTTCCCCTACCAGGGGCGCACCTGGACCCGCACCGGCCTGTTCGGCGCGCTGCGGCTGGAGGACAACGCCGGTCCCCACGCGCACGAATACACCTTCGACGGGCCCAAAGCGGACCGGCTGCGGTTGCTGGGCGCCACCCAGGCCAATCTGTCCCCGATCTTTCTTTTGGCCGATGGCGAACCCGCCCAGTGGGATGATATTTTTTCGCGATCCGGCACCCTGTTGTTACGTTTTGAAGATTTCGAAGGGCAAGTCCATGAACTCTACGCGTTCGATTCGCCCCCGCTCGTGAAGGCCGTGCAGGATTTCATCCAGGACCGCACTCTGGTCATCGCCGATGGTCATCACCGGTATGAAACCGCCCTGAATTACCGGCGTATGATGAGAGAAGCAACCGGCCGCGATCCTTCCCGCGAGCCCTGGGGCAGCGTGTTGGCTCTGATCGTGCCGATGGCCAGCCCCGGCTTGCTGGTGTTGCCCACGCACCGGGTGATCCGCGATATGCCGGAACGCTGGCTGGAACGGCTCCAGGAAAAGGCCGCTTCCTCGTGCGACGTGACGCCTCTCGCGGACGGCCGGGGCGCGGCCATCCGCGAACTGTTAGGGCGGCCGGAACACCGGCGTACGATCGTGGCCGCCGGGGGAGAGACCGCATGGCAAATTACCCTGAAGCCAGAGGTCTCCGTCCCATCCCTGCAAGCCACCCCCGCCCCCCTCCGCGATTTGAACATCACCATCCTGCATCAATTTCTGCTGGGTGAGTGCCTGGGCCTGACACCGGAATTTCTGCAAAACCGGATCCGCTATCTGCGCGAGGAGGAGGAAGCCCTGGCCCTGGCGCGCCGTGAGCCGGGTACCGCCGCGTTTTTGTTGGGGGGGCTTTCGCCACGAACCGTTTTCGACGTCTCCCGGCAAAACGTCCGCATGCCGCAAAAATCCACCGATTTCTACCCCAAAATCCCGACCGGCCTGGTGATCCGGCCGGCCGGCGGTTTGGAACCTGCGGGAACCGCCGATTGACCGCGGAAGGATAGAAATCAGGCTATACAAGCAACCCCAAACCGGATAAATTCATCCCGAGTCTCGCGTTTCTAATCCAACATCGGCTTGATAGGGTGGGTGATCCATGCGGAAAACGGGTTGGTGGTGCGTGGTGGTGTTTTGGGGAATTTCCGGACTGCCTGCTTTTCCTCACGCCTTGCATCCCGAGAGCATCGACCGTTACGTGGAATTCACGTTGACTCCCACCCAACTGGCCATCGTGTACGAAATCATCCTGGGACTCAACCCCACCCAGCGGGCCGCCCGGCGCATGGATCCGGACAATGACGGGAAGATCACCGATGCCGAGCGCGACGCCTTCGTGCGCTTCAGCGCCGATCAGTACGCCCCCAAACAAACGATCCGCATCGGGGAATGGAAACTGACCCCCCGGTTCGTCACCGGAGACGCTTACCACACCATTGGACATAATATGATGAACGTCATCAAAATCGATCTCGGATATTTATGCCCGGTGCCGGCCGAAATTCCCCGGGGGGTTACGCTCCCCTTTTTCTACGAGGATGGCAATTGGCTCAAGGTGCCCGGTTGGAAGCAAATGAACTTCTTCCCGCGGGACGGGGTGGCGTTCACGGGCCACATTCCGTACCAGGAGTTCAACCCTTTCGATTACATGATCATCGAAACCAAGGGATTCATCCCCGCCACCAACTCCCTCAGCCTGGAAGTGAATTTACCCTCCGCGCCGGCCGGCCCCGGCGATTTTACGGTGTCCCTGCCACCCAAAGCGCAATACGACGCGGGATCGTCACCACCCGGCTCGTGGACCGCGGCGGTGTGGCTCGGGGGGGCTTTTTTGGTTTTGGTGGCTATGGGCGGGGGAGTGGTGTGGATGCTGCGCTCCCGGATGATGCCGCCGGACCGGACCGGTTGACCCGCCGTTCCACCGCTGAGAACACCGCCAAACCCCAAACGACCGCCGCCAGGAACACGGCGATGAACAACAGCGTGTAGCGGTTGGGCAGTTGCGCCGCCAAAACCGCCGACATCGAAAGCAAGAACGACAATCCGTACACACAGAGCACCGCTTGCCGGACGGTGAAACCCAACTGCAAAAGCCGGTGATGGATGTGCCCCCGGTCCGCCGTAAAAAAGTTGAATCCCCGCCGGCCCCGCCGGATGACGGTCAGCACGGTGTCGACTAGGGGAATGGAGAGCACGACAAGCGGGAGAGCGAGCGACATCACCGTCGCTCCTTTGGTGTTGCTGATCAGGGAAGTGCCGGCCAACAGCGCCCCGAGATAAAGGCTGCCGGCGTCCCCCATGAAAATCCGGGCGGGAGAGAAGTTGTACGGCAGAAATCCCAGGGTGGCTCCCATCAATGCCAGCGAAATCAAACAGATGAAGTTCTGCCAGGGATGCAAGGCGATCAAGAAATGGGCCATGGCCGCGAAAAAGACCACCCCCGCCGCCAGCCCGTCCAGGCCGTCAATGAAATTTATCGCGTTGACGATGGTCAGAATCCACAACACCGACAGAATCCAGCCCAGCCCTCCCATGGGAATCTTTCCCCCGAAGGGACTAGTCATTTCATCGATCGTGTAGCCCGAACTAACCAGCCAGACACTGAGCAGGGTCTGCGCGGCCAGTTTGACGGGAGGAGAAATGGGCCGGATGTCATCCCATACCCCCAGCAACAAGAATCCCGTGGCAACCAGGTACAACACCCGAAGTTGAAGCAGCGGGATTTGCACGTCCAAGACCTGCGGCGCCCCGAGAAACAGATAGAGCAACACCAGGCTCAGGGACACATGAAAAGCCAACCCTCCGAGATAGGGCACCGGCTGGGCGTGTATCTTCCGGCTGGAAGGCGGATCCGTGATATTCTTGGCCAACGCCAGCCGGCGGAATCCAGGGGTCGTGGCAAACGCTCCCAGCCACGCCAGCCAAAAAACCATCCAATATTCCGTGGGCACACTATTGCTCAATGGCCGGACCACACTTACTATTAAGATACAAGCATTGTGAAAATCGGGCGGTTTCCACCTCGATCTTCCCGCTATTATCGCATGGAAAGGGAGAAGTGGCTATCCCGCGCCTCCCCCTGCGGGAGAAGGGCAGCGCTCTGTATACTTCACTTGCTGAAATCGGGATACGTACCAACGTAAGGTCAGGAAATCATGAAAAAAAGCACCGGCCTGCTTCTGTTTTTTTCCTTTCTCGTGATGGTCGTTATTATGGTGGGTTTGTTTGTCACCCTGATGATCCTGGTGTTGCAAGGAACCACCCCCAACCTGCTGGGCTCCAAACGGCTCGCCCTGGTGCGGGTGGAGAGCGCGATCTACGACGCCCAACGGTGGATCGACCAGATCAAGCATTTCCAGGAGGATGACTCCATCAAAGGAATCGTGTTGCGGGTGGAGAGTCCCGGCGGGGCGGTAGGACCATCCCAGGATCTGTACGAGGCCATTCGGAAGGCGCAAACAGAGCATGGCAAAATCGTCGTGGCGTCTTTCGGTTCGCTGGCGGCTTCCGGGGGGTATTACATCGCTTGCAGCGCGGACCGCATCGTCGCCTCGCCCGGTACGCTCACGGGCAGCATCGGGGTGTACGCCAAATTCCCCGTGGCCAAGGAACTGATGGAAAAGATCGGAGTCGATTATCAGACCATCAAGGCGGGAGAATACAAGGATTTCGGCTCGATCGAACGCGGCCTGAGCGACAAAGAACGCGCCATGTTCCAATCGGTTATTGATGACACGTACGATCAATTCGTCGAGGCCGTCGCCCATGGACGGAAACGGTCCTTGACCCGTCTCCTGAACGAATGGAAAAGCGATTCCTCCGAAACCTATCCCTTTCTGCCTGATGTGACCGCGATCTTGAGCGCGTATCAAGCCCAGCGGCAACAGAAAGCGCTTCCAGCGCAGGCCGTGGTGGAAGCCGGCAGCCCGGCTGTGGCCGCCTCCGAAGCCGGAGAAGCCACGCCACCCGTTGCGGCGGAACCGGAGCCCAGTCCGGAAATTTTGATGGCCTTGGCCTGCGCCATCGCGGAAGGGAAGATCTACACCGGCCGCCAAGCCAAGGAAATCGGCCTGGTGGATGAAATCGGCAGCCTCGAGGACGCCATCGCCCTGGCCGGAAAACTGGCCGGCATTCCGGGCAAACCCACTGTGGTGGAACAGAAAAAGCGCGAATTCACGCTCTTGGACTTGCTCACCCAAGGTCTGGCGCTGGTCCGCCCCCGCGCAACCTTGTCTCCTTTGTTGTATGAGTTTCCATATTAGAGGGGACAATCCACTTTTTTTCCCTTTTCTCATTCTCACTGATTTTACCCAATGATCCAGTACTGTTGAGTTTTCATCCCTAATCCAATTTACCAAGATGAAACCGGTCCACCGGTTCCGCGGAAAGCCATTTTTTCGCTCTTCCCAGGCTTCTCTCACACGACCCCTCTCCCCAAGGAGAGAAAGTTGGTTACCTTGGTCCCGTTTGGATCACAGGTCTGAAGCCCTTGGCTGGTTTCGAAGCGCTTAAGGGCGTGGCACGTCTATCCCGCATGTCAGTTAGTCATTCTTGTCTGACAACTCGGCAATCCCTAGGCAGCACCACCCGCATCTACGCCGTTCAGTCTTGATCATGCCGGGATATTGCGTCTCCCGTTTTTCTCCACTACGCTGGACCAGGCATTGAAATGGATCAATCCGGGAGGTGAGCGGTATGTGGATCGTTTCGTGGGGGTTCCTTTGTTGGCTGGGTTTGTGGGGGATTCAAAATCCCGCGGTTCATGCGGCGAATCCCATTGCCGTGAATCCTCCCGCCATTCCCACGCTGGGATGCTGGTTCTGGTCACAGGCGGAATTCGAGCCGGAAGGGTATAAGACTTTTCTTAACATGGTGAAAGACCATTCGCCGTACAATTTGCTGACCACCAGCCTGCGGATTCCCCGTAAAGAATTGCTGGAGGACGATACCCACGCGCAAATCAAGGCGGCGGCCCTTTATGCCCAACAATGCGGGATTCCCATGGTACTGGACCTGGATGTCCGGCTGGCGCGCCAGGCCTTTCAGCGGGAATATCCCGGCGAATTGCAGGAACAGTTGATCCTTCGCGAAGTGGATTTATCCTCCAGCGGGCCGGTCGAAGTGGAAATTCACGCCTCGGAGTTGAGCGATCATTATACTGCCCGCACCACACCGTACATTTCCCTGCGCGGCGCGCTGCGGCGCGTGTACGCCTATACCCGGGGACCGGAAGGAATCGATCCGGCTTCGCTGCGGGACATCACGCCGGATTGTTCCGTCGTGGAATCGTCACCCGAACGGATCAAATTGATTTTGAAACGCAATTCAGATGAGAACGCCGCCAAAGCTTGTGTAATGGTCTCGTTCACGCATCTCACACCCGATGTGTTCGCGCCGCATTTGTTGGAGTTCCAACGCCGGATTCTCAAACGCTACGCCGATGTTCCCTTGGCGGGGGCCTGCAAGGACGAGTGGGGATTTCCTCCTTGTTTTGATGGGAATCCCGAGAAAAACCGGTTTTGGTATTCCTCCGCCCGGGCGGAGGCGTATGCCCAACGGACAGGCGGACGCGATCTCCTGGCGGATTGCCTGCTGATGTACCGGGGTCTTGCCGGGCAGGAGCGCGCGCGGTGGGCGGCGGTCAATCACTTCATGGACATGTCCCGGCTGCGCAATGGAGCCGTGGAACAGGATTTTTACCTCGCCGTCAAAGAAATTTTCGGGGCTACCGCCATCGTGGCGACGCATCCCACGTGGTGGCCGTATCCCGAAGCGCGGGAATTCGAGAAGAACGGACTGCACTGGTGGGCCGCCCGGCGCGATTGGGCCCAAACCGACGAAGTGACACCCTTCGCGGCGCGCACATCGCTCTGCAAAAAATGGAACAGCCCGGTTTGGTTCAACATGTATTATTCCTCCTCCAAGTCAGACTATGAACAGCAGGTGTGGGCCTCGGTGCTCGGGGGAGGCCGCGTCAACTATCATCCCCTCTATCCCAGTGAGAAACGATCGCTCGAAAACAGCCGTGCTTTGCTGCGGGGCGGTTTGATGCGGGCGGAAAGCCGCGTCCGGCTGTTGAATTTCATCACCCATAGCCCGTTGGATTGTCCGGTGGCGGTGGTGTTTGGCCACGCCAACGCCATGAATTGGGCGGGCGGCGGCTACAATGACGTGGGAATGTCCATCGCGGATGGGCTGTGGCGCGCGGGCTATCCGGCGGATCTGATACCCAGCAGCGAAATCGACAACGGCAGCCTGGGAATCGACGCGGCGGGTTGGATTCACTATGGACCGCAACGGTATGCCGCCGTAATCCTGTATCATCCGGATTTCGAAAAACCTGGCACCGCCCGGTTTTTCCACACGGCCGCTTCAGGCCCCACGGCATTGTTCCGGTGCGGAGATTGGACGAAAGATTTTGAAGGAAACGATTTCGATGGCCAGGCGGCTCTGCCCGCTTCAATGACGGTGCTTCCCGATGCCACTGCCGCGGTTTCCGCCATCATCCAACACCTGCGCCAACGGAATATCCCTCTCCAATCTCCGGCTTCCTTGTCCTTTGGGAGTTTCGGGCATGTCTCCTCCTGTCCTCCGGTGGAGGGATTCTGCCGCTTGATTGACGGTACCGTCATTCAGGTGGCGGGAACGCGTAACGTAGCGGGTGATCCCATCCGGAGGACGATTCGGATCGGGAAGCATGAAGCCGTGTTCGACGCGGAAGGCCTCGCGGCGGCGCGGTTGGATGAAAACGGAAAACTCCTCGCGTTGGCGGCCGGTGGATTACGGGAATTTTCCGCGGGCGATTTTCACCTCATCCTGCCGGCTCCCCTGGATCTCGCCCTCTGGCGGGATGCCGGGAATCGCTTTCATGGCGTGGTCCAAGGACATGCCGGCCCCCTGCCCGAACCGTTGCGCGCGTTGACAACCGATTGGGTGGCACTCTCCTTGCCGAACGTGCTGGAATAAATCCCCCGGAGGGAACGGCTCATGACCATGAACCGCCGAACCTGCTTATACAATCTCTCCTGGCTGGGCGCGGCATGCTTGCTGGCGCCTTCGTTGCCAACAATTTCCGGTTCCAACCGCCGCCGGTTTCATGTGTGCCTGAATGTGGACGCGCTGGACCGTGATCCCGGATTGTTATCCCTTGTGAAAAACGCGGGGGTGGATACGGTCTGGCTGGCGGGATTTTTCTACGGGCACTGGCCGTATCCGGTGGAGAAGTTACAGGCGGCGCGGGAGACGATCGAAGCGGCAGGCATGGCCGCCCATATCGTGAATGTGCCTTTGGGCCATCCCGGCGATTCGCTGGATGCCAAAGACGGGGGGTTCCCCTTGACGCCGCCGCGTTCCTGGAAACTCGCCACCCGCCCTGACGGATCCAGCTACGCCGGCACCTCGTTGCATCCCCCCGCGACGCATGAAAACACCGCGGCTCTCAAGGTCCTGCGCGAGGCGGGATTTAGCCGCTTCTTTCTGGATGACGATTTCCGGCTGGCCCCCGCGCCCGGTCAAATCGGTGGCTGCTTTTGCCCGGAACACCGGATCGAGTTCCTGCAGCGCGGCGGCTATGGCGATGCCAAGTGGGAAGAACTGCTCGCGGATGTACGCGAACGCCGGTTGACTCCCCTGCTGCGGAACTGGATTGAGTTCCAATGTGACGCGTTGACTCAATCGTTCCGGGAGCAGCAAAAAGCTGTGGGAGAGGGCAGACTGGGGATTATGGTCATGTATCTCGGGGCGGAGAAGGCCGGCATCCGGCTGTCCGATTACCAGGACGTCCCCTTCCGCGTGGGGGAATTGATGTTCGACGACGCCTCGTTCGGCCGGGTGAAAGGCAAGACGGATGAATTGTTCAGCGCGTTGATGCACCGGCGGTTCGCGAAGCCCGAACTGGCCTTCAGCGAAAGCACGGCGTTTCCGGCTGACCGGCTCTCCGCCCGCAACATGGCGGCCAAACTGGCGGTATCCACGCTGGCGGATGTGCGGCACACGATGTTCATGAGCGGCATCACGCCGTTCCCGCGCGCCCATTGGGAGACACTCGGACCGGCGATGAAAATCCAGGTGGAACACCACGGGAAACTCATGGGCCACACGCCGCGCGGACCGTTCAAACATTACTGGGGAGAAGCCGGCCGCTGGATCAGCGACGACCAGCCGTTCAGCTTGTTTCTGGCCGCGGGGATTCCATTCGAGGTGGCGGATCAACGGCCTCGAGACGGTTGGACGTTCCTTTCGGATTTCGATGCCCGGGCATTGGATACCAATTCCAAGAACGGCGCGGGTACCCTGTTCATCCATCGGCCTTCGGCGAAGGTGAAACTGCTGGAAAGCGAGCCGCTGGAGGAATCGCTCGACGCGCTGTTCGCTCTCAAACAACGCATCAAGCCGAAACTCGAATCAATCCCCTACGTGGAAGAAAATATCCCCGCCGTGTGCGCCTGGTATCCGTCCGCCCAATCGGTTTTGATCTGGAACCTGACGGAGGAACCGCAAAAACTGACCTTGAAATTCAAAGCGTCCCGCCGCCCGGTCCGCCTCAATGCCCTGGGGACCGCGCTGGTGGAGGAGGTGGGGTGAGGAAATAAATCATCGAAATGGCGCCCTGCGTTCACCAAAAAAACGGGATACGGATCAGGAGAGTGGGACTCTCGCCAAGCCGCGCGGTTTCGGTCCGCCCCCCCCATTGCCCCTCACCTGGAGGTTCGCCTTTCCGGAATCCAATTCAATTGAACACGTCATTCAACTTATCCTTGTATTTCCGGCTCATGTTCAACCGGGTTCCGTCCTTGAGAATGACGACATATTCGTTATTGAAATACGTATGGATTTCCTGAATCCGGTCCAGATTGACCATCGTGCATCGGTGGATGCGCTGAAAACGTGCTGGATCGAGCCGGGTTTCCAGATGGTTCATGGTCTCGCGGATCATGTGGGTTTGGCTTCCTACGTGGATTTCGATGTAATTGCCCGCCGCCTGGAACCAATCGGCGTCATCGCTTTTGATCAGCTGGATCCGCCCCGCCGATTTGACGATGATCCGTTCCAAATAGCGGGGCGCGGGTTGAAATTCCCTCAACATCTCCATCAGGCGCTGATTGAGATTTTGGGGCAGCCCTTTGGCAAGGGTCTCTTTCGCCCAGTCCAGGGATTGTTGAAACCGCTCCCGGGTGAATGGTTTCAAAAGATAGTCCAGCGCGTGGGTTTCGAACGCCTTGACGGCATATTGATCGTAGGCCGTGATAAAAATGATGGCGGGCATCCGCTCCACACCAACGGTGTGGATGACGCCAAAGCCATCCAACTCCGGCATTTGGATGTCGAGAAACACGAGATCCGGCCGGATCTCCTCGATGGCGGCCACCGTCTCCAAACCGTTGCCGCATTCCCCGCGGATTTCAATATCCGGATCGGTTTCCAGAAACCGCCGGATCCGTTCCCGGGCAAGCGGCTCATCATCCGCGATCAGCACTCGGATCTTCATGGGCGGTTTCCTTTCCCGCTTCCATCACGGGAACTGATGCCGAGGTCCGGTACGGAATCTCCAAGACCACCTGGACACCCCCATGAGGGAGATTCCGCATCGTAAAACGGTGCGCGGACCCGTACAACTGGTGGAGCCGCTGTTTGGTATTCACGAGGCCGATCCCCTCCGGCGATTCTTCCACCGGTTTACGCGGATTCCCAACCCCGTTGTCTTCCACGGTTAAATACAGGATGGAATCCACGCGGCGGGTTTGGATGGCCAGGATCCCCGCGCTCGCGCGTTTGGCGATGCCATGCCGGATCGAATTTTCCACCAACGGTTGAAAAATCATGGTGGGAACCATGGCATCGAGCGAATCGGGCGCGATGTCATATCGGATGGTCAGCCGGTCGTGGAAGCGGGTTTGTTCGATTTCCAGATACCGCTGGAGAAAATGAATCTCCTCCCGCAAGGGAGTTTCCTGAATGCCAATATTGTCCAGCGTGTAGCGCAACAACTCACTGAGATTGGTGATCATGCGGTCGGCGGCCTCGGCGTCCTTGTAGATCAACGAAGAAATGGCGTTGAGGGTGTTGAACAAGAAATGGGGATGCAGCTGCATCTTCAACACCTGCAACTGGGCCTGCGCCAGCTGGGCCTCCAATTGTGCCGTTTTCTTCTCGCGTTCGCGTATTTTCTGGTAAAAGACAAAAATGTAATACCCGCCCAGGACGCCCCCATATACCAACAGATTGACGTGGAAGCGCGTGCTCAGGCAAAATAGAACCCGGCTGAAAAAAGACGGCTGGGGGGGAATCGGCCCGCCCAACCATAAGGTGGTCACGGCATCATAAACCGCCTTGAGGATCAAGCAGAGAAATGCGATCCCCAAATGCTTCGTCAAATCCCAGGGCCAATACCGCCCTCCCCGGATTGGGAACCGCCGGGCAATGGTGACCACCACCGGCGTCAGCCCGAGCCACACCAGCCATTCGCTTAGCGATAACGTCAAGGCCCGGGAGGCGGTCATCGTGAAATCTTTGCCCGTATGAGGACGGCCGCTTTCGGGTGGGGGTTTGTCAACCATCGGCGGCCCGCTATCCGCCGGAAATCCCCCTTTCGGGGGGGGAGGACTAGGCGAAGGCGGCTGCAAAATCAAATTGAAAAAGACATAGCTCTGGCCGGCTGACAACAAGGCCAGGAAAAGATAAATACCCAATACGAGAAACCAGGGCGCGACAGGCTTTTTCATCTGTGCATGTATCCGCGCGTATTCTCCCGCTGTCCGGCAGGATTTATTGTATTATCTCGCACCCCCACGCCATCCCGGTCCAGGAGGGATGATCCCCGCGCGCAAAGAATGGCATTCTCCCGCAGAAAAAGTAGGATATATACAATCGGTCCTGGGTGGGATCGGGATGTGATTAATCCTTTTTTCCCAGGGAGGAAGGGAGAAATTTCGAGGATAAACCGTTGACTGGGATTTCCCCGCACCGCACCGCCCTGGTAACAAATCCCTTGATTGCTTCCCCTTGATTGAGGTGAGCAGGTAACAGCCTCTTTTTTCCCCTCTTTCCGATGCACTTCTGGAGAGTTAAAAGGATGCGCTGATTTCAGGCCGCCCTTATCTTCTTTTTTCCTTTGGAGTTTTTTGATCCACGGATTATTAAAAAAATCCGCTCTCTCTATCGCCATATCTATCCTATAATCCCAGCCGTTGCCGCAATGTGTTGCGGGAGATCCCCAGCAACTTCGCGGCCTGCACTTGATTGCCATGGGTGTAGCGCATCGCCCGGTTGGCCAGTTCCACCTCCAGCCAATGAAAGATCTTAAGGGGCTGCTTTTCCTGCCGTTTGAGAATCTGTTCCCAAAATTGATCAAGCGCCTGAACGAGTCCCTGTTCTTCCGGGACAGGTTCCGTTCCCGGCGCGGGACAGGGTGCCAGTGTGGCCTTTTCCGCTGCTACCCCGGACCGCAGATGATCCACGGTGATGATGTTTCCCCGCGAAAGGATTAATGCCCGCTGGATGGCATTCTCCAATTCCCGCACGTTGCCTGGCCAGGAATGATGGAGCAGAAATTGCTCGGCTTCCGGAGACAGCGTCAGCTCTTTATACCCCGCCCGCGCGGCGAAATAACGCGCCAACAGAGGAATATCATCCCGCCGCTCCCGCAAGGAGGGAAGGTGAATGGTCATCACCTGCAGCCGGTAATACAGATCCTCCCGGAACTTGTTTTCCGCCACCAACTGAGCCAGGTTCCGGTTGGTGGCGGCGATCACGCGCGCGTCGGTGCGCACGAATTCCTTGCCCCCCACGCGCTGGAAGGTTCCATCCTGCAACACCCGCAGCAATTTGCCTTGCGTGGCCAAACTCATCTCGCCGATTTCGTCCAGAAAGAGAGTCCCTTTGTGCGCTTGTTCGAATTTGCCGATGCGCTTTTCGATCGCCCCGGTGAACGCGCCTTTTTCATGCCCGAACAATTCGCTTTCCAACAGGCTGTCTGGCAGCGCCGCGCAGTTGATGGGCAAAAAGATGTTCTTGTTCCGCGGGCTGTGGCTGTAAATCGCCCGGGCCACCAATTCCTTTCCCGTCCCGCTTTCGCCGGTGATCAGCACCAAGGCGTTGCTGTCGGCCACTTTGCCAATGAACTTGTAAAGTTCCCGCATAGCTGGCGAGGCGCCGATGAGCACATCGTCCGTGCCCCATTGGTCTTCGTTCACACCCCACACCACCGTTTTTTGCATGAGGCGGCGCGTGGACAGCGCGTTCTGGATCACCTCCATCATGTGCGGCGGATCGAAGGGCTTCATCACGTATTCGAACGCGCCCAGCCGGGTGGCCTCGATGGCCGCGTTGGCCGTCGAATAAGCGGTCATGATGATCACAGGGATCTGCAGGGATCGTTGCGTGATTTCCTTCAAGGTGGTCAGGCCATCCATGCCTCCCATCTTGATGTCCATGATCACCAGGTCGGGCGTTTCCTTTTCGAGAATGGATAATGCCTCTTCCCCCGAATGGGCTGGCAAGATCCGCTGGGTCAAAGGGGCCAGAAAGCGTTTGAACGAATAATGGACGGCTTCTTCGTCGTCAACGATCAGAATGAGAGACTCGGCGGATTGATTTTCCATGATTGTTCCACACGTTTTGCGCTGGCCTGCGGGATTCTCTCTCCGATTATACAGGAGGATCGAAAATCGGGGAGCGGATCAGGGTCTCCGTTCTCCAATGCGGTAGACCGGTCCAGGCCCCCACGGTCTCTTTTGCTTGACACGGATGGCATCTGGTTGGAGTATATAGCCACATTATCTCGGCTCGGGTGTTTTATGGCTGATTTTATTTTCCAGGAAGATGATACGGAGCTGGTTCAGGATGAAGCTTACGAGGTGGGGCAACCCTCGGTCCGATCGGTCATCGCTCCGGATGTGGAAATGGAAGGCAATCTCAGTCTCAAACAAGGGATTGAGATCGGGGGGACGTTCAGCGGCGCCATATGTTCCAACAACCTGGTCAAGATCGTGGAAGGCGGATTCGTTGAGGGCCGCGTCGATGCCTTTCATGTCGTGATCGAAGGAGGGGCCAATCTCACCCTTGTGGCCCGCAAACGGCTGGAAATCAACAAGGGCGGTTTGTTTGTCGGCAGCCTCGAGATCCAACCGGAATTCATCGTCTTGTCCGAATTTGCCACTTTCGGCGAGACCGAAGAAGCCGCCAAGGAGTTCCGCCGCGAATTTACCCGCTTCCGCAGTTCCAGCGAACCGGCGGCGGAAAGCGATGCGCCGCCGCCCGGCGGCGCGTCCTGAGTTTTTTCCCCGGATCCCCCGTTGGGGGGACGCACATGTTTTTGTGGAATCCAGGACCATTTCTGTAGAAGCCTGTAGGAGCGCTTTGCACGTGCCCCGGCATCTCGCCGTACGGACACCACGGTCCGCCCCTGCGGGTTTCCTTCCCCCTGGCCCTTTCCGGGGGAAGAGAGAATGGCTGGGGCGGGAGGGGATATTAAGTCGAGTCCCCTTCAGGGGACGGCTTTGCAGCAGCCCAGGGTTTCAACCCTGGGCCGATTCTTGTACGGGCATGTTTCCGTACATCTCGCCGTACGGACAC
>Ga0116166_1000253_pt1 | contig 52420 bp, 52 predicted proteins | sample AD_JPNMR2_MetaG_FD_89884 | JGI IMG/M metagenome (GOLD analysis project Ga0116166, IMG submission 89884) | Active sludge microbial communities of municipal wastewater-treating anaerobic digesters from Japan - AD_JPNMR2_MetaG | ecosystem: Engineered > Bioreactor > Anaerobic > Digestate | place...
CCGGAACGGGATGAACTTTCCGGGAAGAGAATCTCTGCCCGGTTTCTGATTTTACCCCATTACGATTGGTCTTTTGAGGGTTACGAATGAATAACGGCCTCTTCCCGCGGCTCAATGCTGGTCCCGGATATCCATCTGACTGGTATCTGACCATCTGAAACAGGCGACACAGAAAAGAGGGTTATGTCAGTACCCTCTGGTTCAAACCCATAACACATCCCGCCACCTTCAAAAGCGAGGGCATATATCACGGGGAGGAGTGAGATCCCATTCTTATCTGCGTCAAACAGCCGGGATTTTTCATCCATATCTCCTGAAGTATCACCGGTCCGGGCAGGAATAACAACCTCCTGGCAGGCAGTCTTGCCTGGCGCTGATTCTGCCAGTGCAATGGATGATGACGAAGAGAGGAGTGACGCGAGGATCAAATCTGAGAATGAGGGGATTTCTTCATTTGTATGGCGGGATGCGGTGATAATTATTCCATCCGATTCCGGTATGACTGCAGATATACACAATTCGCCTGATGATGAATTGTTTGCGATACAATTCTCATACAACAGTCCGCCACCGTGGTCTGCCAGTATCCGCCGTACGAGTCCAAAGGGAACGGTGTTCTGATCGGTATATGTGGTGATATCCTCACCTATCCAGGATTCTAAAACCAAATCCGCAAGAAGTGTTCCATTCCGGTCCATGATACTCATAAATTCCGTATCCTGGTTGAATTCATTACCCGGTTTCTGTACCGCATCCAGGAGAGCGGACGTGCCATATCTATCACGAAACGCTGCTGCCTCCTCCCCCATATGATAAAGACGCTCGTATGGTGAAGACGGGCTAACAGGTGATGCAACGATGATCGGAGCCGGAGTATTGGCCGGTACTGTCCCAAGAGGAACCAGATACGCAGTAATACGTGCATTCTCCTTGTCTCTCGTAAATACGGACGTTGAATAGTCCTGATACCCAGCCATCCGAAGAACAAGGGTATGAGACCCCTCCGGAAGGGTGAGGGTTCGTGGCGTGGTCCCTCTGCTGGTCCGATCAAGGACTATCTCGGCCCCCTCCGGATATGACTCAATCATGAGGGTCGATGAGGTGATCGGGGCAAACATCGGTTCTAATACTACGTAGATCACGTTGTCAGAGTCAGGACGGACGTCAACAGAGCCACTCCAGGTCTCATATCCGCTTCGCGTAAGGGTAACCTGATAGGTGCCGGTGATAAGATTATCAATGGTTTTTGGGGTTTTTCCCTGGTATACACCATTCAGGATGATCTGTGCTCCGGAGGGGGCGGATGTTATCCGAAGACTTCTGCAGCAGGGATCAGGTTTGAGCGTGGCATGAATCTCCCTCGTCTCACCAGGCGCAGGATTTTCGTTCAGTTCCCTGGTCCATACCAAATACCCGGGTTTTTCAACCCTGATGGTATGATAGGGACTTCCGGTGGAATAGACCTTCACCGATACCGGAGTATATCCCACATCTGAACCATCAAAATTGACCGATGCACCTGATGGAGTGGAGCAAATCAGAAACCACCCGGCATCTCCCCCGACCGGACCAGGCAGCGGTTCTGAATCAGGGGGTGGATAGAGCGTCGGGAATGGTTCAGGACTATCATCAGGGTCAATGAACGGGGAAGGCAGGGCCTCCTCATCTGCACATACACAAGCGGGAAGAAAGGCACAGATAAGCATTCCCATGACGAAGAACGAAAGACAATACCAGGCGTTCATAACCGGGGTGTTACCCTGTGCAGGGAAATGGTTTTCGGTCATGGAAACATTGCTGCAGGGATGCTTGTCTGATGAATGATGTATATCCATGTAATATGCAATTGTCTGGCACTATTGCATGGCAAATACTCATATGTCTCAGTGGTGGACAGAATAGGTGTTCGCAATTCAGCAGGGGTATGATCATGAACCAGGAACCGGATATTGAACGGATTAAGAAAGAGATACTGGAACGGGCTATTTACCGGTATGAGATGAGAATCGCCGACCTGAAAAGTCAACTGGATAGGACAATGCTGACTGCCGAAGTGTAATTTAACTCTTTTTTTTTCTCTAAGGAACTAGGTTTGTGCTCACACATGCCCCTTCCTCGGTATGGTTCATCTCCATATCAGGCAGAACGTGATATCACAGGCTTGATATTATTTGAAGGAGAGAATCGTGCATGGCATTTATTGTTTGGGACGAGGTATATGCAACCGGAATATCCTCAATTGACGAACAGCATAAACATTTTGTATCAGTTCTGAACCGGATGCTTGAGGCATTAAGTCAAAAAAAAGGGAAGGAAGAGGTATCCTATGTTATTGATGAGATGAGCAGGTATGCAGAGTATCATTTCCATACCGAGGAAGGGCTCATGGAGAAGGCAGGATATCCTGATATTGCAGAGCACAGAATTTTTCATGACGCGTTTCTCTCAAAAGTGAATGACTTTCTGTATAAATATAATCAGAATGATGAAACGCTCTCAGCAGAAGTGACCATATTTTTAACATTCTGGCTCAATGAACATCTCTCCACAATAGACCAGAAATATGTTCCATCAATGAAACGTGCAGGAATTTCATGAGGCGATACCATCGTTCTTCTCCATAACCATTATCATGTCATAGTGCCTTTTAAAAAGGCGCATCCATGCGCAGATACTTGTGAAAGAAATAATGAATGGTCATATCTATGACACAGAATCCTCTCTTCTGATTGGAGAACGAAAAGAAGGAGGATCATATATGTATAAAACCGGATGCGGGAACTTTTTCATTTATCATGCAACATCTCATACAACCGGCAATCCGCCGTGGATTAACCCGATTAGCAGAAGCGTTGCGATACGAAGACATTTTCGGTATTCTCTTCATCAATTGTCTTTTCAGGAGGCATTTGGTGAATAATATGGGCAAACGAAGGCATCACCTGATTTTCAAGATCCACTAATAATTTTAGCATATACCGATGCACGCGGGTGTACCGGTTATTCTGGCTTTATCTCCTGAATGATTCCATCAATACTTACCACAAGCCCGGTCTCATCAGCGACAGGTCTTCCACGTTCGCTCATGACCCTGATATGACCAAATTTGTCAATAATCCTGTACTCGATCTCATATGGCTCCCCGGTTTTAATCGATTCCTTTTTTGCCTGGACAACCCGTTGCTTATCGTCAGGGAAAATGAGGGGGATAAGAGATGTTATCTGACCGCTGGCAAGTTCTTTTGCAGAGTATCCGGTCACCGACTCAAGGTGGTCATTATAAAATTCCATATCAGACCCGGCAAGAGAGACCCGGAATACGATACCTGGAATATTCTGAGCCAGGGTCCGGAACTGTTTCTCACTCTTCTCCAGACGTTCTCCTGCCTTAAATCGCATAAGAGCGCTTCCTATAAGTGATGAGCCGATCTCAAGGGCATTGATCTCTTTTCTGCTCCAGATGCGTTCACCGTTTGATTCAAGAAACCCGACGACGCCCCAGATGTCATTTTTTATCTTGATTGGGACGAGAAGGACAGATTTTACTCCCTCCGGTTCCAGAATCCTCCGGTCACCCTCCCGCAGATCTCTGACCAGACTGTATATCGTCTTCTCCTGGGTGAACACATCCTCTATGACCGACCCGTCCTGCTCATGCTTCTGGCGCATGGAGAGTGGGGATCTGGTCCTTCCGACAATCCCAGTTTTTGCATTCCATTCAAGTTCGCTTTTGATCAGCTGGAGGCTGGAGGCTGGAGCCTTTTCCAAGAGGCAGACACGACTCACAGAGGTGGCCTCACCGATAAGCCCGAGAGTCCGTAGTGCAGCATCTTCAAATGTTGAAGACTGAAGAATATCGGATGCAGCCCTGCTCAATGCTTCAAAGATCGCATTCTGCTTTCGTATCTCCAGTTCCATGATTTTTCGGTCACTAATATCACGAAGTGTCTCGATGACACCGATGATATCACCGGTGAGGTTATAGATGGGTGCAGCCTTAATCCACAGCCAGATGCGGTTTTTTGTCACCGGATGGAGGGTCTGCACATCGACCGTCACCCGGTCACCATCGATTACCGGATTATTATACCGCAGCAGTACCGTCTCATCACGATGGAGGATATAATCAGCAAGGACCGGCCGATTCTGGTGATAAAATGCAACCGCACAGGCATAATCTCCTTTCCCAATGATGTCCTCCTTCTTTGTGCCGGTCAATTCCTCCATGGCCCGGTTCCATGCAGTCGCCTTTCCTTCGGTATCAAGTACAAAAACCGGATCAGGGAGGAATTCAAGAATATCTTCAAGACGCTGGTGTGCTTCCCTGATGGCAGCTTCATTTTTTCTTCGTTCGGTGATATCACGGGTGATGGCAAGGACGACGGGTTTTCCCTGTAGGGAAAAGAGATGAGCGTTTACCTCAACCGGCACCAGGGTGCCGTCTTTCCTGACCAGATCGATCTCAAAAAAACCCTGCTCATTGTCCATGAATTTCCGGATGACCTCATCAAAATAATCTTTCATGGATTTTGGGATGATATCAGATAATGAGAGGGTCAGAAATTCCTGATACGTATATCCGGTCAACTGGCAGGTAAGATTATTGACCTCACGAAATCGTGCATGCTTTAAATTTTCAGTCAATTCCATCAGGATAATCGCATCTTTTGCACCCTCAAAGAGCCGGCGGTACTTCTCTTCACTGAGGGCAAGCTTGGTCTCTGCCTCAAGCCATGCGGTAATATCTCGCCAGACCGATATATAATCCAGTATATCACCGGTTTCTGACAAACGGGGGGTTGTGGTGGTTTCAAACCATATCCATTTCCCTTTCTGTGTCCGAAACCTGAACGAAGAAGGGAGACGCGACCAGTTTACACTCTCCCCCTCATTCCCGTTCTGAAACCGTGGCAGATCTTCCGGATGGATGAACTCAGAGATGATCTTTCCCATCAGCTCCTGAGAGACATATCCAGTCAGGAGCTCACACGCAGGTGAGACATAGGAGATGGTCCCGTCTCTCTCCCACCGGATGATCATATCATGCACTGATTCGGTGATAAGCCGCAGATTTGACTCACTTCTTCTGATGGCATCCTGCAAGGCCTTCTTCTCAGTGATGTCCTCGCCGGTTATGACAAGTGCCGGGCGTTCCTGAAAGAATGAGACGGATGATATGGTGAACAGGTACAAGGTCTCTTTCTCATCACTGACAATTCGCGCCTCTTCTGACCTGGTCTCACCGGGCCGTACCATCCTGATAGCTGCAACAAGATCCGGCCCAAACAATGAGTCCAGATGCAGGGCTTCGATGCCCAGGTTGGAAATAGCCTCGATTGTGGTGTTCATCATCCGCAAAAACGAGTCATTTGCCCATCTGATGGTGAGGTCCATATTCAGGATGATGAGCATATGCGGTGAAAAGTTAAGAATGGAAGACTCCGGCTGAATATCAGAGAGATAGTACTTCTTCTTCTGGCCATGCCGGCGCATCTCAAGCCGCCCGGATGAGACCAGGTTATCAAGATACCGTGCGACAGTGTGCCGGTGATGGCCGGACAGACGTGAAATATCAGAGATACTGAGGGATTTTTTTCCCCTGGTAAAAGTGTCGAGAATATCCTGATTTATTTTTGAACTGCCGGAATCCACAGTTTTATGTTCTTGTTAATAAGATTTATTCTTTCGGACACCTGTTTGTCCATCTATTAATTCATGCACGATGAAACTGGTATGCTCATGTGTGAGGCACAGTGTCTTCACGCGATTGAGCCGGAGTCTGCTCTGAACGCGAAATCACACACACATACAAAACAGGAGTCAATATATCACCTTCCACGGGACATGACAATCATCCTGGGATGATTCTACCTTTCCTCGATACTCCTGTTTTTAGGAAGTACGGGTTATTTCAGGAAATGCCTGTATCCTACACAGATCAGATCGCCGTCAGATCACCTGGATATCAGATCCAAACCGGATTGAAGGCTCAGGACATGCGATCTCAAACCGGGTGCGATGTCCCGCTATGCCGGTCTCCGATATCTCCAGACCTGATAGTGCCAGCATCTCCCTGACAAAGCAGAGAGACGGATACGAATTCAGTCCTTCGTGAATTGAGAATATGTCATTCTTGTCGGTCTGTGCAACACCACGTTCATTGTTCTCACAGATGATCACATACCCGTTGTCTTTCACATGAAATGAGAATCGTATCTCGGAAGGTCCGCCACCGTCATCTTGAAGAGCGACGACGATGTCGCGGAGTACGTGCTTAAGGCACGGGTCAGCGTATATCTCAATGTCTTCAGGAATGAGGTTTTCATACCGGATAGTCTGCCTGCGCACCGGTTCAACAGCCGCATTGATACAATTTCTAATACCCTGCCAGGTTCGGGGCACTGTTGCTGCTTTGAGATACTGCCTGCTGTTCGTAAGGGCAATCAGCCCTGCATGAAGATGTGATGCAGCATCAGCAATCTCCTGACTGGTAGATGATGACGATACCTGGTGCCGGAGTAGTTCTTCTGCAGGGTACAGCCAAGTCTGACACACACGTCTGAGTGCCTCGGAAAGCGTCTCAATTTTCTGTTGGGCAGCGGTAAGTGCCGTCTCCAGCCTGCCCCGCTCAAGGTTTTTCAGATGGAGCGATTCATTTGTCTGCTCAAGATCTTCAACCAGTTTCTGGAGTTGTGCATTGGTATAGTGGAGCCGCTCATGAGCAACCTGGAGTTCACTATTGTTCTTTACCGCAGTCTCATACGTTGAGAGCAGAATGTTGAGGATCTGCATCCGGCTGGATGCGATGGTATGAACTTCACTTGAAAATACGACATCAAGCGGCTGGTTTGACTCATTCGAGCCGGGATGCTCTTTCGCCTGCATGATGCCTGCGATGCGTGAGAAGATATACTCTGGATCATACGATTTAATGATAAAGTTATCTGCACCTGCCTCAAGTCCCTTGATCACATCAACCGGGCTGTACAGGTGTGTTACCAGAATTACCGGTATGTCGTGGTATGTTTCGTCACTCTTAATCATCTTACACAGGGTAAATCCGTCCATGTCCGGCATCATAACATCGGTGAGGATGATATCCGGTCTTTCAATTTTCAGCTTTTCAAGAGCTTCATACCCATTATTCGATACCGTGACCTGATGCCCTTTTTTCTCAAGAAGGTGACGGAGATATTCTGCCTGAGTCCGGTTATCCTCTACGATGAGGATCTGTAATGATCTATCAGGACTTGTTTTCATAGACGAGGAATACCTGCATGATTTTTTTGTACCATCATGTTGTAATCACAGATGAAGATGATGATGTATATCCATACGAAAAAGCATCTTCAAAACTGCAAAAAATTCCTGATGGATATGAGAAATGGAGGGTATTTCTCATGGGTATGTATCAGTTGGGAATCAGACTGGAATAGTTAATAGGGAGTCGGGAATGCACCAGAATGATAGTGATCTGCTTCCGATCGTCCCTCAAACCCGCCAACACTCTTTACCTGGAGGTTGTTCTCCTTTGCTTCAGCAATGAGATTCTTTGACTCCTTGCTGATTCCGTTTGAAAGAACGAGCAGATGGGTTGCGTACTCTGCCATCTCTGCGTCGCGGATGAAGGTTGCTGCGTTGATGTGACTCTGGAAGTCAGGGACAAATTCCTTGAACTTTATTCCATGCTCCTGTGCATACTGTTTTGTGTACTGGTCAACACCAGATGATCCACCAGAGACTATCTCGTCAACTCCGCCAATCTCGGCGATGAATTTGCTAATCTCTGCATATACGAGGTCTTTTCGTTCGCATGTCCGAAGTCCTGTTACAATGAGTTTTTTCATGACTACTCTCTCCACAAGGTTCGCATGTGCCATCTTTGCCGATGTCACACGTGAATAAACATGCTTGATTTTGACTATAAAAGTAATTATCTTATTTTGAGTCCATATTCGGTATATTTATATTTAAGATTTAACCGAAGTGCATACAATAAAGAGCAGATATTTCAAACCACTCATTTTTTTCTAAAAGAAGTAATCCTGATCAAATGATGATGTATTGTATGGAAAGCTGAATACTGACAATACGTATAAGACACTCTAAGCAGGAAACAGGGACATGAAGGGAGGGGGTCCCTGTCAGTATATCATTATTTCACCAAAGGGCCGGAGGAGATCCCAATCGGTTTAGTAAAAAGTGCCGGGATATGCACCAGCGTACCCGGACTCATGTTCCGGTAGTCCTTTGAACACACCAATCGTTTTTATGGTGAGACGGTTTTTCCGTGCTTCTTCGATAAGGTTTAATGATTCCTTGCTTATTCCGTTTGAGAGGACAAGCAGATGGGTACCATACTCAGCCATCCGTGCATCCCTGATAAAACTTGCCGCATTGATATGGCTTTGCCAGTCAGGCACAAACTCCACATACGGTATCCCCTGCTCCAGTGCATACTCTTTCGCAAACCGGTCCACGCCCTCTGAGCCGCCGGACACGATCTCATCCACCCCACCGATCTCCAGGATATATCTGGATATCTCGGCTGATACGATGTCCTTTCGATCACAGGTCCGAAGCCCTGATACGATAAGTCTGTTCATGGATTCACTCTTTACCTGTGTTCCCCGTGTCATCATCACCCGGATGGCACAAAAGAACACACATCCTTGGATGCATCCACATAAATAAAAAATGAGTCTGGTCATCAATTACTAAATATTTATAAATGATTTTGAATCGCCGGACCGGATTCCTTCACGGTGATATGCGTTGAAATCCGGGCTGATAGCAAGACATGAAAGAAAACCGACAAAACGTGGACAGGCGTCAGAGAGTATACAGAAAAGAAGAAATATCCGGGAATGCCCCTGGTCCCTCACAAGCTACACGGGTGTGATCAGAGGGTAATTTCAAGGAATTTCTTGCCAGGAACACCACAGATAGGGCAGGCGCCGGGTGCAGAATCAAGGGCAATATTTCCGCAGACCGGGCAGAGAAATACCCTGGAGACATCGAGATCCTTTCCTGCTTTGACGGCTTCCAGGGCCTTTTGATACAGGCCTGCGTGGACCTGTTCAGCCTTCATTGCATAGGTAAACGAACGGGTTGCATCCTCATTTCCTTCAGCCTGTGATTCTTTGATGAAACCTGGGTACATATGAGTAAACTCTTCGGTCTCTCCTTCAATCGCTGCTTTCAGATTGTCAAGAGTAGAGGGAATTCCATATACCTGCAGATGCCGGCGTGCATGGATCTCTTCTGCTCGGGATGCGGCCTTAAAGAGTGTTGCTACATTTGTAAACCCCTCCTCTGCTGCCTTCTCTGAAAATGATGCATATTTTCTGTTGGCCTGCGACTCGCCGGCAAAACCGGCCATCAGGTTCTCCTTCGTTGCCATACTGATCAGATCAGGATGTATAAGTATAAGCATTTCGAGCTGCCGATGATCAATACACTCATTCCTTTACCTGCATAATCTGTGAGGGCACATATATGCCTGCCAAGCGGATGACCGAAATTGATCCCCTGGATCGCCCCAGAGAGAAGATTGAAAGAAAGGGTGCATGTGCTCTCACCGATAGTGAGCTTATTGCTGCAATTCTGGGGAAGGGAACAAAAAATAACGATGTCCTTACCATATCAAAACGGGTTGCAAAACTCCTTGAAAAAAACAACCTACCGTCATATGACACATTACTTCAGATAGAGGGAATCGGCCCGTCAAAGGCTTCGGTTCTTATGGCCTGTTTTGAACTTGCTAACCGGTATGGAACACCTGCAGAACGGGAGCAGATCAGGATAACTGAACCGGAACATATCCTCCGGATAAAAGAGGTCAGTGACCTTGCCTTCCGGTCACAGGAGCATTTCCTTGTCACGACCCTGAACGGGGCATCAGAGGTCATCAACACCCGCACGGTGACAATGGGTCTGCTTAATCACAGCCTGGTTCATCCCCGTGAGGTATTTGCTGATGCGATAACCGACCGGGCGGCTGCCATCATCTGTATTCATAATCACCCGTCCGGGAATCCTGACCCAAGCTCAGAAGACATCGCAGTAACCAGACAACTGGCAGATGCCGGGACCATTCTGGGTATCAGCCTTCTTGATCACCTGATTATCACCAAAGGGGCAGTAACATCACTGCGAAGTCTTGGGTACCTGTGAAAGATGAATGATCTGTCTTCCGTCATGACACATGGGTCAGAGCAGCTCCCAGTGCAAATCCTTTCTGATAAGCCTCCTGCAAAATATCCGGATACCGGTCAAGATCTTCTTTTGTATCCATATCCCTGACGAGGAGTTCATCCGCAAGCCTGCAGTCAAGAATATCACAGAATGCGAGAGTGGATATTTTTACCCCGTCAAAGTTATTCGGAAGATTCATGCCACTTATCGAGATGAGGAGTGTTTTCCTAATTTTTTTCTTCTCTTTTGGTATGAGGGGTACTTTCCTTTCATATTTTGCACAATAAAACACCTGGCACCGGTCCATGAACGACTTCAGATGACCAGGAATCCCCATGGTCATAACCGGTGTTGCAAGAATGAGACTGTCCATATTCTTCAGCAGGGGGTATATAGGCCCCATATCATCCTCCAGGATGCAGGATGACTGTTCCTTACAGTAATACATCTCCCTGCATGATGAGAACTCAAGTGATGGCACATCAATCAAAGTGACCTCGCATCCTGCCTTTTCAGCCCCGGAAATCGCCTGCTTCAAAAGTTTCGCCGTGTTCCCTTCAGGAAGAGGGCTTCCCAGAAGCGCAAGGATTTGTGGTTTCATACTATACTGTTCACATCATCAGTCTTTAAGTCACGGTACGTAATATCCGGACAATCATGTGATCAGGTACATGGTGCCGGATTATTCTTATGAAACGGGTAAAATTAAGAACGTACGGTTTCGAATCAGTTATAAAGATGAAGGATGATTACTGATATGGTGACAACCGTGACCGAAGCAAAAAAGGTCAAGGCTGGCGATAAGGTCGGCCCGGGAAAATACGTTTGTATTGATTGCGGACACGCATTTGAATTTACCGATGCTGAGCAGGATCTGCGAAAATGTCCGGCCTGCGCCTGTGAGATGTATGATTGTTTCCCCATGACGCACATCCGTTCAGATGTGAAGACTCCTGAGGATGCAATCAATCCACCAAAACGGTAATTTTCTTTTTTCCTAAATCCGGCCCGATGCCGTGTACCGCCTGTTGAATATGTTGTGATGGAGGGGATTACAATGGTAAATGTATCTGACGAAGGACAGGTTTTCGAATGTGAGATCTGTGGAAATGTTGTAAAAGTCCTTGAAGTTGGTGGCGGAGAACTTGTCTGCTGCGGTGAACCAATGGTTCTGCAGGGGTGAGAGGCCATGTGTTCAGGGATGGATGATCTTGAAAAGAAGATCGGAAAGGTTCCCAAAATTTTCAAAAAACTGGCGGAGACCGATCCTGACATACATGAGATGATACTCCGCCTGGACCAGTATATCTGGGATGACGGGGCATTATCCCGAAAAACCAAAAAACTTATTGCGATTGCAATAGCTGCTTCCATGAGGGACCAGCATGCGATCAAGGCACAGATGGCAGGAGCAAAAAACCTTGGAGTGACGAAGGACGAAGTCGAGGAAGCACTTCGTATTGCATATCTCCTTGCGGGAATGCCGGCCTATGTAAACGGAAAGGTTATTGAAGAAGAGATTATGTGATGTCATATGTGTTATGAAGATGAAGAGTGCAACTGTGTGGGATTCCCGATTCTGGGCGAGCCTGCACCGGAGTTTGAAGCGGTGACCACGCACGGGAAGATAAAACTCTCCGACCTGAAGGGAAAATGGGTTGTTCTCTTCTCTCACCCTGCCGACTTTACTCCGGTCTGTACAACAGAGTTTATTGCTTTTTCACAGGCAGAACCTGAATTTAAGGCTCTCAATGTTCAGCTGATCGGCTTGTCTATTGACAGTGTTCATTCCCATCTGGCATGGGTCATGAATGTGAAAGAGAAGATGGGGGTTGAGATTCCGTTCCCGATCATCGCCGATCTGGATATGAGTATCGCCTCCCGGTACGGGATGATCCATCCGGGTCAGAGCTCAACTGCAGCAGTCAGGGCCGTGTTCTTTATTGATGACAAAGGAATTCTCCGGGCGATGATCTATTACCCGCTCAGTAATGGCAGGTATATCCCTGAGATCATCAGGCTGGTCAAAGCACTCCAGACAACTGACAAGGCAGGAGTTGCAACACCGGCAAACTGGCAGCCGGGTGATAAAGTCGTTGTTCCCGCACCGGCAACAGCTGAAGATGCAAAGGCCCGTCTCTCTCAGGGATATGAGTGCAAAGACTGGTACCTCTGCTTTAAAAATCTCTAATTTTTATGAACCAAATCCGAGTACTTGCCATTGCAGGAAGCCCGCGAAGGCATGGCAACTCAGAGATACTCCTTGACTGGGTTATTGGAGAGATGATGACGGACCCAAAGGTCAGTATGACAAAAGTGATCCTGAGTGATGCAGATATTGCCCCCTGTCGCGGGTGTAATGCCTGTGAAAAACTCAACGCCTGTGTCAATCATGACGGGATGGATATCCTTCATGATCAGATCCTTTCGGCTGACTGTATCATATTGTCTGCTCCTATCTATTGTATGAGTATCTGTGCCCAGGCAAAAGCACTCGTTGACCGGGCACAGGTATTCAGGTCACGAAAATATGTCCTCAAACTTCCGGTTGTTCCTCCCGAACGAGTCGGAAAACGGTTTGGTATCTTTCTCTCAACGGCTGGTCAGGACTGGGATTATGTCTTTGATGCAGCAATTCCGGTTGTGAAATGTTTCTTCCACGTCATCGAGGTAAAAAACAGGGATCTTTCGTACCTCATGATCCGGCATGTTGATGAGAAAGGGGCGATCGAATCTCACCCGACCGCCCGAAACGAGGCACTGTCTCTCGCCCGGTCAGTACTTGGGACAATGAAGGAGCGGCTGGCATGAAGGAGATGGTCAGGGTCATCGGGCTCTCCGGAAGTCCGCGTCGGAGAGGAAATACTGAACAGCTCCTTGATCGGTTACTGGAAGGTGCATCTGATGCCGGGGGTATCACCGAGAAAGTGGTCCTTTCCACTCTTGAATATTCTTCTTGTAAAGGATGTAATGCCTGTCATAAGACCGGTTCCTGTATTATGGATGACGTAGTAGTGGAGCTCTATGACCGGATGCTTGCCGCTGACTGCATTATCATCAGTTCACCTATCTATACCATGGGCATTACAGCTGAACTCAAATCATTTATCGACCGGGCACACTATCTCTGGGTACGCCATTTCCAGCTTGGAACTCATGTGATCAGTCCGGAGGAAAAACAACTCAGGCGTGGGTATTTTCTCTCGACTGCAGGTATGGACCAGGTAGATGTCTTTAATACGGCGTTTCCAATGATGAAAGCTCTCTTTAATATTTTGGGTTTTACTCATTGCGGTGGCTACCTTGCCTCAAATATGGATGGATATGGTGGTATTACCGGTCACCCGACTGCTCTTGACGATGTATATCGGATCGGAGTCAATGCAGTCACTGGAATTAAGGCCGGTCGTCCCTGTTTAGAAATGGCAAGACGATAATTGAACCCTGTTCACTTTCACCCCGTGGGGTTCATCCTTTATTAGCCCATTCGATAACCTTGGAGTATGGCAGGGGCAGATCTTGCAGGTATCGGAAGAAGGTGGCAGGAGAAGATTGCTGCATCACCTGAGTATACCATTGTCCCTCATGATAATGTATTCAGACTTGGTCTGAACCGGTTCCCGGTCAGGGAGTCTGTGTTCATCGAGAAACAGCGGTTGTTATCACGGCTGTGTACCAACTATTCGGATGTATATCTTGAAGACTGTTTTCCCGGTGAGGAGAGAACGAACCAGGAGGGAGAGTATTATGTCATTGACTCCCGGTTTTCTGCACCATGTATCAGGTATGGCAGGAAGGACATTCATGCCCTGTTTAACCATGACCTGACGCTGGTGCGGGGTGTTGGTCCCTCGGTCTCTGCACGTCTGAAATCAAAGGGATGCAAAACACTCCATGATATGGCACGGATGAGAAAGTACCGGCCATCTGCTCTTCGTGTGCTTGAGGTACTCGAGCAGGAACCGGTGGATATCTGCCGGCTGAGTACTGTGCGGAAAGGGTCATCCCATCCGCTTACCCTTCTGACGTCCTGCCTCTTCTCTCCTGAATCATTCAGATTTGTAGATATCGAGACACTTGGGATCTTTGGCCGGCCGGTTATTCTGATAGGTCTTGGGTTCTTCAGGGAAGGTGAACTGCAGGTAAAGCAGTATCTTCTTCGGAATATAAGCGAGGAAGCCCCGGCCCTCTATGCATTCATGGAAGAGATCCCTGAAGATGCCGTTTTCGTCAGTTTTAATGGCAGGAGTTTTGATATCCCCTATATAGCAGACCGGCTGGCCTACTACGGACTGCCTTCTCTGCCTGCAGCGCCCCATTATGATCTCCTTCATCCGTCACGGCGTCTGTGGAAACATGCTGTTCCCGATTGCAGACTGGGCACACTGGAGACACGGATACTGGGTATCACCAGGGATGAGGATCTGCCCGGTGCACTTGTGCCGGAATGGTATTGTACATACATGGAGACAAAAAATCCCGGTCCGCTGATCCCGATTGTTGACCATAACAGGCAGGATGTGGTAACTCTGGCCTTCCTCCTTGAGCGGTTGGTTTGTGAATGGTATGAGCGTCTCTGCGTTTCTTGAATTTCTCCTGGAGAACCGGAGATACTCAGGGTATATTGCACATATTCAAAGGATCCCCGGAAAGGAGGCAGTACTCTCCCCGGCTCCAGAAGTACTTCCTGGACGGGTGCAGGAGTGGCTGAAAAGAGAGGGAATAAGTCTCTACTCCCACCAGACTTTGGCGATAGAGGCGATTGCGGCAGGAGAGGATGTCATGCTCTGTACACCGACAGCATCAGGCAAAACACTCTCATTTTTACTGCCATTTCTTACGCTCAGACAGAAGGAACGGGATGCAACCGCTCTTGCCATGTATCCGGCAAAGGCACTTACCCGTGACCAGTACAAAACGATGCAGGAACTTGAAAAGGCAACCGGAATGCCGATCGATCCGGCGATTTATGATGGTGATACCCCGTCACATGATCGGCCTCTTATCAGAGAGCGGGCAGGACTTATTCTGACAAATCCATATGAAATGCATCAGATCCTCCCCTGGCACCGCCAATGGTCCTCCTTCTTTACAAGGCTCAGATATGTGATCCTGGATGAGGCACACCAGTACAGGGGAGTGTATGGAAGCAGTATGTCCCTCCTGATAAGACGCCTGCTCAGAATCTGTACGCACTATGGCTCATCCCCACAATTTTTCCTCTCATCAGCAACCCTTGCAAACCCGGCTGTTTTTGCCAGTCAGCTAACCGGACGGGAGATGACGATTATTGATACCAGCGGAGCACCAACCGGAGAGCGGTTCTTCATCCTCTATAACCCGTACCAGGAGATGGCACAACCCCGCTCGGTCTATTCAGAGAGTGCTGAACTCCTCTCCCTTCTGGTCCAGGCGGGTCTTCAGGCCCTCTGTTTTACCGGGTCACGGCGGATGACAGAGCTGGTCTCATTATGGGCGAAAAAAAGTCTTGCACGAAGTTTTCCTGAAAAAGCAACGGCCATTGCCGCATACCGGGCAGGATACCTCCCAAAAGAACGGCAGGAACTTGAGCAGAACCTGAAAGCAGGAATAATCCGGGGGCTCGTATCAACAAATGCCCTCGAACTCGGGATAGATATCGGATCCCTTGATGCCGTGGTAATGACCGGGTATCCCGGAACCATGATGTCGGTCTGGCAGCAGGCAGGACGGGCCGGACGGTCAGCATCAGATGCCCTTGCCATCCTGATTGCCATGCAAAACCCGCTAGATCAGTTCTTTATGAGGCATCCGAAGGAGTTCTTTGCTCGTCCGCATGAACATGCCATTATCGATACAAAAAACCCTTATATCCTCTCCGGCCAGCTCCTCTGTGCAGCTTCAGAGCTACCGGTCAGACCTGAAATCGATATTCGCTGGTTTGGAAACGGAATCACCGATCACCTTGACGCCCTTATCGGAAGTGGTCTTATTGCACAGACACCGCGTGGATATGTCTATACCGGGAGAAAACGGGCAAGTGAACTGGTATCACTATCCCAGATTAGTGAAGTCTGGACCGTGGAGGTAAGAAACCGGGTCATCGAGACCCTGGATATCAGACAGGCGTGCAGGGAGGCACACCCGGGGGCGGTCCTCATACACCAGGGTGAGCAGTATCTTGTCAGCTCCTGGGATTATGAACGACACCGGATTCTTGCAGTACAGGAGGATCCAGGGTATTATACCAAGGTGAACTACCAGACCGGGATCGAGATCCGGGAACGACTGATGAGCAGGGAGATCCGATCCGGAACCCTGTGTCTTGGAAGGGTAATGGTATCTGAGTTTTATCACGGGTACCGCCGGCTCATTGATGAAAAGACCATCTCAACCGAACCACTCTCCCTTGAACCGATCACCTTTGAGACTATTTCGGTCTGGACAGAGTTTTCCTTCGAAGGGATGAGTGCATTATCACCAGACCGGGATATGGGTGGCTCACTTCATGGTGCTGAACATGCCCTGATCGCCATGATGCCCTATCATGTCCTTTGTGACCGGTGGGATCTTGGGGGACTCTCGTCACCAGCTTCTGCCGAGGTCAGGGGAAAACCGGTCATATTTATTTATGACGGGTATGAAGGGGGAATTGGTCTTGCGGAACGTGCGTATCATATTTATGAAGACCTCTGTGCCTCTGCCGGGACGATGGTTGCGGAATGCAGATGCAAAGATGGATGTCCTGCCTCCATCTACTCTCCGAAATGCGGAAATGATAATCAGCCACTCGATAAAAAAGGGTGTATTGCGCTTCTTATGCATCTTGCGGGGATGACCTGATCTAAAGGAGGATTATTTCTTCTCTTTTGCCTTTGCCTGTGCAGCTGCCGCTTCCTTTTTTTTCCGGTAGTGTTCGGTTATTTTTGAGATGTGTGCAATTTTATCCATCTCATTTCCAAATAAAACAAATCCTTTCTTATCCACCGAGATGATCTTATAGATCTGTCTTATCTCGTCCGGTACCCGCATCCCAGGAATCGCCCGCATATTGATAAAATTCTCAATCTGAACCTGAAAGTTCTTCTTGAGCAGTTCCCGCATCTCCTGGATGTTATTGCGGAGAACCCTGATGTCCTCCTGATTCCACTGCAGGATATGGCGCTCAAGTTCTGATATCCGGTCGATAGCCTCTTTGCTCTTTTCAATATGTTCATCAACGGCCTGTGACAGGGCCATCTCGGCCATCTCAGCACTATCGATATTCTCATATTGCATACTCAATCCCCTTCCTGTATACGTATACCCTGCAGCTGAAATCAATCTTATTCCCTCTTCTCTTTTATACCTAGAACGGGAATGTCACAAAGCCGGCGTTCTTTTAAAATCGCGATGAGTTTTGTTGCAGCACACAAAACCGGGGGGGTGAGTACTGTATCAAAATCCAGGCATCCAGGCTGGATTCCAATGAGAACTACCGATGATAGGATGGCACAATGTTCGATAAAAAAGGTGAGAGGAAGCTGATGAGTCCCAATCCCATAATCCCTGATCACATCCGGAGGAATGATCCGGACTGAGCCCGGGGGGAGATCCATATGAATGGCATCAATGACAACAATCTGATCCGGTCTCATTTCCCGTATCGTACGCGTAAAATTTTCCGGAACTATCCCTGCATTGATAACCGACCAGTCTGAACCAAGGAGGTTTTCTGCAATATACGGACCGACTCCGTCATCCCCAAGCAGATCATTTCCGATACCAACGAGCAGATCCACAGTACTATACCTTTCTTTCCTCACTTCAACCAACCGGTATGATGTGATAATTATTTTATAAGTTACCGGACAATTTTCAATAAATGGGCGTAGAAAAACTGGAAGACATCGTTGATATTCCCTATCCGCAACATCCTCATTGTGCGACAGTTCTGGTCCTTGATACATCAGCATCCATGTCAGGCAATAAGATTGCAGAATTAAACGAGGGGCTTCGTATCCTGACCGATGAACTGAAGGAGGACGATCTGGCTGTAAAGCGGATCGATCTTGCCGTGATCACCTTTGGGAAAGGAGTTGAGATTGTCAGACCATTTACCGGAATTTCAGCATTTGATCCCCCTGAGCTGACCGCCGGCGGATATACCCCCATGGGTGAGGCTATCCTGGAGGCTGTCCGGCTTGTTGAAGAACGAAAAACTGAGTACCGAACCATCGGAACTGATTACTATCGGCCCTGGATTTTTTTAATCACCGATGGTCAGCCGACTGATATGCGCAAAGGGGATGAAACCTGGGAAAAGGTTATTGCAGCGGTGCATGGAGGAGAAAAGGATCATAAGTTTCTCTTCTGGGCGCTCGGTGTTGACCAGGCCAATATGACCCTCCTTCGTGAGATCTCTCCTCCGGGAAGGACACCATTGATGCTCAAAGAAGCAAAATGGGCCGATATGTTCCTCTGGCTCTCCAAGAGTCTCTCTCAGATATCAGACTCCCGCATCGGTGAGCAGATCTCACTTGAAAACCCGGTCGGTCCGGAAGGCTGGGGAGTAATTACACTCTGATCCAATGCACCATAAAAATGCGGGACCCTATATCACCTGTGGGGCATCGGTCGCAGGAACCAGACATATTCGTGACCAGATACCCTGTGAAGATGCCTGGGGCGGGGTCATCCTCCCTGGTGCACTCATACTTGCAGTTGCAGACGGCCTCTCATCAGCAGAACATGGAGGAAAAGGAGCAGCGATCGCGATCTCCTCAGGTATCAATACTGCCGCTGACTTACTCAGGACAGAGCAGGATCCTGATATTGCTTTCATTATCAGGGAGGCCGTCCGGGAGGGGAGAGAATATATCAAGGCCTGTGCCCGGTCGGAGGGAACAGACATATCCTCATATGCAACAACCCTGCTGATGGCAGTCCTTACTCCTGATAAGGTTGTCTGTGGCCATATCGGTGATGGTGCCTGTGTTATCCTGTCTGACGGGAAAGCATCCCTGCTATCAGTCCCGGGCCAGACAGAATTTGTGAATGAGACGGCTGTTCTGACACAAACAAACTGGGAGTCGCATCTTCGGATCACATCCGGCAGGGGTGATGCCATTTTGTGTGCAACGGACGGATGTCAGGGGGCACTTATGAGGCGGGAAGAGGGGGCATATATTCCGTATGAACCGTTCATTGTGCCACTTGTGAGATCTCTTAAGCAGTATTGCATTGAAAACCGGGATTTAAACGCAGAACTAGCTGACCTGCTCGTCTCTTCCCGGATGCGTGCATTGTCGTCTGATGATATGACCCTGGCAGTCGGATTCTCTCTTCCTGGTGAGCTCGTCTGATGAACGGGTCGTCCGGATCTGAACCAAAAATCCGGATTGACCGTTCCGGTATCCTGGTCTCTCCCCTGTCTTCAGGCCCAATCCGGGAGGAACTGGTGATCATGAATGAGGGGAAAGGCCGGCTCTATGGGAATATCCGCTCAGATGCAGCCTGGGTCACTGTTCTTGACACGACCCTGAATACTACTTTTATTCAGCGGGTAATACTTGAAATAAGGCCTGATAAAGCCCCGGCGAGCGGAGAGTCATGGGTGCATATCCTCTCAACCGGCGGGATTGGGCGGGTCAAGATAGAACTCCGGCGAACCCCTGCACAGGTTTCTTCACTCCGTCTGGATGAGAAGGTTTTTCAGTTTTGTGGCATTACAAAGGACGAACCTTTTTCATTCTCATTGACGGTCAGAAATGCAGGGTCAGGATTTTTATCAGGCACCGCGGTTCCGCTCTCTGACTGGATTGAGATACCGGTCCGTGGTATCTGGACCCGAACGATGCAGGCGATTCCGGTCAGAATACTCCCCTCAAAAGCCCCGCGAGCACGGCATCCAGTCGGCAGGATCCATATAAAAACGAATGGTGGGGAAGAGACGGTTGAGGTCTCCATACACCGGTCAGAGGAGAAAGGCCCAATTGCCCGGTTTATTCCATCATCTCTGCGTATATCTTGGACGGTCCGGGGCATCATCGAGGAACGTCTTATCGTTAAAAATATGGGATCCGGGACCCTCCGGGGTACAATTCCATCAAAATATTCCTGGATAACCGCTGTTCCATCTATCTTCTCAGTCACGGAGAGTACGATTATTACCATCAGGGTTGATACACGCCTCCTTCCGGGCACCCTTCCAGCATCAGTGCAACTCGTCATCATCACAAACACCGGGCCGTTTACCCTGAATATAGAGATTATCCGATCATATCAGGCCCAGGTGAAAGCGAGGACCCGTCTCCCAAGAATGAGAACCAGGTCACGAATGATTGTCCTTGACCAGCAGGGCAATCAGCTTCAGATCATATCATCTGGTAAATCCGGCGGAGAAGGTGAGATATGGTATATTGAAGATGACGACACAAAATGTGTGAAAATTTTTCATCCGCACCGGAGCAGCCCGGAGATGGAAGAAAAGATCCGGGTTATGCAAAAAAACCCCTTACAGACACCTCCCGGCACCGGAATATGCTGGCCTTTAGGAATTATTGTCTCAACAGCTTCTCCGCACCGCTTTCTTGGATACCTGATGACACGCCTGGACAGCACCTATATGCCGGTACACATATGGTATGACAGACCGGATCAGGATTTTTCCTTTGCATTAAAGGCCGCTGCACGACTGGCAGGTCTTGTGCATGCAGTTCATATGAATGGCCACTGTGTCGGGGATCTTCGTGAGAATAATGTGTTTATCAGCACCAGCGGAGAGATATGTCTCATTGATACCGATTCATTTCAGATCACCGACCCGTCATCATCAAAGACATGGTTTTGCAGGGTTGGAACCGGTGAGTATCTCCCTCCCGAACTGATAGACGGATCATTTGAGAGGCAGGATAGTGATCGGCTCTTTTCTGATCGCTTTGCCCTTGCCGTCCTGATTTTCAGGTTTCTGATGCAGGGGGCCCATCCGTATCAGGGTCGCGGGCCGCTTATTGAGGATGCACCTACCACTCCGGATAAGATTATCCGTGGCCTCTTTGCGTATGAGGAGAAGATTCCAGGGCTCTATCCTCCTGAGTACGCCCCGTCATATGACCGGATTCCGGCACCAATCCGTGCTCTCTTTCATGAGGCATTTGTCACCGGTCATCAGCACCCGGCGGCTCGTCCTGACCCGCTCAGGTGGGTACAAATTCTGGGCATGCGATTGGATGCCCAGGCAGTTCAGCGACCGCAAGCGGTACTGATTACCAATAATTCAGAGCAGAAAACTGCGATAAAACCTGATCGAACAGGGCCTGTCTGCCCGCAATATGTCGATAGTGATGGGCATCAGGTTTTGATAGGGCGACGATTGATCCGAATATCCCACGGAGAGATTCGGGAAACAGACCGGTCCGGATATCAGATCCTGATCGGAATGAACCATCTCACCATAGACCCATCCCCCCGAACCAGTCAGGTCCCCCCATCAATCATTATTCCTCATTCCATTATCAGTTACACACAAAAGACGGCCCCCCGGCAGTTTCCGGGTCATGAGAGATATTATTATCTCATTCCAGGGATCGATCTCTCCCGGTATGTTCACTGGCATGTTGCAGCAGACCCCTCAAGCTGCAGAGAATGGAGACGGGCATTCTCATACAGGCATCGGATTGCGGCATGCAGAAATCTCCTCTCCGCTCTTCTCTCTATTCACAGGGCAGGACTGCATCCCTATAGCCTTTCACCACGATCAGTCTTTATCGGGGCGGACAGTTCAGTCCGGATCATTGCAGCTCCCGCAGACGACGGAAAACCAGAGAAAAAAGAGCAGATTTCTCAGATCTCAGAGGTGAGAACTCTCCTGAGTATGATAATGATGGACGGATGCAATCCTCGTCAGATTGCAGAACGGTTCCATAGGGCATTTCCCAGGTATGTTCCCTCACCAGACCGGATTCCGTATCCGATGAGAGAGATTTTTTCAGATCATGCGGATATCAGCGAATCGATCGAAGATATCCTCTCCGACTGGTTTAAAAGGGCAGATTCTGCCTTTTCCTCGTTGGTCTCCTGCCAGCATGACTCTGGTCACTGGTATTGTATAGTCCCAGGGGTCTGTCCGTTCTGTCATCCTGATCACATGCTTCGGATTCTCCCCCTTCAGCCGGAACGCTTCTTTTTACCTGGAAAAAAGGTATTATTCCTGCCACCTCCTCTTCACACGGTCAGGTATCTGAAACGAAGGCGTATACAAAAAGAAAGAACGGGGATTCCAGTCATCTGCCTTTCTTACCCGCTATTTCGAGTACCACGGATTTCCTGCTCTCCAGTACCATCTCTCGCATCCGGCACTTATGATACCACGCTTCTGCCCGTATGCCATATCCGGTGTCTTCCGGTGTGTCTGCCCCTGGCAATAACCGCTCTTGCCTGTATTCCGCCGGTGTTCTCACTTGAGGCGATGATTCTTGCACGGTTTGATATCTCACTGATTGATGAGATGCGATGGATCTCTTCTCTTGAACAGATGAAAGGGACATTATTCCCTCGGCTGATACGCATCAGAAAGGAGCGGCGTTGGTATGTCCGGAAAACCATCTCCGTGATGATACTTCCCGGATATTTTGAAGTACCAAAAAAACAACCGGCATCAAAAGGAAAGAAAGGAAAGAAGGGGGAGACAAAAGGGAAACTGACAAAGAAATTATCAGAGTTTATCGGGGAATTATTTGGATAACCCGTATCCTTTTTCATATAATGAGTTATCCAGCAGTCATCGCATCCTCCGACTGATTCCCAACCCGGATTATTCTTCCGCCGGTCTTCTGATGAATCGGTGACGGGATACTTTTCAGATATTCGATAAACTCGTCAACATCAAGTGCCCCGTATGCGATCACATCTCCTTCCTTCATTACCGTATACCCGTCTCCTCCGGATATCAGGAAATCTGTAGTGGCAACCGTGTATTTTTTATTCATATCAAGGTCTTTTCCCTCAAATGTGATATGAATCACCCGATCCTGAGGCTCCCTAGATTCATCATACGAGTAGGTAAATCCAGATATCTGAAGGAGATGATCCGGTTTTACCGTTCGTGTCCATTGCTGATTGAGCAGATCCAAAATCTGCTGCCCGGTCATCTGAACGATGTTAATCTGATCATGAAAAGGCATGACGGAGTAGGCCTCACCGGTTGTAATCTCACCGGCGTCAATATCTGCCCGAAGGGATCCGATATTCAGAATACTCATATCAGTCTTCATATACCACCGGAATGCATCGGTTACGATATTATAGAGAAGTGCTTCGCCATTTTCATCCGGCGTTCTGGTGAGGGGAATATCAGTTGTTGCTATCACCTGACTGGTAAAGGGGGCAACAGTCGTATTGACAGCGTCAAGCAATTCCTGGGCATTCGTATCAGGGATCTGTCCAGGTCCCTGATCCGCGTATGTGGTGATGATTGTAGCACTTGAGTTTACGACGTCCCTGCTTTGTGTATCCAATGCAAGGGACACATCAGCATATGCTGAACTGTAGGAGTACGCCTGGGTAACCAGTGTCGGCTTTCCACCTGCATTGGGGAGAAACTGATTTGTGAAGGCATGCGTATGGCCGGACAGGACAACATCCACATCTTCATCAAGTCGAATAACAATCGATGCCACTCTGCCTGAAAGATCCCCGGTCTCCCGCGTCGGGCCGTCATAGGGCGTCTGGGTTCCACCTTCATGGAGCAGAACAACAAAAGCATGGATGCCTTCTTTCTGAAGGGCCTGTACCTGGGCGTTAATTGCATCCGCTTCATCGGTAAAGACAACTGATGCAACCTTCTCCGGTTCTGATATCTCACTGGTTACTTGTGTGACTGCCCCGATGAATGCGACCGGAATACCATTGACATGCTCGATAACATATGGCGCAAAGACCAGGTTTTCTGTCCCGTTCCAATAGACATTTGCGGCAATTACCGGCCACAGTGCCCCCGGATAGGGATCAACGAGATGGGTGATATTCGTATCTCCATTGCCGCCATTGATGAGCCGGAGTAATTCAGAGACATTGCGGTCAAATTCATGGTTGCCAAGGGTGGCAATAACCCTGCCCCCGCTTTGGGTACTATCGGTTTTCTTCCAGTCACCGGTCACAAATCTGTTAAAAAAGAGTATTGCAGGTTCATCCAGAAGCAGGTTTGATTCAGCCGGTGACGCTCCGGTCAAATCACCAGGCAGGGCAATAATGGTGTTATTCACCCCATACGTTTCTGTTGCATTAGAGAGATATGCACCAAGAACAGGGATACTTCCAACCGGTGTTCCATTTATCTTCTGACCAGGACTTATCTGACCATGAAAATCATTGACTGCCAGGATATGGAGGGGTATGGGTTCAGAAGGCTCTTCAGCTGATAACGATGGAATGAAGAAAACGGTGGACAGACAGAGAAAAAGCATGATACCTGGTCGCAGGCGATGCAGTAAGAAGGAACTTGGGAACTTGTGATGAATTGGCATGAGAAATACTCTCCGTGAAGGAATATGAAGATGTGGGAGAACGTGCAGGATAACAAATATCTGGAAAACCAGATGTTTCATCTGTTTTTTCACAATTTCAGTGATGAGCGGTCTATTCTGAATACTCTGGATACTGGAGAAGAAGGAACATACATAAATGTATGGTACCAATTCAGGTTTCCTCTCATCAGCATTTGGATCAGGAACTATTGAAGATATGACGGTTGCTTGGACCAGAGTATGAAAATATGGTTGAAAAAAGATCTGGCGAATGTGGGAGAGATGACGTATTTGGTTAAATCATGAGAAAAAATATCATGAAAAAAGAATTTACTATCATGAGACATAATCACGAGAATTAGTATGCGAGGGAAGCGATTTGAACGCTCGAACGCCTTCGCGACAAGGCCCTCAACCTTGCTCCTTTGACCTGGCTCGGATACCCTCGCTCAATACGCAATAATTACACCGAACGACCGGACATCAGGAGTTTGTCTGAACACCGGTTCTCTGTGCCTGAATAAGGTCGTTGTAGTACGTAAAGAACTTATCTATTACACCCGGTGAGAAGACCGACTGCCTATAACCAATGAAGAACAGATGATAATCTATGTGGTCTGCAATTCTGGGGTGGTTTGAAGATTCTCCTTCACAAACACGGGTCGTCAGGTTTCTTCTTGAAAATGGATTCGGGGTAAATGAAGACGGAAAAATCGCATGTAATACCATTGCGGTGGCTGCAACGCAGGTTGCGGCAAAACTCCATGTTGACCGGCGGGTCGTTGAGGCAACCGCACGGCGCATTCTTACATCACCATTCCGGGACATCTTTATCAATATGCGGGCCACACCTGACCTCTCCGTTATCGCAGAAAGCCTCTCCCTATCCGTTATCACAGTCATCCCCCAGGATGCGAGCAGACCTGGCATCGTTGATGCCTGCATCCACATACTCTCTCAGCACAACATAGGCCTGCGGCAGGTCTTTGTCACCGATCCCCACCTCTCGGAAGAGCCGCGCCTAGTGATCATCGCTGAAGGGAAGATGCCACCAGGAGTTATCGATGAACTTCGATCACTTCCGGTTGTAAAAAAACTGATATTCTAATTCAGTCTCGGTAAGCCCCGCTCAGCCGCTCAAGCTCATCAGCAAGATCAAGAAACCGGGACCGGACCGGCTCATCAAACCGCTGCAGTGATGCAACAAATTCCTCCCTGCTCACAACCCGTGTTCCCTTCACCAGATTATCAGCATGGGCCACGATCTTTTCTTCAAGTGTCTCTGGGATGCGATCAACTGCTGACAAACCAAATCTGGCCCGTTCATCAGCATACAGACCGGCTCCGATATGACGCTCAACAATACGGCAGATTGCCTCATCTAACCCTTTTGACCGGCAGATATCTCCTCCCTCATCAGCGTGGGCCATTCCATGAGTTCTTGACCGGCCGATGTCATGGAGGATGGCTCCTGCAGCAACACGATCCAGGGCCACATGCACTCCGGTACGGATTATATCTGAGGCAATCCGGAGGGCCACATCGCGGACCGTCTTGCAATGCTCAATGACACCGGGATCACACCCGGCATCGGCAAGAAAAGAGAGGTATTCGTCTCCCGGACTACACATGACCGAGATTCTCTTTGATTCGTGAAATCCGCCTGTGCAATGCATTTAGCAGCAGCTCGTTGTCAAAATGAACGAGCTGATTCTCACATTCCTGGCAGACAAACTGTGAGTCCATCGCCTCTGAGAATGTAACGGTATTTCCGCAGTTACCACAGTTGTAGAATGCGTTCTCACTCTCGTATTTGTATCGCTTGGAGAGTTTCTCCAGGATGACCTCAAGGTCCTTGGAGATTGCATCATGCATATTGTCCAGTTCAAGGGTCCAGAGGTAGGTCAGCCAGCCGGTCTCATTATTTTTTATCCGCCGGTATTTCGCAAGTCGGTGCTCATACAGGGTATACAGGGTATTCCTGACTGAATTCAGGTTAATCTTGGTGACCTCTGCAAGGTCCTCATCACTGTACTCCTTATCAGTTGGAAACCGCCGAATGAGTTCAATTCCATCATCCCCGATTAACCGGTGAAGATATGCAAAAATAGCCTTGTCAGCCAGGAGTTCCTCGTGAGAAGCCATCACCATATATATTGCCTGACAACCCTGATAGTAGTATCCAGTGCTTCCTGTGCAGATGCCAGGTCCTGTCCTGATCCATACACACTGATAACTGCATTTCCTTCATCAAACACGGCAGGAGGAACCGGAATATCGGCCACCTGCGGAGAGAGAAAGGAGAGATCATGGGCAATCTCACAATGCCGATCTGCAAACAGAATCCGGCGAAGGGCATACTGCACCGGAACCGGCATACCATCTGGAAGAATCCCCCGGCAGGCATCCAGGTGAAGGGCCACCAGATTTACCCCGGTAGCGGCCTCGATGGTATCAAGCGTTGCTACAAACCGGGGATTGAGCTCGATTGCATAGACTGCATCATCGCTGACCATAAAATCGATCCCAAGAATGCCCCTGCATCCAGACGCAGCCGCTGCACGCTCTGCATATGAGATCATCGCATCCTGCATGGGATGATGAAACGGTGTCAAGGATCCGGCAAACCCGAACCGGTACTGGCCTTCTCCCCGGAGAATCTGCTGGTTTACCGCTATCGCACGGGCTCTGCCCCCTCCGGCAACACAGCAGACCGATGCCGGAATCCCCTGCACAATTCTTTGAAGGAGGAACGGCTCACCTGGAAATGCCTCCATCCAGGACATGATATCATCCGGAGTACTGACCACGGTATTCCGCCACCCGCCTGAACCGGAACGTGGTTTGAGCATCGCCGGAAACTCACCAGGTTCTGCCAGCGGTGGAACAGGAATATTCAGCCTGCAAAACCAGTCCTGGACATATCCCTTATCCAGAAACTGTGCCGCAGTCCGGGCGTCGGTCCCCAGTATGGGGGCCGGAAGATCACACAGTGTCTCAGCCCCTGATGTAGGAATGATCGCATCAATGGCATACGTATCACACATCTCCTTGATACGGACCGGCAGGTCAGAAAGCTCTTCAAACCTCATGCAGGCGATGGTATGATTCCGAAGATCCGCATCACAGAAATGATCGACCGCACAGACCTCATACCCGGCCCGATATGCAGACAGCACAACATGCCGGGTGGAGAAACCGGCCACGAGAATCCGCTTCAGAGTTCTTCCACCGTCTTCCCGCATGGATTTGGATGTACCCGGACTTTTGCACCAGGAAATTCGCGGCACAGGGCATTTTCTGCGATATGGTCAAGGAATACCGCGAGACCTGCAATTTCAGAGTGTGGCTGATTCGTGACCGCGACATTGTAATCTGCAAGCTGATACAGATCCCCGGGCACCTTCTCAGCTCCCACTATGACCAGGATCTTCTCTTTTTTTCTGATCTCTTCCTCAACATCCGGAAGGTTCACCCCGAACATGGTGAGATGAACCACACAGCCCCCCTCTTTCTTCCAGTTCCTGATACATGAATTCCAGCCAATCTTGTCCTCAACAAAAAACGTTCCGCCAAACCGGTCGGCAACATCGCGGATACTCTGCACAACCCCCCGATCATCTGCAGCAATGTACATCCCGTCCGCACCAAGAGCTCTCGCGGTCAGACCAACATGAGTGGTCACACGCATGTCACGCTGTGGGCGGTGACCGATTCTGAGCACTACTATCATCGATTTTCCTCTGGAGATGGCCTGTATCTGATTACCCCGTCTGATAACTCAAGGCCGCCTGAAAAAACATCCGCCATCTGATGTCTGAAGATAATCTCCTCGGTTGTACAGGCACGCCAGGTGTCATCATCCCTACAGTCGATAAGACAGTACCGTTTCAGTCGCGCCAGTGATGCCATAATAACATCCTGGGCATACCCGGTTTTTTCGGAAAGCGCCTCTGCTGAAAGGCATGGACTTTCAATTATAACATGATATACAGTCCAGTCGATATCCTCGTCTCTCACTATTCTCACATGTTCACACTCAAATGGCATGAGTACTTCCCCTGATACCTATGAAATTTTTTGAAGTTACAGGAAAAGGTATGAAGACAGCGCTCAATCCTAATCATATGCAGACAAACGCATTGATCATCGGATTCGCAGTGATCCTTCTGATCACCGTCATGATTCCCGCCGGTGCAGCAGAGACAAAGGATGGAGATATCCCGCTTATTCACGTCACTGGAAGCGGGACGATCAAGGCAGTTCCAGACCGGGTCCAGATTGAACTCACCGTAGTAACAAAAAATCCTGATGTGAAAGCGGCACAGAAGGAGAATGCACGAAAGATGGACACCGTCATGTCAGCACTTCGTGATCCCTCAAAGGGAAATCTGACCGGACGGGAGATCGGGACGACCTCCTATTCCATATCAGAGGTATACTATCCTGATGATGCCCTCAAAGCAAAATACGGCGATAATGTTACCATCTACCAGGTATCCAACACCATCTCCATCGAGACAGAGAAGATTGACCGGGTTGGGGACATTATTGACCTTGCCGTAGCCGCAGGTGCAAACTCTGTCAGTTCACTTCAGTTCACGCTGAGCCAGCAAAAGACCGCCGAACTTCGAAAGGAGGCACTTGAAATCGCCGTGAAAAAGGCAGAGGCTGATGCCAGGACGGTGATGGCTGCCATGGGCAAGTCACTTGGAGAGGTGTATGAGGTCACCGTGGATGAGAGTTACCAGCCGCCGGTCTATTACAATCAGGATGCACGATCCGTTCAGATGGCTGCTGCAGGTCCTAAAACCCCCATTGAGCCGGGATCGGTAGAGATAACGGCACGGGTCACGGCAGGATACCGGATCCTCTGACCGGCAAAAACCCATTTTCCTTTCAGGACAAACCTGGAGTATGCATGATGAACCCATCCCCTTTGCGGTGCTCTCGGATCTTGTGGATCGTATGTTAGAGGATTGTGATGAGGATGTTGTCTGTGTCCGGATGCGCCTCTCTGCCCTCGATCCGGCAGTCAGAAATGCCCTGCTTACCTCTGATCTCCTCAATGCCTGGCAGGTTTTTTATTATTTCTTTGAGAAACGGCCCTTTGATGATGCCTGTGAGATTCTTGCATTCACCCCTGCATCAGTCCTTTTGCATGGGATCGCCATCGGTGAATACCGTGAGTGCACCCTCACATTCAAGGTGACTGACGGCAGTCCGATTATCATCGTTTCAGACGACCTCCAGGAGATGGGACGGTTTTTTGGATCCCATGCCTATACAGATGCGATCCGTTTTATCGACGCCGAATAAGTTATGCGGAAAATGCCCTGATGATATTGTCAGGACTGCCAAGAACCATAACCAGGTCTTTGGCACATAATATCTCATCACCCCCCGGACTGACTATCATCTGCTGACCCCTTCTGATCGCAACGATGGAGACCTGGTAGGTACTTCGTATCATCGTCTCCTTCAGCATCTTCCCGGCATACTGAGAATCATCAGCGATCCGGATCGTTCGTATCTCAACATCAGGGACCAGGACCCGCAGGTCATCAAAGGAGTACGATGGTGTGTTGATGCTCCGGAGCATCTGATATCCGCCGGCTCTGATCTCACTGACCAGCCGTTCAATCTCGCTTGTCGGGATAAGATAGGTATAAAGAATACGGGTAAAGATCTCAACAGCCGTCTCAAACTCCTCAGGGATGACCTCGTCGGCTCCAAGTTCCATGAGAGTTGCAACCTCTCCCATATATCGTGTTCTGACAATGATGTGCACTGCCGGATTGAGCATGCGGGCCGTCTGAACGATCTGCTGGGTTCCGAAGGGATCGTTGACCACAATGACCAGAACACGGGCCTTTGCGATTCCGGCCTTCTTTAGAACTTCCCCCTGGGCAGCATCACCAAACATGATCGGTTTTCCTTTTGCCTTCTCTTCCCTGACGGTATCAGGATTCATCTCGATGATCCGGTACGGGACGCCGGCGATATCTGCAGACCTGGCAACATTCTTTCCGTTCAGGCCATACCCGACGATGATGATATGATCTTCAAGATCCTGCCCCACCGGATCATCACCTGCGGTCCGGTCAGGAATGATTCGACAGAGGGGAGAGGAAAGCGGGGGTGCTATCTTTCCAGAAATACCCATGAGGAGCGGGGCTACTCCCATGGTAACTATTGATACATCAAGGAAGAGCTGAAAAGAATCCTGTGCAAAAAAACCCAGCGAATTTCCGGCTGTTGCCAGGACAAAGGAGAATTCTCCGACCTGGGCAAGAGAGATACCGGTCATCACACAGGCACGGGGAGCAAGGCCTGCCAGCAGGGATGCCAGGGTCCCGGTTGCATATTTTATGCCGATGACCAGGAGAACCAGTTCCGCGATGATGACCGGATTATGCACAAAGAACTGCAGGTTAAAGATCATCCCGATGGAAATGAAGAAGAAACTGGTAAAGAGATCCCGAAACGGCAGAATACTGGACATGGCATGGGTGCTGTATTCAGACTCAGAGATGATGATACCGGCCAGGAATGCACCAAGAGCCATTGACAGGCCAAACTCACTGGTCAGGTAGGCAACGATAAGACAGGTTCCCATGACGATAAACAGGAACATCTCACGGTTCTTGAGCCGGGCGGCATGGAGCAGCAGGGCCGGGACCACATACCGGGCGGATATATATACCACCGCTATGATGACAAAACTCCCGATAAGAAGTCTGACAAGCGAGATGTCTGTATCGGTGGTTCCGGCAAGTACTGGAGTAATCATGACCATCGGGATGACGATCAGATCCTGAAAGATGAGAATGCCAAGGGTTGCCCTGCCGTGCGGGCTGTCGACTTCCATCCGGTCAGCAAGGACCTTCATGACGATTGCCGTTGACGACAGGGAGATCAGCATGCCCCAGAAGAAGGCATGAGCGAGATCCATACCGGTAATCTGCATCAGGGAGGTCCAGATGAGGATGGTGGATAACACCTGGACCAGACCGCCGATGAGAACATACCGTCTGCTTTTCAGGATTCGTGATACGGAAAATTCAAGACCGATGGTAAACAGCAGAAAGATGACTCCAAGTTCTGCAAAGAAACTGATCGATTCTTCATTTGTGATAAGACCAAGACCGGATGGTCCTACAAGAAATCCCGCGATTAAAAAGGCAACGACCGAGGGTATCTTCACCCTGTACAGGATGATAAGGAGGAGGACCGCGATGATAAATACTACCACTATCCCGGTAAACAGAGTTGCAAACTGGCCTTCCATGAACTGACCTATCATGGCACCTGATACCACTAGGTTCTTTTCATCATAGGGCAGACCATCTGACTATTATGCAGAGGGGAACATACCGGATAGCCGGTGCCGCTGATGTGGGGGGTACAAATACCCGTGTCGGGCTGGTACGCGAGGACGGTGAGATTATCAGGATAGTCCGTTTTCAAACGCCGGTCAACGGAAAGGCATTAGATATCCCGATCTCCATAGCCTGTGCCCTTCAGGATATTGCTCAGGACATCCCTCTCGCCGGTTTTGGGATTGCCGCAGCAGGGCCACTTGATGTGAGGAAAGGAATCCTTGATCATCCCCCGAATATTCCGTTTGATACGGTTCCGATTGTGGAACCGCTTATACAGGCAATAAACCTTCCGGTAGTATTTCACAATGACTGTCGGGCAGCGGTTCTTGGAGAGGTCTGTGCCGGAGGAGCCAGGGGGTATGATACCGTGGTGTATATCACCATCTCAACCGGGATAGGCGGAGGAGTGTTTACCAACGGAAAAGTCCTTACCGGCAGGGGAGGAAATGCAGGAGAGATCGGGCATTTCCCGGTTGATTCAACGTATACCTTTCCCTGTACCTGCGGGTTTTCCGGCCACTGGGAAGGGTATGCATCAGGAAAAGGGATTCCGGTATTTTTTTCAGCATGGTGCACAGCCTACGACCGTCCCTGTCGAGAGACGCTGACTCCGGAGATTCTCCGGCTCGCATCAACCAGCGAGTTATATCACGGATTTTGGGAAGCTCTTGCGAAAATTCACGGCAGAGGTCTTTCAGCCGTGATCGTCGCCTATGATCCTGACTGCATCATTCTGGACGGAACTGTCATTCGGAATTATCCTGAACTCCTTGATCTGGCCCTTACCTATACTGACCGGTACCTTCCCCTTCCGGATTGTAAAATCAGCCCCCTTGACGGGAATGCGCCACTCATCGGTGCTGCAATGGCCGTATTCCATCCAGAGATGTCATACGTTGGTTAATAAACCTTGAGCAACTATTGAACACAGTACGGTACTCCAATGCGAGCTGCATATATTGTAATCCTCCTCTCTATCTGGTTCATTCCGGTTGGTTTTGGACAAGACATCAGTACGAGTGGGGATGAAGCACAGGCACATAACCTTGTCGTTATATACATGATTGCCGGTGATCTGGAAAGTAATGAGAGGGCTGCAACCATGAATATTGCCGAGATCCTTGACGGGTATGGAGAGACCAGTGAGCAGGATCTCCAGATAGTTCTGGCATATGGAGGATCAAAAACTCCCGGATTTGAGGGCGTGACCTATGTCACCGTCAAAGAACTGACGGAAGATGCTTCTGACGGAGTAATCGGCAATTCAGAAGATGTTCTATATAATAACCCCGATGCTGACATGGGTGCGAGAGAAACCCTTGAACACTTCCTCTCATGGACGGCAGAGAATTTTGCTGCAGACAGAAAGATCCTGATCTTCTGGGACCATGGTGGAGGGTATGACGGGTTTGGAGTTGACGAGGTCACCGATGGTCAGCTCTCACTCACCGACATATCACAGGCACTGACGACAACAAACAGCACATTTAATCTCATCGGATATGATGCCTGTCTTATGGGAGCCCTGGAAGTAGCAAAGGCAATGCAGCCTTACAGCCTGCTTCTCGTAGGATCCGAAGAGACCGAACCGGGGACGGGATGGGAATACCAAGCATGGATCAGCACTCTTGGAGCAAACCCACAGATTCCATATGAAGAACTTGGAAAGATTATCGTCGATGCATATATGACCCGTCTTGATACCGGAAAGACACTTTCAGTCATCGATCTCACCAGGATACCTGCGCTGATTCAGGCAATGGACAGCCTTGGAACCACGATGATGCCATATTCGGAGTCAATTGACGGATACCGGGTGGTAGGAAAAGCATACCAGGTTCCGGCACGATATGGAGCAGATAACAGGGAGAATGGTGAGACATCTGTTGATCTGAAATCATTCCTGAATGCAATGAAAACCCAGAAACCTGACCTTTCGGATGAAATTGAACCCGTCATCACACGAATTGATGATGTGATCCTGTATCACAGAAATGATGAGTATGTCCCTGAATCAGGCGGCCTGTCCATTATGTCCCCGAGCCGGATTACCCCTGAAATCTATGATGGACTGGGTGATGACGCGAAAATTACCCAGGGATGGGACAGGTTTTTTGTAAATCTGCTCAGGCTCTCCGGCGAGGATACTGAAAAACCTGATATCAGAACTCTGGATTCCGGGTATATGGTTGATGACCCGACGCAGACCGCATCGGTCTATGCAGAATATTACTACGTCGATGGAGACGAACTCATTCTGCTTGGAGACGAACCCCTTGAGGCTGATGAAACTGGAAAATATACTCTTCCAGAATGGGACGGGCGATGGTATTACCTGGAAGATACCGGTGGCAGCAACTACACACTGCTTGGCATGAGCTATGACTCTATCGTACCGTCCGGGTCTGTGCTTTTCACCTCGGAAATTGACTTTATCAGAGGAGCGCTCAACACTTCTGCGGTACTGAACGTGTATATCAATCCTGATACCGGGGAGAGTCGACTGGTTGCATGCCCGTACACCATCCGGCCAAATGGAATCATTCAGTTTTCACGGCAAAACTACGATCTAAAACCCGGAGATTTGATCCATGCATATGCCTGGAAACTGGACGAGACGGATAACGCCGGAGGTGAGTGGGCGGAGATCGGAGTTCTTACGATTTCCGACGATACCAACCTTATCTACGATATACTGCCGGATGGGATCTATGCACAGGCCCTGTACGCCGAATATGGAAACAAGCCTGGAGACTATGGAGATATTCACCTGTTCCGAATTGAAAACGGAGAGATGACAATCGAGGAGAATGAGACAGAGAGCCTTCCATCCTCACAACGCCCTGTCTTTTAAAGATATCTACGCAATACAGAGCAGGCGGAATAAAACCCGGTCTCAAAAGTCCGGGCTCATACCACACCGGAGGCAGGATTTTTATCCGCAGAACAGAGACGAAATGATACGAGAGAAGAAGTGCTCTTTTATATCGTTTTTCATATTCTTTTGTATCATAATTCTGCCTGCTGCTGCAGATGATACCAGTACCCTTCTTATCGCCTTTTATGCATCAGGCGGGACCCTGGAACAGGAACTGGGGCTTATCACCGATGACTTTGTACAGGTTGTCCAGGGTGCGGAAAACCTCCCTGGACGGATAAAAATACTTGCGGCATATGGAGGAGCAGACAAACCGGGGTGGAGGGGGATGCGTATTGTCGATCTTGACGGACTCAAAGCAGACCTTGCTGACGGGGAACTTGGAAACGATAGCCTTTGTCTGCAAAGAGTGGAGAATGCCAGTATGGGCGACTCTGCCTCACTTGCAATCTTCCTTTCATATATCGAGACTAAGTTCCACTATGATAGAATTTTTCTCATCTTTATCGGTCATGGTCAGGCATACACCGGGCTTCTCTTCGATCAGAATCATGGCGATGACGGGCTTACTATTGAAGAACTTACGAAAGGTCTTGGAAACCGCGATTTTGATCTCATCGGATTTGACTCATGCATGATGGGATGTCTTGAGGTCCTGTCAGCACTCTCCCCCTTTGCATCATACCTTATCGCGAGTGAGGAAGCGGAGCCTGCAGATGGCTGGCCATATGAGCCCTGGATTGCATATATCAGCGCCCATCCTGATGAACCAGTACCGCAGTATGCACAAAACCTGTTTGATGCATATATGAAATATCCTGCCCAGGGAAAAACCATCGCACTTCTCAATCCAAAACAGGCAGATATCCTCACTGAAAGACTGGACCGGTTTGCAAAGGATCTTTATGCCCTTGCAGGGGACCAGGAGGGGTGTGATACAATCAGTCAGATCCTCTCACATACACAGCAGTTTGGCCGCACCGGAACAGGTGACCTGAACGAGGCTACCATGGATCTCTTCTCATTTGCAGATCAGGCACAGCGATCTGTTCCCTACCTTTCAGAATCAGCACAAGAAGTAATTGATGGGATAAACCAGACGGTTATCTTTGCCCGCCATGATACACTGGTGCCGGATGCCCACGGAGTTGCCATCCTCTCACCTGTACTCATCAATCCGGTTTTTTACGACTATTACCGGGAAAGTGCCTTTATCACACCATCCCGGGACCGGTTCCTTGTCAGGTATCTGAATGCATGCTCCATACTGGAGAGAAATATCACCGTTTCCATCTAAAGAGGAGTACGCATCCCACAATCCCTGCAAGGACTGGTATAATACCGAGAGGAGTCTCTGTACGCGGAGACTCAAGTGCCTGTATCTTCAGGGCAATACCAGTCAGGTTCGGCTGGATCTCCATCGCCTTCCGGTAGGCACGCTCTGCACCGACGGTATCACCGGCAAGAGCAAGCACATCACCGTACTGCTCATACAAAAATCCGTTTTCAGGATGGGATGCGAGGACGTCATGGTAGAGTGCAAGTGCCTCAGCCTCTCTTCCTGCCCGCACGAGAGTCATTGCTTTTCCTTTTCTGACCATGTCAGGATCAGACTCATTTAGAGCAACCGAATTCCAAACATCCAGAGCATCCTGGTACCGCCCGAGTTTTTCATATATCTCGGCAAGCCTGCCTAGCAGAGCCATGTTTGTGGGATCAGCGGCGATAGCAAGCTCAAGGGACTGAAGAGCGGTCTCCGGATCACCGGCAGTCATCAGATTCTTACTCTTTCCGGCCAGTGCCTGAATATTTCTTGGATCAAGCTGAAGGGCCGCCTCGTATGCACTGTCAGCCTCAGACAACCTGCCCAGGCCGGTAAGACTGTTTCCTTTTCCAACCCACGCAGAAGCAAACAGGGGAGACATCGAACAGGCGATCTCAAACACGCCATACGCCTCCTTATACCGTGCAAGATTATTCAAAGCATTACCCTTTCCAATCCAGGCCCCTGAATCCATCCGGTTTAATGCAATCGCCTGTTCATAGGCAGCAAGTGCTTCATCATACCGCTTCTCAAGCATGAGCACATCACCGATACTCTTCCACACCGATGAATCGGTTTTGTTCAGTCTCAGAGCCATCTGAAAAGCCCGGACCGCATTATCGTACTGGCGCAGTTTGGTGTAGACCTGCCCAAGTGAGGTCCAGGCCTTCAAATCTGATGCGTCAAGACTGAGCGCTGCTTCGTATGCATCAATTGCATCATCGTACCGTTCAAGGTCAGCAAGGGCCATCCCCTTGTTCGTATATGCGATGGCATCCTTTGGATTAAAGGCAAGGGCCATCTCATAACTTTTGAGGGCTTCGTTCAGGTTTCCCAGATTATACTGTGCATTCCCTTTGTTATACCAGGCCTTGCTGTCCTTACTGTCCTTTTGCAATGCAATTTCATACGCCGCAACCGCTTCTTTATAGTTCCCCTGGTTATAATGGGCATTCCCTTTTGCAAACCAGGTCTCCTCATTGTCAGGTTCGATCTGGATAGCTGCATCATATGCCCTGATAGCGTCCTCGTACTGCTTTTGATCAGACAGGACGTTTCCCTTCGCCATCCATGCCTGAACATCATATGGATCAAGCTGGATAGCTACATCATAAGCGGCATATGCTTCATTCAGCAAATTTTTACTATACAGAGCATTTCCCTTATTATACCAGTAATCGGAGTTCCGGGGATCAAGGCCAATGGCAACCTCATATGAAGCAATGGCCTCATCAATCTGTCCGAGCTTATAAAGAGAGACACCTTTATTGTACCACGCCGCAGCATTTGACGGATCAAGTTCAATTGCCCGTTCAAAGGCAGCAATGGCCTCCGTATACATGCCCTGTGCATAATAAGCATTCCCATCTGATATCAGGTCATCTGACTGTGTGGCAAGGGCCGGCGCGATACACAGCAGTACCACCAGTATGATGAACCCACGAACCTGACGTGGAATGGCCATGTGCAACGTTACTCCTCGTGTTTCTAAATAGTTTCGAGCAGGGCCTTATGAGGTTCGTGCCTCCGCACTCCGTATCCTCACCAGCGGGCTGCTTTTCTGCAGAAATTCACTAATAAAGGGCTCAAACCCCGGCTGCCAGCATTCAATTCCTGAATGAACCGTATACCCCTCCTTCATGGAGTGCTTGACATGCTTTCCAAGGGCGGTTGCAAATACCTCAGGTGAGGAGAGGAGATCTTGGGCATGACGGTAGCGCCGGGGAAGTTCCACCCCGTACCGTCCCTCGCGGATGTAGGGACCTGCGAATATGATATCCGAATGAATGTATTTCTCAATAAATTTTGCTGCATTCACATGAGCCGTGACGGGCGGGCCGGCATGGTACCTGATTGCAGGCAGGGAGTCGACCAGGAGTTCAAAGAGCATCATACTCCGGTCTTCATGCATCCAGGTATCTCCCCGTGCAACCACAAACTCATGCCGCTTTAAGAGGTCAACCAGTGTGTGCAGACTTTTTCGAAGCTGCGGAACGACGATATCCTCAATGTATGGAGGGGTCTTGAGGGTGATTGCCAGAAATGCCGATTCACGGCCCAATAAGCGAGCATGTACCTCTTCCTCGGTCAGGATACAGATTGGTGGCCGGTAAAAGAACCACTTTGATGGTGATTTCAGATAGCCCTGACAGAGCTCGATAAACTCAAGGAGTTTGGTATCTGATACCGATGCTGATACATTCCGGCAGGGATCAACCGGGTCGATGACGACCAGGGGTTCATCAAACCATTTGGCAGCATGCTGCTCGATATCGATAAACATACCTGGTTTCCACTGTGCCGCAGCCTTCAGGAGGGCATGAAATCCGCCATAATGGAGGACGAGGAGTTCACACAGATATCCCGCAAACCCCTCGGTCATCTGGTCAGACCCATATACGCCTCCCGCCTTGACAAACTGCTTAAAGAGGAGCACATCGTCAGTATACCCGCTGATCCGAGCAGAGATGTACCGGTTGTGAAATGGTGTCCGATCCACTGCGCTCTGAATGCCGGTTGCCTCCTCTACCCGGTAACAAGGGACAAGGTCAACATCAAGACCATCAATGGTTGCATTCAGATAGGGATGCTCGGCATACTTCTCCCTGATTGTATCCGTGTACTGCTGTGCGATGCGCCATGCAAGGGCAAGCCCTTCACGCTCAAGATCCTCGCGGGGAAGAGAGGGATCAAAGAGCATAAAGATATCAAGATCACGGTCCCCATGCACACAGGTCTTTCGTGCAACAGACCCGACCATCATACCATCCGCCCTGCCGGATGCACGGATATCCGCAATCAGCCGGTCTGCAAGTGAGTACATCCGGTCAAGCTCCTCCCTCGTCGGACGTATCTCTTCCAAGACTGACTGTTCAAGTGGTGAGAATGTCATACACCCTCACGAAGGGGAACTTTCAGAAGATCAGTATATATTGGTCCGTCAGGGGTCAGCTCACTCTTTTTTAATATAAACTCCCTGACCGGTATGGTCCCGGAACATGATGATGCAACATCTGCAAGTGCTTCGAAGAGTGACGGATGAAACTGCCTGACTCGTGCAATGGTAATATGAGGCCTGAACTTCCGCTTTTCCGGCTCAAACCCGAGCGAGGCAAGTGATGAGTCTATGGATTCGGCAAGGAAACGACACTGTCCCGAATCGCTTACCTCTGCCCAGACCACCCGGGGGGCACGCTGACTGTTTGTCCCAATAAGCCCGACTTCCATGGAAAAGGGTGAACCTTCGATGGTTTGCAATACATCAGTGATTTGTGAGAGTCCTGACCCGCTCACTTCTCCTATGAACTTTAACGTGATATGCATCGACTCCTGATCCACCAGTGTCAGGCGTGCCCGGCATGACCGGAGGCGGTCCTGGATATCACTGAACTGCTCACGGATCTCATCAGGAAGGTCGATTGCAACGAATAAACGGACCATTCTGCCTTATTATCTCTCCTCTTATATGATAAGGGATTTTGGATCGCACAATTTATAAATTGGCCAGAAGATTACAAGTGAAAATATATCATCAACCCACAAATGATTAGTGATCTGTATGGGGGCGGTCTTTATCGTATATACACTTGAGTTTTGTCCACGATGCGAAATTCTCAAGGATTTTCTTACATCTCACCAGATACCTTTCACCGTGGCTGACATGTCATCTGCCAGGGCACTTACCGAACTCCGCGTGAACGGAGTATTTGTCCAGGAAGCCCCGGTCCTTCAGGTCGGGAAGACATTCCTGACATCAAAGGATCTCTTTATCGGCGACACCATAAATGAACAGAAGATACTGCAGCTCTGCTAGGTGATGGAGTGGCAGGGATAACACGGCAGACAACATTGGACGGCATCGCGATCCCGTCAATGCCACCGGTCAGGACCAGTGACGGGCATATTCTTGAATGGGACCGGGATCGGATTGTCAGGCAGATAGTAAAAGAGACCAGACTGGTCGAGACTTTTTACGGGTTTGAAGGGGCAGACGAGGAGACTGCCCAGGAGATAGCACGGGAGGTTGAGGAACGGATCAGAAAACTCAACCTACGTACACTTTCAGGCCCGCTGATCCGTGAGATTATGAATATTATCCTCATTGAACGTGGAAGGATCCAGTGGAGGAATGTCTGCACCAGAGTGGGAACGCCGGTCTACGACGCCCACCAGATCGACGTCGGCAGGGGATTTGAGGCAAAGGATAATGCTAATCTGCAGGAGAATGCTGAAACATCCCATAAAAAGAAGGCAGACAAGATCAGCAAGGAACAATATCTCCTCCAGCTCCCTCCTCACCTTGCAGACCGGCACCTGTGCGGGGATATTCATATTCATGATCTTGAGTACTTCGGGACACGGCCGTTCTGTCAGGACTGGGATCTCCGATACTTCTTTTACTATGGGCTGATGCCAGATGGGAACGGAACAAAGGCATCTGTTGCCGGGCCAGCCAAACGGGCCGAGGTAGCGGTACTGCATGCGGTAAAGGCACTCGGAAGTGCCCAGACTAACTTTGCCGGTGGTCAGGGATATTATAACTTCCTCACATTCCTGGCACCCTACTTTACTGGGATGGATTATACAGAGATGAAACAGCTGATGCAGATGTTTGTCTACGAGATGACACAGATGATGGTGGCTCGTGGTGGCCAGCTCGTCTTCTCATCAGTACAGCTCTCACCCGGCGTTCCGAAATTATGGAAGGATAAACCCTGTGTCTACAAAGGAAGGGTCTGGAATGGAACCGATGCCCCGTTGCAAACCTATGGGGAATGTGAACGTGAAGTTAGGCTCCTTTTTAAGGCTCTTATGGAGGTTATGCTTGAGGGGGACTACTGGGGCAAACCGTTTAACTTTCCAAAGCCGGAGATCAGCATCGAGCCTGATTTCATGCACGAGGATGAGGAATACAACCGGGCTCACCCGGATCTTCCGACGTATGAGGACCTGTATCTCCTGACATTTGAACTTGCATCAAAATTTGGAACACCCTACTATGACAACCAGCTGCCTGCGTACCGGGGGGCCGGGGAGGGAATATCCTGCTATCAGTGTTGTGCCTACCAGTTCTCAACCATGGCGGATCAGGATGCTGATTTTGAAGCAAAACTTTATTTTAAAGATGGTATGCACTTTTCCATGGGGTCATGGGGCGTTGTATCCCTCAACTGTCCCCGGGCATCTTACAAAGCACATGGGGATGAGGAACGGTTGTTTGCCGAACTTCGTTCCATGATGGACACTGCTGTGGAGGTCTTTAAAATAAAACTCCGGTGGATGGACCATATCAAAAAGAGTAACCGGATGCCATTTGCCATGCAGCGTCCCCGTGATCCAAAGACCGGTCAGCGGGGTGCGATGGCAGTTGATTTTGACGGGCTTGTCTATACCATCGGAATCGTCGGCCTGAATGAACTGGTCCAGCATTTCACCGGGTACCAGCTTCATGAATCGGATGAGGCTTTCCGGCTCGGAGTTCTTGCAATGACCGAGATGGAACTTTACAGCCAGGAACTTACCAAAAAACACGGCATGACGATCGCTCTTGCACGGACTCCTGCCGAAACAACCGGTCAGCGGTTTGCTGTGGCCGATCTTCTCAGAAAGGAGTTTCATGAGGACGCAAAGCGGGTCATCAAAGGGAATCTTGAGGTCGCCTTATCCCGGCTTGGTGAAACACGTGACCTTCCCGTTTATTATACCAATGGAACCCATGTCGCCCCGGGAGCAGACATCACCCTTGCACGCCGTGCAGAGATAGAGCATGTCTTCTTCCCGATCGTTGACGGCGGCAATATCTTTCATATCTGGCTTGGTGAGGAACGGCCTGATCCCCGCGGGCTCATGGACATGGCGATGAAACTCTGCCGGAGTACTCAGATCGGATACTTTGCCTTCACCCGCGACCTGACCGTATGCCTTCACCAGTTCTCTGAGTGGGATGGCAAACGGGCAGACACGCCGGTCAGGGAACCTATGAGGGGGACACAATCAGATATCCAGTCACCAATTCACGTATAAATATCTCTTTTCTATTGCCGGGATGGAGAACTGCTCGGGAGACTCGGGTATTCCAATGTTGAGATTTTGTACCGGATGCGGTTCCTTGAGTCAGATGCAGGGTTCAGGGAACGATACCTCTACTCCAATACCGGGTATTTCATAGCAGGTGAAGTTGCGGCAAAGGCATATGGGAAGAGCTGGGAGTGCCTTATCGATGAACGACGGATAGTGCCACTTGGAATGAGACGTTCAGGAGCCAGATATGAAACCTGTCCTAGATAATAATCATAGTACCGGCCATGCCAGTATTGCTGATGGAACATTGGAGATAATTCCTTTCGAAGAAGCATCACTTCCTGCCGCCGGCCCATCCGGTCCCCTTCATGATTCAAACGGGGCGGTTGGTCCTGGCTGTGACTCATATCACTTCCTTGATGAACGGGTGATTGAGAAGAACGGGGCACTTGATGGTGTCCGCTCAATTGTTGTTCTTATTCCGGGGAAGAAGAGTGGGATTGTGGTTATCGCAAACAAGCAGCTGACGGCATTTCCTGAAGCGGTACGGGATGAGTTTCTTGAACGGTACATCGGCAGGAGCGGGAATGATCTGCAGGCACTTGAAGTACGCAACCAGAAAGGATGGAACTCTTTGATTAAAAATCCGGAGAGACTCGGAAACCCAGGGCCTATGACGATCAGCCCTGGGGCAATCGAAGGAATATATACGAGTGATCGGTATGGTACCATTCAGATAGGCCAGGGTCCGGATACAGAACATATGACAATGGGACTAGGGCCAAACCGATACCAGGGGAACCTGGTCCACTGGACAGATAACACCTGGTACCTCTCATTCCCAAATCCGGATGATCTGGTGGGATATCTGACGTTTATTGCAGATGAATCAGGAACAGTGACTGGTATTGAATCCAATGAGTTCGGACCGTTCACTCGTGCCTGAATCAGGATTTCTCATATTCTTTTTTCAGTTCCGATTGAAAAATGAATAGCCTCCTGACCTGAAGATGTATTTATTGCTTTCTGATGCTTAGTAGTTCAGATAATGGAAATTTTCATAATCATTGGTATTCTCATTCTGGTGATCATCATCCTTTCCGGTGGATGGCGGTATGCATCAGAGCGACGATTACTTCCCTGTCCGGTGTGGATGAAATGGATGCTGGATCCACCGTTTGCATGGATGAACGGACGGACACGAAGGACGGTTGAATTTCTTGATGTCACTCCGGGCATGCAGGTTCTTGATGCAGGGTGTGGTCCGGGAAGAGTTGCACTTCCGGTTGCGAAGATCGTCGGAACGGCCGGGGATGTTACCGTAATGGATATTCAGGAAGGGATGCTTGCGGAGGTAAGAAAACGGGCAAAGAAAGAGGGGTTATTAAATATCAGATATCTGCAGGGTGGCATCGGAGAAGGAAAACTCGGGAAAGATCAGTACGACCGGATCGTGATGGTTACTGTTCTTGGTGAGATTCCGGACCGTGAAAGAGCGATGCAGGAGATATATGGAGCATTGAAATCCGATGGAATGCTTCTCATTGAAGAAACGATCCGGGATCCGCATTTCCAGAGAGTACAAACAGTCCGGGACCTGGCCGGTAAGATCGGGTTTGTTGAGAAGGGATGGCACGGGAGCAGGTTTAATTATTGTATTTTGCTTATGAAAGAGTGAAAAAAACCTCCTGATTTTAAAGGAGAATTGGGTAGAACAGAGGAAATAGATTCCATGTAAGGAGTAATGTGATGAGTTATTTGAGGATATTCATCAGGATTCAATGCATTGACCTTTGGCAATATCCGTTCAGTCTCTTTTTTTACCATATCTATCCTTTTAATTCAATTTTTACTCCGTATTACCCAGGCAGTATCATGAGAACACAGAAACCTCATGAGGAAAAAATAAATTGTTTTCGTGTACTAGAGTCATTGATTGAAATGAGATGTTTCTGATTCAGCCCCGAAATTGTCGTGTTTTGCTTTTTGTTTATACAACACCCCAATAACAGCAATCCCAGTCAGACACGATCCGAAATATTCAACCAGACGAGGGTGAAGGGGGTTTATCTGGCATTATGTCGATCTACCTCAAAAAAGTTCCTCTTTAAAGTCTCCCATTTAAATGAGTGTTTTGGGTTTCTTCAACGCCCTCATAGAGGGGGATCATGATGGTACCTTCGTATTTATAAGGCACTTCGTGGTGATGTTATAGGGGTTTGATATTAACATAAGAAAATCGCCTTTATTTTGAAAATAAGTTCAAAATTACAAGATAGGTTTTTAGAGATTATTCAACTTTAGAATATGCCCTTATTTCAGAAAATAAAGATGATTAAGGGGAATTTAGATGTCTCCTTGCGACCACTGACAGCGATCCTGTTTCTCACGTGAAACAATTACTTGTATCAGGAGAGGGAGATGAGTATTAAATCCCAGAATTGTGAATCCATTACTCTTCTTTCTATGACCATCTTCAGAGAATCGTTCCTTCTCCATTTGTGGAGAAAGGATCTGTTTACCTGATTATATCACTCGGTAGAATCCCGCCTTAATCTGGTCACCAAAGGATGAATTATCTCCATTTCTTTCAGGCATAAGAGGAGGGCATTTTTTCACGGTTCAGATCTTTTAATGAAATCTTTTCCGGTTGAGATCGGAAAATGCGGAGTGAACAGTCCCTGACCTCATACTTGGACTGGGAGGTGTAAAGGGTGGCTCAGAGGATTCGATGAAGCAGGGAACAAGAATCCTCATTTAATGAATTTCTTACAACTTTATCAAATATCCAACTCTTTAGTTCTGTAATATTTTTCAATTCCTCCTGATAATCACTTACCATCTCACAAGTGCCATCTCATCAATGAAGGATCCCCATACAAACCCATGATAACCTACGGATTCTATGAACAATTCAATTCCCATGGAAAGGACAGATACTAATGATAAAAAATATTCAATCCCATACCCTTGAACCAATATTCGAAACTAAGACATCAACTCAAGATCAGATTCATCCAACCTTGGATACCATTCTCTCAAGGTTCAGGCCGGTAGATATTTCTAATATTTCTCATGCAATCCTACAAAACCGGAAAGAATCAAAATACCTGCTCACCACACATCAGGCTCTCGATCTCCTCGAGTACCTTCAGGAAAAGTACTACATCGTTGAAGTGGATGGAAAACAGGTTCAGACCTATTCAACAACATACTATGACTCTCCGGAATTCCAGTTATACCTCGCTCATCATAACGGGCGAAAACCACGGTACAAAGTAAGAACCCGGTCCTATATCGGTTCTGAACTCACGTTCCTCGAGGTAAAGGAGAAGAAAAATACTGGTCTGACGATTAAACACCGTCTGCAGACCGAAGGGCTGGTCACCAGACTGGAATCAGATATCCGTGAATTTCTATCTTCATGTTTCCCCTTTGACTACTCACAGTATAAACCGGTGTTGATAAACGAATACAGAAGAATTACACTTGTATCTGCAGTTCATCCAGAACGGATCACTCTTGATATCGATCTATCATTTCGTTCTGGTTCAACGGATATTCTGCTCCCAAGCATTGTCATCGCTGAAATAAAGAGAAGTTCTGATCAAACCAGGTCCCCTGCCCTTGAATATCTGAATATGATGAGATTACGACCACGGGGATTTTCTAAATACTGCATTGGAATATCCCTGTTGTATGGCGATTTTGTGAAACATAACAACTTCCGGATGGTTCTGCGGATTCTGAATAAACTTACCAATGGAGGACCGGTATTATGGTAACCGATACCTATGGTTCATTCCTTGCCGGAATTCTCATCAATCTTCTTGCAGCGGTAATCATCGCACGATGGATCTATTACCCGAGAAAACGAGCCAAGGATTACATATTTACATTCCTGGCATTCTCAACTGTCATATACCTGGTGATGGGACTTTTTACATCGGTAGAACTCTCAATCGGAGTTGGGTTTGGTCTCTTTGCTTTGTTTTCTGTTCTCAGGTACCGGACCGATACTGTTCCCATCCGGGAGATGACCTACCTCTTTGTCATGGTTGCTCTGCCTATCATGAACTCAATCCTCTATAATGGCGGGGATATTATGAAATTATGCCTCTCTGACTCTGTGATCATTGCTGTGCTCTTTATTCTTGAACAGAAATGGGGGTTCAGATATGAACAGAAGAAACTGATTAAGTATGAGAAGATTGATCTTGTCAGAGCCGATGAACATGACCGGTTAATTGAAGATTTAAGAGAAAGAACCGGACTTGTAATTACACAGGTGGATATTCTTGAGATAGATTTTATCCGGGATTCAGCGGATATTGTAATTACCTATGAAGAGGGACCTCCGGTCATCCCGAAAAAGAGTCAGGGTTCAGACACCAGACCGGTTGAAGAATCCCGTCATCTTCATCTCTCTCCTGGAAAAACTGAATAAACCTCTGATAAGGTCTGTTGAAATTGCCTTTTTCATCGATGTTCGTGAGAGATCCGGGGATGATTTACCGGCGATTCATCTCCTTTTCATGTTGCAGAAGTATTCTCTTCTTTAATTCCAGGAACTCCTCTTCTGAAATAACTCCGTCGGTTTTTAACTCATGTATTTTTCTCAGCTCATCGGCTACCGAAGGAATTCTTTTGTATTCCTCATGTTCACTCCGAATCCTCATCTCATCAAGAAATCCTGATGCAATAATACCGGTTGGAAGCGCAATAATTCCAATTCCAAGTAGTAACATCACGATAGTAAACATTTTCCCGATATGAGTGACCGGGTACACATCTCCATATCCGACCGTTGTCATAGTGACGACCGCCCACCACAGGGCATTATCAAAATCTTCAAAATTTTCTGGTTGAGCTTCAGATTCAACGGTGTACATGACAAAGGTGGAGGAGATAAGAAAGGTGAAGAGAATGAGGATGATCGAGAAGATATAATCCTTTTTTTTAACGAGGACGGAGAAGATGACATCGACTGTACTGTAATAACGTAGGAGTTTGAATATCCTGAAAATTCTGCATAATCTACAGAACTGAACGACCCTTGGATGAAATGGGAAAAGGAGTGCAACGTAAAAGGGAAGAATTGCGATTAGGTCGATAATCATGTAGATAGTACATGCATATTTGAGCCTTCCTTTCACCGGATCACGATAATCCGTGTAACAGGTACATGTCCATATTCTCAATATATATTCAATGGTAAAGACCAGGACTGTTATAATTTCAATGAAAGTAGCGATTTCGCGAAATTGTTCATAGATAGATCGGTATGATTCCAGGAAGATAAGGGCTACATTAACCAAAATAAGAGTTATTATGAGGAAATCAAAAAACCGGTCAGGTTTGGATTCATGATGGATATCATCGATTATATCGAAGATCTTCCGCTTGAGTGAAGGTTCTGAATCCAATATTATCAGAATAAATGTCTTTTTTGAGAAGAAAATGATGTCGATGATTTTCTTCTCCAAAAGAGTGAGGAGGAGCAAAAGAGAAAGGGATTTTATGTATTTGATTGAGATTTTACATACTCCATTGCCTTTTCATATTGGGATCTGATGTGTGCCCTCAAATCTTCAAAAGCAGCATCAAAATCTGATTCATTCGTAAGATAGGAATATCCTTCTCGTTCACCATCCGATCCGATTACTGATGATGCAATGGTATCATGGTAGTGATCACAGATCATTTCCAGCTTTTCTGGATGAAAACTGGATTCAGCCACTCTTTTTAGAATTTGAACATATTGTGCATGATACTCAGGATCATCCATAAGGTACCTGATAAGCGGCCATCTGTCGGTCACATTCTCCATTGAAAAGGATACACTGCCACCCATTCCCATACCTGGGCCGAATTGCCCATCCATTCCAGGCATGGTTATGTTCATCCCTCCCGGTGGCATGAAACCAGACTGGTTCGGATTATTCATTCCATCCGGCCCCCACCCTTGTCCAGATACCTGCATTTCGGGCATAGACATGTTCATCCCTTCAGGCGGTGCAAACCCGAAACCCGGTGTTTTATTCATCCCGAGAGGGCCATCACCTCCAAAGGTTTTCCCCATACCATCCATGAATGCATAATTATTGTCCCAGGGGATCCAGCTGAATGTCCCGGTATCCGGATTATTGTACAGGTAATAATTCCGTGCATTTCCCCCATACGTATCCCAGTTCTTGATAAGCGTGTTGGTTGCCAGCCAGATAAGAAACTCAGAGACATCAAGGATTGACTCGAGTTCTGATCGCCACAATTCAGGATTTTCAGTTCGTGTCTCTGAATGCAGGGTGCGATAAAGTTGTTCGATGTCAGAGTAATCCTCTTCATCTTCATTGGTTTTCTTCTCAAAGTGAGAGAGATTGAGTTTTCCGGATGCAAAGGTTGCACCTTCTCCCTCCGGTTTATAGAGATTTCCGGTTCCGTTTGAGAACTGGGTTTTAATTACGGTATCATCAATGCTTTCAACGAGGGTATAGAGGCCGAAATATTCAAATCCATCTCCTTTGTCTATGAATACCTTGTAAAAAGCGGTCTCAGGGGCGATCACCCCTGCATCATGAAAGATTTCAGGTGCCAGTTTCTCCCGTATGACAGAAGCATCTGACATTCCGGATTGCAGGTTCAGTTCTTTAAACCCGAAAAATTTCTGATTTTTTGTATCCGGGAACTCATCCTCGTAGTGATCCATATCCACTTTCAGGGATATCTTCCCGATTCCCTCGCTCCATGCAGTCATCAGGGAATTTACTCCTTTATACCTGATTCCCACATGATTCCAGGTTTCGTTCTGAAATGAGATAGTTGCAGGGACATATACCGGATCTTCCTGATTTAGAAAAACAGGACCGTTTTCATAAGGTGGTTTTGCCAGATTCATTCCTGCGGGTCTATTAAAATCAGGCATGTTTTCACCCGGAGCACCCATTCTTCCGGGTCCGGGCATACTCCCGCCCCCAAACTCCCCATACTTGGTCTTCATGTCTTCCTGCATTTCGGTCCAGGATTCAGGGCTGATGGTGATATATATCTCACGAATTTCATCATCCGGAAAGACCGTATCATAGTCGGGATTCGAATCTGAAGCAAGGAGATATGAACTCTCATTTCTATCAGCACTGCTTGACTGAATGAAAAAGATGCATGTTGAAACCAGAATAAGTGCAAAAATCTTTGTTAAAAAGCAAATTCGTGTCATAATAGCCTTATGAAATTGTGTTTATTCCATCCTGGACCCTCCGGAGTTACCTGGTCGTCCTTTGTGATGATTTATCTGACAGCCTTGGCTGACTGATGACAGATACCTTGCATGGAGCGGAATATAAAAAAAGCAGATTCAGATGGTTGAAAGATACAACGGATCAGTATGACATTACCTGAATCGGTTTCGTATCCAGATGAATAGGGGCGAAATACAGCCATGTGTCAAGAAAAATTATCGATTCTTCGTGAAATCCCAAAATCCGGACTTCAAAAAAACTAAGGCAACTGTATAAAAAAGTCGGTACGATGAAAAGTTGGCGACAATACAGTGAGATAAAAATATTATGAGTATATCTGTAGAAATCCCCGGATCTCTTTTACAAAAGATTGAGAAATTAAAGAATAAGCCAGATGAAGGTCCAATTGAAGTAATAAACCGTTTCGTATATTATTATAATGAGATGATGAATTATCCCCAGGAGAAGAAGCAGGAAAAAGTGGCCTGGAAGAGTACGAAAAGGGTGTAACCATTTCTCACAAGGAATGTGGTAAGAAATCGGGTTTCATGTAATGTATGATCTTCAATATACCAACCATGCTGAAAGAGAGATTCAAAAATTAGATTCATTAACTAAAACGCGGATATACGAAATATTACCAACAATTTGTGAAAACCATATCAGCATATCATCCCATAGACCAAACCGAAAGGATCTGACCCATGATATAAATAGGCAATTGGGACATATCAGATTATTATGGCTATCCGGGATGATACATTAGTTATTTTTCTAATCAGTGCCGGACAATAGAAAATCAGTATACGATAAAATATGATTTGAAGCACTCGTACAGCTGAGCGATACATTATAAAAAATCACGATGGTATGAACCATTCTAACTATCAATAGCGATTAATACTATAAAAAATTGAAAATAAAAATGATGTTGTTAAAAAAATTCATACCTTATTGATAAGGTACTATACTTTGATTTCTATGCCTCAGCCCGGATTTGAACCGGGGACAACCAGATCTTCAGTCTGGCGCTCTCCCAGTCTGAGCTACTGAGGCGCGACTATACAGATTACACTCATGCCTAATTAATACTTGTTATTTGAATCTCAATCCCATGTACGTATACGGAGACCTGTAAGACCTATACCACGTCCCTTAAGGTATCTGAACACCGACATTATCCCGATGTTTTTCAGGAGACGGAGTGCAAAACCAAATATCACAAAAATACAGGCCGATATCGCTCTCCGGACAGCAAAAGTAGTTCATCTCACCCATAATGATTTTGACGCAGTTGGCGCTGATGCAGTCCACCGGATCAGATTCAGGAACGAAGGAGTGTACACAGTATTCAGTTCGGTCGGAAAATTCCCGATGTATCTGGATATCATCTCCCAGATTGCAGGCAAAGGGGACACGCTCTCTATTAGTGACCTGTCGTATAGGAAAGGAATTGAGCAGCATCTTAAAAAATTAAAACAAAAAGGCTGGAGAGTTGAATGGCGTGATCATCACCGGTGGCATGAGGATGAGATTGGTATCGTGAGAAGCATCGTTGACCTCCTCCACATCGATACTGGCCGGTGTGCATGCGGCATCTGTGCCAGTGATCTGACACCGGATGATGTAATCACCCAGGAGATAGCACTCGTCGTCTGCGATTATGACCTCTGGAAGCACCAGGATCCACGCTCCGGAGTTCTCGGTCTTGTCCTCCAGCGTCATGAAAACCGGGAACATGTCCGTGATATGCTCATGCTGGGTGTCTTTGATGACAAGAAGATAAGAAGTGAATATGAGGACATCATGCGTGAGATGAATCGTGTCATGGAACGGACAAAGCGTGCAGCAAGTATTCTCGGAACAAAATATCGCACCGTTGTCACCCCGATGTTCGGGTATCCAAGTGAAACCGCTGCATATCTAAGAAAAGAACTTGGATCAGATATTGAGATCCTCGTCTCACGGTCAGGAAAGTTCTCTATCAGATCTGTCCCCCCTATCTCCCACAAAATTGCCAGGGAGTTTGGGGGCGGAGGTCATCCCAATGCGGCGGGGGGATTTTTCAACTTTACTCTCAAAGATAAGATTCTCCTGTACTTCCTGAAAAAGAACCGGTGGTTTGAGGAGATTGCACGGTATTCTGACACTATACAAAAATAATCGCTGACTCCTTTACTTTTTTCCAGTACTCTTCTTCAGGGCCGACACCATACCCTGCTACCTTCAGATGATCCGTATCCACATACGGTAGCACATCCATGAGGGCCGGTTCAGATGCATCAGAGAGGATGAGGGTTCTGACCTGGAACCGGTCCATCAGATCATCAACAAACGGTATTGTTTCTGATTGAATGATAAGATCTGACGTATGCTCTAAAAGCTCCTCAAGACTGACAAGGGTTGGATTGTGCAAAAATAGCAGGTTCTTATTCCCTGACACAAGTTCAAGTTCAACCGGAGTCGGATCATAAAGATGGATGATATGACCGAATACCCGGATGTCCCGGAGTGCCCTGAGAATCTGGCGAAATCCATGAAACATCTCGGCAAACGCATCCTCATCATCCGGTGAGGGACAAGAGGGTAATACAACAGGACTCTCATGGACCGACCGTACTCTCTCCCCTTTTCTGGTCAGAAGAGAATAATCAGCAACCATGATATCCGGATACACA
>Ga0116166_1000259_pt1 | contig 51496 bp, 44 predicted proteins | sample AD_JPNMR2_MetaG_FD_89884 | JGI IMG/M metagenome (GOLD analysis project Ga0116166, IMG submission 89884) | Active sludge microbial communities of municipal wastewater-treating anaerobic digesters from Japan - AD_JPNMR2_MetaG | ecosystem: Engineered > Bioreactor > Anaerobic > Digestate | place...
CATTCATATGATTATTGCCACACAGCGTCCTTCGGTCAATATCATTACCGGAATTATCAAAGCCAATTTCCCGGCGCGGGTTGCTTTTCGCGTTTCGTCGATGATGGATTCGCGAACCATTCTTGATGCTCCCGGTGCCAATCAGCTGGTTGGACGTGGCGACATGCTGTTTTCGCAAGGAAACGACCTGATACGAGTTCAATGTGCTTTTGTCGATACTCCCGAAGTGGAAAATATCGTTCATTTTATCAGCGAACAGCAGAGTTATCCTACTGCTTTCTATTTGCCCGAATATGTGAAGGCTGAAGGAGAAATGGGCGTAGCGTCTGCCGACTTGAGCAAACGTGATCCACTTTTCGAGGAAGCGGCTCGACTTATCGTTGCTAATCAGCAGGGCTCTACTTCGTTGATTCAGCGAAAATTTTCCATTGGCTACAATCGTGCCGGAAGAATTGTCGACCAGCTCGAAATTGCCGGCATTATCGGCCCAAACGAAGGGAGCAAGGCTCGTCAGGTACTTATTCCCGACGAATATCATTTGGAACAGATTTTGAAACAACTTTGATGGCTCAACAAAAAAGCTTGAGATAATCTTTTTAATTATCAACAAATTTAAAATTTTAACTTTTTCCGGTCGATATTTCCGGATTTAATCAACTTAAATCACCACTAAAAAATTCTGATTATGCAGTTTTCATTTCATAACCCAAGTCGTTGGGTAAAATCATTCATTTATTCTATGCTGTTATCGATAATTTCGATACAACCCGCTCTTTCACAGAATGATCCTGAAGCTCAAAGAATTATAGACAGTTTTTTGAATACCGCACGCACCGGTGCCATTACTACGCGCTTTACCGTTTCGGTAATCGAAAAAAACGGCGTAAATTCGTACACGAATTCCGGAACATTTACCTTAAAGGGTAACCGTTTCGTATTGGAGATGCAGGAAATGAAAGTGTGGTTTGACGGAAAGACACAATGGGCTTACCAGAAATCAGGCAATGAAGTTACCATTACCGAGCCGTCAGTGCAGGAGTTGGCTCAAACCAATCCGATGGCAATTCTTGGTAATTATCGGAACAAGTGCAATATCCGTTTCTGCAAGACTTCTTCGGAGTATTGGTGCATTCAGCTGACACCCAAATCGATAAAGAATGAAGATATTGCGGAAATTGAAGTACAATTTCTCAAGACAGACGGAATACCGCAATCCATAACCGTATCTCAAAAAAACGGAACAAGAACAGTTCTGATGCTTAGTCAGTTTCAGAAAAATGCCAAAGTTTCGGAACAGATATTCACGTTTGATGCAAAAAAATACAAAGACGCCTATATCAACGATTTGAGATAAAAATTTTTAAAAAACAACAAAAAGAGATGACAACTAACGAAAAGATACGATGCCTGATCATAGGATCGGGACCGGCAGGTTACACTGCTGCCATTTATGCTTCAAGGGCCAATCTTTCGCCCGTACTTTATCAGGGTATGGAACCGGGAGGTCAGTTGACAACAACCAACGAAGTGGAAAATTTTCCGGGTTTTCCCGAAGGAATTACCGGACCTGAGTTGATGGACAAAATGCAGAAACAGGCTGAACGTTTTGGTGCGGATATTCGCTTCGGAATGGTTACGTCAACCGATTTGTCGGCTTCTCCCTATCGCGTTACCATCGATAACGAAAAAATTATTGAAACCCAAAGCATTATTATTGCAACCGGTGCTACGGCAAAATATCTTGGATTGCCGGACGAGCAGAAATATGCCGGTTCAGGCGTATCGGCCTGTGCCACGTGCGATGGATTTTTTTACAGAAATCGGCCGGTAGCAGTAGTGGGAGGTGGCGATACAGCTTGTGAGGAAGCTCTTTATTTAGCCAATATTGCTTCCAAAGTCTATATGATTGTACGCAAGCCATTTCTCAGAGCTTCGAAAATAATGCAGGAACGCGTTTTGCAACATCCGAAAATCGAAGTCCTTTTTGAGCACGAAACACTCGGATTAACAGGCGAAAAAGTGGTGGAAGGGGCTGATTTGGTGAAACGTCGCGGACAACCCGACGAAGAAAAAGTGCACATCGCCATTGACGGTTTTTTTCTGGCTATCGGGCACAAACCCAATTCGGAAGTATTTAAACCCTGGATTGAAACCGACGAAAACGGATATATCAAAACTATTCCCGGTACACCACGAACCAATGTAGAAGGAGTTTTTGCAGCTGGTGATGTTGCTGATCCTCATTACCGACAAGCCGTGTCGGCTGCCGGTTCAGGCTGTCAGGCAGCTATCGAAGCTGAAAGATATTTGGTGGATAAAAAATAAAAGTTAGTAAAGCAGTTTTAATTTTGCTGTCGGAAATTAAGTTGAATGAGGGAGTTAATACCTGTTTTTCCTGCACAAATTTATATGCTGTGAAGTTGTTTTTCTGTCAATGAAAAATAATTCTTAACACTATTTTCAAATAAAATGAAACCCACATGTATTACATACGGTTGCGGTATATGAAAAGTTGGGCATTTCGGAGCAATTAACTGTCAAACCGCGCAAAGTTAAATGCGAGTTAAACACCTCAAATTTAGCACTATCTGCCCAATTTTTTATATACCGTGTTATGCACTGGCGGTTCTTGTCTGTTTGTATGTTAGAGTCAAATTGCACTTTCATGAGAATATAATTTATTTTTTAAAGGTCTGATGGAACCCACATGTCTAAATATTTATATTCATTCGTGTTTGTGTATGCAATACATGTGGGTTTCATGTTGTTGCTTTTGCTTATGAGTCAATGGCAAAAACCATGTTGAATACTTACTTTGAAATGTATCCACAATTATTTCTTTTTATTTTTATAATTAATCTTTTTCTCCGCAGCAATTTTTACCGATTTTTCCTCAATTGAATATTCCTTTGTTTTCTTGCCCTTGCCCTGCGCTTGCCGTATGAGTTTCTTTTCTGCTGCCAATTTCTCTTTCTCGGCTTTTATTCTTTCGAGCAATACACTTGCCGGCTCGTCGTTTGGGTCTTGTGCCACCAGCTCGCCACGAAATGCTTTGGCTAAAATACTTTGGGGTAGTTTATCCAACATGGCTTTGGCTTTGGTGTAACGTGCTTCTATTTTATCGGCAAAGGCAAAGAGTTGTTCGACGCGGTGGACGATTTCTTTTTGTTCTTCAAGAGATAAAATCGGAGCTGGTATAGATTTCAATTCTTCAACACCTTTTACATTCGGGATAGCAGAGCCGGTAGAGTTTTCAAATATATTACGCTGAAAATACGGAGACCTAAAAAGTAAAAGGAAGAACTTGCTGTCAAAATATTTTTGATTAATCCTTACTCTTAAAATTGCCTGATTAATAATGCCATCGTCAAATTTATCTGGAACTTGAGTAATTCTACCTAAAGTTACACCTGAACAGCTAATTAAAAAATCACCAGCTTTAACTGCAAAATTCTTAAGCTCATTATATTTCTTTTCATCAATAAAATATCTTGCAAATGAACAATCATCATTTATTGGACAATACTGTTCATAAATTTTATATCCACTTGATATGAATATTTCTTTTTTCAAGACACTTCCAAAAGGTCCTCTTCTGAATGGGTTATCGGAGAAATCCAAATAATTATCCCATCTTCCTAATCGCCAAGTATCAGGCAATTCAATTGTTTCGTATTCAGAAACGGGAATATATTCTTTTATCTTTTTAACATACTTAATTTTTTCCTTATTTATTTTATCAAGAATTAAATCCACACATTCAATGTTTTTATTCTTCTCCCTCCACTCCTCCGTCAACTTACCACTTACCGCAGCCGCTAAAACTGATTGTCGGAAGCGTTTTAATAGTTTTGGTATTTTTTCTAATCGTTGTTTGTTGTTTTCTATTTTTTCAAATAAAGCATCAAGTTTGGCTACAATGCGATGTTGCTCAGCGAGAGGGGGGAGTGGGATTTTGCATATTTCAAAAAAGTCTTTATTGATATGTTGCAACCCAGTTCCTGTGCTTGTTTCTTTAATGAAATTATTTTGTTGTCTGATTGTATATTCAAGAAATTTTGTTTGAATACCTCCTAAAGCCTTTAAGCCAACTAAAGTAGAACCTATTGCCCCTTTCAACCCACTACCACATTTACCAATGCTACCATCCCAAACTAATAAAACTTCTGTTTCGTCAATTATTGATACTTTAGGGTCATTTGTATATGTTCTAATTTGTTTTCCTTCCATTTCATCAATAAGAATGTAAGGAACGTAACCTTCTCTCGGTTCGTCAATTGTTGAAGCCGGTTTCTTGCCTTTTTTGGCAGTCAGAATTTCACCAATACTGCATTCAACCCAACCTTTTGGCAAATTATTCTCCATTTCCATTGCTTTTCAAAAGGGTTAATGAATCGGTTGTTTCGGCTCCGCTCAACAACCGGGTAGGTGCCGTACCCTGAGCGGAGTTATTTCCCGTACCCTGAGCGGAGTCATTTCCCGTACCCTGAGCGGAGTCATTTCCAGTACCCTGAGCGGAGTCGAAGGGTACATTCAAAAAATGTGTCTCATTTTTACATTCAGCAAAATCATGAAGTTTCTCAAATTGATTATTGATCAATGCTTCCTTTTTCTTCCTGCTCCAGCCTTGAATTTGTTTCTCTCTATAAAAAGCTTCATCAACTCTTGCAAATTCTTCAAAATAAACTAACTTAACAGGTAAATGCTTTTTAGTAAAATTAGCACCTTCTCCATTTTGATGTTGTTGCAATCGTAATTCTAAATTATTAGTGCTGCCGGTATAATACATGCCGTTGCTGCATTCTAAAATATACATCCACCCTTTCATTATTCTTTTTCTAATAAACTAATTATTTCTTTTAAGTCATCCACTACAGCTTCCAGTTCGGCAATGGCTTCGGTAGCAAGGTCGTTGGGTTCGGGCAGGCTGTCGGCATCTTCAATGCTTTCGTCTTTTAGCCATGTGATATCAAGTTTGTAATTACGTTTTTTAATTTCATCAATGGTAAAGCAACGGAAACGCCCTGTTTCTCCTTGATCAGTTCGTGGGCTGTTGCCATTGGGGTCAGAGCCATAGCATTTTTCAAAATCTTCGAAATGTTTGGCTGTTAGCGGGCGGTCTTTTTTGGTAATGCTTTCTATATTGCTGCGGTTGTCGTAAATCCAGACTTTTTCGGTAGGCAATCCTTTCTGAAAGAAAATAACATTTGCTTTTACGCCTTGTGCATAAGGTGTAAATGTACCTCTTGGCAAGCGAAGAATGGTGTGCAAGTTGCATTCCTGCATCAGTATTTCAAAAACTTCCCCTGCTTTATCTTCAAACAATACATTGTCGGGTAAAACTATGGCGGCACGTCCGCCTATTTTGAGCGTACTCATGATGTGTTGCACAAAATTGAGCTGTTTGTTGCTGGTTTCTACCGTAAAATCGTCACGCTCCGGTATTTGATTTGCTCCCTTTGTGCCAAATGGGGGATTTGCCAAAATCACATCAAAACGGTCGCTACTTGGGTTATTATAAATGGTATCGCCTAATTTTATTTTAGGAGTAACGCCATGCAAATACATATTCATCAAAGCCAATCGTCTTGGACGGGCAACCAATTCTTGTCCGTAATAAGTGTTTTCTCTGATTCGTTTCACATCTTCACGAGGAAAAGCACCTTTACATTCCTGTAAAAGCCATTCATAAGCACAAACCAAAAAACCACCTGTACCGCAAGCGGGGTCATAAATGGTAAATGTATTCTTTCCTCTTGGATCGGGCTTCATCAAGCGAACCATGCTTTGTATTAAAGGACGCGGTGTAAAATATTGTCCAGCACCTTTTTTCCCTTCGCTGGCTGCCTTTTCCAGCAGCCCTTCAAAGGCAGCACCTTTCACGTCTATGTCCATCGAAGTCCATTCATCTTCATCAATCAGGTTGAGCAGTTTTTTGAGACTTACCGGATTGTTAAAACGGTTTTGTGCCTGCGTAAAGATTTCGCCAAGTAGTCCCGGTTCTTTAGCCAGTTCTTTTAACGAGTCGGTATAGTGGTCCATTAAATCGCCACCGCTTAATTCTTTCAGTGCTTTCCAATTGTATTTGTCGTTCAGATGGACTTCTTTTTCATCAGCCATTTTTAAGAAAAGAAGAAAAGAAAGTTGTTCGATATAATCGTTGTAATCAATTCCTTCGTGTCTTAATGTATGGCAAAAGCCCCACAATTTATTTACCACATCACTCATTATTTCTTCTTTTTTTTGTCAGTATTTTTTTCTCTTCGCCTTCCAATTTACGTTGCAACTTTTTAACATCTTCAGCAGGTGGAAGATTCTCGGGAAATATTCCTCTTTTCGTTAACATTTCACGGACAGCAAGGTTATTGTCAACATGTTCTTTTTCTATTAAACTTTGTCCTTTTAAATCTTTATTTTGCACATTCAACCCTGTCATTTCAGCGGCCAAATCTTTTGCCTTTATGCTTATGGTCGGTAAAAAATCTGCAACGGGACGACTATCAGGTACGCCTAATTTCTTTTTCAGTTGTATTGTTCCCATCCGGAAAAGGGCTTGATCCCCCTTTGAACGAATAATGGCAAAACCTTGCCCATCAACGCCTCTCTCGTAAAGAATTCCGGAAAGTTGTTTTTCGGTTTGTGATAATTTTTCTCTGGCTTTTACACGCTCAAATTCCAGTAATCGTTTTTCAACCAATTCTGCCCTGCGGGTTTGAACAGCAAAATAGTTCTGTGCAAATGAAATTTCTTCCTTTCTCGCATCGCCATTTTGTGCAATTAAATAACAGGCATATCGGGTAAGCAGAATATCATCTATCTGTTTTTCAGCTCCTTTAGGCATAGGTATCGTTTTCCTGACGTCAGGAAAATGATCCTCTATATTTTCACCCGCATTAGAACAGGATTCTTTTGCTTTAACAATTACTTTCTCAAAATTTTCCCATTTGCTATAACCCAGCAGAGCTTGTAGTTCTCTTGCGCTCCAACATTCCACGTCATTGTACAAATAACAAATGTTTTCAAACTTCTGAAACAATTCTAAAATGAGTTCCTTCTTCATAACTTACACATTATGCTGCAATTGCATTGTTTATTTCTTTAATAATTTTTTGATATTCATCTGCAAAAACCTTTTTAAATTTGTTTAAACCGCCTCTGTCAGTGAACACTGGCAATTCCTTAAAATCATCTTCATCTAAAGTCAGGTTTTGTTTCAAATGTTCTTTGATGTATTCCATCCATTTTTGTTGTTCTTCATTTAAATTTTTACCTGCTGTAACTTTCTGTATTGCTTGATTCACCCTTTCATCAGGACTTAACAAAGGTTCAGTATCTTTTGCTGCATGTTTAATCATGCTAATAATATCAACAGTTTCTTTGTGGTAAACAAATTTATGCGCCTTTTGCAAATTGGCTTCATCATAATTGTTTTCTTTCAGTTTTTGTTTCAGCTCGTTCAATGCTTTAGTATTCCAATCATTCGGCTTATTCAATAAAATACCGATTGCTGCAATTTCATTTTCTTTACGTTTTACAAATTCTGAAAAAGCAAGTAAATAATCTGTTGGTTTTAAACCATATCTGCCTTCTGCCTCAAACAAGACCATTGAACTAACATCGTCTTTTACTTCGTATCCAACAAGAAAAACCTTTTTAGCTCTTTCGTAGTCCACCAATAGTTTTTGAAACTGCTCGTTTCTGAGTAGTTCCATCACTGATGTGAAGCTTTCAAATATTTCATTAAACGACTTTGCCATTATTTATACTTTTCAAAAAATTTGGCTAATAGTTCGGCAAACTTCCCCATGTCGCCATTGGGAATATAGGTTGCAAATTTATCACGGGCATTCCCGCTCATATCTTTTTCAATCCTATGAAGTCGCTTTGCTAAACGCTTAGCGTTAGCCTTTCTGTCTTCATTGTTGTATATTTTTTCAATGAGTTCTTTAATTGTAATAGTTTCCGTTCCGGGCGGGTCAATTTTAAAGTTATAACTGGCATCTTTAAAATATTTTATCAAAGTACCATTAAAACAATCAAATATTACAAAATGTGTTTTCCCAATTTCATCACATTTTCTGGTTCCCCTGCCAAGCATCTGTTCCCAAAGAATGCGAGATTTTACAGGACGAAGAAAAACAATAAATTCTATTGAAGGAATGTCTACGCCTGTACTAAGCATGTCAACTGTTACAACAATTTTCGGATTGGGTCGGTTACGAAACTCTTTGATTTTTTTCAAAGGTCTGTCAACCGTTGGGCTTCCTGTAATTTTTGCAACAAAATCGTCACCTCGATTGAAAACTGATTTGCAAATACTAACTAAACGGTCGGCATGTGAAATCATTGGAATATCGTTTGAAGCAAAAATCAATGTTTTAGGGAAACGACCTGTTCTTTTTTCCCATTCGTCAGTATATTTTTTAAGTTCTTCAACGATTTTCTGATTGGTGTCGGGAGCCGTGATTTTTTCTTCTATTTCGGTTGAAGTAAATTCCCTTTCATCTTCCAATTGGTCAATTTGCTCCCTGCCCGTTTCAGTATCAATCATTCCCACTTGTTCGCCTTCTTTCAAAAATGCTCCGTTCATAAGCACTTCCGAATTGATGGCAACAGCATCATAGTCCACCAAATAACCTTCTTCAATTGCTTGTTGTAACGAATAATTGAAAATCGGTTTATTGAAATAAGCAACAGTATGTGATGCAGGCGTAGCAGTCAAACCAACCTTAACAGCATCAAAATGATTTAAAACATTTCTCCAAACATTGGTTTCTTTTGATGTGTAACCACGATGGCACTCGTCAGCAATAATTAAATCAAAAGCATGTGATGGAATAGAAAGTTTTTCAGCATCATCTTCGTTTTCTTCATTTTCACCAAAAGCACCAGCTTTTCCGTAAAGATTTATTGCCATTCTCTGAATGGTGCAGATATAAAGAAATGTTTTTGTTCCATCAGGATTAGTTAAATAAGAATTTGGTAAAACAGTCGGGTCGTATGCTTCGCCTTCAAAGTCTTCTTTTTTAAATCGCTGTGAATACAATTCGTATTCGTCTTTGAATTTAATATTTCTTGGTGTATCAAACGAAGCAAAAGCAGTAACGGCTTGAGCAGCCAATGATTTTCGGTCAACCAAAAATAAAATTCGTTTAGCATAACCCGAAGCCAACATCCGATAAACAAGGTTAACTGTGGTAAAAGTTTTTCCTGTACCAGTTGCCATTGCTAATAACATTAAGCGTTTTCTTTCTTCTAAATTATTTTCAAATGCTTGTATTGCTTCCTTTTGATAAGGTCTTAGTCCAGGAGTATTTATCGGTTTTTCTTTTAGCCACTGTAAAGCTGTTTCTTTGTTCGAATTAAACAAAGTTTCCATTGCTTCGGGAGTATGAAAACTATAAATCTGTCTGCTAAGATTTTTACTATCTCTGGCATCCAAATAATAAATCAATTCTCCATTAGAAGAATATAGAAACGGGACTCGGTATTCATTCCATTCACCAACTGTCTTGTTTGCTCCTTTAGAATATCGTTTTGCTTGCTCTAAAACATTCGCTGCACCAACTTCAAGTTTCTTTGCTTCAACAACTCCAAGAAGTTTTCCATTAACTACTAAAGCATAGTCAGCAGGTCCGCTATTAGTCTGTAATTCTTCAATAGCGTGATTTGTCAAAATAGTCAAGTCCATTCCTTCAGAGTATGGAATAATAAGCCACCCAGAAGCTTTTAGCTGCTTGTCTATTCTTTTTTTTCTTGTTATTTTCTCTGATTCGTATGTCATAATTCTAAATCGCAAGGTACAAATAATTCTCGGTGCAATGGCAAAAAAATGTGCCATTTGTGGGCTGGCAATATAATTTACTAACGCTATTTTTATTTTCAATGTTATTCATGAATGCTTCGCATTTCAAAATTTTTGTGCGGTGGGTAAAAAAATTAAAACATATTTGGTTAAGCAATGAGTGTCGGGTTATATGTCTGTCAGTTTCTTTTTTCATTTCAAGTTTAATATTCCATTTTCAATTTGCTGTGTCGTTGTCTTTTCACCGCTTGTGCATACGCAACCACAATGAATACAATATTCAGACATGTGGGTTCCATCAGACATTTAAAAAATAAATTATATTCTGATGAAATTAATGAACAATACAATCTAATTTTTTGGTTTGGAAAAGTTTCATATCCTATAATTCCATTCTTTCCGGCCGTATTTTGAAATAGTAAGTCTATAGATTTTCTTTATATCTTCATTTAATAAAAGAGAGAGTTCTCGAATCTGAAAATAAGCGAGCATTAATTTTGTAAAAGTGATGAAAAAATCGTTGACATCTTGAGTCCTTACGGTCGATCTCTCTAAAAAACTGCGAATATTTTCTACCGGTGAAGGAACAGAACGAATTGCTTTTTTATTGGTTGCTGAGGTTGGAATCAGTGATTTTTGTAGCTTCTCCATATCAACATCGTAAAGCAAGGTACCATGATGCAATTCCCTACACTTTGACACATGTGAGGCGGTTCCTGAAACCTTATTTCCATCCGGAAGCCAAAGGTCTTTTCTCTTACCCACCTCAACAGGAATTTCCATTGAATTTAGAACAGAAATCACAGGCTGCAAAAAATCTGAACTTAACGGAGAATATCCTTTTTTCTTATTGAAAATAAAACAAAAATTCAAATTTCCTTCATCATGATACACGGCACCTCCTCCCGACAATCGTCGAAAAATGGAGATACCGTTTAAGTGGCAAAAATCTTCATTCACTTCATTGGTTACGGACTGATTAGAGCCTAAAATTACACATGGTTTGTTTACATAAAGCAAAAGATATTCATCTGTTTTTTCCGAAAAAAGAAATTCTTCGGCAGCCAAATTAAATTCCGGTATTTTATATGGAGAAAAAACAACCTGCATTGATAAAATTCAGACTTTTTTTATCCTATCCTTATTGTACGTTAAATGCCACTCTCAAATCATCTATTTCCTGGTCGCTAATAGGACAAAGATGCCCAATAGCCGAAGCCATTACAAGTGAATTGGCTGAAAACTCGGCCACTTCCAAATAATCGAAAGTGTTTAACAATTTATCTCCGGTAACAAATACACTGTCGTTCTCCACCAAAATGACTTTGTTGTGGTTAAACATTTCAGCAACGCTGTCAATATCATTATAAATCAAACCGAAAGGAATGGACGGAACATCCTGAAGAAAAATCCAACTTTCAGGAATCGTGCGCACGTCAAATTTTGTACCGGTTATGGCATGTGCCATCAAATTTACCGGTTGCGTGCAAATAATGGAATTTATCTGTGGGTTCAATTGATATATTCGTTGATGTAAGGCTACCGAACGGCTAGGCGTTTTCCCTACTTCAGCCATTCCTTTTTTAATCTGCACAATATCTTCGGGAACAATATCCCACCGTGCCACATTTTTCGGCGTAATCAAAAAATCGTCGTCTCGCCAACGTACCGACACTGTGCCGTAGGTAGAAATCATAAGCCCCTGATCACATGCTCTCCGAATAATTTTTACCATTTCCGAACGCAAGGCTCTCTCGTCGGAAGGATAATCCACATTCATAAAATATGGGATATTGGAAGGAAGATGATTAACGTATCTTGCGACCTGTTCATCCGATAAATAATTTACTTCTCCTAATCTACTTGCATTCACAATTGTGCGGCAACAAAATTCAAGTGTTTCAAAACGCTGATAGGCATCCATCAAGTCCATCCCTCCCAAAACAACCCCATGATTCTCCATGATTACCGCTTTATATTGCGTATTCCTGAATTCGTTAGCAATTTTCTTTCCCAAATCATCACTCCCCGGTGTCCCATAAGGAGCAAAACCTATTTCTCCACAAATATTATGGGCTTGAGGAACTATTTTTGTGTCTGGAACTTTATGTGCTATACTAAAGGCTACAAGTGCAGGAGGATGGGCGTGAATAATTGCTGTCAACTCCGGACGCGTTTCGTAAATGGCTTTATGAAAGGGAAACTCAGAAGAAGGTTTGTGCGGACCGATAACCGTTCCGTCTTTTTTCACGCACATGATATCGTTAAAAGTTAACGATCCTTTGTCTACTCCAGATGGAGTAATCCATATATCGCCATTTTGATCCCTGATAGAAATATTTCCACCCGAAGTTGTGGTCATACCACTCTTGTAAATTCTTTTGATGATCACATTGATTTGTTCCACCGGATGCATCAGCCTAACATCTAATTGTTTCATATTCTATAGTTTATAATTTAATTTAATTTGATTTGTTTGCATTTGCCAACAAAAAAGCTTCAGCTTCCACATTCCATAATCCCTTATGTCTTGCACAAATGGAAGACAATTCTCTGAAAAATTCGCTGGTTTTGCCTAATTCGGCAAAATCTGAGATTGACGTCAAAGGCATGGTAATATGAGTATAAATCAATTTTTTCCCTCCCGGAATTTCAGGCAAATGAAGAGTAGCTTCGGATACAGCATTCAAACCTCCAATATGCGTTACTAAACCTGCAGGATCAAGACCCTTATTCATTATATCCAAGGCTTCTACCATATCTTCGTTGTTTCCCCCACTTGTACCCGCAACATGCGTATAGGCATAGTGAACGTTGTAAAAATTCAACATGGCACTGAACTTGGGATCGCTTGGTCCTGCAAAAAAGTTGAGGCATCCATCGAATCCAAGAATGGCATCTGCTAATTCAACAACCGATTTCACTGGAGCAAAAACAAATACATCATTGTAGCCATTACCGTTGGTTAAAGTTTTTAATTCTTCTATCGGATTTTGCATAACCGAAGTATTGATATAACGAAGATCGATACCATGTGAAGCCGCAAATTCAACGGTATAGAGCGAAGCAGCCCTATCAAGACGTGCTTGATCAATATCGGTAACTACCAACAACGAAGGGCGACGATCTTTTCTGTGTAGCACAAAATTGATAGCAGCCAATCCCATTGGTCCCACACCAGCCAGAATAGCCATTTTTCCGCCATCCACAATTCCCATTTTGTGTTCATAACTACCGGGCTTCAGATGATAATTGGCATGCATGGCGCCAATCACACAAGAAAGAGGCTCTGCCAGCGATGCCGGATAAAATCCTTCCCCATGATAAGGCAACAAACAATTTTTCTCCATTACTTCATTGGGAATGATCACATACGTAGCATCACCACCAATAAACGGATAGCTGTATCCCGGCGCACTCAATATTCCTACGGAACCGCCTTCGTAATTCAACGCCGGCTGAATGGAAAATTTATCGCCGACCTTAAATTGATCTGCCCACTTCGAACCAATTTCAATCAATTCACCTGCAAACTCATGACCGATGATCACCGGATTCTCGGCCACGTTATCGGGCACCCGTTTGTGATCTGCTCCCTGAATGGCCGCTTTGTAGGATGACATACACAACGAATCGGAAACTACTTTGGCTAAAATTTCGTCATCCTTGATTTTGGGCAAATCAAATTCTTCCAGACGAAGATCTTTTTTACCGTATAATCTAACTGCTTTTGTTTTCATCAGAATATAATTTATTTTTAAAGGTCTGATGGAATCCACATGTCTGAATATTATATTCATTCGTGTTTGTGTATGTAATACATGTGGGTTTCATATTTTTTTGTTTTTTAGAGTCAAGAATCAAGACATAAGAGAATTTTTGAAGTCATGTATCATTCGCTGCAATTCTGAGAGTTTTTGTTGTAATTGTTCGTAAGGTTCGAGGTTGACATAGGATTGAAAAGACACTCGAGCAATATTAATTACGTAATAACGTATTCTTAAGTTTTTAGTTTCGTGTTTTCTTTGTGTCTTGGAGCCTTTGTGTCTGTTTTTGCCACCAAGACACAAAAACACGAAGTTGCGCAAAGTAATATTTCAATTTTCTCTTGACTCTTGATTCTTGATTTTTATATCATGCCAACATCACCTGCCCACCAGTAATTGGGAGTGCCTGTCCGGTTTCGCCACATTGTTCCATCAGATAAAGGACCCCTTTGGTAACATCTTCAGGGGTACAACCTTTCTTCATCGGCACCTGAGCCAAATAATATGTTTTTACATCTTCTATCGTTTTCGCACCGGGAACTTTTCCTGCCTTTAAATACTGAACAAATAAACCGTTATCGGGATCACTCCAAAGCGGTCCCTCATAAAAATTACCGGGACAAACAGCGTTCACTTTGATGCGGAAAGGAGCTAATTCTAATGCAAACGACTGAGTCAAACCAATTCCACCAAATTTGCCCCCGGCATAAGCAAAATTGGCTTTGCTTCCCTTCAATCCAGATTTGGAATTGATCTGGATAATGTCAGCATAATAATTTTTTGGGGCGAACCGAGTTTGCAATTTTAAGGTTCGGCTCACGACCTTTACGCCATAAAAATATCCGTAATAATTGATTCGAGTAACAAAATCGAACGTTTCGGGTGTCATTTCGTCCAATCCGCCGGCCCTAAGGACGCCAGCATTGCTTATGTAACAGTCGATGGCACCGAAATTGCAAACAGCATCGTACATCAAACTTTCGAGACTTGCAATATTCGTTACATCCGTCTTCACGAAAACAACCCGATTGCCCCCGCAAAGCATATTTAATTCGCCGGCTGTCTTTCGACCTGTCTCTTCATTCAAATCGGCTACCACAATATTGGCACCTTCTTTCACCAGACAGCGCGCGATACCTTCGCCAAAACCTTGTGCAGCTCCTGTAATCACGATGGTTTTGTTTTCGGTACGACCATTCGATTTTGCCGTTGACACACTTCTCCGATAATTTTCGACTTCCCAATGATCGATGAAATCGATTTGATTTTGCGTCATTGGATGTTCTCCACCAAACGATTGCGCCAGATAAGCCACTTTCATGGCATCTTCAAACACGTCGAGAATGGTTTCGCACTGTTTGGCATTGAGGCCGGCAGCAACAAGTCCGATTCCCTTCATCAGCAAAACATGAGGATGATATCCCTGTTTTTCGATAAAAACAGGAATTTGCGTTTCGGCTTCGCGAAGCAAAGTTTCTTCCGAATTGCCGTCAAAAAACAGATAATTCGATTTGCAATATACAATTTCGTCGGGAGTGAAAGGTTTTGCAATCAGTTTTCGGTTTTCGACATTCTCCGAAAAAAACGCTATTATCGGATTATTGCGAACTTTTAGTGTTTTCAATCCATTGGTTGAAAGCATCATTCTGACCGCAGGAATCACCTTTTCTGCATCGTGGCTTGCAAGGGTTTCGTTCGAAGGAAGCGTTTTTTGTAACGATTTTTCGAGTGTGCTGAAAATATCAGAATAAATTTTCTTGATTTCTTCTATGGTATCTGCAGCTACAAATATTCCGTGATTTTGCAACCAGATAACATGAGGCTCTTCGTCGTAAGCAGCGCGAAACGCTTTTATTTTTTCTTCTACTTTTTTGAATAACACATAACCCGGATCGGTATATTCCACAAAAAGTGCTTTTTCACCGAAAAGTTTTTTTAGCATGGATTCGGCTTGTTGCGAACACATCAGTGCATTCACGAGCGTAGGATGCAAATGCACGACAAAAGCATATTCGATGATGTTGTGCATCGAAGTTTCCACCGACGGACGCTTATCCCTGGTAAGCGTGGCGGCTGCCAGGTCGTTTTTAACCTCTTCTTCGCGCAAAGCGACATCGTCGCTGTATTTTTTTTCGGACATCGGACGAAGTTTTGTCCTGTCGAGCAGGGCAAATCCATCTTCGGTGATGGTCGCAAGCGATGCTCCACTGGCCTTTACCCAAATTCTATCCGCATTTTTATACGAAGTATTTCCTCCTCCCGCAATCACATACCGACTGTCTCGGCCATAAAATTGCGATATTTCTATCAATTGCTCTATCTCTTTCATTTTTGTTTTTTGCTCCCTATGGGTCAATTTTCTCTAAATTCTTTTGTCTTTTTTTCGTGACTTCGCGTTTTTGGGAAACAAACTCATCAGCGATCAAATAAATTTTTTAATTGCCACGAAGGCACTAAGACACTAAGTTCCTCAAATTCTTTTTGTTTCTTTGCGCCTTCGCGTCCTTGTGGCGTAAATTCTTCAATCCAAATCACAAAACTCGGTCGATTAATTCCTTCCCCAAATTCACAAATTCGCTACGTTTGGAACGATCGGCAAAACCGTTCTCGTCCACAAAACCTCGCAAGCCTTGTTTTACCAAATGCTGATGGGCGGCAATTACGCATGCACCCTCGTAATTTATTTTTTTCAATTTTTCAGAAAGCGGAATTCCATTTCGAGCCGAAAGCAAAATCGGCTCCATTGCCGGCGTATTGTGTTCACTTCCGAAAGTAACCACAAAGCCTTGATCATAAAGATATTCGGCATACTTTTCGAGTAAATGCAAATCGTTTCGAGTCGAAATAAACTCTACCGAATGGAATCCTCTTTCGGTAAGTTGACGAGACACGCGCTCCAAATCGTTTTCGAAATCGGTATAGTTGCCTTTTGCATCATCTGCCAGAAACGGATAAGTAGGAATTCCTCCTCCTGCCAGAATAATATTACAAACCGATTTAACGGGAAGAAACGCCGTCGATTCTTCGGGAACAAATGCTGAGCCACCCGCCTTGAGCAAATTCGAACGAATTTCATTTTCCACTCCGGCCCAATCGTTCACTGAAGATTTCAGCGGTTTCCCATCAAAAATCGTCTCCAAAACCGATTGAATCTTACTTGCATCGTTTTGACAATATTCATAAACCTTCAACCTGAGAGCCTTTGCCAAATGTCGTTCGCGGATTAATCCTTTTGTCAACTCAAAAGCAATCTGATCGAAATCGATTAGGAATCCGATTTTTTTCTGTTCAAGCACTTCGTTGAGCTTGAAACACATCGCCTCCACTTGTCTGTTGGAAGCTTCACGAACGGTTTGCAATTGCGAAGCAAAAGGTTCTGCGAGGAAAAAAGGTTGTCGCAAACCCTTACCACTTATGTAAGTACGACCCGGATTGGCAGGATCGTTCACCCGCAAACCGGCTTTTTGATCAACCTCGTCCAAAGCGATAAATTCGATTCCGAAAAGCGGATATAACCTTCTTCTGCTACAGCCCTCATCCCACTCGTCGTATCCTGCTGTCGAGTAAAAATCGTTGATTCCGACAACTTTCACATTTTCGGATGCAGCTCTGTCGAGCGCATCGTCGATATCGCGAAAAGCGCTGAAAGAATAGGGCGTATGCAGATGGGCATTCACATTGACGACGGCCTCACTACTATCGCTTGAGGAAGTACTTTTAAAGAAATTATTTTCCAATTCCGTATTCATTTTTTAATGTGTCGAGCATAAACCGAGATATACCTTTGAGGCCTTCTCTTTTTTGTTGATTTGTTGATTTGCTGATGTGAATAATGTGCTGATGCGACCTTTCTCTTCACGTTCTCACTTCTTATTTCTTCACTTCTTGACTCCAGGCTCTTGACTCTTGACTCTTGGTTCTCTTACTCTCTCGGCTTTTCGCGTTCAACAAACTGCGTTTTGCCGGCACTTTCGATAGCCTTCAGAGCTATATCTTTCACCGTTTTTTCCGAAACATCCACTTTGGACGATGCTTCTCGCAATTGCTGTTCCATTTCCTTTATTTTGGATTGAAGCGTCTGAATCTGATGATCTTTCAGATTGATAATTCCTTCCACTTCTTTTTCGCGAAGCTCTTTTTCGTAGGCATAAACAGACTGTAATCTTTTCTCCGTTTCGGCTTGAGCTTTTTGAACAGCTTCAGCCAACTTCGTTTCAAAACTTTCAGCTTGAGCTCTAAGAGTTGCCAACTCGTTTTCACTCTCTTTCAACTGTTTTTCGCGCTCGGCAACTTCCTTTTCGAATGCAATCTTCCGTTCCTTTAACTCGGCCTCCTGACGATTTTTCATCTGAAGGTATTCATCTTCTTCTTTTTTTCGCTTCTGTTGAGTGTTATAAGCATATTCTTCCTCTTCGCGACGACGCATTTTGGCAAGATTTTCTTTCTCGGCCTTCAAAGCTTCGTCATGAGCCGCTTTTTCCTTTTCCCAAGTCGCCCGGGTTTGCGCAATTTGCGAAGACAATTCTTCCTTTCGGGCAGCCATTTCCTGTTCGAATTGCTCTTTCTGTTCTTTCTGTGCCAAAAGGATAGCCGAAAGCGAATCGGCATTTACCGAAATGCCATACAGATCATCGAGTCGTTTTTCCTCAATTCGAATAGCATTTTGAATAGTTTCGAGTTTCTTCCGCTCGTCAGCTAATTCCTTTTCGATAATTTCGAGTGCAGAGACAAAGTCAGATTTAATTTTTGCGATTTGCGTTTCAATCTCTTCTTCGGTAGTTTTGGTTGCCTTTTCTACCGTTTGCACGTCCTGTTTTCGCTGCTGAACTTCTTTTGGATTGTCATTCGATTTCTGCTCAACTTTTTTCAGCAGTTTTTCGTAAGCCTCCAAAATCTGTGCTTTTGTATTTTTCTCAGATAACGGTTGTTCCATTTTTACATAAATTTTAAGGGTGAAACAATTACTTTTATTTTATCCAATTTTTTTGAATTGTTACAAAGGTAATACAAGTATATAGAAATTGTCCTTTTAAATTCCTTTTTTCGCCCTTCTTTCCATTTCACCGTCGGTGAAGTTTTGCATCGGAACATATCCTTTGAGCGGTTGAATACGCTGGTGAATCATGTCAATGAACCAACTTGCCTGCGGGAAAAATGCCGTTTCGAGTTCATGAGCCGGTGTAATCCAATTACGCGATCCCAGCACACAAACCGGGGCATCCAAATAATCGAAAGCAAGTTGACTGATATTGGTCGCCATATCGTTTAAAAACGAACCTCTCGCACATGCATCACTTGCGATTATTATTTTTCCCGTCTTTTTCACCGATTCGATTACTTTTTCATAATTAAAAGGAACCAACGATCGTGCGTCTATGACTTCGACACTCATGCCGTATTTTTCTTCCAGTTCTTTTGCTGCCTCCAATGCTTGATATAAGGTGTAACCAATTGTAAGAAACGTGATATCCTTCCCTTCTTTCTTGATGTCTGGTTCACCCAATGGAATTTCGTAATATCCGGTCGGCACTCCACCTTTGTGAAACTGTTCACCGATATCGTAAATGCGCTGACTTTCGAAGAATACTACCGGATCGGTTCCCTGCAAAGCGGCATTCATCAGCCCTTTTGCATCATACGGAGTTGCCGGAAAACAAACTTTCAGACCCGGAATATGAGAAACCAACGATGTCCAATCCTGCGAATGTTGTGCACCATATTTAGAACCGACAGATACACGAACAACAACGGGCATTTTAAGGACATTACCGCTCATTGCCTGCCATTTGGGCAATTGATTAAAAATTTCATCGCCTGCACGTCCCAGAAAATCGCAATACATCAATTCGGGAATGACGCGTCCTCCGCACATGGCATATCCGACAGCCGTTCCCACAATCGCTGCTTCGGCAATGGGCGCATTGAAAAGACGATGATAAGGCAACGCTTCCGTCATTCCGCCATATACGCCAAAAGCCCCTCCCCAATCTCGATTTTCTTCGCCGTAGGCGATAAGTGAGGCATCTTTATAAAACCGATCCATGATAGCTTCGAAAATGGCGTCGCGCAGCTGAAATTGTTTCATCTTACTGTAAGGTTTGCCTTCGGCATCGAATGCAAAACGCTCTTTGGCAGCAATCTTTTTCACACGCGAATTCTCTTCAAGTGGCATCAACACTTCGGGCTTGGCGTCAGAGAAAGAATCTACCGAGCCATTCGAAAACATCATATCGCCGATAACCTCCGGATTTTTTAAACGCGGGGAAATATTGTCGTCAATAGTCTTCAGAAACAACTCGTAAACGAGCGCTTTTACGTCTTTCCATACATTATCCAAATCGTCTTGAGTAGCCACTCCGGCTTCAATCATCTGTTTACCGAACGAAACAATGCAATCATGCTTTTCCCATGCCTCAACTTCTTCTTTTGTCCGATACGAAGAAGCATCTGAAGGCGAATGCCCGCTATAGCGATAAGTAAGCACATCGAGCAAGACAGGTCCCTTTTTCTCTTCAATAACTTTTCGTTTACGTTTATAAGCATCGATGACAGCAAGCGGATTGTATCCGTCAACGCGCTCGGCATGCATTTGCTCAGGATTGACGCCTGCTCCAATCCGTGCTGCAATCTCGTAGCCCATCGTTTCGCCACAAGTTTGTCCGCCCATGCCATACTGATTATTCATGATATTGAAAATGATGGGTAATCCGCCCTTCATATCGCCTTCCCAAAGCTGTTTGAATTGATCCATCGCCGAGAAAGTAATTCCTTCCCACACAGGGCCACAAGCCAATGCGGCATCGCCGATATTGGCAACGACCAAACCGGGTTTGCGATTAACTTTCTTGAAAAGCGCAGCGCCAACGGCAATATCGCCCGAACCACCAACAATGGCATTGTTGGGATAAACGCCGAAGGGGGTGAAAAATGCGTGCATCGATCCACCTAAACCTTTATTGAATCCCGTTTCGCGCGCAAATATTTCGGCAAGCGTTCCATATACTAAAAATCGGCGAGCGAGTTCTTTTGTAGTTCCGTTGAAATCTTTTTGAACGACTTTCAAAATAGTTCCGTCGAAGAAATTCTCCATGATTTGCATCAATTGCTCATCATCGAGTTTATGAATTGCCGACATCCCTTTTGCAAGAATTTCACCATGCGAACGGTGACTTCCAAAAATGAAATCTTCGACAGTAAGCGTCCAAGCCATGCCGACTGCTGCAGATTCCTGACCGATGGAAAGATGTGCAGGCCCGGGATGATTATAGGGCGTTCCGTTATACTCACCTTTGGTTTTGATAAGATTGATCATGGTTTCGAACTCGCGAATCAAAACCATATCATGATACATGGACTTAAATTCGTCATCTGTAAAATTGCTTCGTTCATCCTTTACCGTTTTTTGATACTGGTTGACAGGAATAGCTTGAAATTCGATAAATCCCGGTTGTCGTACTTGATTGGGATCGATAAATTCGCTTTTTGGCATGATAGTTTGAACTATTATTTATTTGATTAATTGATTATTATGACAAATTGGTATATATTTTTTGTTTGTCAATCTTTTAAAATTTAAACTTCGCTCACCGAAATTAATCAGTAAGCCAATTTCTAAGTTATACGCTTCCAAATAATTTATTGCTTGAGCAAGATGAACATCTTCCAATTTGATGATAGCTTTTATTTCGACTGAAATTACATTTTCTACCAAGAAATCTACTCGTCGTAAACCGACTTGTATTTCTTTGTAAAAAACAGGCATATCAAACTCTCGATGGAATTGTAATCCATTCAATTCAAATTCATATGCTAATGCACGCTGATAAATTACCTCTTGAAATCCATTGCCTAAATGCTTGTGTACTTCCAAAGCACATCCAATAATTCGAGAGGTGAGTTCGGAATATTTGTATTCTGTTTTAATTGTTGAACTCAAGCTGTAATCAATTTAAAAAATGACTATACTATACTGAAAGATGATGTGCGATTTAATCATAAGAATCATTTGATCAATAAAATCAAAGTTCTGACATGATGGTTTCCTTGATAATCTCGCTCACGGTTGGGTGCGGAAAAACAACTTCCTGCAATTCTTTTATAGTCATTTCCTGTTCGATAGCCATGCAAGCACCATAAATTATTTCGCTCGACGGATTTCCCAACAAATGCACACCAATAACTTCGCCGTATTTTTCTCCGACCAAGACTTTGCAAAGGCCATTGCCACCTTCGTTTTCGGCGACAAAACGTCCGGCATAAGACATCGGAAGTTTGGCAACCTTGTAGGCTATGCCTTTGGCTTTAGCCGATTCTTCCGTTTCGCCCACACCTGCTACTTCGGGATTGGTGTAAACCACGCCGGGAATAGCATTATAACGCATCCTGTCCTGACGTCCGACAAGATTATTAACCACCACTTCTCCTTCGCGACTTGCCGTATGAGCCAGCAGAGAGAAACCCGTAACATCGCCGGCTGCGAAGACGCCGGGTACGTTAGTGCACATTTTTTCGTCGGTCTTGATGCCGCCTCTGTTTAGTTCCACATTCAGATTTTCCAATCCAAATCCTTGCGTTACAGGACGACGACCTACACTAAGAAGGATTTTTTCTCCTTCGACCGTCTGTGTTTTGCCCTCTTTTTCGAAAACTACTTTATGACCGTCCACCTGTACCACTTTCGCATTCAAGTGGAAATCAATTCCTTTTTTGGCATAAATATCACGAAGCATGGCCGAAATCTCGAAATCGAGTCCGCCCAATATTTCGGGTAACATTTCCACAATCGTAACTTTCGTTCCCAAACTATTGAAAAAACTGGCAAACTCCATTCCGATAACGCCTCCCCCGATCACAACGAGAGATTTTGGCTGCTGTTTCAGTTCAAGTATTTCCCTATTGGTAACAACCACATCGCCTGCTTCCTTTAATCCGGGTATGGGAGGCACGGTTGCCTCGGAGCCGGTGCAAATCAGCAGGTTTTTACCTTTATATATATTGCCATTGCAGGATACTTCGATTCCGTCTTGTCCACGACCAACTATTGTGGCAGCGCCTTCAATAACGGTTACTTTGTTGGCTGCCATTTTACTTTTGACGCCTGCAACTAATTTTCGTACTACTTTATTTTTCCGACTGATGATCTTTTCGTAATCATATCCAACATTTTCGGTCTGTACGCCATATTTATCTGCATGCAATGCGTTTTCGTAGGTTTTTGCACTGTAGAGCAAAGTTTTTGTGGGAATACAACCTTCATTGAGGCACACTCCGCCCAAGGCCTTTTTTTCGAAAAGCGTCACAGACAATCCATGATGTCCTGCTCTTTCAGCCGCCACATATCCTGCCGGGCCGCCGCCGATAATTAATAAATCTGTCATAAGGTGTTTCAATTTAAAAAAGTTCGATTTCGAGATTTTCTATTTCCACCGCAATTTGTTTTAAAAAGCGTGTAGCCTCGCCCCCGTCAATCGAACGATGATCATAGGTGAGGCTCAATCCGATGTATGGGAGAAATCCATAAACTCCATCTCCCAGATCTTTCGGGCGAGGCACAATTGTATTCACTCCCAAAATTGCCGATTGAGGCAAATTGATGATTGGCGTAAAAATCTCTACACCATAATTTCCCAAATTGGATACGGTAAACGTACCCGCCTCTGATGAAAGAATCTCGGGATTCACATTCCCTTTTCGACATAAAGCTGCCACTTCCTTAAGCTGGCTTGCCAATCCGATAATGGACAAGTCGTCGGCATTGCGCACCACCGGCACCATCAATCCCCGATCGGTATCGACCGCCAAACCGAGATGAATTTTCTTGAAATATCGAATGCTGTCGCCCAGAAAATGTGAATTTACATTCGGAAATTTTTGCAAAGCCTTGATCACGGCAAAGCAGACAAAATCGTTCAACGTGATATTCACCTGCAATTGTCCGCTCTCGTAGGCAGCTTTTGCCTTTTTGCGAAGTTGGAGAATGCATCGGGCATCGGCACCCAGATGATGCGTCAACTGAGCCGAATTTTGAAGCGAAGCTTGCATCGATTTTGCAATTAGCTTGCGGATATTAGGCAATTTTCGATCTTCGTAATCCAAACCATAAACTGCATTTGTCGGAGCTGATAAATCTACCGATTTTGCTATTCCATTTAATCCGCTTCCCGATGTAGTTGGTTGCAAACCTTCTTCCGAAGCAAGTTTTTTTGCCAACGGTGTCAATTTGGGACGATTTTCGAGTGCAGCCCGAACATCTTTTTCGATAATACGACCATTAGGTCCCGAACCAGTAAGAGCAGACGTTTCGATTGCTTCTTTCTCGGCAAGATATTTGGCTCGGGGTGAAATCGGAGCATTATTCTTTGATTGAGGTTCTGCAAGAGCAGGTTGTGCGGGAGAACTTTCGACTTCGGCAACAGATTGTCGCGTTTTGATTTCGGGTTCTTCCTTTACCGATTCCGAAATATTGGTTTGTGCAAGCAAATCGGAATAATTTTCTCCGGGTTCACCGATAATCATCACGTTTTGCAGCACGGGCACTTCGTCTCCCTCCTCATGAAAACATTCCAATATAACGCCATCTACCGGAGATTCCTCCTCAAAAGAGGCTTTATCCGTTTCATACGAAAACAAAATATCTCCTTTTTTTACGGTGTCTCCTTTTTTCTTTTTTATTTCAGTAACAATACAACTTTCCACCGATTGCCCTTGTTTGGGCATAATTACCACAACTGCCATAGATAAATAATTTAAATAAAATGCCTCTTTCAAATGGGATATTCTTCCTTTTGAAAGAATTTGACTTAATAAGTAAAGTAAAATTAGATAAAAGAAAAATAATTTTTTATTTAGAAACGCATGTTACCAGAAAATAAATCTATTATGAAATTGATGTTTTCTAAATAAAATTTCAAAATAGCCTAAGAATAAGGATTGTTATCAAAACTTCAAAATATTTTTTTACAAAACATTAATAGTAGATTCAACCAGCAAATGCAAAATTATGAAAAAATTTTGAAGAATTCACTTTCCGTCGAAATGTGTGAGAAGTTAATAACATATCTGTCAAATTAATTTTATTAAAACATTTGTAGTAAATTCGGAGGTAGAAGGATACCTATTCTTATGCTTGTTTCTGACTCAATTGCTTGGTGCAACCGTCAAGTACCTATTGATGAGCAATTCCATTTGCGATAAATTACATGTTTATTTTACAATTTGGGGAAATATAATAGAGAATATCAATATGGCCAACCCAATAATAAGAACAAAAATTGTTTTTTTACCAACGCCATTCCATTCTTTCAATATAATTCCCCAAATATTGCTAAACAACACATTCAGTGACATAAGAATACTCCATGAAAATGCCATCATGACACTTCCGGGAGCAAAAAAACTTTGACCGGCACCCAATCCGAAAAACTGCGAATACCAGAGAACGCCTGCCAAGGCGCAAAACAACAAATTATTCATCCAGATTTTCCCTGAAGATTGAGTGTAATCGGAAAAAGTTTGATTTTTATAATTTTGATAAAAACAATAAACTGCATTTGTTAGAAAACCACCAATAGTAACCAGAAAAATCACCGGATTCAGTACCATTAAACTGTTCCCTCCAATATTCAGAAGAGCAGTTTTTATAGAGCTTCCGGATTCCAAACCCAAATTAAAACATGCACTCATAATACCAGCCAGCAAAGCAATGAGAATTCCTTTTTTCAAAGCAAAATCTTTTACTGCCTTTTTTCTTTCTTCTTCGGTTAAATTTTTCGCTTTTAGCGAACCGGCATAACCAATCACTGCAATACCGGCAATAGCAAGACAAACTCCTATTAACAGAATCAATCCATCGCCTTTCAACAGATTATCACCTTTTAATAAAGCCGGTATCAATGTTCCGAATGCGGAGCATGTTCCCAAAGCTAATGACTGTCCTAACGCAATTCCCAAAAAACGCATACTAAGACCAAAGGTCAAGCCTCCAATTCCCCAAAGAATACCATATCCAACAGATTTCCACATATCACTACCACCCGCAGACCATATTTCTCCCAGCGAATGTCCGGCAGGAATTGCCATTAATGAGCCTATAAATGGGAAAACAAGCCATGCAAAAATACCTTGCATCAGCCAGAAACTTTCCCACGACCAATTTTTGACCTTTTTTATGGGGACATAGAAACTTGACTGTCCAATACTACCGATGGCAATAATTATTAATCCTAAGATGGTATTCATGATATAAAAAATGGCTTTTAAAAAATTTTTAATCAAGAAACCCACATGTATTGCATACACAAACACGAATGAATATAATATTCAGACATGTGGGTTCCATCAGACCTTTAAAAAATAAATTATATTCTGATGAAATTTAATTTCGTTTTGAGGTTACATTTTTCTCATATTTTTGAATTTCAGCAATATAATCTTCTCCGACAGGCACATTGTTTTTCAAGCAAAAATAGTCCCAAACAGCATTCCAGGGCAAATTTTTGGTTTCTTCGAGCAATGCCAGCCGTTCAAAATATTGTCCATTATCTTCATATTTTCTCAATAAAGAAACAGGTTCTAGCAAGGCCTGAAAAAAAGCTTTCTGCGTAGCCCGTATGCCAACAACATACGCTCCGATGCGATTGATAGAAGCATCGAAATAATCCAACCCCACATGAACTCGACTCAAGGCATCTGCCCGTACAATTTCTTTAGCCAATTCAGTAACATCATCATTTAATATCGTTACATGGTCGGAATCCCACCGCACCGGCCGACTTACATGCAACATAATTTCCGGAACAAAAAGCAAAAGAGAAGATATTTTATCAGCAACACTTTCCGTCAAATGAAAATGGCCTGTATCCAACGTAACTATTTTTTGGTTTTTAGTACCATAAGCCAGATAAAAATCATATGAACCTACCGTGTAACTTTCCAACCCAATACCAAAAAGTTTTGCTTCTATACTGTCTTTCATGTTTGTGTAACCTTTGGCAAAAATTTCATCCAACGATTTTTCCAAAATGCTTCTGTAAAGCAACCGATTTACAGTTAAATCTTTCATCCCGTCGTGAATCCAAAGATTCATAATACAAGGGTCGTTTTGAAATTTTCCCATTTCTTCGGCAATTAGTCGACAACGTTTGGTGTGTTCAATCCAAAAATTGCGAATTTCTTTGTCGGGATTTGCCAACGTGAGGTTACCACTTTTTGGATGTCCAAAAGATGTCGAATTAAAATCAAGTTTTAGCCCTTTCTCTTGAGCCCATTGCATCCAGCTGGTGAAATGGGAAGGCTCTATTTCGTTGCGGTCAATTTTTTTCCCTTGAAAATCTCCGTAAATAGCATGGAGATTTAAGCGATGTTTACCTCCTACCAATGCCAACACTTTTTCTATATCTTGACGAAGTTCATCCATATTGCGTGCTTTTCCCGGATAATTGCCAGTGGCTTGAATACCTGCATCGTTGATATTGCCAAAATTTTCAAAACCCGTCACATCATCGGCTTGCCAGCAGTGAATGGAAAGAGATAATTTTTCGAGAACTTCCATTGCTTTGTCAACACTTACTTCTACTGCTTCATAACGTTCTTTTGCAATTTCGTAGGACTTTTGAATAATTTCATCCTTTTTCATGATACATTAATTTTGTAATAGTTATTTCGACTTTTATTTTTCTAAAATATGAAGATATTTCTTGTATGCTTTTTCCCATAACTCTGTATTTTGAGGATAAAAAGTTTCCAGCTCAACAGAATTTCGGATGATAGACCTAATTTCAGTTAATGAATTGATCAGCCCCAATCCTTTTGCCTGCATCATAATGTTTCCCATCGCAGTAGCTTCTGCAGGTCCTGCAATCACAGGAAGTCCTATAGCATTCGCTGTGAGCTGATTAAGCAATTTATTTTGAGAGCCACCTCCAATAACATGAAGTCGTTTTATAGGGAAAGGAGACAATTTTTGCAATGACTCGAGAACATACTTATATTTCAATGCCAAACTGTCAAAGATACAACGAATGAATTCAGCATGTGTAGCAGGAACTTTTTGACCACTATTCCGACAAAAAACAGCTATTGACCGTGTCATGCTTTCAGGATTTGAAAAAATACTGTCATCAGGATCAATTAAAAATTGAAAACTCCTTACTGATTCTGCCATTTGAACAATTTCAGGATACGTATAGGAATTCCCATCCAATTTCCATTCTTCGCGGCATCTTTCCAAAAGCCACATGCCTGTTATGTTTTTCAAGAATCGTATGGTACCATCTACTCCACCTTCATTGGTAAAATTTAAACGATAACTTTCTTCTGTAATAATGGGATTTTTGGTTTCAATGCCCATTAATGACCATGTCCCCGAACTCAGGTAGGCAAAATTTTCGTCCTCTGCCGGCACTGCAACCACTGCCGAAGCAGTATCATGCTCTGCAACTGCGATGAAGGGAATTTCAGGAACATTGCATTCCCGTTGAATACTTTTTTCCAAATTTCCAACAACTGTACCCGGCATAACCATTTGTGGTAGTATTGTTGGTTCAATATTCATTGGAACTAATAATTCGGCTTCAATTTTTTTTGTGAATGGATTTAACAATTGAGAAGTTGAAGCAATGGTATATTCGCAAACTTTTTTCTTGGTAAACAAATAATTAAGAGCATCGGGCATAAACAAAATTGAATCAGCATATTCAAGAGCTGAAGAAGATTCTTTTTTTGCTGCATACAATTGAAACAAGCTGTTTAAATTCATAATCTGAATGCCTGTCAGTTCATAAACTTCTCTCTTTGAAATACGTGAAAAATATTCTTCCGGTACTCCGTTAGTATATGGATCACGATAGGAACGCGGAAGATTAAGTAAAGAACCATCGTTTGCCAGATACACAAAATCAACTCCCCATGTATCGATACCCATTGCATTGATATGGATTCCTTGCTGACTTGCAATTAAAAGTCCTTTTTTAATTTCTTCAAATAATGAATAAATGTTCCAATAATATTTGTCATGAATACAAATAATTTTATTCTGAAAACGAGTAAGTTCCTTTAAATCAAGTCGGTTATTTTGCAAAGTACCTAAAATGGTTCGCCCACTGGTGGCACCCAGATCTACAGCAAAAAAATGAGGGAGTTTACTCATAGAATTTATCTTGTATTATGAATGCAGAAAATTTATTAATGAATCTACCTAATGTAAATTTCAACAAAAGTACATTAATAACCATAAGAAAATACTAAGTATTTTGATATAAATACTTTGAAATTTGGCATAAAATGTAAATTTTTTTTCTTGTAATCTGTGGAATAAAAATTTTTCCCTTCACAAGTTCAAAAAAAAAATTAATTTTGTCATGAAATTTCAAATCTTTAAGGATCGGAGAAAAGAAATAGACGTTTAATTTTCAGATATTTACTTGTTTCCTTTGTCTCTAATTTTACAAGCAGATTAATACATGAAAAACATAGAAGCAAAAAACTCAATTCTTTGCCGCTATCTCATCGCAAACGAGCAAGATACAAGATGGGGATTGACAATAACTACGGTTGGTAAACAAAGCTTAAGCATCAATGAAGATTATCCGCCAAAAGATGGACATCCTATGGGATATTTATTTTCCACCGAACAAGGTCGTGTATTGGATGAATATCAATTATTATATATTGTTAAAGGTTCAGGAATTTTCACATCAACTTCTTGCAAGCTTACCAATATAAATGCAGGAAATATGTTCATGCTTTTCCCTGGCGAATGGCACAATTATAAATCAAATCCAGCAACAGGATGGGAAGAATACTGGATTGGATTTAAAGGAGAAAATATAGATAAACGTGTAGGAAATGGCTTTTTTTGTAAAGAAAATCCCGTTTATAAGGTAGGAGTATTGGACGAAGCTGTTCAGTTGTATAATCAAGGAATTTTAGTGGCAATAGAACAGAAAAGTGGTTTTCAACAAATGTTGGCAGGAATAGTAAATCATCTGTTAGGATTAGCTTTTTGTTTAAATAAATATAATGAATTTGAAAATCTGGAAATTACAAATCTTATAAACGAAGCTAAAATCAGATTTATGGAAGACTTCCGGAAAGATATAGATATTAAAGATGTTGCGAAAGGATTAAATATGAGTTATTCAACTTTTCGTAAGGTTTTTAAAGAATATACCGGTTTTGCTCCGGCACAATTTCTTCAAGAGATACGTATACAACATGCAAAAGAATTATTGACAAACACAAACTTGAATATTAAGGAAATAGCATTTGAGAGCGGATTTGAGAATCCGGAATATTTTTTTACTGTTTTTAAAAACAAAACCGGATATACTCCCATCCAATATCGAAATTTTACTCAAGAGAAAATTAGCATCTAAAAATTGTCATTCTGTTTTTTGCTATTTTGTTTATTCCGAAAATTATGTGCTTCTTTTTAATGATTTGAATGACAGATTAACAACATATTATGAATGTAATTTCCATTAAACTTTTTCTTTACAGGTAAGAGCAAACGTATTTCATACCATCTCTGATTTTATTAGCAGTTGCCCATTAATTTATCTTATTAGAATAAATAATCCTTAGGCAAGCGTTTTGAAATTCTTTTGATTAAAAAAAAGAGGAAATTGTTCAATTAACTGTTTCTGCATAATTTCATTCAATTGTGGCAGGTAAGCATCCGGCTCACGTCGAAAAGGGTAGTGAGATCTCAGATACTCAAACAGTCGAGGATGATTTTTTAACTGATTGCTTTCTGATTCGATATTGTAAGTTTTCAGAAAAAAATCTTCTATGTTATTAACAAACGACAAATCGACTTTAGTAGGTTCAGGGAGATTAGAGACTTCCCAATTATCAAGTCCCAGACCAAAAAATTTGCTTACCGCCCGCACACTTTGAGAAGCAGCGTTGGCTTTGCCTTCGGCCGAATATCCGGCAATGTGTGGAGTGCTCAATGCAGTTTTACTCAACAATTCGGTATCAATATCAGGCTCATTTTCCCAACAATCAATAACAGCAGTCAATATTCCTTGTCTGTTCAAAGCATCCAACAATGCACTTGTAGAAATTACTTCTCCTCGAGCAGCATTAATAATCACCGGTTTTTTTTTTAATGTATCGAAAAATTTTTTATCGGCTAAATGAAAAGTTTTATCTTCACCTTCCATATTGAGGGGTGTGTGAAACGAGATAATATCGGACGTCGAACAAATTTCCGATAAAGAAACGAATTGGTAAGGGTCTTCTTTTCTGGCGCGAGGAGGATCGTTTTGCAACACATTCATACCAAAAGAAGCTCCCAATTGAACAATTTTTGAACCTACAGCTCCTACCCCGACCACTCCTAAAGTTTTTCCTGCCAGCTCAAAAAAATTTCTATTTACATAACTGAACACCGAAGCCATATACTGAGCAACCGAAAGTGCATTGCAACCGGGCGCATTGGTCCACTTTATACCGTTTTCGGCACAATATGCAGCATCTATATGATCGTAACCAATAGTGGCTGAGGCAATAAACTTAACTTTAGAACCCGACAACAAACGTGCATCGCATTTGGTACGCGTACGGACTATAAGGGCATCTGCATTTTTTACGGTTTCATTCGTAATTTGAGAATGGGGCAGATATGTAACATCCAACACCTCATCCAATACACCCCGAAGGTAAGGAATATAACTGTCAATGACAATACTTGGCACTTTTGATTGAAATAATTGAATTGCAAAATTACATGAAAATTGAATTATTTCCAAGCTTGTGAAAATAAAAATCAAAGTTGTAAAGCCAACAGGCAAGTGAGAAATCAAATAAAATGGTTTAAAAAAATATTTTTCGACAATAATTTTACTATCCTGGGCATAAAAACAGACTTTATAAACATTGATTAAACGATAAAGCGCCTTAAAAATCAATAAATTCTCAGACGCTTTATTATTAGTAATCAGTTCAAGAAAAATTTTTTGAAATAACCCTTGAACCCTTTTTTGCCTAAACTTTTCTAATTACTTTGGTTGCCAATAACATCTTTTGGGTGATTCTATGGCTCCTTCAGCTTTCAGCTCGTTCATGGCTTTGTCTACTTCCTTTCTTTCGAGACCGGTCATTTCGACAATTTTTCCTGCATTCACCGGCGAACCGGCCTTCTTCATGGCTTCCAGTACAATTTCTTTAGTATTCATAGCTGTTAATTTTTTTGTTTACAACAATCATTTCCCGAAAATGTTTTCAATACAAAGCTTATTCGATATTTTTTCTGACTTTTTCCAAAAATTCCTGCATTCGTGCCGCGTCCTTCTTTTTAATGATGTCCAGCAACACTTTCAGTTGAGCTCGAATGTTGTCGATTTGTTCTTCCGCATAGGGATTGAAAAGAATTTCAGTCAACAGATAATCGTCTTCCGATAAAAGCCCTTCTGCAATGTCCATGTGCCTTTTGAAAGTGGTGCCAGGTGCATCCTGATGTTTCATGACAGCTGCAAAAACCAATGTGGATGCAAATGGTATAGCCAGCGAATATGCTGTTGTTTTATCGTGTTCTTCAAAAGAGTATTCAAAGATTTTTAAATGTAGAGAATGGTACAGATCTTTGAAAAACATTTTTCCAAGATAATCGGACTCCGAAATAATGATGGCATTCTGAGAACTTAAATTGTCGAGCGTTGCAAATGTTGGTCCAAACATGGGGTGAGTGGAAACAAAACGTTTTCCGGTACTTTCGTAAAATTCCTTCAAACCCGTTTTAACCGATGCAATATCGGACAACATGCAGTTTTCGGGCAAATAGGGCAACACATTTTTAAATGCCTCTATGGTATACTTAAGCGTAACACAATTGATTACCAATTCAGGTTCAAACTCTTGTATTTCTTTGTATTGAGTCAGCCGATAAGTATTAAAAACAAAACGCAACTTTTGTGGGTCAACGTCATAAAGAGCCACTTCGTGATGGAGGCACAATAAATCGGTGAAAAAAGTGCCCATCTTCCCTGCTCCTAAAATCAATATTTTCATCAGAATATAATTTATTTTTTAAAGGTCTGATGGAACCTACATGTCTGAATATTATATTCATTCGTGTTTGTGTATGGGATACATGTGGGTTTCATAAATTGTTATTTTTCAATTTCGAATACAAAAGTGGCAAAAATGAAAACAAAACGATTCATTTTACAAATAAGTAGAAAGATTTCTTACACAGATTTCTTTTTCCCGAATTCCTTGTCTATCTTCATAAACGGAATAATGGCAAGAGTCGGAATGGCACAAATCAGCACGAAAATAAAGAAATGATTGTACCCTATCAATTCTTGCAGCCAACCGGCCATCATCCCGGGCAACATCATTCCCAGCGCCATGAATCCCGTACAAATGGCATAATGGGCAGTTTTGTGTTCTCCTTCCGAAAAATAAATCATATACAGCATATAAGCCGTGAATCCGAATCCATAACCAAACTGTTCGAAAGCGACTGCCGCATTAATAAGCAACATATTCTCGGGCATGAACCACGACAAATACAAATAAGCCAAGTTTGGCAGCGTGATGCACAAGGCCATCGGCCAAATCCAATATTTCAATCCTTTGCGCGAAGCTGCAATCCCGCCCACAATTCCTCCCAAAGTCAAGGCAATGACGCCAACCGTTCCATAAACCAGCCCAACTTGTCCTGTAGTTAGTCCCAAACCTCCAACTTCATGCGGATCGAGTAAAAAAGGAGAAGACATTTTCACCAGCATTGCTTCACCCAAACGATAAAGAAGCATGAATGCAATAGCCAACCCGATTCCTTTCTTTTGGAAAAATGTGGCAAAAGTTCGTCCAAATTCTCTAATAATATCTTTTGACGAATGAGTCAAAGATGGGTGATCGGAAGCCGGTCGGGGTAAAATAAACCTGTGATACAGATAAAATAAGATAAATAAACCGGACAAAATGAAGAAAGTTATGCTCCAAGCTAATCTGATATTTCCTGAAACTCCCTTAAATTCGCTTACCGCCTGTCCCTTCAGCTTAGCATCGAGCTGAACAACTACCAGCGCGGGTTTATCCCAATTTTCATCGGTAAAAACCAAACGTTCGCCACTGACAAGAGAAATACTTTTATCGCCTTTGGACTGACTTAAATTCAAAATCAACGGTTTACCGGCTTCGGGTTTTTTTGTCAAACGTATGGCTACAACACCGGCATTTCCCGTTAAATTCTCTACCATTGAAATCTTTTCCCGTTTTTCTCCAAAATTTTCCCTGATAAAATCGGCAAAAGGCCCTGAAACATGTTGATGCCACCAAGAATCGTTTTCTTTTTTGGTCTGATTATTTTGAAGGTTTTCTTCCGCAATAAATTGGTAGCGTTTGTTGTTCTCCAGTGCAGCGGCTTTGATTTTATTGAGCGAATCGCTGGTAATAGGTTGCGTACTCAAACTCAAGCTGGCAGGGAAAACTACAAATTTCATCTCGGCATCTTCGGGAAAATTTACTTTTGACAGACTGTCTACATTTACTATTTGAGAAATTGGATCCGGAGAAGATTGAACGGAAAAAACAACCGGTTCCATGCCGGTATGGCTTTCCAAAGCTCCCGCAATAATGATGAGAATTCCCTGACCTGCAATCATGGCAAAACGATAAAAGGTACTGCGAATTCCCACAAAAAAAGACTGTTGTGAGCTATCGAGCGCCAGCATATAGAATCCATCGGCCGCAATGTCGTGAGTTGCAGAACTGAAAGCAATCAACCACAGTACAGCCAAAGTAGCCTGAAAAAAGAAAGGAGCGGGAATTAAAAAAGCTACTCCAGCAAAACCGGCACCAATCAGCAACTGCATGGAAGTAATCCACCAACGCTTGGTTTTAATTAAATCTACAAATGGACTCCAAAATGGCTTTATTACCCAAGGCAAATACAACCAGCTGGTATACAAGGCAATATCGGCATTTGAAATACCCAGCCGCTTGTACATGATCACAGCTACTGTCATGGCAACTACATAAGGAATGCCTTCAGCAAAGTATAAAGTGGGTACCCATGCCCAGGGAGAAATGTTTTTTGTTTGCTTGATTTTCATGTCGATATATCGGAAAAATTTAGAGGTTATAAATTCTGTTTCTGATCATTTCAAACATATAAACTTTTCATAGCAACTTTAATTAAAGTCAGGGTGAGGGTTATAAATAAATTTTGGAAACGAGTTTAAAATATTTCTAACTCAATAAAATTGTAACACAATATATGGGAACATCCCTTCTTTGCTTAAGAATTAGAAAAATACAAACCATGACAGAAAAAATCGAACTGAAAAACAATTGCTTTCAAATTAAGAAAGGCAAAGGTAAACAATCTTCTGTGAATTTAAAAGAAAAAATGATAAATCATCTACCAACAATTCTTACATTTATATGCTGAAATTCCCTTCAATTTTTCAAGGGAAATATTTTCTCTTTTTTGGAAATTAATTTAAATAGGTATAATTTTGAAACAAAAAATATCGTAAACAGACAGAGTAATGAGAAAAATATTTTTTTTTCTTAGCTTATTTTTTTTCCCCATCCTGATTCAAGCGCAAACTTTTTCTGGAAGTGCTTTAATTACAGGTAAACTGATTGATAAAGAAACAAAAAAACCTGTACCATTAGCAAATATCCGGGTTTTACAGCAGCGCGACAGCAGCTTTGTAAACGGACAGGCGAGCAGGAATGATGGATCTTTTTCCATTCCGGTTCATTATGGATCTTACATTGTACATATCTCATTTTTAGGTTATGATGATGTTTTTAAGCACGTTCAAGTATCAGCTTCAAATCCTATTGCTGTGCTTGATACTATATTTTTAAGACAGACCGATTTTAAGCTTTCTGAAGTTATAATTACCGAGAAAGCGCCTGAAGTTAGAGTGAAAGGAGACACGCTGGAATTTAATGCAGGTTCGTTTAAAGTTACTGAAAGTGCTGTGGTAGAAGACTTACTTAAAAAAATGCCCGGTGTGGAAATTGATAAAGACGGGAAAATTACTGTCAACGGACGCGAAATAAAAAAAATTATGGTGGACGGAAAAGAGTTTTTCAGCAGCGATCCCAAAGTTGCGTCCAAAAATCTACCTGCCAAAATGGTAGAAAAAGTTCAAGTGCTGGATAAAAAATCCGAAATGGCTGAAATGACCGGCTTTGACGACAGCGATGAGGAAACTGTGATAAATCTGGTTATTAAGCAAGGGATGAAAGAAGGATTGATAGGAAATGCCTTTGCCGGATATGGAAGTAAAGACCGCTACGAAGGCAATGCTATGGTCAATTACATGAGAAACCAAAATCAGTTTACCTTCATAGGCGGCCTAAACAATACCAATAATGCAGGATTTACCGATTTGGCATCAAGTATGTTTGGTAACATGGGCGGTCGCGGTATGCGAGGAATGTTTGGAAACCAAGATGGAGTTACTACTTCGGGCATGGGAGGATTCAATTTCAACACCCAACTTTCTCAAACTTTCAAATTGGGTGGAAATGTTCGTTATGGTTCCACAAACAGTGATGTGTTGTCAAAAATCCGGACACAAAACATGCTGAGCAGCGGAAATACTTTTGAAAACGAAAATGACACCACGAACAGTTTCAGTCAAAATTTTAATATGGATTTACGAATGGAATGGACTCCTGACACAGTTACCCGCATCATATTCCGCCCAAGCGTCGGGGTGTATGAAAACAGTCGCGACGAAATTAGTAATTTCAATACAACCAATGAAGAAAATGATTCTATAAATAAAGGTGATTCAAAGTATTCTTCGGATGGAAACGGATACAATGTCGGCGGGCGCTTGGAAGTAAGCAGGCAATTGGGGAAAAAAGGACGTGTTCTCAGCCTCCAACTGAGAGGACAGTTGAATGATGCCGACAACGAGGGTTACAATCTTTCCAATACTTATTATTTTGGTACCAAACCTGATGATATTATTGATCAGAAATTTACCAATACCAGCAACAGCAAAAACTGGCAAAGTTTTCTATCCTACGTAGAACCCATCGGACACAATAACTTTATTCAGCTTGCCTACAATTATCAGCAAAAATTTTCCGAATCGAACAAGGATACACGAACCAAAGACGACTTGGGAAATTATTCGGTAATGGATACTACCTACAGCAAAAGATTGGAAAACGACTTCGTTAACCAATCGATAGAAATGAATTTCAAAGCAAACAGAGGAAAATATGACTATATGTTTGGCTTCAGTATGCAGCCGTTCAATTCCAGCAGTAAAACCTATAAAGGAGATTCTCTTTATAACAATACTTCCAATCAGGGTATCAATTATGCACCAAGTGCCCAATTCAATTATCGATGGAGTCGACAAAACAATTTAAGAATCAGGTATTCGGGCATTACAAGCCAACCTTCCGTAACGCAACTTTCACCGGTGAGAGATGTTTCCAACCCTTTAAACGTTACTTATGGTAATCCCGATTTAAAACCTTCTTTCTCCCATCAATTGAATATTCGCTATATGAATTTTATGCCGCAACAAAAAAGTTCAATCAATTTTTTTGGAAACGCTTCCTACACGTTGAACGATATTGTTTCTTCCACTTCTACAGACGTTTTCACGGGACAAAAAGAAACCACTTATAAAAATGTTAATGGCAACTGGAATGCCAACGGACGACTGACACTGAATTTGCCAATAAAAAAAACGAATTTTTCCGTTTTTTCCATGTCATCAGGCAGTTATACTCATTCCAAAGGATATTCCAATAATGAAATTAACTTAAGTCAGCGAACCGGTTTGGGACAAACACTGGGAATTGATTTTCGTTCGGGTGTCGTGGATTTCGGCACAAGGGGAAACATCAATTACAACAATATCCAAAACAGTTTGACAGGTCAGCAGGATCAGGAATATTTCAATTACAATGTTTCAGCCAATACCACTATTTATTTACCTTATGACTTATCGATCGACAGCGACCTATCTTACAATACCAATTCCGGCTATTCAACGGGATTCGAGCAGGAAGCACTGATATGGAATGCTTCCCTTCAAAAGCAGCTTTTTAAACACAAAAATGGCTCCCTGCGCTTAAAAATTTACGACATTCTGCAACAGAAAAGCAACATCAGCAGAAGAGCAACGGCCAATTATATTACAGACACTACTACCAACACGCTAACTTCCTATTTTATTGTTCATTTTGTGTATCGTTTCAATATTTTCAAAAACGGCGCAAATCAAAACGACATGATGCCGCACAGAAGCTTTGGTGGAGGACCCAGTGGACACTGACCCTATGCTGACAATACTTGAAAAAACAGAACAATAACTACTGTATTAAAATCATAAATGCAACTGTTTATAGGACAAATTTTGTAATAAAAATTCAGTTGTTATAACAGATTAAGGTTTTTATATTCTTTTTCTTTGCTTTTTCCAAAAGATTTACAAGAGCAATTCCGAACAAAATATAACCCTTGAACATGATGTATTGCATGAATAAAAATTATTTTTTTGTAACAAACACATAAACAATGATTTATACTATTATTTTTCAATATAAAAATCTGAAAAAATTAAAATTTTTTATATACTGAAATAATTTTTCTATTTTTTTTTGTTATTTGAAAAAAAAGCATTTCCTTTGTATCCGATTACAAGAAGTGTATCTCCCTCGATCGGTTATTTTCAACTTTCCATTTCTCTGGACGGCAATCTTTAACCTCGTATGTTTGTTTTACTCCTCTTTAATCGCAAATTATATTAATTTCTAATTTTTAATTTTTTTATTTTTATGAACATTTATGTTGGTAACCTGAGCTACAAAGTTCGGGAAAATGATCTTCAAGGGGTTATGGAAGAATATGGTCAGGTATCATCCTGCAAAATCATTAAAGACCGTGAAACCGGAAGGTCAAAAGGATTCGGATTTGTTGAAATGAGTGATGACACTGCAGCAACAAAAGCAATTGAAGAATTGAATGGAGCCGAATTCGATGGAAGAACAATGGTAGTTAAAGAAGCACGTCCAAAAAATTAAGCTTTTTTTAAAAATCGAAATGGAGAACTTCTATTGTCGCAAGACAATGGAAGTTTTTTGTTTTTAACTGTTTTCACGAATGATTAATGATATATCGACAGAAGTATGAGCTCATTAAAAGGTGTTTTCAAAAATCGTAAAATTTTTTCTCAATTATTGCTGTTGTTGTTTTTAAGTGGCTTGTTTTTTTACATTGGTTTAGCTTTTTGGATGGTTATATCGGCAGGAAAAAGAGAAGACGCCCAAGCCATCCGAGTATTACAACTGATACAGTCAATCGGATTGTTTTTGATTCCACCATTTATTTTTGCATATTTAGTGAGCGATCGTAAACCGACAGAATATCTCAGTTTATCTCAAAAAATCAACTTAAAGGATGTGATGTATGTGATACTAATAATGTTTATTGCTATTCCATTTGTCAATTTTCTTACCTCTCTTAATCAGCAACTGGTTTTACCGGAGGTACTTGCACCTGTGGAAGAATGGATGAAACAAACAGAAGAAGAAGCTGCAGTGCTTACCAAACAACTTTTACAGGTCGACAACATAGGTGGATTGTTTGCAAATCTAATATTAATTGCCTTAATTCCAGCATTGGGAGAAGAATTATATTTTCGTGGTGCTTTACAAAACGTCATAGGTCGTGGCAAAGGTACCCACTTTGCCATCTGGATGACCGGTTTTTTGTTTAGCGCATTTCATTTACAGTTTTATGGCCTTTTGCCTCGATTGTTGCTGGGAGTGTTTTTTGGATATATCTTGGTGTGGAGTGGAAATATATGGCTGCCAGTTATTGCGCATTTTACCAACAATGCAATAGCAGTGATATTTTACTACTTCAGCGGACAAAACAATGAAGTAGTAAACATTGATGCTGTTGGGACAAATGATAGCTGGTGGATGGGTGTAATAAGTTTGATTTTAACCATTTTGCTTGTTTTCAGATTAAAATCAAGAATTCCAAAAAAGCAACATATTTAACAGGCATTTCTTCTTTCGCCTACTATCATTAAAGCTTCCTCTCTTAAAAATAAAGGTAATTCTATCTGCCTCATTTGTAAACTGCGTAACCAACCTGCCACATCGCTTTCTTGCAAACTGTAGAAAACTTCAGAAAGCTGTTCTATTTCTTTATCGGAAAATTGCTTCGGCGATTTTCCACTCAAAGCATCAAGTTCTTCGTCATCATAATATTCTATTTCATTGTCCATGTTTAAGAGATTTTCTCTTTCACAAAGAGCATGTGCTCCACAGCATTCTGAATTTTCTCGAACTTGTACCGTTGCTTCTTCTCTTTTGCCTTTTCGGCTAAAATAGGTAACTGTCATTAAAACAAGTCCGACTGAAATCAAAATTATTATCAATACCCACATAATTGTTTGTATCCTTTCTTAGTTGTTTATAAATATACAACAAATTTTTTGACTGTAAAGTTAGTAATAAAACTGAAAAAATGTTTGTTAAATTGTGTATGAATTTTCGGTCCCACTTATGTTTTATTTCTCGTACACTAAGTTATGCAAAAAATATTTTTTTGTTTTCTCTTTAATATTTTCTTACCTTTGGACAATTTTTACAGAAAGATGTCCCTCTCAAGGGTATAGATTTTGATATCTGGTATTATAAATCTTTTTTTTGTAGAATTTGGATGCATATTTACCATTAATCTAAGGATTTTACTCATAGATGCTTAATTCCTGAATAAATATGATTGATCACCATTCGAAAAGAGCAAGAATATATATTTTTTTAAGAAATTTTAAATGGAAAACTAATCCGGGTATTGTCATGATGGTAGTTGCCATCGCAACCCTTATTATTGCCAATTCTCCATTGAAGGAATGGTATCAGTCATTTTGGAATATAGAATTTTTACTTGGTACAAATTCATTCAACCTTTTTAGTCATCACGGTACACCCCTTACCCTGTTGAGTTTTATCAACGACTGCTTAATGGCGGTTTTCTTTTTTTCTATAGGTTTGGAAATAAAACGAGAAGTTCTGATTGGAGAACTTTCATCTTTCAGGCAGTCGATTTTACCTATGATTGCAGCTTTGGGAGGAATGATTGTTCCCGTTTTGTGCTTTTTTGTTACGGGTCGAATACAGAACCTTTCGCCAGATGAAATGAGAGGAATGTTTATCCCGATGTCAACCGATATAGCTTTTTCGTTGGCAGTGGTATCGTTGTTGGGGAAAAAAGTTCCTGTGAGTTTAAAGGTTTTTTTGCTTGCTCTGGCGATTATTGATGATATTGGTGGTATTATAGTAATTGCTTTATTTTATAGCGATTTCAATGCCGAATCGGTAATATATCTTCTTTATGCTGCATTTTTTGTGATTGTCCTTGCTCTTGGAGGCAAATTGCGTATCAACGGAAAACTATTTTATGCTTTTTTTGGTATTATTGTATGGTATTTGTTCCTTCAGTCGGGTATTCATCCTTCCATTGCCGGCGTAGTAGTTGCTTTTACTGTTCCTGCTCATCCGCGTATCAACATCAGAACCTTTATACGTCAGCTGCGCAGAGATATTGATTTACTTGAAAGTGTTTCACCTAAGCCCACGAAGGAGGAAATAATTCTCAGCAACACACAAATTAAATATCTTTCTCATATCGAAAATGCAGCTGATCAGGTAATCAGTCCGCTACAAGATTTTGAAGACAACCTCTATGTATTAGTGAATTTTATTATTTTGCCTCTTTTTGCCTTTGCCAATGCCGGTGTGGTTATCAATCTGTCCGATTTTTATTTGTCGGGTATTGCTCTGGCCATCATCATAGGTTTGGTACTGGGTAAAACATTGGGAATATTTTCCTTTACATGGCTTACCATCAAATCGGGCTTATCGCGTATGCCCAATGGCATGAACTGGCACAGTCTGTTTGGTTTGTCATTAGTTGGAGGGATAGGTTTTACAGTTGCATTATTCTTAACTGCTCTATCATACCCTGTCGGAAGCGAAATACTTAATCAGGCGAAATTAGGTATTATTGCAGGGTCTCTTATTTCGGGCTTTTTGGGTTACTATTATCTGAAGTTTTCGATCAACAGGGGTGAAAAAAACAATTATCGATTGAAAAAAAATTCACAGGCTTCATAATCATGTGTTTAAACATTTGTAAGATGCCTTTTGACAAAAAAATAAAATACTCAAGGGAGTTTGCCAAATATTTTATAAAGCATAATTTGTAACTATCCGAACTATTTTTATGGAAAAAATCATTATACTCGATTTTGGTTCGCAAACCACTCAATTGATAGGTAGACGTTTAAGGGAACTTAACGAATTTTGTGAAATACTTCCCTACAACAAATTTCCTGAACAAACAAAAGACATAAAAGGTATAATTCTTTCCGGAAGTCCTTTTTCAGTTTATGATCCAAAAGCACTACAAATCGATTTGAATAAAATTAGAGGGAAATTCCCAATTTTGGGAATTTGTTACGGGGCACAATATATTGTTCACTCGGCCGGAGGGAAGGTTCAGCCTGGAAATACTAGAGAATATGGACGAGCTTCGCTCACCTATGTGGATGCAACAGACCCATTAATGTCAAATATTCCTGTCGGTTCTCAAATTTGGATGTCCCATAGCGATTCTATAACCGAGGTTCCGCATAACTTTATACAAATTGGAAGTACGCAGGATGTACAAATTGCAGCTTTCCGTATCGAGGGAGAAAAAACCTGGGGTGTTCAATTTCATCCTGAAGTATTTCATACTACAGAAGGCCTATTACTCTTAGAAAATTTTTTAAATATTTGCGATTGTCGGCGAAACTGGACTCCCGCTTCATTTATAGAAACTACCATTCAACAATTAAAAGAACAATTAAAAGACGAAAAGGTGGTACTGGGATTGTCGGGAGGGGTAGATTCTTCGGTAACAGCCGTGTTATTAAACCGAGCCATTGGAAAAAATTTGACCTGCATTTTTGTCGATCATGGTTTGCTCAGAAAAGACGAATTTCGTGAAGTACTCACTAATTATGAACATTTGGGTTTAAATGTTATTGGAGTCGATGCCAAAGAAAGATTTTATGCCGTACTGAGGGGAATTGCAGACCCTGAAAAAAAACGTAAAATTATTGGAGCCGAATTTATAAATGTGTTTAACGAAGAAGCTAAAAAAATTGAAAATGTAAAATGGCTGGCACAAGGAACCATTTACCCGGATGTTATCGAATCCTATTCCATTTCGGGTAATACTATTAAGTCTCACCACAACGTTGGAGGATTACCTGAAAAAATGCACTTGAAATTATGTGAACCTCTGCGTTTACTTTTTAAAGATGAAGTTCGCAGTGTTGGTATCGAACTTGGAATGACACCTCAACTTATCAAACGTCACCCTTTCCCCGGTCCCGGGTTGGCAGTCAGAATTTTGGGAGAAGTTACCCCTCAAAAAGTTGCCATTCTTCAGGAAGCTGACTATATTTTTATTCAAGAATTGCGAAAATGGGACCTCTATGATAAAGTTTGGCAAGCGGGATGTGTTTTGCTGCCCATTCAAGCAGTTGGCGTAATGGGTGATGAAAGAACTTATGAAAACGTGGTGGCGCTCCGTGCTGTTACTTCAACAGATGCCATGACTGCCGATTGGGCAAAATTGCCTTATGATTTTTTGGCCAAAGTATCAAACGAAATTATAAACAAAGTAAAAGGTATAAACCGGGTAGTGTACGATATCAGTTCTAAGCCTCCGGCAACCATTGAATGGGAATAATTTAAAAGGTGGAATTTTCAACCAAATCACAGTAAAGAATTCGCTGCACAAGTAGCAGCTACAAATTGTATTCACGATACTGTCTAAACATTGTTGCACTTTCAAGGTAAAATAAAACTTTTATGTGATAATTCAAACAAGCATGATAGACACCCATGCCCATATATATTCCGAAGAATTTGATGCTGACCGAGAGAAAGTTATAGAGAGGGCTCTAAAAAGAGGCATTGAACACATAATCTTACCAAATATAGATTTGCAGAGCTTACAGCCCATGTTGCAACTGGAAGCAAGCCATCCTGATATTTGTCATGCAGCTATTGGCCTTCACCCTGTAAGCGTGAAAGAAAATTTTGCAGAAACCCTGAATTTTTTAAAATTCAAATTACAACAACACAACTATATTGCTATAGGAGAAATAGGCATAGATCTGTACTGGGACAAAACGTATCAAAAAGAACAAATTGAAGCTTTTTGTCAACAAATAGAATGGGCATTGGAATGGGAATTACCAGTAATTATTCATGTAAGGGATTCGTTTAAGGAAACTATGCAGGCTCTTGAACCCTACAGGAATAAAAAGTTAAGGGGTGTTTTCCATAGTTTTACGGGAACAATAGAAGAAGCAAACCAGATCATAACTTTTGGAGGTTTTAAAATTGGTATCAATGGAATACTGACATTTAAAAATTCTGAACTTTCTAAAACTGTCAGCCAAATTGAGACAGAGTATTTGGTATTGGAAACCGATGCACCTTATTTGTCGCCCGTCCCTTTTCGTGGAAAGAGAAATGAGCCGGCTTACCTATCCTATATATGTGAGCAACTCGCGCTGATACTTGGGAAAACATCGGAAGAAGTCGAGTTTATCACTACCCAAAATGCAAAGAAATTGTTTAAATTACAGCCTTAACGGTAAAAAAAAATAAAAAAAACAAGAATCTGATTATAAAATAAAAACAAATATATTGTATTTCATTTTTTTTTCTTAACTTGCACCCCAAAATGGAGAGGTGCTCGAGGGGTTGAAGAGGTGCGTCTGGAAAGCGTATATACGGTGTTGAACCGTATCGAGAGTTCGAATCTCTTCCTCTCCGCAACATCAAAACAAAAACAAAAAAAACAAGCAGTCAAAATTTAAAACAAAAAATTAGAAATCTTAAAATTTAAAGAAAAATGAAAAAGGTATTTGCAATCTTATCGATCGTAGCAATTTTTTCTTTCGGAAGCGCTCTGCATGCTTCGGCTCAAGATACAAGCGCTCCTCAAACCGAGCAGACAGCCGGCAATGATACGGCTGTAGCAGCTGCACAAGCAATGGAACAGGTAGAAGCCCCTGCCCCAGCACAAGGTGGTGGCATGCATAAGGCTTTAAAACAAAAATTTATCGAAGGAAGCCCGGCATGGATGGCACCTATTGCTCTCTGCTTAATTATTGGATTGGCTTTGTGTATTGAACGTATAATTTATTTGAATCTTGCTTCTACCAACACCAAGAAACTCTTGGATGATATTGACCAAGCTTGGGCTAAAGGAGGTGTTCAAGCTGCTATGGAAGTTTGTAGAAATACCAGAGGTCCGGTAGCTTCAATTTTTTATCAGGGACTTTCACGGTACGATGAAGGAATTGATGTAGTTGAAAAAGCTGTTGCTTCTTATGGCGGCGTACAATTAGGATTGCTCGAAACAAACTTAACTTGGATTAGCTTGTTTATTGCTATTTCACCAAGTTTGGGATTCTTAGGTACTGTTATCGGAATGATTGAAGCATTTGATAGAATTCAGCAAGTAGGCGATATTTCCGCAACAGTGGTAGCCGGAGGTATTAAAGTTGCTCTTTTGACAACGGTATTTGGTCTTATCGTTGCTATGGTGTTGCAGGTATTCTACAATTACATCCTAACCATTATCGAAAACATGACCAATGATATGGAAGACTCTTCAATTTCATTGCTCGATATCATTGTAAAACATTCGAAAAAATAAATTCGTAAAAACTTAATAAGGTTATGTCGAAATTCATGCAAAAAATACCTATAATTTCAGCAATTTTCCTGGTATCGGTATCGGTAATCTTGGTATTGCTGATTTATGTAGGGGGAACCTCAGGTTCGATAAACAATAGCGCCGGTGAGGCAATGTCAGTTCCAAGATTTACTGATGCACTAATTTACTGGTCATATTTTCTTGTGGGATTAGCTGTAGTTATTACATTGGGCTTTGTAGTTAAAAATTTTTTCCAATCTTCAAAACAAAGTTCATCATCTATTTTTAAGTCTCTTCTGCCTATCATAGGATTTATTCTTTTGTTCGTTGTTTCATGGCTACTTGGCAGTGATCAGGAATTGAAAATTATCGGATATGAAGGAGCAGAGAACGTTGGATTCTGGTCAAGATTTACCGACATGATGATTTTTCCGATTTATGTAATGGCAATAGGAATTATTTTAACAATCATAGGTACTTCTATTTATTCCAGTCTAAGAAAAGATTAAAACTGAATTTTGAGTTAATAAAAGTTTGACTCTTACTAATAATATATTAAAATGTCGAAGAAAAAAAGAAAAGTAGGTCAAATAAATGCCAGTTCAATGGCTGACATTTCATTTTTACTTTTAATCTTTTTCCTTGTTACTACATCCATGAATGTTGGAACGGGTATCGCAAGAAGATTGCCACCTCCGCTGCCTCCCGATCAAAAACCACCAGACATGGACATAAAAAAACGGAATATTTTCATTGTCCGTATCAACAGCCAAAACCAAATTATGGCACAAGGAGAAATATTAGATATAAAACAGTTAAGGTATAAAACAAAGGAATTTATAAAAAATGAGAATAATGACCCTAATTTGCCGGAACTGATTACTGAAAATATTCCCTTATTGGGAGAAGTTACTTATACTAAAAATCATGTGATTTCACTTCAGAATGATGTGGGGACGCAATACCAAGCTTACATAGATGTGCAAAACGAATTGATTGCAGCATATAATGAACTGCGCGATGAGTTTGCCATGCAACGTTTTGGGAAAAAATACAACGAGTTAAGCCAAGAGTTGCAAGAAGCAGTTCAAAAAATCTATCCACAAAAAATTTCGGAAGCTGAACCCAAAAATTATGGAGGAGTAAAAAGTGGCAAGAATTAGAAAAAGCGAAAAACGAGAAATGCCGGCATTGAGTACTTCTTCTTTACCGGATATCATCTTCATGCTGTTGTTTTTCTTTATGGCTGTTACAACCATGAAAGAAGTAACCTATAAGGTCAGGATTGATCCTCCTAAAGCTACGGAAATTCAGAAATTGGAAAACAAGTCGCTCATTCGATATATCTATGTCGGTAAGCCTTTGGAGCAGTATCAAAGAATTTATGGTAGCGAAACCCGAATTCAGTTGAGTGATATGTTTGCAGATATTTCTGAAATAGAAGAGTATATCATTAACGAACGTAGTGCAATGAAGGAAGAAGATCAGAATTTAATGAGTGTATGCATTAGAGCTGACAAAGATACTCATATGGGTATTATCACTGATATAAAGCAAGCTTTGCGAAGAGCCTACGCACTTAAAATTATCTATGCTGCCAATCAGCGTACACAGTATTAATCTTCTTAGTTTTTAGTGTTATCCAAATAGGCTGTCTCATAAGTGCGACAGCCTATTTTTTTTGTGCTTTGCAGGATATAGAAAAATTTATTTTACAAATAACACCGATTGGTAAAATTCAACCGCATTTTTACCTAAATCAAAAACATTATTTTGAACGTTTTAAATTGAGATGAGAATCAAGATGAGAATTCGTGAAAGTATCATTCCTTTTTCAATCACATTTTTTAAAATATACTCAATAAACGGCCGGTTGCAGGGTCAATAATTACTATTTTGTCATTACCTTTGATCATGGAAGACGATAGCGGAATTACAATGCCAAACTGTGGGAACAAAAATTGTTGAGAAAAAAATGTGCTTTTCCCATCGGAAACAGTAACCAATGTAGCAGAAGGAATAACAAAGTTTATGTATTCTTTGGGTGCTTTTTGTTTGGGGTTGTCCAATATGGTTGGAGATTTAGTAGGAATAACACTAATATAGTACGGAACGCCACTCAAATCATCAGCTGGCACAAGCCCTTTTAAAACCGAAAAACGAAAAAGGACTTCGTTGTTCAAAGCTTGTTGAGGTCGTAAATATAAGGTATGTTTTTGAATTTCTTTCGTTGTACTACCAATAAAAAGTTCTGTTAACTCTTTTTCTTTGTTATCCAATTCATTTAAAATGGCACTCAATGATGTTCCATCAGAAGGGAAATGATCAACGTCTCCGGTAAGTAAGTTTAATCTGCTTTCCCGAATTCTATATATCTGTTTGGCAGCTCCTTCTGCAAGTTTTGCTACTGACCCAACCAACATATATTCTTCACCCAGCGGCAATATAACGTTATTGCTAAGATTTTCTTTTGTTTCTGTAGGTGCAAGCACTGAAAGTTCCGGCAAAGAGGTGGGAGGAGGAACATTTATTCCACATAATAAGCCGTTTTGATCAACCGAGATGGACACAAAGGGCGAATTTTTATCCACTCTAACGGCATAGGTTTTCGATGGATCGGGAACGGCATTTGAAGTTACCTGAATATCTTTTAAAGAATAAACTGTTTTTTCTTCGGTAATTATATCTGAAGTAGCCAAATATCTTTCAGAATAACGATAAAAAACACCGGGTTTTCGGGTAATTTTTTCCACGTCAACTTTAATACATAATTCTGTCATGGGTAAAGAGTAAATAAGCACTGACTCGTTTTTATTCAATGTGAGGGAAGATTGACATAACACGCTCGAAATAACAGAAGCCATAAGGAATGAAACAATTATTTTTTTCATAACACTGAATTTGGTTGATTGATGTTGTTAATAAAGCAGGAAATATATAAAATATTCAGAAAGATTTTTCGACTTTTTGAAAAAATTGACCTTAAAGGATGTTTCTTTATGTCATGCTATAAAATCAATTTTATTGAAATTCATTGATTTCTGAGCAAATATAGAAAAACAGGTGCAAATTACAAAAAAGAAAATCTAAAAAATATTTCAGTTGGTAAGAAGAAAGTATAAATACTTTAGAAACATGTTGTTGTTACCGATTTATAAAAAATCTTATTTCTGTTCTACAACGCAGAACGTTTGTAAAAGTATAAATTTATTTTTATTATCTTTGTCCAGCTTAAAAAAATCATTTCTTGGCTGCAAAAAAGGCAACATGCCTTACTTATATGGAAGAATTTTAATGTCGATTTCATAAAAAAGAATAAATTGCCTTATTAATTTTATGGGTAAAATTATATCGTTGGCCAATCAGAAGGGCGGAGTTGGTAAAACTACTACCGCCATTAATTTAGCAGCTTCTTTGGCATCGTTGGGTAAAAAAGTTTTGCTGGTTGATGCCGATCCTCAGGCAAATGCCTCTTCGGGATTGGGAATAGAAATTCAATCGCTGAAATATACCATTTACGAATGTTTGATTGAAGGTGTGTCGCCACAGCAAGCTATTCATGGAACGGAAATAGAAAATTTGTCGGTGCTCCCTTCACATATCGATTTGGTTGGAGCAGAGATTGAAATGTTGAACATGGAGGAGCGGGAAAAAGTGATGCAGCATTTGCTACGCCCGTTAAAACCCGATTTCGATTTTATTTTGATTGATTGCTCCCCTTCATTGGGTTTGATAACGGTAAATGCACTTACGGCTTCCGACTCGGTGATTATTCCCGTGCAATGTGAATATTTTGCATTGGAAGGTATCAGCAAACTTTTAAATACCATCAAAATAATTAAAAGCAAGTTGAATCCTTCGCTTGATATTGAAGGCTTTTTGCTTACCATGTACGATAATCGTCTTCGGTTGGCAAACCAGGTTTATGCCGAAGTCAAAAAACATTTTCAGAATATGGTTTTTGAAAATGTCATATACAGAAATGTACGGCTCAGCGAAGCGCCAAGTTACGGGAAACCCGTTATGCTGTACGATCCCGAATCGAAAGGTTCTTCCAATTACCTCGATTTGGCAAAGGAATTGATTGACCGACAAAAAAGTTAATATAGCTTGCAATAAAAAATAAAAAGAATAAAATCTCGTTTGCAGTTATGGTAAAAAAATCAGCATTGGGAAGAGGACTTGGCGCGTTGATCGACACCGACGACATTTATACCAGTGGTTCGTCTTCCATTAGCGAAGTGGATGTGGATTTGATTTTTCCAAATCCCAATCAGCCACGTTCTCACTTTGATGAGGAATCTTTGGCCGAACTGGCTTCTTCCATACGTGAACTGGGGGTTATTTCACCCATTACGCTTCGGAAAAATGATGATGGAACGTATCTGATCATTGCGGGAGAACGGCGTTATCGTGCTTCTAAAATGTTGGGGCTCAAATCCATACCGGCCTATGTTAAAACGGCAGCCGACGAGCAAGTGGTGGAAATGGCACTGATTGAAAACATTCAGCGCGAAGATTTGAATGCCATTGAAGTGGCTTTGGCTTTTTACCGACTGTTGGAAGAATATCATCTTACGCAGGAGCAGCTTAGCGAACGAGTTGGCAAGAAAAGGGCTACCATTGCCAATTACTTGCGTTTACTTCGTTTGCCGGCCGAAATCCAGGTGGGAATTAAGGATAAAAAAATCGACATGGGACACGCCCGTGCTATCTTGGGATTGGAAGATCCTGCTGTACAACTTCAACTCTACGAAGCTATTCTGGAAAATTTTTATTCTGTCAGAAAAGTGGAAGAAATGGTCAGACTCTACGCCGAAACCGGAAGTTTTGAGGAAAAACATGTTCGCGTTTCCAAACCCAATCCGATAAGAAAATTAAAAGAATACGAAGAATTAAAGAATCAACTGAGTAAAACTTTCGGCACTAAAGTACAATTTAGTTGTAATGAGCAAGGAAAGGGAAAAATTTCCATCCCATTTTCAAACGATGAAGAATTATCCCGTATCATGGGATTGCTGGATAAAATTTAAACCAAATTTCAAGTGAAAAGATTTTTTCTGATAACGGCAGAAATATGGTTTATCTCCCTTTTCGGAATTGTACTCAATGCTCAGAATGTCAACGAAAAAAGAGAGATTGTTCAGGATAGTATAAATCGGCTGCCTGAAAAATCTTTACAAAAAGAAAGCCAAGTATCAATTGATACTGTACAAAAGCCGGTTTACATGCCCAATCCGTCGAAAATTGTTTGGATGGGTGCAGTAGTACCAGGTTGGGGACAAATATTGAACAGGAAATACTGGAAATTGCCAATTGTGTATGGCGGATTGTTGGGATGTTATTATGCCTATTCATGGAATGCAAGCCGGTATAATTCTTATCATACCGCTTATTTGGATATTATTGATTCAGACCCGACGACAAACAGTTTTCTGGATATTTTGCCGGCAGGATATACTCTTGAATCAATTGGCGGGACCGGCAGATATACAACCATTTTAAAAAGCGGACAGGATCAATTTCGTCGGCAGAGAGATTTGAGTGTAATTGTTTCGGTGGCTTTTTATGCTCTTACGTTGGTTGATGCTTTTGTGGATGCACAATTGTACGGCTTCAACATTAGTCCCGATTTGTCGCTTGAAATCAAACCAATTTATCTAAAAGATAATATAACTACATCAGGGGGGCTTGGCATGCAATGCCGTTTTAAGTTGCAATAATTACCCCGCATTATTAGGATAAAAAATGAATTTAAAATTTTCCATAATTGTTGTTTCTTTCATTTGCTTTTCGATAAATTCAGTTATTTCACAAGCTGCCAAAGATTTCCCGGAAGATACTTTATCTTCCAAAATCGACAGCATCATTGGAATACCTGACGCATACGGATATGCATTAGATCATTTGCTTCATCTATGGGCATTGCAGCGAATGGATACTACAGAATGCAATTCGGGTGAGCCACCCGCACCGGTTCCCGATTCTCTATATAAATATCGGCTCTCACAAATACCTTGTTTGATAGAGCTTCCTTATAATAATATTGTTCGTTCCTTTATAGAACTTTATACTGTCCGAAAGCGAACTCAAACAGAATACATGCTGGGCATCAGCAATTATTATTTCCCTGTTTTCGAACAAGCATTAGATGCCAATAAATTGCCTTTAGAATTA